>OGYQ01000467.1_pt1 | contig 43558 bp, 47 predicted proteins | sample 1576641 | NCBI WGS metagenome assembly OGYQ01 (sample SAMEA3541476, study PRJEB24748) | human gut metagenome | biome: human gut; feature: human-associated habitat; material: faeces | place: China | collected 2012 | reverse complement strand
GACCGAAGAAGCTTTGCTTCTGAGGTTTCACGCAATCTCCTTACGTTTTTCTTTTCCCTGTGCCGTTCGACACAGCTGTTATATTTTATCATCTCGAAGTTTGTTTGTCAAGAACTTTTTTCAAGATTTTTTCTATCGTTCTGATCAATCTCTGTCAGCAACTTTTATAGAATATCATGTCTCAGTAACTTTGTCAAGCACTTTTTTGTTCTTTTTTATCTTTTCGATGATTTGTTTCCGTCTCTCTCAGAGACAGCTTAGTTATAATAGCACGCCAGATTCTTTGTGTCAACTACTTTTTTCAATTTTTTCATCTTTTTCTCAATTTTATTTCTTTCCTGTTACATATTGTATTATCCATACAAAAAACCGCACGTTTCAAAAACAAAACGTGCGGTTTGCCTGACTATTATGAAATATTGATTCCTGTACTGTTTTCAAGCATCTGTGTAAATGGATTGTTCTCTACAAAAATCTCCATAATGCTTCCCGGTCTTACTATCTGGGAATACTGCGTATTCAATCCAACCACCGGCATTAAGGAAATAAAGAAACATACAAACATAATAACCAGAGATCCTTTTGCAAATCCCAGGATGCCTCCTGCTGCCTTGTTGATGAATCCGATCCCCGGCAGATTGTTGATCTTATTGATAAATCGAATTATAAAAGAAAAAATAATCCGAACCACAATCGTTACCAGCACGAACGCAATAACATAGGCAATCTGATTCGTCAGAAAATTCTGAGGCTGTCTTACAATGTATTGAGAAACCGGATCCCTGAAAGAATCCGCCAGGTAATATGCTATTGCGAAGGTTAAAATCCATGCAGCTAATCCAAGCGCCGCATTCAGAAATCCTTTTCGATATCCACTGACCACCTGAATCAATAAGTACAACAATAAAATAATTAAAATAATTTCTCCCATATGTAACTCTCCATTTCTACCGCAGATTGATCAGTTCCATTCCGCTTTCATAAGAAACCAAATACCTGCGGGCTTTTCCTGTTGGTGATATATCTAAAACTCTCTTATCAAAATCATGGCGAAACATCTCGTGACCGGCGAAATTCAGAATGGAACAATGATAACTTCCTATTAGAAGCAATTCTCCATCTCCCAGTGACGCTTTGTTAAATTCATAAGAGAAACCATGTGACATAATCTGCCGTCCGGCCCTGTTATATACTCTTGCCTCATACTGTTCTTCTGATTCCTTTGCCTCCACGATCAACGCTGCATAATCTTCATTAACCGCAATGCTTTTAATCGATTCATTGATCTCTATCTCTTTTTTCATTGACGGTTTACTTCCCGCCTTAAAAATCACCAGTTCATTATCTCCTATGGCACTGACTCTGGAATTTCCCATATAGCTTACTTTCGGTATCACAGTGTCTTTAAAATCAAATCCGGCAACCAGACGGTCTTCTTTTTCTTTTCCCTCATTTCCAAAATTGTAAAAAGCAATCCTGCTCTTCGTCTCAATTCCATCAACAACAAGATAGCTGACCACCAGATTCTGTCCATCCGATGATACATCAATATCCATCGGATAACCATTCTGCGTTGGAGTCGTTTTAATGCTGACCAGCTTTTCCTGTGCTGCATCATAAAGCTCAATATAGTTTCCGTCATCTCCCTGAAGCATCAGCGCGATCACTCCCTGTTCAGCAACCTCTGCATCAATAATAGGATAAGATACCGTCAGACTCTTCATATTTCCTGTATCATCCAGAAGTTTTACTTCATTTCCGCTTTTCGATGCAACCACAATATAATCTCCACAGTAAGAGCTAATTGGATTTCTGACCGAAAAAGTCTTATTCCATTCTGTCTCCCCTTTGCTGTTAAGAAAAGAAATGCCGTCCTCATTATAACAAATCGTGCCATTCTCATAAGCAAATGACTGTGTTGAATCTGACATCTCTTTTGAAATCTCTTTTATGCTGCTCATCGTATGATAAGTACGGTAACGATATATTAAAAACGTCATAATGCAGAGAATTGCCAGCCCGATAAGAAGAATTTTTCGATACTTTTTCTTTTTCTCCCGAAGCACGATTGCATTCTGGACGCTTTCACTGCTGTTAACATAAAGAGAAAAACCTGATTTCGTCTTTTGTTCCATAAAGCTCCTTCCATTCTCTGTCCATCTTTTCATTTGATAGTAATTTATTATACAATATCAGACATCTTCCGTCCAGTAGAAAGCCTGCTGACAGCCTGTCCGCCGTCCTTTCACAGTTCTTCAGCTGTTCGGAATGAGCAGCTTCTGTCCCGGGTAAATATGATCCCCGTCTTCGATGCCGTTTGCATTTTTGATCTGCTCCACTTTTTTCTGTGTTCCATACATTCTCTTGCTGATTGATACCAGAGTATCCCCACGCCTTACCGTATATGTCTGAGAAGAATTGGTATTTCTTGCAGAGGCTGCTGTTGTCGCAGCTGTTTCCGATGTTTCTTTCCGGGTGCTTGTCTCTTTTTGTGTGGAAGTTTCCTCCGTATTCTGAGTCGTTTCCTCTGTTTCTTCTTCCGTTTCTAACGTTGATGGAATCTCATCATCCTCTTCTCCTTTTGAAATCTGATTTTTCACTCCATCTCCCATTGTCTGAACCGCTCCGCGCACCATATCTTTTAAATCTACCGATGTATCATTTTTTGCATAATAATACATGGTTCCTCCTACGACCAGCACCATTGCGGCGGCTGCGGCAGATGTAACTTTTCGAAGCATTCCTCTCCGATTGCTGGCTTTTGCTGTCTTGGAAATCTTTTCTCTGAACTGACGGATCACTTTTTCATCCCGTTTTGCTTCCAGCATATTTTCATAAGACTGTGCTTCCCGGATTTTCTGGTTCCGTTCCACCAGATAATCCTGCATCATAGGATTTCTTTCATAATATATATAGTACCCGTTCTGCCTAACCAGATCCTGACCTCTGTATACATAAAAAGCATCTTCCTGCTCCAGATGATCTACCATATAAAGTACTTTTCCCTCACCTGGAAAATTTTCAAAGTGGGTCTTCTTAATTTTATCATTAAGCCGGACAGAAAACCCCATTCGTGACAAAGCCCATCCTATCACTTCCAGATCAGGAAAAAATCTGTCTTTCTGCTGATAGATCTCCCTCCATACCGCATCGTCAAAAACAGCTTCATCCAAATCCAGCTCCAGATTCTGTCCCTCGATGGCTCCACGTACAAAAATCACAGTATCATTACTGATATTTTTCTTTTCACCAAATAAAATTGCTCCACGAACAAAAGTATTTCGATCCATCGCAAGAGCATTTAAAAAGGTAATCACGTAATCTTCAATATAAACTTTTGTATGACCTACCGGACTTCCAATCTGCCGGATATTTTTTGGCAACTGCTGTTCTGTCTTCACAAAAAAGCCTCCCTTTCTTCTATAATAAGGAGACTTTAGCATATTGTTTTTATTTTTTTTATCAAACCTCGTCGAAAGAATCCAACTTTTTTTCTACATACTTTCTTTCCTTTTGTATAAACTAGGAAGACAAAACAATCACAAATACAGACTGAAATCCGGAGGACTTTTATGCTATTTTCCAACAAAATCTCTTATTATCAGCCTGCGGATGCTCATGCATTCCAGGATTTTCAGGAAGATCTTCAAATCCTGATCAAAAAATATCACAAAAAGAAACAGCCTCTGGTCATCGTCTGCATTGGTACAGACCGGGCAACCGGAGACTGTCTGGGTCCGCTTGTGGGACAATATCTTCAAAATCATTCTTCTCTCTGCTCTGTATACGGCAGTCTCTCACGGCCTGTCCATGCTCAGAATCTGGAACAGACCATTCACAAAATCCACAGTCTTTACGCAGATCCTTTTATCATTGCGGTAGACGCATGTCTTGGCTGCAAAGAACATGTCGGATGCATTACACTTTCTGCCATGCCTCTGTTCCCTGGGCAGGGAGTTTCCAAGGTTCTGCCTCCCATCGGCAATATTTCCATCACAGGCATCGTAAACCATACTTCTGACCATAATGAAAAAATGATCCAAAATACACGTTTACAGATTGTAATAAAACTGGCATCTTTTATTTCATCCGGATTAGAAAATATCTTTATATATCCAGCTTCATATCACCGTTTTTAATGATTCCTGCTCTTCTCATCGCTTCGGCAATAAAATATGTTAAAACAGCCGGCGCAGCCGCATACATGATAAAAATCAAAACGGCAGATCCCACGCCTGCTTCCATCATATGATAACCGGAAACTGCTCCTGACAGTCCCATTGTTCCCATAACCGCGCCAAGAGAACTATTGGGCATTTTCAGCAAAACTGTAGAAACCGCTCCTAAAATTCCACTGGATACAATCGATGGAATCCATATCCAGGGTCTTCGAAGAATATTCGGAAGCTGAAGCATGGATGTTCCGATTCCCTGGGCCAGAAACCCTCCAATTCCATTTTCTCTCAGTCCTGCTGCTGCGAATCCCACCATCTGAGCGCTGCATCCGATTGCTGCTGCTCCTGCCGCAATACCCGAAAAGTTCAGCATAGAAGCAACCGCAGCCGGATTGACCGGAAGTGTACATACAATTCCCATAAGAACAGCAACAACAATTCCCATAAGCCACGGTTCCTGCTGTGTCCCCCACTGGATCATTTTTCCTATTTCTCCAATCAGTCCTTCTATATAAGGACTGATCAGAATTCCTGCTCCTCCGCCAATTATAATCGTCAAAAACGGAGCCAAAAACCTTGCCGGTCTGATCTGTCCCGCAATGATCCTGCCAATCTCAATTCCTATATATGCAGCTGCAAAAGCTGTCAAAGGCTGTCCCGGTCCATCCAGCACTATCTTTCCATCTGTCAGAATCGATCCATCTAGTATCTGTGTACTGTACGCACCAATCATCCCCGCTGCTGCAGCCGCTGAAGCTGTCAACGCTGATTCCCCAAGCTTATATGCCATTCCTGCGCCGATCGCCGCTCCGGCAAACACCTTAAGAGCAGCCGCACCGGTCTGCAGCATTCCACCGGCGTCTCCCCCAATCCAGTTCCCAATCTGCTGTAAAATCGTCCCTATGACAAAGGTACAAAACCATCCGATTGTCATTCCGGACAGGCCGTCTACAAAAATTCTTCTTACTATTTTCATTCGTAATTCCTCCGCCTTTTTTTCAAGTATAACACACCATTTGCGCTTTACAAGGAAGAAAAATACTTCTATACTAAAGCCAAAGTAACTATTTATTATCATCTAGAAAGCAGGAACCTTATGTTTCGTATGTGGGGAAAAATCTTTAAAAAGAACCGCATGATTACCGATACGGTAATCTGTGTTGACAATGATTTAAATCGTACCAGGAAAGTCTACCAGGCACTGGAAGAAATGTGCTATGAATTTGACCTTCCTAAACCTCTCTGGCTGGAATCCAACAAACAGGATTTTATCCGCAGCAGCAAAACCCGATTTACGAGAGACAGTTTTATAGAAGAAATCGACTTTGATTACCTTGAAATCCAGGTAATTGAAGAGTAATTTTTTCAAAGATTATTTACAGTTCTCGCCTATTTGAGTATACTTACTGTATAAGGAAAATAAATTTCTTATAAATATGTTTTGAGAAAGAGTGGATATATGAAGCGACAAACGCTGCGCCCGGTCGGCAGTCAGGTAACAGAATATATTGCCCATCTTTATAAAGAATACGCCGGTAAATTATTCTATGCCGCATTTAAATATACTTCAGACAAGCATACAGCTGAGGATGCGGTTCAGCGAGTTTTTGAGAAAGCTCTTATGTACCCGCAAAGTATTTTGAATGTTCCCGAAGAAGAAATTCTCTACTTTCTTTCAGCAATGCTTCGCAATGTCATGTATACCATGGCTGATGAGGAGAAAAAGAATTCCCATCTTTCTCTGGACTACGAAGATGGAAATGAATCTTACCACTTGGAAGACCCGGAAAATGCTTATTTACGATTCATTAATCTAGAATCCGTCAAAGAAAAGCTTGCAAAACTGAAGCCGCCATTGTGTGATACGATGCTATTCCATTATGTATATGGGTTTAAATACAGAGAGATTGCCAATATGTTTCATATTTCTGAACGTGCCGTGGCCAAACGAATTGCTTTAGCGAAGAAAGAATTAAGAAAGATGTTTCGAAAAGAGGATTTCTATGAAAGATAACAAGAAGAAAATTGAAGAACAGGAACAACTCCTGGATCATTTGATTGAATATGGTGGGAAACAATACATTGACGATGAAATCGAGAAATTTGACGAACTTCCGGAGATGGACCTTCCTAAGGACTTTAACGACCGAATGGATAAGATGTTCAAGGATGCTTACCGCAAAGAGGTACGTAAAGAACGTTTTCATTTAGGAAAGAAGATTGCTGCTGCCGCTGTAATTGTCATTGGCATAGCATCTGTTACGGCTATGAATGTAAAAGCATTCCGAGAGCCTATATTAAATTTTATCTTTCGAAGTTCTGACAAAGATAATCGTGCCAAAATTGAAATTAATAAAACAAATGATAACAAAGATCAATTTCAATTTGATTACATTCCTAAAGGATACGAATGTATAAAAAAGCAATCTACTTCAAATGGCACTCAAATTTCTTATGATTTTAAAAATGATGATAATAATTACTTATATATTCATATTTTATTAAATCAAGATTATACATCCTATCAAAATATAGATAAAACTAACTATTCTGAAATATATAAAGATAATTTCACTTATTATTACATGAAAGGAAATACTAACAAGCTACTATGGTATAAAAATGGTATTGTTTATACTCTTTCATCTAACTTCGAAGATGACATTATGATTAAAATAGCACAAAACATAAAATACAATAAATAACTTTATTAAATAAGATCTGAATTCAGATCTTATTTTTTACCCTTTCTATTCAAATCTGTTTTTAAGGCAGTAAGGATAGAAAGGATTTTTTATGAAAAAATTTCGTAAAGCAGTCGCTCTTTGTTCCCTTTGTTCACTCTTTCTTCTATCATCTGTGACACCAGTTTCTGCTGCTGATGACTGGGAAGGATTCGATAGTGTTTATGTTGGTTTATCTTTTGGCTCTTTAGGTCGAGCTGATTTTTACACTACCGTTACTCCTAGTGTTGGCACTTACTATTCCAAAATTACAATGAAACTGCAGCGATATTCTGGAGGATCCTGGCATACACTAACCAGTGGTACATATGGTGATACTGGTACTGCCATGTATAGCCGTTACTACTATGTCACAAAAGGCTACACTTATCGTGTTCACAGCACTGTTACGATTTACAAATCCAAAGGCGGCGCTAAAATCAACAGCGACACCTTTACTTATAAAAGAAGCTACTAATTTGATTTTGTGATACTTCTAACCTCGTTTTTTTAATCCTTACTCGTCGTTCTCTTATCTAAGGCAGACTTCGTCTGTCTTTTCGACGTTTTATGGAAAATATGGATATTATTTGAATAAAAAACCTATGTTTTTTATTTTTTTTCGATTTTAGTTCCCTTTTTTCTTCTTTTTAAGGTTTATTAAATGAGAGGGATTTAAAAGAGACCCAATGAAACTATTAACCTAGCAACACACATGCCTACAATCATTACCTAGCCACTCAAATTTTTTTACAGATTGGAGGCGAGAACCTAACAATTCTTTTTCTAAATATCTCTGGGTCTCCAATCCCTCTCATCATTATCATATAAAGAATTGATCCTTTCTTCAACCTGTCGAAAAAAAAGCATCAGCGCTTTTACAACAGCTGATGCCTTTATTGAAAATTACAAAATTTTAGGCTGATGAATAGTTATATGTATATTCTTTTCTTTTACCATTTTCTCATATGTTTTTTTAAAGATTTGAGGTTCTTTTATTATCTTTTCTTTATCATATATAAAAAAATATATATTTTTTTCACTATAATGTATCATATCTGCTGCTATCTCTTCTTTCAATTTTCCTAACTGCATCGAAGGCCTGGTACATTTAACCTCTATCACCGTCTCAGAATCAAGAGAAATATCTGTTCTAACAGTTGCATATCCCGTATCCTGATTTACTTCTGTTCTTGCCATCGGATATAAAGGCTTGAGATACGCAAATAACAAATGCTGTACATCATATTCATTTTCTATCTTTAATGCAGACAATTGTTCTTTTCTAATTCCGGCCCTTTTATTGGGATCTCTTTCTATTAAATTTTCTAGAAATAAGTCATAATGCTCTAATACTTGAAGCAGAATATTACTTTCTTCGTTATCAAGAAATTGCTCTATATAAGAAATAACCCTCTCTCTTGCCACCATCATTCTTTCTTGTGTATCTTTTTTGGAATACTCATTTGGAAGATAGTATGCTCTTCTTTCAAATTCTTTTATGCCTTCCGCACTCATCCCATCTTGTTTCAAATATTGTTTAAACAAAGTTACATTCATTTCAAATGTCTGCTCATTATCAGCTTTTTTAAAAGATGCCAAAGCTTCCTCTATACTATGAAACTCATTCACCGTTTCTATTTCCTCCCCAACGCAGATAAAACAAAAATAATGGATCCAAAATATATAAAGTTCCTTCTTTCCAATCTAATACTCTGAATATATCTTCCCGTCCATTTAATAATTCCTGCAGCTTTGACAGACTCGATTTAATCGTCTGAGGAGTCGGTCCTTTACAGTCCTCTTTTAACAAATGATATATTCTTTCTTTCACATCCTCAAATTTTAATTTCATAATTGGTGGATTTTCCGCAATTGATTTTACAATTAATTCGTAAATGTCACAGCTCTCTCCCTTTTTGGTTAGAAAATGATTTCTTCGTTTTCCTCTTGTACTAGGTCCTCTTTGTATTAATGTAACGACATCTCCGTACTCAAAATTGGCTGTTGTATAGCGATATGCCTTTTCCAGAATTTCCTCTTTCACTTCTAATGAAGTATCATCAGATATCTCTAAAATAGTACAGATGTTCAAACATATATATTGCATCAGCTGAGGAGAAGACAGACTTTCCACCGCAATTTTTTCAGCTATACTATCTTCAATTTTAATATTCAATCTCGCAAATCCAACTTTCGCAATTTCCTTTAAATCCTGTACTTCCCATACCTCCATATTTATCAGACTAAGCCGGCCAGATAGATCCGCATTCTGACGTATTGCTTCGTCTGCTCTATGAGGTAAAGAAACGACAATGGCTTTAAATCCCCTCCGGATTGCATCTTTCAATTGTTGTGCAATTTGAAGTCGTTTTTTTACAGGTGCATAATGAAAATCATCAATGACCAAAACCAGATTTTCTTTTTTGTAATATTCGATAATCTTATCTTTTGTCAGCGAAAAAGTTTTTTTTTTGTATCTTTCGTATCCTCATTTTTTCTTTCCGAAAAAAATTGTCCTTCATAAGATAATCCGGCTTTTGCGGCAACTAATTTCCAAAAATCTGTATCGTCATTGAAATCTGCACCTGAAATCTCTACAATCTTTTCAAATCCAATTACTTTTTCACACAGGATTGTTTTCCCCATTTTAGATGGTCCCACCAAGGATGTCAAAAACCCGGAAACTCGTATTGCCTGCTTTAATCGAAACTCATATGATAAATCTGATGTTTTAGATTTTCTTGATATATAAGTATATTCAGGAAACGCTCCCGGCCTAAATACATCTTCTGCACGTAATTCCATACTCAAACCTCCTTTTCTAAAATTATATCACATTCCAACGCATTTTTATTGGTTTTTAATGATTTTTAAAGTATTTTAACCGTTTTTATATAATTTAATCATTTTTAATTGGTTTTATCTTTTTTATAATATTTTTAATTCTTCTAATAAACAGCGAAAGACCAGGGCTTCCAACTGCCCTGGCCTTTCATCATCTGACACTATTGATTCTTTGTTGTACTACCAAATCCACCATTGCGCACCTCATTTACGTGATCGTCTTCCGTAATCCCATACTGGAAGAAAATCCCCTGAACCATACCGCTTCCCTGTACTATCGATATGGTTCTTTCTTCGTTGGTGTCATTGGTTAATTTCACAAAAATATGTCCTTCATTATCTGAGAAATAATAATCACTGTCAATGATTCCCACTGTATTGTTCATCTGAAGGCGGTACTTAAACCCCAGTCCGCTTCTTGGAAAAATGCACAATACCCAGTCTTCTCTCATAGAAACCCTGATTCCTGTCGGAATCTTAACAGTCTCTCCCGGCTTCAGATCAAAATCCACCGGGCTGAAGAAATCATATCCCGCTGATCCCTTCGTTGCTCTGCGCGGCAGTTCAATTCCGTCATAAATCTCCTGAATCTCTTCCGGCAGAGTATCTGGAAATTCTTCTTTCCAGCTTTCCTCAAACTGATGAAAACTTACTTTGTGAAACTTAGCAATTCTGTTCATGTCTTCTCCTAAAGTCTCTTTGAAAGTCTTTCATTCTCAAACTCTGATTTATCCTGATCCTCAGAGAATGAGAATCCCCATTTCTTTGATATCCGTATCATAGATAACGGATACATATATTTTATCAAACAAACTTTCCTCTTTCAATAGTCTGGCAGCTTTTTCAGGGAAAGAAATTCAAATCCCTTTTTCTTCAAATGCTCTATAACGGTCTCCAGAGCCTCTGCATTGGACTGGGAGACATTATGGATCAGCGGAATTGCCCCATTATGAGCATATCGATCAAAATGCTCAATGACATATTCTTTTCCTGGCTGATTGTTCACATCAAAATCTACATAAGCCATACTCCAGAATATCGTTTTATACCCCAGTTTTTTTGTAAGCTTCAGACTCTGCTCGCTGTATTCTCCCATTGGCGGCCGGATAAACGGATCCATCTCATATCCTGTCGCCTCTTTACAATATTCTGCACAGTCATAAATTTCCTGTTTGTTATCCCGGTCGGAAAGACTTGGCATACTCTTATGATGCACCGTGTGATTTCCTACCACATGTCCTTCTTTCTTCATACGCTTCACAAGATCTGGATTTTCCCGGATAAAAGGTTTGGTTACAAAAAAAGCTGCAGGCACCTTTTTTTTCTTCAATACGTCCAGAATTTTAGGTGTAAAACCGTTTTCATATCCGCAGTCAAAGGTCAGATAAATCCGCTTTTTTTTCGAATTGGAAGCTTTCGGATCCATATAATACGCATCATACTTTGACAGATCAATTTTATCCGATACCTCTGGAGGCTGATTTCCTTCTCTCCGCTTCAGCCACCAGCCTTCTTTCTCCTGAGATAACGTCATCAACGCCTCTTCCGTCGTTTTCACTTCTTCCTTTTTGCGGTCCGAAGTTTTGTCTCCACATCCACACAAACACAGGAAAATGCCTGCAGCCGCAGCAATTCGAATCCAATGCTTCATTTTCTTATTCCATTCTTTTTTACTATTCTATGAAGCATTTTCCTTTTTATAATTCATTGATAAAATCTTTCAGTGTCTGAATATCTTCCGGAGTCAGCTCCAGTTCCCTGGCGCTTGCAATTTGCTCCCAGTGTCCTGCAATTTTTCCAGCTTCCTCTTCTTCTTTTTCCAGATTCTCCTGATTCTTCTTTTGTCTCCGGACATCTTTTTCTTTTTTCTTCATGGATTTATTCACACGATTCGGCAGTACATTTTCCAGATAATTGATCAGATTCGTCCGAATCATCCGTTTCATGTGTTCCATCTGAAACAGAGAATCTATCATAAAAATGAGAAAGCCCGCGACAGCACTGAGCATAAGACTCCTCAGCCAGAGGAAAATATCCGTCCCCTGGGCAATTCCTCTCGCGGCGCCGGCACATCCCAGCATCATACACAAAATCGCACAAAGGCCGGGGATTTGTTCCCAGACTGTGATCGATATCCCCAGAAGTCTGTGATTTTCAAAATATTGATCCACAATACAGCCTGTGTTATGCACATCCGCGTCCAGCTGATAATAATTTTCGAATTTTTTCTTCAACACCCCGATCCATCGTCTCTGAGGCCTGTCCATCTCCTCCGATGCAATCAACAGGTTATGGTAGCTTTTCCAGACCATAATTTTGGATACAATCCCTATGATCAGTGCAGCTGCCAGTCCTTGTACAAAAAAAGTTTCTCTTAAGATCTCCATACTCATCTCTCCTTTTATTTTCTTTATCTATCATTATAAAAGGAGAGGAACGGAAACTTAAGAGAAACCATCCTACAAAGTTAGACTATTCCTTGTCTAATATTCCAAGAACAAGCCGAACAATATGCAAAATTGCCATCTTTTCAAATTCTTCATAACTTCCTGCTGCTTCCTGATCTGCTTTGTCAGAAATTGCCCGCAGAATCAAAAATGGAACATGATTCAGATACGCAGCCTGTGCCATGGCTGCTCCTTCCATTTCCGCACAGTAGCCTTTAAAATTTTCGATCAGCTGATGTTTTTTCTCATTATCAGAAATGAACTGATCTCCACTTACAACTCTGCCTACAAAACACTGGATGTCCGGATTGACTTCATGACATACTTCTTTTGCAGTCTCCACCATCTCCTGATCTGCCTGAAAAACTGAAGTTTCCATCCGCGGAATCACGCCTGGTTCATAACCGAACCCAGTGGCGTCCATATCATGCTGCAGGGCGTCGCTGGAAATCACAATATCTCCTACTTCGATATCTTTGTACAGGCCTCCGGCAACACCGGTATTGATCAAATGGGTTACATGGAACCGGTCAATCAGTATCTGCGTGCACACTGCCATATTTACTTTTCCAATTCCACTCTGTACGACTACAACATCTTTTTTTCTCAGCTTTCCTTCATAAAAAGTCATGCCTGCCAGAGTATCTTCTCTTTTTTCTTCCATCTGTTCGATCAGCTGGCTGACTTCTTCTTCCATTGCTCCTATAATTCCAATTTTCATGAATTTTCCTCCCGATATGTCTTCTTATCTGTCAGCATATCATAATTCTGCTGTTTTCGTCCATTTTTTCTAAAGATTTGCACTGGAAGAATTTTCTTGACATAGAAAATTTGTGTAGTATAATGTAATTGAAATTTTAGTTAGTTGAAGCTAACCTCTATATTTCATTATCTAAGGAGGAAAGAAAAAGCAAGAAATGAAAGTTCAAAATTTAAAATTTACAAAATTAGCTGTTTCCATTATGGCTTTGTTTCTGATGCTCTCATTTGCTGCATCTACCTGTTTTGCACAAGATTCTGATGGAGAGAAAACGCCGCCTTCTGTTACAATACAGCGCAATGATCCGACTGGTGATTTTGCCGTAATCCCATCTTCCAATGCAGAAGAATGGGTAAAAAATGTGTCCGGTGTCACAGTAAACGGCATTTCCTATTCAAAAGGATACGTAACCTGGAATCAGAGATGGAATGAATATGGCATTTACGGAGCTTATGGATGGGAATTAAAAGGCATCACGATTGGAGAAGGATGGGGAAATGATGATACCGGTGTATGCATCATCCATGCTTCCGGCTATGAAGATCTGATCTTAATTCTCAATAAGGATTCTTATACTGGTTTTGTTCACACAGCCCATACTGGCGGAACTGCCACCTGTCAGGAACAGGCAGTATGCGAAATCTGCGGTCAGTCATATGGCAGTCTGGCGGCTCACACCTTTACTAAATATGTCTCTGACAGCAATGCCGCATGCACAGAAGACGGAACTAAGACTGCCGTGTGCGATGTATGCCATACAGCGAAAGATACGATCACAGACGAAGGATCTGCCAAAGGTCATACGTATGATGAAGGCAGGGTGACAAAGGAGCCGACAACAGCCCAGGCCGGAGAAAAAACTTACACCTGCACCGTATGCGGAGCAGTCAAAACAGAGGAAATCCCGGTGATCGAAACACAGGATCCTAAAGATCCTTCCAGCCCGGATGACACAAAAAATCCATCTGTTCCTGAGCCTCCTAAGACGGAGACTTCCGATGATAAATTAAAACCAGTCCAGGGATCTGATCACAGTAAAAATCCTGCTGCCACTCAGGAAGAAACCAGCAAAACATCCCCAAAAACCGGCGACGAGACTCCATATGATGTATGGCTTATGCTATTTATCGTATCTGCTGCCGGAATTGCAGGTACTCTGATCTATAAAAAGAAATTAAGATAACAAAATCATCAAAGTTCCCTGTAAATATGGAAAAATCCGTTTCAGATTTTCTCAAAAAAACTGAAACGGATTTTGCTGTTTTCAATTCTTTTCTTTATACATCCGACAATATACTGATAACCTCTTGTTTGCTTCTGGCTGTTCTAAGCTTTTCCACGTTTTCCATATCCGAACATGTAACTGCCAGCTTGGCAAGAATATCCAGATGTTCATCATTGACGCCGGCAATTCCAATGATAATGTAAGCTTTCCTGTCTTCTCCAAAGTCAACGCCATCCGGCACCTGGATCAATGACACTCCGGAAGCCTTAATATATTGTTCTGAACCGGCAACCCCATGAGGAATCGCTACTCCATTTCCGATATATACTGATACTTTTTCATCTCTCTCAATCATTGCGTCAATATATTCCGGTTCTACACATCCTCTGTCATACAGCATCTTTCCAGCCTTCCGAATTGCCGCAGTCTTATCGTTAAAGGATTCATTTAATAAAATACTGTCTTCATCAAACACTTTACTCATAGGCAATACCTCATTTCTGTTCTATTCATTTCTTTTTCTGTTTTCATTTTATCATGGTGCTTTCATGCAAACTATCAAAAGCAATGCTAGATTTGTCAAATTTCCTGATGACAATTCTTTCTTTATGGAGTATGCTCATTTGTGCTATAATAGTGTGATGATTGAACTTTTATCATTCATCTATGATTACGATTAGGAGGAGAAACTTATGGTATATAAGACAAAAGGTACTTGTTCCAGTGCCATTGAATTTGAAATAGAAGACGGAATTCTTACAGATATTAAATTTATCGGCGGATGCCAGGGGAACACAACCGGTGTTGCAGCCCTTGCCAAAGGTCTTCCGGTTCAGGAAGTGATTGACAAGCTTTCCGGCATTCAGTGTGGATTCCGCGGAACTTCATGTCCGGATCAGCTGTCCCGGGCATTAAAACAGTATGAAGAAAATCATTAATCAGGGGAGGAGATAACATGAAACGCATTGTTTTAACCGGAGGCGGCACTGCCGGCCATGTAACACCGAACATGGCTCTTGTTCCAAAATTGATCGATGAGGGATATGATATTGCCTATATTGGTTCTTATGAAGGCATGGAACGTAAACTGATCGATGATATCGGAGTTCCTTACTATGGTATTTCATCCGGGAAACTCCGCCGGTATTTTGACCTGAAAAATTTCACTGATCCGTTCCGTGTCATCAAAGGCTACTTTGAAGCGAAAAAAATCCTTAAAAAACTGCATCCAAATGTAGTATTTTCAAAAGGCGGATTTGTCACAGTTCCTGTCGTTATTGCCGCTAAAAAACTTCATATTCCGGTCATCATCCATGAATCTGACATGACCCCGGGTCTTGCCAATAAACTCAGCATTCCAAGCGCAAGCAAAGTATGCTGCAACTTTCCTGAGACCATAGAACATCTTCCAAAAGGCAAGGCTGTGCTTACCGGATCTCCAATCCGTCAGGAATTATTCCAGGGCAGGAAAGAAACCGGCCTTAAACTCTGCGGATTCCAGGCAGACAAACCGGTTCTTCTGATCATCGGCGGAAGTTTAGGTTCTGTGGCAATCAACAATGCGATTCGAAACAACCTGGATGAACTGCTGAAAACCTATCAGATCATCCATTTGTGCGGGCGCGGCAATCTGGATCAGTCTCTGGACACAAGAAAAGGCTATCGCCAGTTCGAATATGTCAAAGATGATCTGAAACATTATTTCGCATGTGCTGATGTTGTCGTATCCCGCGCAGGTGCCAATGCCATTTGTGAACTGCTTGCTCTCCGCAAGCCAAATGTACTGATTCCGCTCGGACTCAATGCCAGCCGCGGAGATCAAATCCTCAATGCAAAATCCTTTGAAAAACAGGGATACAGCTATGTCCTTCAGGAAGAGGATGTTACAAGCGAAACGCTTCTGAATGCCGTCAACACAGTATACAGTCAGCGTCAGACATATATCAATGCCATGAACCAGAGCAAACTGGCAAATCCGATCGAAACGATCGTAAATCTTGCCAACGAACTGGCCTCCGGCAGATAACGCATCAAAAAAATCCAGTGTTCTCTTACTTTGAGTCCACTGGATTTTTTACTATGAAATTTGATGCCAGTAACAAAAGGTATCCTTTCCTTTTTTCTTACTCTGATACAGCGCCTGATCAGCTCTTTCCAGGCACTGGTCATACCCCAGTTTTTCTGCTGTCAGACTGCAGATTCCAATACTGCATGTAATGGACGCCGCTTTGATCTCTTTTATTTTCTCTTTTATAAATCCGAGTCTCTGATCGATCGCTTTTTCCGGCATTCCTTTCACAAATACAACAAACTCATCTCCGCCAAATCTGCCTATTGCATCGCTTTTACGAAACGCTTCTGTTAAAATTTTTGAAAATTCTTTCAGAACCTGGTCTCCAGCCTGATGTCCTCTGGCATCATTGATTTTCTTAAAATTATCAATATCAAACACCAGAAGTGCGCATTTTTCTGTCCTTTTTCTGCGCTGAATTGCTTCCCGTACTAACATTTCAAAATTTCTCCGGTTCATTACATTGGTCAGCGGATCTGTCGCTGCTGCCCGTTCCTGCTCAAGATATTTTCTTTTTGTCTCGTCAATATCTTTAATATAGAAAAGTCCGTATATTTTCCCGGATTCCCCTTCTTCAAACACATGGATCACCAGTTCCATCCAGTGATAAATGGAAGCTCCCACCAGACGGCGAAACTGACATGTGATTGTATTTTTTCCTTCCCGGTACATTTTTTTTATCTTTTTAAGATCCATACTTTTTGTATAGAGGTTAAAATCCTGTTCTATAACCACTTCTTTGATATATTTTTTACCCAACGACTGAAAGTTCAGATGCTTTTCCTGACCTTCCTGTGCATATCTCTTCCAGATTCCGCCGCTGTTGTGGATAATCCCCGAATCCAGATCCACTTCCATATATCCTGTCATCTCAGAAAGCAGTGTCTGATAGAAATCGCTTTTGATCAGATATTTCTTTTCCACGACCATCGTATCTTCCGTATCTTTTGATGATATACGAATGATATCTTCCATTATCCTGCCGTATCCCTCCAGCACCACTGTATTCCCTTCTCTTGCCGTAAAAATTCCGGTCCAGCATAATCTGATTTCTCCTCTTCTTGGATGATTCCATCCAAACTCAGCCTCCATCGGCTTCTGAACCGCAATCATGAGCTGAATCACCCAGTTTACATAGTCCCGGTCTTTCTCTGCAACTCTTTCAAGCCAGTAAAGCCATCGCTCTTCTCCTCCCATATCTACAGGAATTCCCAGAAGAGAGAACATTTCCTCTTCTGCCTCCAGAACATGCCGGCCGGTAGTCTGATCAATTTCAATTTTCCATAATCCCGGCCGGATCGTTTCAGGCATATTCCATGATCCGGTCGATCGTTTTGGCATGATCTCATGTTTTGCTGACACATTTCTCACCCTTTCTCCCTTAACAGGCATTATCTTATCTTACTCCATCCTCAGTTTCAAGACAGTTTCCCATGTAATATCTGCCTTTCTATTCACAATCTTCCTTTTCTGAAATAACGCGGTCCATTCTGATATCCAGTTCATCCACCGGTATCCGGTCCATCATCAGTTCTCCCCAGCATAACGCAGCCTTCACAAACCGGGTATCCGCCAGATATCTGTCATAATATCCCGCTCCATGTCCAAGTCTCCGGCCCGTTTGATCTGCGGATACACATGGGATCAATGCCAGCTGGATTTCCTCTTTTTCTATCTTTCTGCAGGATGAATCCGGCTCCATAATGCCATAGGCTCCCTTTTTCAGCTGAGAAAATGATGTAATTTCCCTGACTTCCATGATACCGTCTCCAATGCACACCGGTACTCCTACTTTCTTTCCATGCTCAAGAGCATGCCCTATGACAGGCCATGTGTTTACCTCATCCTCTGTGCTGACATAGCAGAAAATAACCTCTGCATTCTGATATTCTTCCATCTGCTGCACTTTCTCTAAAATCACCTGACTGGCTTTTTCCCGATAAAAATCGGAAAGTCTGTTCCTGATCGTGCCTGCCAGATATCTTGCTTCCTGTTTTGTCATCTCTGATCCCCTTCTTTTTCTATTTTAAGATACAAAAATGAGCCTGGCATTTTTCCAAATGCTCAGACTCATTTTAACATATTCTGATACCGTTTTTATAATTGTTTATATAATTCCATGATCTTTTCGCCGGTTGCCAGATCCTCTGAAAAGGCGCTGGCGCTTCCTGCCGCTGTTCCCATTTTCAGTGCTTCTTCATAATTACCATTGCTCTTTAAATATCCGGTAATAAATCCTGCCACCATAGAATCTCCTGCCCCTACAGAATTCTTTACTTCACCTTTCGGACAAGGACCCATGTGCACATCTCCATCTTCTGTTACCAGGATCGCACCATCACCTGCCATGGAAACCAGAACATTCCTTGCTCCCTTTTCCTGAAGCTTCTTCGCATGTTCGATGATCTCATCATTATCTTTTAATTCAATCCCAAACATCTCCCCTAATTCATGATTGTTCGGTTTGATCATAAATGGATGATATTTCAGTACATTCAGTAAAAGATCTTTCGTTGCGTCTACTACAATCTGAATATCTCTGCCCTGGAGCCGTTCCATGATTCTTTCATAAATGTCTTCCGGAAGACTTGCCGGAATGCTTCCTGCCAGCACCAGCATATCTCCATCTTTCAGCTGATCGATCTTCTGAAACATCTGTTCCAGTTCATCATCATGAATGACTGGTCCCTGTCCGTTAATCTCGCTTTCCTCATTTGACTTGATCTTGACATTGATCCTTGTCATCCCTTCTCTCAGGCGGATAAAATCTGGCTGAAATCCCAGTTTTTTCGCTCCCGCTTCGATGGCATCTCCGGTAAATCCTGCAATAAATCCAAGACCTACACTGTCAATTCCAAGATTAGACAATACATTGGATACATTGATTCCTTTGCCTCCGCAGTACACATCCTCTCTCTTGGTACGGTTTACCTTTCCCAGTGTCAGATCGTCTACTTTGATTACATAATCAATTGCAGGATTAAATGTTACTGTGTATATCATGAAAATACCTCCTTGATCGTTGTCAGTGTCTCATATCTTTTATCATCCAGCTGTTCTGTAATGATTTCCGCATCCTGAATCTCCGCAAATCTTACAGAAGATATCTGATTGAATTTACTTTTGTCCGCCAGTACAAATGCCCTGCTGCAGTGATGCAGTGCTTTTTTCTTTACCGCCGCTTCCTTAGGATCCGGAGTGGTAAATCCCTTCTCCAGATCAACTCCGTTGGTTCCAAAAAATCCTTTGGTAAAATTGTACTTTTCCAGATTTTCCAGGGCATCCTCACCGATGATTGCCTCTGTTACCGCTTTCATCTCGCCTCCCAGCAGAAATACCCGGTATCCGGCATTCATAAGCTTTCTCGCATGACTGATTCCATTGGTAATATAAACTGCTCCTTTTTCCGTCAGAAAATCGATCATAAGCTCCGTTGTCGTCCCCGCGTCAATATACACAAAGTCTTCCGGTCCGATACATCCGGCGGCATATTTGGCTATCGCTCTTTTTTCTTTCAGATGTTTCCCTGATTTCTGGGCAACCGCTTCTTCTCTCGACAGCACAGATTTTACTGCTGTTGCTCCTCCATGAACTTTGATCAGCAGCCCCTGATCATTCAGCGCCGTCAGATCCCTTCGAATCGTCGATTCTGATATATTCAGCTTCTTGGTAAGTTCTGTCACGGTCACCGACTGTTCTGTCCGCAGTATTTCCAAAATCTTTTCAAATCTTTCCTGAGCCAGCATCTTATCACCTCTGTATCATTTATATGTTTATTATATCACCTCTTCAATCAAAGTCAATCATTTTCTTTCATAATCAGTCATTTATTCACTTTTACGATCTGTCCCGCAGCATATTTTTACTGCCAAAATAAGTTGCTGCCATATATCCTCCATAAATACATAAAACTGCCGCAACTGATTTAAACACTGCGCCGGCAACATCCATATGTCCCAGCTGAGAAATCACAATGGAGACAATTCTGATTGCCACATAGGAATGTACCAGGGCAAGACTCATCGGAATCAGGAAATATGTGATAATCTGTGCCTTTATGGCGCTTCTGATCATCTGGTCTTCCGTTCCCAGCCTTGCCAGAAGCCGGTATTTTGGAAGATTGTCCGCATTCTCACTAAGCTGCTGCAGCGCCAGAACCGCCGCACTGGTGATCAGAAATACAATTCCGATATAGATCGCAATATAGATAATAATCGTACTAAGTCCAGCCCCCTGTTCATAGACCTCTTCCCTGGAAAAGGAAGACTGAAACGGTCTCTGATTTCCGGATGGAGATATCTGGTCATCGCCGTATACATCTTCGATCTCATGGCTTAAGACTTCGGAATGACCGGAATACGAAGATTTCCAGAGGATATTAATATAACCGAAAACCGGCTTTATCTGCATTTTATCCATCACATCGTCCGGCAGGATCAGCGTTCCCGCATCCATCTGAATGGATGTATTCACATACACATCCGTGAGCATTCTTCCCAGCGGCTTCATTTTCTGTCCATTGATTGTCAGTTCCTGCCCGTCATCTACCGCATCCTGAAACGCGTCTTTTACATTTTCAAAATTGCAGCTGACAGCATACTGATTCTTCTTCAAAGTAATGGGATCTCTTCCCTTTATTTTCAGAAAGTTATTGTAATCGGACAGCCGGATCAGAGATATGTTTTCGTCCATCAGCTCCTCCACCTGTTTTTTCGGATAACTGCTCAGTGATTCCCTTCCCTTCAGAAATGGTTCCATGGTCAGATTCCGGTCTGTCCCGTCTTTCTGATAATACAATGTTATAGTGTTTACAGGTTCCGCATATTTCTCAATTTCAATTCCATCCCTCTTAAGATCGTTCAAAACTTCGTCTCCGCTCTTCAGATTTCCATCTTCATCTGAATTGACATACAGAGAATAATCAAACGGCGACACTGCCTCCAGATTGCTGTTCAGCGTCTCTGCCATGCCGGTTCCCGTGGCGAATGCACAGATGGCAAGAAACAGCATCAGGCACAGCATGGACATGGAAATAAAGGTCGTTGTAATCTTTGAATTCAGCTGCCGGAAAATAAACAGATTCAATCCCCGATAATAAAAACCTTTTCTTCCTTTCACCAGATTCAGGAAACATCCGGACAGAGAAAAAAAGAATAGAAAAGTTCCCGCAATTCCCAGTACAATACTGAGCTTAAACTGCCAGTCTACCTGCATCATTCCATTTTCCCAGATATTGTAATATGCCGCTCCCAGGCAGACAATGGATATGATAAACAGAACGACTGAAATCCACAGATTTTTGATTCTCATTTTCTGATTTTTCTTTCCGGAATGCAGCAGATCGATGATCTTATATCTCGATATGGATACTCCGTTAAACAACATAACGATCAGAAATATCAGCACAAAATACAGGATGGTCTGCAGAAAAGCCTCTCTGGAAAAGATAAACTGAAATTCTTTCATTTTTACCGCAAACATTTTTGCCGTCAGAATGGAAAATCCCTGTGACAGAAAAATACCTGCTGCCAGACCTGCTGCCAGGGCGAAAATTCCGATAAACAGTGTCTCCAGAATCAGAATTCTGGACACCTGTCCTTTCTCCATTCCCAGCAGAAGATAGATTCCCATTTCCTTATGACGGCGCTTCATCAGATACTGATTGGCATAGATGATCAGAAGTCCCAGGATCACCGCTACAAAAATGGAGATTCCGCTAATCATTGTCTGAATGAGTGCCAGCATGGATCTCTGACTTTCATTGATTTCCAGGATCGCCTGCTGGCTGTGAATAGAATTAAACAGATAGAACAGACAGATTCCGAACGCCAGTGTCAGAAAATAGATGGTATAGTCTTTTATACTCTTTTTTACATTATGCAGTGCGATCTTAAAATACATTGGTACTGTCACCTCCCAGCAGAGTCACAACCTCAATGATCTTATCAAAAAACTGTTTTCTGGAGTCGTCTCCCCGAATCAGTTCATTAAAAATCTTGCCGTCTTTGATAAACAGGATTCTCTTACAGTAGCTTGCGGTAAATGCATCATGAGTTACCATAAGAATGGTTGCATTCAGTTCCAGGTTCAGCGTTTCAATGCTGTCAAGAAGCATCCTCGCAGATTTGCTGTCCAAAGCTCCTGTCGGTTCATCTGCCAGGATCAGAGACGGATTGGAAACAATGGCTCTGGCACACGCGGTTCTCTGCTTCTGTCCTCCGGAAACCTGATAAGGATATTTCTCCAGGATATCTCCGATCAAAAGACGCTCCGCAATGGATCTGACCCGGTCTTCTATCTCTTTTGCCGGCGTCTTCATGATGGTCAGAGCCAAAGCAATATTCTCATATATGGTCAGTGTATCCAGAAGATTAAACTCCTGAAAAACAAATCCCAGCTGCTCTCTTCGAAATCTGGACAGCTGCTTCCCTTTCAGTTTCGTAATATCCTTTCCATTGACCAGGATCCTTCCGGATGTCACTTTGTCAATCGTTGAAATACAGTTGAGCAGTGTCGTCTTACCACTTCCGGAGGCTCCCATAATTCCTACATATTCTCCCGGCTCCACATCAAAGCTGATCCGGTTGATCGCTTTCGTTACATTTCCTTTATTTCCATAATATTTTTCTATATTCTTTACCTCAAGAATCGGCTTCATGTCTATGCACTCTCCTTCTTTCTTTTTTTCAGCTTTCCGGCCTCTCAGCTTAATTTTAATATATCATCAGCGAATCTCTTCTTCCATCGAATTTGCTTACGCTTATCTTACAGTTCTGTCACTTTTCATCCATCATTGTTTTTTCATCTGAAAACCATTATACTTGAATTAAAGAAAAATCTATACGGAGGTGGCATCATGTATCTGAAAAATGAAGATGTAAAAATGGAAGCAGTTGAAAATGCCCGCGGCGGCAAAGGAACCATTTATAAAACCAGTTTTCTTACGAAAACAGAAATGAAAAACAGCAGCCGTTTATTTGGCAAAATCGTAATTCCGCCAGGATGTTCTTTTGGATATCATGAACATCAGGATGAAGGAGAAGCCTATCATATTCTCCAGGGCACTGGTCTTTACAATGATAATGGAGAAACCTATGAAGTTCATGCCGGCGACACAACTTATACTATGAGCGGCTGTGGACATGGTATTGAAAATATCGGAGATGAAGATCTGGTTTTGATCGCTCTGATTCTTCTGGACAAATAATCTGCATAGGATGAAAAAAATCAGCCATACTATCTTTACGAAAGGGGCTGATTTTTTATGGAGAAAAAGAAAAAACGCCAGTTAACCAACGAAGAAATTGACGAACATATCTTTGACTACTGCAGTGTTTGTTCCGCATCTGACTGCACCGGCCTGATCCGGGTGGAGCCAGCCACAGAAGAAGAGGATGAAGCTTATCTGGATCTGTATCCTTATAAACCTCCTTTCATTCCTGAAGATGTGGAACCGGAAGAAGATTCTTAAAAACCAAACGGGAAGTCCTCCTCTGCCGGATTATGACTTCCCGTTGTCTGATTATGCTTCAAATGGGTGAAAGACCGGCTGCATCCGGTCAAAAGTGCAGATTCCCTGAAATCCGATTTCTTTGAGCAGTTCCTGCATTTCTTTCACATCTTCCCCAATCCTCTCTTCATTATGGGCGTCTGATCCAATGGTAATGACTTCTCCTCCCATTTGATGATACAGCTCAAGAATCTCTCTGGAAGGCATCAGACTCTTTAACTTGTAAGCTCTGCTTGATGTGTTGAGCTCGATTCCCTTGCCATCCGGAATGATCACTTCAAAAATCTGTTTCACTAAATCCTGTATTTTTTCAAACGGATACTCTCCCTGAAGATCATATCGTTTGATTACATCCATGTGTGCAATCACACTGTAATTCTTATAAATTTTTACTGTTTTCAGAATCTCTTCATAATATCTTCGATTATACTCTTCCTGCGTTTTTCCCTTCTGAAAATCCTGTCTCCAGAATTCTTTGTCATCTACCTGATGGAAAGAAAGCAGTACAAAATCAAAAGGATATTTTTTAAATGCTTCTTCATATTCCGGAACCGTATGAACCTGAACCCCAAATTCAATTCCCGCTTTCAGACAGATCTGATCCTGGTACTTTTCCTTCATTCTGAAGAATTCCTCAAAATAGCTGTCATAATCACATTGATCTACTGTCGGGATTCCATAATCGACATGCTCAGTGAAACAAAGTTCATCCAGACCTGTCTCAATGGCTTTCCTTATTTCTTTCTCCATCGGACAGTCAGTATCTTCACTAAAATAAGAATGTACATGATAATCTGCTAACATTCAAAACCTCCTGATTATTCTTCCTTTTTCAGAAATGTCATGGAATTTCTCGGGAATCCAATGCGGACTTTGGTCCAGGCCCCTTCTTCCGATTCAATGGAAAAATGAAGCCCCAGCTTCCTCGAAAGACAGCTGCACAGATATAATCCCATTCCTGTTGATTTTGCATATTTTCGTCCTGTAGTTCCAGTATATCCTTTTTGTGTTACTTTTGGAAGGTCTCTCGGAGAAATTCCTATGCCATTATCCGTAATTTCCAAAATAACCTGTTCTGATAATTCTATTGCCCGAAACTCTATCTGACAGTCTCCCTCTCTCCTGTATTTTACTGCATTGATGATAATCTGTTTCAAAATAAACTCAATCCACTTTTCATCACTGTAAATTGTCTTTTCCAGATTTTCCATTCTGACTCTTACTTTTGATTTTATCAACAGTCTGGCATTGGTCCTTAACACTTTTTCCACAACTTCTTTTATATTCAGTTCCTTTACCATGTAGTCTTTCTCAACGCCGCTGCTTCTGGCATAATACAGCGCCTGATCCAGATAATAATCTACCTTTTCTACTTCTTCTGCCATTTGCTTCATCCGCTCATCCGGATGATTTTCCGCTATCAGTTTCATTGCGGCAACCGGGGTCTTTACTTCATGGATCCACATCTCGATATACTCCCTGTATTCCGCGGACTGCCGTTTATAATTCAAAAGTTCATCATTTGCATCTTTACAGATATCCTGCATATAATTCCAGAACATTTTTCCTTCCATGAATTCTGGTTTTCCCAGCATTTCCGAAATGAGATATTTATGATCCATTGTTCCAAAATATTGTTTCAGATCATGATAAAATCTTCTCTTCCTCATATAGTCATAGACAGCCGCAATGAGCATACATAAAATACCAATCCATGCAATGTAGATGACTGCAAACGTATCCAGATTCAGAGTAAGTAAAATAAATATAAGAATCACAAAAAACAGAATCTGAAGAATAAAATTCATCTTATAGTCTTTGACATACTCTCTGACCGTCATACTATATACCCCTGGCCTCTCTTTGTATGAATCTGATTTTTCCATCCAATGGATTCCATTCTTTTTCTCAGGCGATTTACATTAACAGTCAGAGTATTATCATCTATAAATTCATTAGACTGCCATAACATTTCCATCAATTCATCTCTGGAAACAATGCTCCCCTGATGCTTTATTAATGTATACAGAATACGTATTTCATTTTTCGTCAGTTCGATTTTTCTTCCCTCATATTCTGCAGTACTGTCGTTCAAGCATACTCTCAGTCCTTTACACACAATTGCATTTTGCGTCTCTGTTTTCTGACTTCTTCTTAGAATTGATTCAATCCTTGCCATCAGAATCTGGGTATTATATGGCTTTGTAACAAAATCATCTGCTCCCAGATTCATACTCATTAATTCATCCATTTCACTGTCTCTGCTCGTTACCACAATAATCGGGACATCTGACCGGCTTCTGATTTCCCTGCAAATATAATATCCATCAAGAACAGGCAGATTGATATCTAAAAGTATCAAATCTGCCTGTTCTTTTATACAATCTTCAATTATTGTTTCATAGTTCGTCAGAGATTTTGCTTCATATCCATATCTGGATAAGAAGCCGCACAGTTCATCACGGATCGGTTTATGATCTTCTATTACTAAGATTTTCCCTTTTTCCATTATCCGCTGCCTCTGCTTTCTGTCTTATTTTTTTGGTATCATTGCCTCCATTCCGCCCATATACGGCCGTAATACTTCTGGAATCCGAACACTTCCATCTTCCTGGAGGTTGTTTTCCAGGAACGCGATGAGCATTCTTGGCGGAGCAACAACTGTATTATTCAGTGTATGAGCAAAGTAGTTTCCATTTTCTCCTTTGACTCTGATTCTTAATCTTCTTGCCTGAGCATCTCCAAGATTAGAGCAGCTTCCTACTTCAAAATATTTTTTCTGTCTTGGTGACCATGCTTCTACATCTACAGATTTTACTTTCAGATCTGCAAGATCTCCGGAACAGCATTCCAGTGTTCTTACCGGAATATCCATAGAACGGAATAAATCTACTGTATTTTTCCACAATTTTTCATACCAGTCTTTGCTTTCTTCCGGCTTGCAGACAACGATCATTTCCTGTTTTTCAAACTGATGAATTCGGTAGACTCCTCTTTCTTCAATACCATGAGCTCCCTTTTCTTTTCTGAAGCATGGAGAATAACTTGTCAATGTCCTTGGAAGTGATTCTTCTTCTAATGTAGTATCAATGAATTTTCCAATCATAGAATGCTCACTGGTACCGATCAGATACAGATCCTCTCCTTCAATTTTGTACATCATGGCATCCATTTCATCAAAACTCATAACTCCTGTTACGACATTGCTTCGAATCATAAACGGCGGAACACAATAAGTAAATCCACGGTTGATCATAAAATCTCTTGCATAAGCAATCACTGCAGAATGAAGTCTGGCAATATCTCCCATCAGATAGTAAAAACCATTTCCTGCTACTTTTCTTGCACTGTCTAAATCAATTCCGTCAAAACTTTCCATAATGTCTGTGTGATATGGGATTTCGAAATCCGGAACAACTGGTTCGCCAAACCTTTCAACTTCCACATTTTCACTGTCATCTTTTCCGATCGGTACGGATGGATCAATGATATTTGGAATCGTCATCATGATCTTTTTGATCTTCTCTTCTACTTCTTTTTCTCTCTCAGAGAGCTCTTCAATCCGATCTGCAAAGGATGTTACCTGCTGTTTTACTTCCTCTGCTTCCTCTTTTTTTCCTTGTCCCATCAATGCGCCAATCTGTTTGGACATCTTATTTCTTTTTGCTCTCAGACCCTGTACTTCCTGTTTAATTTCCCTGTTTTCTTTATCGAGTTCGATCACTTCGTCAACTAAAGGAAGTTTCTGATCCTGAAACTTATTTTTAATATTCTGTTTCACGATCTCCGGATTTTCTCTCAAAAATTTAATATCTAACATAATTTCCTCCAATAATGATTATATTTTACTGATTGATACAGTCTTCTAATGTTATGATTTCTTCTTTTGATAAAGCAGTTTTGGATTCTCCATTTACAATTTCTTTTGCATAAACATAGGCGCCGTTCTGACTGTTCATTCCATTTAATAAAGTTCCATTGTTATTGTCATCCAGAAGGCCGATCACAAAACTTGTCTCGCCTCCCATATCAGGAAAGGCATTGTACTTATACACTTTCATTTTAGAAAATACATGAGAGTACTGTTTTCTCATTTTATTCATGTCCCGGTCAATTCTTCTCTGTTCTCCTACAATATCATTCATGACATCAAAGTTTTCATAAATTTTTTCTTCCATGGATTTTCCATCATGACCAGTCATAAAAATCCTGTATCTTTTTTTCAGACGGCTGACTTTCACCAGCAAGATGATGATCAGCAGAAAAGCAAGTAAAAACGCACCCGAAAGCCCCAGAATCAAATACAGGGGATCGATGCTCCTTAACATGTCTAACATTTTATGTGTTCCTCCTAAATTGATCGAATCATATCTACAATTCTCTCCAGTTCATCTCTGGAATAGTATTCGATTTCAATCTTTCCTTTATTATTTTTTCTATTTTTAATGCTGACTTTACTTCCAAGGATCTGCTTCATTGATTCTTCCAAATCTTTATACAGAAATTGATACTCTGTATCTTCCTTCGCTTTTTCTTTCTTTGGACGATTCAGATCCTTTACCATTTTTTCAATGTCCCTTACACTGAGCTTCTCGTCAAATACTTTCACTGCAATCTCATACTGCAGATCTCCGTCATGGATCGCAAGCAGCGCCCGTGCATGTCCCGTGCTGATCATCTCTTCTTCCAGCATATCCTGTACTCTCGGATCAAGTTTTAAAAGTCGAAGCGAATTCGTAATCGCAGCACGGCTTTTACTTACTTTTTCAGCAATCTGATCCTGTTTTAAATGATGCTCTTTCATAAGTCTCTGATAAGCCAGCGCCTCTTCGATTGGACTTAAATCCTCTCTCTGAATATTCTCAATCAGAGCAATCTCAACAATCTCATTTTCATCAAAGTCTCTCACAATGACTGGAACCTTGTCTACTCCTGCTATTTTGGCAGCTCTCCAGCGGCGTTCTCCTGCAATGATTTCATAATATCCATCTTTTTTCTTTACAAGAAGCGGCTGCAAAACCCCATACTGCTGAATGGAATCTGCCAGTTCCTGCAGACTGTCTTCATCAAATTGATTTCTTGGCTGATCTGGATTTGGTTCAATTTCGTTAATTGAAAGTGTCATCTCCGGATATTCAGATTTTTGTTTTGTCATCTCTGCTATATCTTCCATCTTTGCATCTGGAATTGGAGCGCTTGGTATTAATGTATTCAGTCCTCTCCCAAGTCCTTTTCTTTTTCCTGACACTATTCCATCCCTCCATTTTCAATTACTTCTTCCGCAAGAAATCCATAACTCTCCGCCCCTACTGAACTTGGATCATAAAGATTGATCGGAAGTCCATGACTAGGAGCTTCAGCCAGTCTTACATTTCTTGGGATGATGGTCTTATAGATATTCTGGTTCAAATAAGATTTAACATTCTCAACAACCTGCAGCGAAAGATTCGTTCTCGCATCATACATTGTAAAAACCACACCCTCAATAGTTAATTTTGGATTCAGGCTCTTTTGGATCAGTTCAATCGTATAGATCAGCTGAGTCAGTCCATCCAGTGCGTAAAATTCACATTGAATTGGTACGATTACCGTATCCGCTGCTGTCATTGCATTTACTGTCAGCATTCCAAGCGCCGGCGGGCAGTCAATAATGATAAAATCATAATTATCCCTGATTTTTTTCAGATTTTCCTTCACAATATACTGCATTCTATCCACAGTCATCAATTCAATCTCTGCGCCGGCCAGATTGCGGTTTGCAGGAAGAAGTGATAAATTATCGAAAAGTTCTTCTCGAATACATTCCTGGATAGAATATTCATCTGTGATTACTTCATATATGGTCTTATCCAGATTATTTTTGTCCAGGCCTAATCCTGTCGTTGTATTTCCCTGGGGATCCATATCAATAATCAAGGTTTTCTTGCCTCGGGCTGCCAAAGCTGCTGAAAGATTTACGGCTGTGGTCGTCTTTCCCACGCCTCCCTTTTGATTCGCAATAGCAATAATTCTTCCCATATGATTCTCCTTTTAGAACTCATTATAACACTATTGTTTTTTCTTTTCTATATGTTTCACGTGAAACATTTGTATAAAAAAAAGATATCATTCAAAAAATGTTTCACGTGAAACATTTTTTGAAATCCCATAAAGAAAGAATTCTGCTTTACAATATTTTTCGTCTGCGGCGGACTGCTGCTTCTTCATAATATGATCCTTACGGAGCATTTTTATTTTACAAAAAACCATTTCCATGAAATAGAAAAAGCAGCGCAAATGCGCTGCTTTTTCTATATACATTTTTACATCTGCTCCGGACACTGAATTCCTAATAATTCCAAAGCATCTGAAATAATATTTTTTGCAAGAATAACAAGTTTGACTCTGGCTTTCATAAGATTCTCATCTTCTACGTTACACTGGTTCTCATGATAAAAACGATTAAATGCCTGAGCTACTCCCATCACATATCTTGATACTACAGATGGTTCCAGACGATCCGCTGCTGTTTTAACTGCTTCAGGGAATTTTCCAATTTCCTTTAAGAGTGCTACTGATGTCGGATCTGTAATCAGAGAAGGATCTATTTCTCCAACTTCTGTCAGTCCTGTTTTTCTTAAAACACTGGCTGCTCTTGCATACGTATACTGAACATAAGGCCCTGTTTCTCCATCAAAACTATGAATCTTATCCCATGTAAATGTTACATCTTTAATTCTCTGATTATACAAATCATTAAAGATAATTGCACCGATTCCCACTTTATGAGCCACATCATCTTTATCTTCAAGATCCGGATTTTTCTCCTCAATAATCTCCTTGATCTTAGAAACAGATTCTTTCAAAATATCTTCAGCATAAACAATATTTCCGCTTCTTGTAGAGAGTTTTCCTCCTTCCAGACTAACAAGTCCATAAGGCACATGAATCAGCTGATCCTTTGCCCACTCATATCCCATCAGTTCTACAACTTTAAATACCTGTGCAAAATGAAGTTTCTGCTCCAATCCGGTAACATAAATACATTTATCAAAATGATACGTATTCTTACGATAGAAGATTGCTGCCAGATCTCTTGTTGCATAAATAGAACTTCCATCCTTCTTTGTAATCAGACATGGAGCCATATCATACTCATCGAGATCAACGATCATTGCGCCTTCGCTTTCTTTCAGAAGTCCTTTTTCTTTTAATTCTTTTACCACTGCTCCGGTTTTATCCCGATAGAAACTTTCTCCGGTATAATGATCAAAATCTACATTTAATATCCGGTAAATTCTTTTATATTCTACCAGACTAATATCTTTAAACCATTTCCAGATAGAAAGAGCTTCTTCATCTCCCTCTTCCATTTTTACAAACCATTCTCTTGCCTGGTCATTCAAAGAATCATCTTTTTCTGCTTCTTTATGGAATTTTACATACAGATCCAGAAGTTCCGGAATTCCTCTCTCTTCTACAGCTTCTTTGCTTCCCCATTTTTTATAGGCTACGATCAGCTTTCCAAACTGGGTTCCCCAGTCCCCCAGATGGTTGATGCGTTCCACATGGTATCCAAGTTTTGTAAAAATATGATACAGCGAATTGCCAATGATTGTTGTACGAAGATGTCCTACATGGAAATTTTTCGCTACATTTGGTGAAGAATAATCGATACAGATCGTCTTCCCTTTTCCTATATCCGAAGATCCATATCCCTTCTGAACCTTGCCGAGTACTTCGTTCACAAAGACTTCCTTATTTACATAAAAGTTCACATATGGTCCTGCTGCGTCAACTTTTGAAAGATCATCAGATTCCGGGATCTTCTCAGCAATTTCCTGAGCAATCATATTCGGCGCTTTGCGGAATATTTTTGCCAGCTGAAAACATGGAAAGGCAAAATCTCCCATATCCTCTTTTGGAGGGATTTCCAGAATATCAGAAATCTTATCCTTATCAAGTTCCTCTATCGTCTGATCTAATAGGCTGATTATTTTCTCTTTCATTTTTTTCTCCTTTTTGTTTTTATTTCATTAAAGCCTGTATGATAACCGAATTTGTCTTCCATCTCACAATAGAAAATTCTTTTGTCAATTCTTTGTCTAAAGTATACTTTTTATTTTTAAAAATCGAGATGTCTCCTGGTATTTTCGGCTTCATCTGAAATCTTATTAATGTTTTATCCTCATCGATATACGTTTCGATATTTATGACGTAAACTCCGATTTCATATAACATAAAACGAATCACAGCATAAAATCCTTTTAAAAAGGACAGATGAAGCAGCACATCAGACAGATCATCTGTTTTTTTATAATTGATCCGTACGTCCGGATGAACCGCCTTGACATGTTCTATCAGTTTCCAAAACGCAGGAAGAAATGGTATGATTTCATCTTCACTCTGATTCCCGGTACTGGAAACAAAATAATTTTCTTCCAGACCTTTCAAATATCCGGACAGCATATGAATCTTATCTTCTTCTTCCTGTATTTCTTTTTTCCTGCTCCTGATCCTGGCGTCAAGTTCCGAAGTGTCCACCATATTATCTTCTTTTTTGGTTTCTTCCTCAAAATCGAGGGGAGAAAAGACTTTTCGAATCTGATAGATCCGATTTTGATCTGATACATCTTTTACCTTACGATCTTTTTCTTTCTGATCCTGATACAGTTCTCTCGATAAAAGTTCTTTTGTCTTATAGTGTTCACTGACTTCCTGTGTCAGATAATCATAAATCTGATTGATTAAATTATCTTTATCCATTTTCTTTTCCATTTAAACCACCTTTATCTCTATCATAAACGAAAAAAAGAAGAAAGCAAAGTATTATTGTATCAAAAGCAAGTTTATCATATAATAGTATCATAGAGTATAAAAGCTGGTACCCGACACAGAAAGGAGTTACCTATGAAAAAATATAATAAACTGAAAAATTTGGCAGTGCTTGCCGTGCTGACCACAGCAGGCATCTATCTGATCAATCGTGCCATCTTTTTTATCTGCAGTTTGAAAGATGCTCTGCCATCCACAAATGCTAATACGTATCAATGGAGATTTGGCAATATCTTCTATACAAAGCAGGGACATGGAAGTCCAATTCTCCTGATTCATCAGCTTAACAGTGGAAGCAATGAATTAGTTTACCGGGATATGATCCATCCTCTTGCCAAACATCATACTGTCTATACCATGGATCTGATCGGCTGCGGTCGCTCTGACAAACCTAAAATCACCTATACCAGTTATCTCTACGTACAGCTGATCAATGATTTTATCAAAGACATTATACACGAGAAAACAGATATTATTGCCGCCGGCAATTCCTGTTCTATCGTTGTACAGGCCTGCAATATGGAAAAAGAAAACTTCAACAAACTGCTGTTTATCAATCCTGATAACATGTCAGTTTCAAAACATTTCCCTGGCCGGCGCAGAATGCTTCTGAAATATATGCTGGAATGCCCGATTTTTGGTACCTTTACCTACAATATCATTCATTCCATGCCAATGGTGGAACATCGCTTCTATAAAAAATATTATCAGAATCCATCCAATGTAAAAGCTTCATATGTAAATGCTTACTATAATGCGGCTCATCTGGGCGGATCCCGATGCAGATATTTATATGCCAGCCTGAAATCAGGATATATTGACTGCAACCTGATGAATGCCCTTAAGAATGTGGACAACAGTATTTACCTTGCTATCGGTCAGAATATACCGGATGCTCAAAATACACTGGAACAATATCAGGTCGTCAACCCTTCCATCGAAGGAAGCTTTGTTCATAATACAAAATATCTTCCTCAGCTGGAGGATCCTGAGAGTCTGCTGAATATATGCCGGATTTTCTTTTAATGAATCGGCTCTTTTGATGGCAGCCCCGCTTTTCTCGGAAAGCGTTTTGGGGCTGCTTTCTTTTTTCTTATTTTCAGTATCGTACGATGAATATCCGTTCCCGGAATCTCAAAGGATACTACATCTTCCATTTCTCCTCCAAGAATCTTCACTGCTTTTTCTGATTCTTTTATTTCCTGACTTACATCACCGGATTTATACGGCAGGAAATATCCTCCTGCTGATACATATGGAATACAGTATTCTGACAAAACAGAAAGATTGGCAACGGCCCTGGAAACCACATAGTCAAAGTTTTCCCTGTATTTTTTCTGTTTTGCAAAATCTTCTGCACGGCCGTGCAGGGCTTCAATTCCCTCCAGCCCAAGTGCGTCAATGACTTCCTGCAGGAATCGAACTCTCTTATTCAAAGAATCCAGCAAAAGAATTTTCATTTCCGGAAATGCAATCTTAAGAGGAATCCCTGGAAATCCTGCCCCTGTTCCAAGATCCAAGAGCTTTTTTCCAGATGTTTCCAATCCGGTTTTTACAAAAGCCAGACTATCCACAAAATGTTTATCTATAACTTCCTCTTTTTCTGTAATAGCGGTCAGGTTCATCACTTTATTCTTCTCAACCAGCATTTCATAATATTTCTGAAAACAGGCAGTCTGACTGTCATCCAGAAACAGCCCCATCTGCTCAGCTTTTTGTCTTAATCTTTCCATTTTTATCTCCTGTGATGCATCTGTTCCAGATAAATCAACAGCACCGAAATATCTGCCGGCGAAACACCTGAAATTCTTGAAGCCTGCCCGATGGACGCTGGCCTGATCTTAGACAGTTTCTGTCTTGCCTCAATCCTCAGACTTCCAACATCCTCATAATCAATATCTTCCGGAATTCTTTTCTTTTCCATTTTCTTAAACTGTTTCACCTGTGACATCTGACGCCGGATATATCCTTCATATTTTATATTGATATTTACCTGTTCCTGAACATCTTCCGGCAGCGCAGGACGCTCAGGATCAATTGGCGCAAGCGCCATATAATTAAGTTCCGGACGGCGGATCAGTTCCTTGATCGATGCTCCAGATTTCAAGGTTGTACTTCCAAGAGATTCCAGAAGACTCTGTACTTCTTTTCCCGCTCCGATATTTACATGATCAAGCCGTTTTTCTTCTTCCTCTATCTGCTTTTCCTTTTTCAAAAGATGCTCATATCTTTCATCATCAATCAAACCAGCTTCGTGACCGATTTTGGTCAGCCGCAGATCTGCATTATCCTGTCTGAGAAGCAGACGGTATTCTGCTCTGGAAGTCATCATGCGATATGGCTCAAATGTTTCTTTCGTTACCAGATCATCAATCAGAACTCCTATATAAGCCTGAGAACGATCTAAAATGATCGGATCTTTTTCCTGAATCATCCGTGCCGCATTGATTCCGGCCATCAGTCCCTGAGCTGCTGCTTCTTCATAACCGGAACTTCCATTAAACTGTCCTGCGCTGAACAGCCCCTGAATCGCTTTAAATTCCAGAGATGGTTTTAACTGCGTTGCATCAATGCAGTCATATTCGATCGCATAGGCATTCCGTATGATTTTTGCGTTCTCAAGCCCCGGAACACTGTGATACATGGCATACTGCACATCCTCAGGGAGAGAACTTGACATTCCTCCCACATACATCTCACTGGTATATTCCCCTTCCGGCTCAATGAATACCTGATGTCTTGGTTTGTCCGGAAATTTTACGATCTTATCCTCAATCGATGGACAATAACGTGGCCCTGTGCCTTCGATCGCTCCGGAAAACAGCGGAGAACGATCAATATTCTCTCTGATAATCTGATGTGTTTCCTCGGTTGTATACGTAAGCCAGCATGAAATCTGATCCCGTCTGATATCCTCTTCCTTATTGGTAAAACTAAATGGAACGATCTTCTGATCTCCAAACTGCTCTTCCATCTTATCAAAATCAATCGTATTCCGGTCAATTCTCGCCGGCGTTCCTGTCTTAAATCTCCGCATGGAAATTCCATTGGCTTTTAATGACTCCGTAAGATAATTTGCTGCCTGAAGGCCATTTGGTCCTGTCTCATTTGTTACATCTCCATAGATACATCTCGCCTTCAGATAAGTACCTGTTGTGAGAATCACTGCTCTGGCATGATAAACAGCCCCGGAATAAGTTTTAACGCCTGTGATCTTTTTGTCTTCCACAAGGATATCTGTTACTTCTCCCTGACGCACCGTCAGATGATCTGTATTCTCCATGACTTTTGTCATTTCCATGGAATACATCTTCTTATCTGCCTGAGCTCTCAAAGAATGAACCGCCGGACCTTTCGACCGATTGAGCATCTTTGACTGAAGATATGTCTTATCAATATTTTTCCCCATCTCACCGCCAAGCGCGTCTACTTCCCGTACCAGATGTCCCTTAGAACTTCCTCCTATGTTAGGATTACACGGCATCAGTGCAATGCTGTCCATGCTGACAGTAAAACAGATAGTTTCAAGTCCAAGCCTTGCGCATGCCAGAGCCGCTTCGCATCCGGCATGCCCTGCTCCTACAACGACAACATCATATGTTTCTTCTAAATTTCTCATTTTTATTTACCCATACAAAACTCTGAAAAAATTTCGTTTACAAGATCTTCACTAACAGATTCTCCTATAATGAATCCCAGCTGCTCATAAGCATCCAGGAGATCAATAGAGAAGAAATCCTCCGGCATGCCCTTCTCAATACTGTTCAGTACCAGATTCAGGCTGTCCAGCGCATTTGATACTGCGTTTTTATGCCGGACATTGGTAATATATATTTCATCATTAAATGTCACTTCGCCTCGGAAAAACATTGTATTGATTTTATCATACAGTGCATCCAGTCCTTTTTTCTCTTTTGCTGATATCTCAACAATATTTTCAAAACCTTTGTCTTTCAGATCCTGAGCCTTTACAACCGGTTCCAGATCCGACTTATTCATAAGAGCAATGGTCTGCTTTCCATGGATCAGAACAGAAATCTGTGTATCCTCTGAAGTCAGCGGTACAGAAGTATCTACCACATACAGAATCAGATCTGCCCGTTTCAGAAGTTTTTTGGCTCTGTCAACTCCCATTCGTTCTACCAGATCATCCGTCTCTCTGATTCCCGCAGTATCAATGATATTTAAGGTAATGCCATTGATCTGTATTGACTCTTCCAGGGCGTCTCTCGTTGTTCCTGCAATGTCTGTTACGATTGCCCGGTCTTCTCCAAGGAGCATATTTAGGAGAGATGATTTTCCTGCATTTGGTTTTCCGACAATCACTGTCTGAATTCCTTCCTTCAGAATTCTTCCATTGTCTGCGTGATCCAGAAAATATTTTAATTCTTTCATAATTTCCAGAATCTGCTCTTTCAGTTCATCGGCAAACCCATCAATCGAATAATGTTCGGGGTCATCCAAAGCGGACTCGATAAATGCCACGCTGTGAATGATCTTCTTTCTGATAGATACGATTTTATCTCCCAGAACACCCTGAAGCTGTTTCAGAGATGATTTTAGGGCGAACTCATTTTTGGAATGGATCAAATCCATCACAGCTTCCGCTTCTGACAGATCAATTCTTCCATTCAGGAAAGCACGTTTTGTAAATTCCCCAGGTTCCGCCGGACGGGCTCCTGCTTTTACAACCGCTTCCAGAATTTTTTTCATCACCATGGTTCCGCCATGACAGTTAATTTCCACAACATCTTCCGTTGTATAGGAATGAGGTCCTTTCATGACCAGAACAATACACTCGTCCAGCATCTTATCCCCGTCATATGCATAACCATAATGCGCTGTATAAGATGGAACTTCTTTCATACTTTTCTTTTTCTTTGCCTTAAATACTTTTTCTATAATTTCCAGGGAATCATCCCCGCTGATTCTTATAATTCCGATGCTGCTGTTTGTCATCGGAGTTGCAATTGCTGCAATTGTATCTGTTTTCATTTTCACATCCTCAAAAAAAGCTGCCTAAACAAGGCAGCCTTTCATTCTTATTTTTTAAGCATAACAACAACTTTACGGTAAGGGTCTTTTCCCTCACTCTTTGTGATAACATCCGGATCCCTCTGAAGGGCAGAATGAATAATCCTTCTTTCGTTCGGATTCATAGGCTCAAGATAAATTGGTTTTTTATTCTTCTTTACTTTATAAGCAATGCTTCCTGCCAGTTTCTCTAAAGTCTGCTGTCTTCTTTCCCTATAATTTTCAGTATCCAGTTTAATCTTAATGTAAGATTCACTTTTCTTATTAACGAACAGGCTGGTCAGATACTGCAGTGCATCCAACGTCTGTCCGTGTTTTCCGATCAACGCTCCCATCTTTTCTCCGGAAACATTGATATTTAAAACATTGTCCCTGCGGTTATAATACAGGTTCAATTTTGGATTCAGTCCCATTGCTCTTAGAACTTCATCCAGATATTTTTCTGTACTCCGGGTAATCTCATCAAGATTTTCCGGAACCTTACTCTTTTTCTTTTCTTTTTGAACAGAAGCGTCTTTCTGTTTTGGAGCCGGTTTCTTATTCTGAGTATTATTCTTTTTCTCCGGCTTCTTTTCCCGCTTCTTTTCTTCTTTTTTCGTTTGCTTTTGCGGCTTTGCAGGTGCCGGCTTCTCCTGCTTCTCAGCCACAGGCTCTTTCACCTTTTCCTTTATTTCAATAATTGCCGGTTTCCTGAATAGTCCTAAAAAACCATTACTTCCTGGATCAATGACTTCATAATCAAGGTCGGTACTTGGAATTCCTAATTCCATTGCGGCATTCATGACTGCATCTGATTCAGTTTTTCCAGTAAATCTCCTAGATGACATGTTATTTACCTCCCTTTTTCCGGTTCAGTGCATTCGCTTTGGATGCAATTCCTCCTTTAGAATTTCCGGTGTAAGCCACATTTTTTGTGGATTTCACGTTTGCGCTCTTCTTAATGTCACCGCCCTGTGTCTGCTGCTGTGCAGATGCTCCCAGCATCCTTTCATACATAGAAGGACCTTTTTTCTTTTTCTTCTTCGCTGCTTTTTCACGGCTCTTGGCAATGATCTTATCCATATCCGCATGATTATAATATGCATGGAACATCATCTGCTGAATCCACTGGAACAATGCGCTGGCCGTCCAGTAAACACCTAATGCTACCGGCAGAGACAAACACATAAATAATGACATAAGAGGCATTGTATACATCATACTCTTCGTCATTCCAGCACCTGGCGTATTCTCATCCATCTGTGATGTAGACATTGATGTCTTCGCACTCAGAAACTGGAAGATAAATGAAAGGATCGGAACGATCAGCAATGGACTGATTCTGAATCCAGGAGTTGCATTAATATCAATTCCGGTTCCTGGAATCAACTCATAAATATTTGCATGTGTTTTAATATCTGCGGCAATCTGAGGAATATATAATTCCACAGCACGCACAACATAATACAGAGACATGATAATTGGAAACTGGATCAGAGTTGTAGCGCAGCCTCCGGTCGGACTGGTTCCATACTTATCATATACCTTCTGCATCTCTTCCTGCTGCTTCATCATAGAAGCCTGATCTCTTTTATTTCTGTATTTCTTCGTAATCTTGTTGATCTCCGGCTGTGCTACCTGGTTGATCTTTAAAGATCTCTGCTGCTTCATAGTAAGAGGCAGAATAATAATCTTTGAAATCAATGTAAACAGAATAATACACAAGCCGACATTATAAATTCCTATAGAAGATAATCCGACATAGATTCCTTCCATAATCCATCCAAAAACTCTTACAATAGGAGATAATATGCCTCCCGTGCTCACACTCTGAGCTTGCGACAACAACATCATTTTTCGTACCTTTTTCCTTTCCTTACTTCCGGAACAGGATCATATCCACCCTTGGAAAAGGGGTTGCATCTTAAAATACGATAAACTGCCAAAAGGCTTCCTTTTATAACTCCGTGCTTTTCCAAAGCTTCAATGGCATATTCCGAACAAGTTGGAACATAAATACATGTTCCTCTTCCCTTTAATTTCGATAAATGTTTCCTATAAAACTGAATGATTGCAATTAATATCTTTTTCAACTTCATCAACTCTTTTTAAATGGTGCAGACCTGCCAGATGCATAAATGCGCTTTCCATTTTATGATAATCAATATCTTTTGCCGTATTTCTTGCAACTATTACAATATCGTAACCATTCTTCAATTTTTCCTGATTTAATCGGTAACTTTCTCGAATCAATCGTGTCACACGATGTCTTACTACGCTGTTTCCAACTTTCTTGCTGACTGAAATCCCTAATCGATTGTATCCAAAAGAATTCTTTTTATAATAGAATACCAGATATTTATTAGCTTTCGATCTTCCTGTGCGGTAAACCAGCTGGAAATCCATCGTTTTCCTTAATGAATGATAATGCTTCATAATCTCTTCCTTATTAATAGAGAAAAGAAAAGGCCACATCTCTGCGACCTAAGCTGATAATCTATTTCTTCCTTTTGCTCTTCTGCTCTTAAGAACTTTTCTTCCGTTAGCAGTACTCATTCTTTTTCTGAATCCATGCACCTTAGATCTCTGTCTTTTCTTCGGCTGAAATGTCATTTTCATCTTCCAACACCTCCTTAACTCTCATTATTATACAAATACGTATCTCTATCCGCTTTTACGCACACAAAAAATACGTTTTTTTAAAGAACATCAAACCTATTATAGACAAAGGCTCATAGGAATGTCAAGCAAATAATTCGTTTTTTTCAGATAAATACGTGCACCCATAGATATTGTGGATGTTGAAAATGTTATCCACAATTTGTGGGTAACATGTGCATAACTTGATGATAAAATGTGAATATAATCTTCATTTTTTTACCAGAACTCTGATTTTTCCTTGCTTTTCGGCATGTGCAGAGTGTGGAATGAGTTATCCACACCCTGTGACCAACTATCCACATAATTTTTCAATCCTGTGGAAACAATCATTGAAAAAAAAACAATTTTGTTATACTATAAACATAGTGCACCCATATGCACTTTTATAAAAATTTGTAGAAAGGGATCTGGATTATTCATGAAAAATAACATTGAAAACATCTGGGACGATGTACTCATTAAACTGGAACAGGAACACGATGTCTCCAGCGCAGCCATCAATGCCTGGATCAAACCTCTTCATATTGAAGATGTTCAAAATAACAATATTATTCTATCTCTGGATGCAAAATATGGAGAACGAGGCATTCAGTTTATTAAAAAGAAGATGTATGACTTCTACATTTCTCTGGCGATACAGGATTTAACGGGAAAAAAATATGATATTATATTTGAACTCGAGAAAGACGGCGCTTCCGAGAAATCTTCCACAAAAGAACCTGTACAGGATGATAATAATCTGAATCCCCGCTATACTTTCGATACATTCGTCATCGGAGATAACAATCAAATGGCTCATGCAGCCAGCATTGCGGTTGCCGAAGCTCCGGCTGAAGCCTACAATCCTTTATTTTTATACGGCGGCGCCGGACTCGGAAAGACTCATCTGATGCACTCCATTGCTCACTACATCATAGAACATGACAGTAATCTGAATGTTTTGTATGTGACCAGTGAAGATTTTACAAACGAAGTCATTAATTCCATCCAGCACAAAAAGCAGGAAGAGCTTCGAAATAAATACCGCAGTATTGATGTGCTGCTGGTCGATGATATTCAGTTTATTATAGGAAAAGACAGCACTCAGCAGGAATTTTTCCATACATTTAACGCTCTTTATAACTCAAAAAAACAAATTATACTTTCTTCAGATAAGCCGCCAAAAGATCTGGATGTCCTGGAAGAAAGGCTTCGCAGCCGGTTCAGCTGGGGCCTGACAGTAGATATCCAGCCTCCGGATTATGAGACAAAGATAGCAATTCTGCGCAAACGGGCCGAATTGGATCATATTTATATTGATGATGAAATTTTTGACTACATAGCCACACACATCAAATCCAATATCCGTGATCTGGAAGGCGCTTTAAATAAGATTAAAGTATATTCCAAATTAAATAAACAGCCGATTGATCTGGAACTGTCAAAGATAGCTCTCCAGGATCTGATTGATAATAAAAGCAAACAGAAAATCACACCTGAACTGATCCTGAAAACCGTGGCAGAGCATTACAATATTCAGACAAGTGATATTATTTCCAAAAAACGAAGCCACGACATTGCCTATCCTAGACAGATCTGTATGTATCTCTGCAAAAAACTTACAGATGCTTCTCTTGTGAAAATTGGGGAGGTTATCGGCAAAAGAGATCACTCTACGGTCATACACGGAGTAGAAAAAATTGAGAAAGATTTAAAGAAAGACTCAAATTTACAGAATATTATAGATGTAATTACGAAAAAGATGGAATAAAGGCAAGTTATCCACAAATTCTGTGGATAACTTGTGGATATCCTGTGAATTGCTAATTTTCCCCATTTTCGAAATGTTGATAACTTTGGGCTTATCCCCCGGCTATTCTGCCCTTTTTCACAATTTATCAACCTGAAAAAACCTTTATATTTAGCGATTTTTTAAGGTTATCCCCATATTCACACCTACTACGGCTAAGACTACGACTGTTAATTATTTATTTAAACCAACTTCACACCGAAAGGAGTTATTCACATTTATGAAAATCATATGTAAAAAAAGTGATTTAGTTCATGGAGTCAGTATTGTTTCCAAAGCTGTTTCAAACAAAACGACTCTTCCTATTCTTGAATGTATTTTAATAGAAGCCGAGGCTGGAACCATCACTTTTACAGCGAACGATATGGAACTTGGCATAGAAACACTCATTGAAGGAAACATCATTGAACAAGGAAAAATAGCTTTAGATGCCAAGTTATTTTCAGAAATTGTCCGAAAACTTCCGGATAACGATGTAACAATACAGACAGATCAGGATTTTAAAGCAATCATTACTTGTGAAAAAGCCTGTTTTCATATTATTGGTCAGGAAGGAACAGAATTTCCTTATCTTCCTGAGATTGAAAAAGAACAGAGCATTACATTATCTCAGTTTTCATTAAAAGAAATTATCAGGCAGACAATTTTTTCCATTTCAGATAATGATAATGCGAAACTTATGACAGGTGAGCTGTTTGAAGTGAAAGACAATCAGCTGAGCGTAGTTTCGTTAGACGGCCACCGCATTTCCATTCGAAAGCTTGAATTGAAAGGGAATTATGACGATTTCAAGGTTGTCGTTCCAGGAAAGACACTTCAGGAGATTGTTAAAATAATATCAGGCGAAACAGAAGATGAAGTTTCCATTTATGTAACTTCGAAACATATCTTATTTGAATTTGATAATACAAAAGTTGTCTCAAGACTGCTGGAAGGGGAATATTATAAGATAAGCCAGATGCTGTCCAGTGACTATGAGACTAAGGTTGTGATTAATAAAAAAGAATTTCTGAATTGTATTGATCGTGCGAGCCTTCTGATCCGGGAATCCGATAAGAAACCAATTATCATTAATATTACGGATCATTCTCTGGAACTGAGTATTTCTTCATTTTTTGGATCTATGGAAGAAAATATCATGATCCAGAAGGAAGGACGGGATCTTTTGATTGGTTTTAATCCAAAATTCCTGATGGATGTCCTTCGGGTTATTGATGATGAAGAAATCCATATTTACTTTGTAAATCCAAAAGCACCATGTTTTATCAGGGATGATGCCGGAACATATACGTATCTGATTCTTCCTGTTAACTTTAACCACTAGAGAGGCGTTATAGTATGAATGAGTTTAAAATCAAAGATGATCATATTAAATTAGGACAGGTTCTGAAAGCAGCCGGACTGGTTGGGTCCGGCGTTGAGGCCAAGATTGTGATTCAGGAGGGCCAGGTTAAGGTAGACGGTGAAGTGGATACCAGACGGGGCCGGAAACTGTTCGGAGGAGAGATTGTTTCCTTCGAAGG
>OGYQ01000461.1_pt1 | contig 44068 bp, 38 predicted proteins | sample 1576641 | NCBI WGS metagenome assembly OGYQ01 (sample SAMEA3541476, study PRJEB24748) | human gut metagenome | biome: human gut; feature: human-associated habitat; material: faeces | place: China | collected 2012 | reverse complement strand
TGCTTCCGTTTCAGAAAAAGTACAGGCGGAAAACCCGAATGCTTCCAGTGAGGAAATCACGGAACTGGTCAATAAGGCAACAGAAGCTTATTGGGGATTTACCAGTGGAGAGAAAGGTGCTGAAGACCATATCGCAGCCATTCAACGCTATGCCAAAGCATTGGTAGACACGATTGTTGCGACTGATTATGATGGTCTGGACATTGACTGGGAACCCGATAATGGTGGTGACGGCGGAAGATACGTAGGCAGTCTGAAAGACCGCAGAGGTGGTCCGCGTGGTGAGTTTCTGCATTATTTGGTAGAAGAGATAGGAAAATACTTTGGTCCGATGGCAACCGAGCGTCCGAATGGTAAGTACTACTATTTTATGATTGACGGTGAAATATGGAACTCTAACAAAGAATCTGCTCCTTATTTTGACTATTTCATCACTCAGGCGTATGGCGACTCCAATCTTGACCGAAGAGTGAGTACCTTGCAAAGCTGGTGTGGAGAGTATTACGACTATCGTAAGCACATCTTTACCGAGAACTTTGAGTCATCCTGGACTACCGGTGGTGTACTTTTGACTCAGGCTGCTTATAACCATGTCAATGGTCCGAAAGGTGGCGTCGGTGCTTTCCGACTTGATAATGACTATGATAATGCCCGTGATTACAATTTTGTGCGTCATGCTATACAGATCAATCTGCAGGCTTATCAGGAATATATGGACAATCAATCTAATGAAAATACAGAACAGCAATGAAACGTATCAAAATCTTATATGCAGGTGCACTAGTTGCATTGTCTTTCTCTAGTGTGGGTTGTAACGACAGCGAAAGCGATCTGTTGGAGCCGAAACTTTACTTTGAAAGTAATGTGATAAGAGTGGAAGTTGAAGCGGATACCTACGAGTGCGAATTGGTGTCGCGGCTTTCAACGATGGTGAAGAGTAACGTAAATGTGAACTATCAGATAGGAGGTCAGGACCTTGTGGATGAATACAATCATAAACACGGAACGACCGGACAGCTTCTGGCGACTGATAACTATGAAATGGCAGGAGCTTCTTCGACCATTAAAGCGGGCGAACTATATGCTGATCCTTGCGGACTGTCGGTAAAGAACATTACCAAGGGGGAAGACGGGGTAACGTATATTCTGCCCGTAATAGTGAACAGTACGGACATTGAAAAGATAAGCAGTTCGAGCGTTACCTATATTGTAGTAAGGAAACCAATTATCATTGATAAAGTGTACCGCATCAATCCGGGCTGGTTTGATGTGCGTCTGCCGACTGCTTATAAAACAATGGGTTCTGTCACCTACGAAGCATTGGTTTATGCCGAACGTTGGAAGAATCTGGGCACCATTATGGGTAATGAAGGTACTTTGATTATGCGTACCGGTGACTTGAATCATCCTGATAACGAGCTTCAAATGGCCGGAAGTGTTGCACTTCAGATGCCCGATGTATCTATATTCCTGTTGAATCAGTGGTATCATGTAGCGTTCACTTACGACGCTTCTGCGGGAATGGCTACTCTCTATCTCAATGGAGAGAAAATAGCAGAAAAGACGGTTGGCTCACTGACATTCGACTTGAACGAACGTTTCTGTATCGGTTATGCTTATGACTATGACCGGAATCGTAAATGGAACGGATTTATGAGTGAGGTTCGTTTATGGTCGGTAGCCCGTACTGCGAATCAGATTCGCGAGAATATGATGTTTGTCGATTCCGGTTCAAGTGGTCTGGTCGGTTACTGGAAACTGAATGGAGAAGACATCGAACAACGGGACGGTGTGTGGTATGTGCTCGACCAGTCGCCGAATCATAATGACGCAACTTCCAACAATGGTTTGCGCGGTGAAACCGGTGGTAGTCAGTCTTTCGTGCAGCCGACAATAGTAGATATGAGGGTGCGGCTTGAATAAATATAGTTTTGTTTTCTAGGTAGATTAAATAGCGGGGGCTGAATTCTCAATGCAGAATTCAGCCCCTATTTTTTATTTATATGAAATCCTGATTATTCCTTTTATGTTTCTGTGAATTACTCGGTAATATTTTTGTTATATTCTACTTCCGTTTATCTTAATGTCGGTATTGGGAAATAAAGTTCTGATGCGTTTCATCTCTTCTTTAGTAATTCTGCCGGATAGCTTCAACCTTTCGATTTTCACTTTTGACAGTTCGTCCGGTATATCAATTTCATTAATAAAGGTAAGCTCCAACTGTTTTATTTCTTTAAGTTTCAGCAGGACGGAAGGGAACTCTTTCACTCTAAGGTTGATACCCCTGCCTTTGGCATCGGCTTTCAATCTGTTTATGAGTCCGGTGTTGTCTGTGCTTTTCTTTTTGACCATCCAGCCAATTTGTGGTCTCAGTGCAAAATTCTCATTGTTTTGTTTGAGTCCGATGAAACCGGACCACAACTCCAGTGGTGTTTCAATTACGGTGTCATTGTATGCTTCAATATACTTTAAATCAACTTTTACTATCTCGCTCGGAAGCTTTTTACGACCCACAATCTGTTTTAGATTATTTCTTTTCCCCTCATTGTCGTAAGGAAAGAATTTAATGATCCATCCATCAAAAGTCTCGGGAGCTCCGCATGACTTTGGCGAATGACATTTAAACATATTGCGCCAAAACTCTTGGTTTACTGTTCCCTTTGATGCTTTCACAAACTCCTCCAAAAGAGGTTCAAGTTGTGAAATCCACCATTCGAGTTTATATTCTTTTAGTCCTCTGGCTTTATTTAAAACTTTTTCCCAGTCTTGTGGTGTCCCTTCAAGCGTGATTTCCGGAATACCGCAAGCAATCATTATGGTGATAAACTCGAAGTATGATTTCACCGTTTCCATTATTGTTATTTCAGAAACAGTCTTTTCCAAAGAAGTCGTTGTAGAGAAATTACAAGTGAGTGTTTCAACCAAATTGCCTCCTACCTCTTTTCTTATCTGTTCCGTAAACTGCGGGAAAATTTCTTCCCATAAAAGACTCGGGTCTTTCAGTTTCTTATTGGATTGTACAATTAAAGATTCCTTTCCGGAGAAATTTACAAAATATTTTCTCAAAGACTCATGGTTGGCATTCACATATTGGGCAAAACCTTGGTTAATCAGTAGCCAAATCATATCCGGAGATAAAACGAACGGCCTATGATCTGCATAAGCCTGATACATACCGCAGAAAAAAGAATTATCCCCAAAGTATAATAAACTGTCAGGAGATTCACTCTTGGCTATTACATTAAATGGAGGTTTCCAGATGTCTTTTTCTGTAATTCTAATGGTTGATTCATTGTCAAATAGCATCAGATATCTGTAGATTTCATCAGGGGAAGCCACGGGATATAATTTTTCGGGCTTGGAGAGTTGTTCAACTTCAAAAGTAATTCCATTTTGAGCAACTATGGAAGTGCTGCATAGAATGAATAAATAGAATAGTAGTTTTTTCATAATACTAAATTTACTTTATGGTTTGTATTTCAAATATTTTCCTGTTGATAGATTATAGATAACAATATACAAATATAGTATTATTAGAAATGGAATCGCTATGATATCGAATCTTTTTTATGTCCTGTGCCTCTAAAAAAATAGGTGCATATTATTTTAGAGGCTGTTTATTCGGAAAATTATAGTAAGTTTGGAATAAATCTCTTATTGCCTTATTATAAGGGCTTTGGGAAGAATGCTAAATTTTGAGGTAATGAGTTGGCAACTGTGCCTATTACTGTAATCTGCTTCGCCTTGCTTCTTAGAGTAACTCTTATCACAAAAGTATAAAAAAATCTCGATAGAAGAAGCCTCTTCTATTATTTTTCTGTCGAATTTTAGATTTTCATTCAATGATTCCTGGTTTAGGAATGATATGTATGACAAATCTCTGATTGTCTTTATTCCCTCTAATATCAGGTTGCACACGAAACTTGCTAGATTGTCCACTACCGGAAATCAATATTTCGCAATTACCAAGAGAATCAAATTCAATGCTATTAGTAGACCAGAATTTTATCAGAGCTAAAGCTCTCTCATAACTAAGTTCGTAATTTTTTATATAATTATCTTTTGATGACTGTCCTTCTATTATGAGAAGATACTGAGCTTCGGGTATTTTTATTTTAGCATTTTGCATAAAAAGCATAATAGCTTCTCCTGCTTTCAAAAGTTTATCAAGTTGCTCTTTCTCTATATCTTGGATATCGGAACTATAAGTGTTGAAAGAAACGTCAATATCTCTTAAGGTGTGTCTTTTAAACTGCTCGTCATACTTAAAATATTTATTGTCTATTTCTTTAATCGAATTGTTTAATTCCTCAATCTTTTCAAGTTGTTTCTTCGTTGCGTTAGCAGTTCTATTCAGTTCAGCATTTATTCCTTTCATTTTTACAATACTTACTATAAATAAAACAAGCATAATAAAGAAAAGACTTGTCATTAAATCCGAATAACTCAACCAAAAAGAATCTTTTTTATTTCTCATTGTCATATTTTCCCACGTTAATATCTTTAATAGATTTCGTCATTGTATCTATTGCCATTAATATAGATTTATTCAAGTCTATATTCTCGATTTGAGCATCTTTATAATCTTTTCTAAGATTAAGAATTTCACTTTTTAAATCCTTATAGCACTCTGCTTGCACTTGGGTATATTGAACAAGAGTTGCTATCACCTCTTTCATTTTATCAAAAGACTCAAAGAAATCTCGGTTTCCAGAAACAAAATTTTTGATGTACTCGGTTGATGTTGTAAGTTGCATAGACAAACTGTCTGAAACATGCTTTGCATCAGTCATTAATAAATCAAATTCTTTGCGCCAAATGTCTCGTCCTTCTGAACCTGTAGGGAAGTGCGTTTCTATTGCTTCTTTGAACTCTTGCTGGAGAGTTGCTGCTTTATTTTGATTGCTAACAACAACTGATAATCCAGCACCAAATTCATCGAATCTCGACAAGACTGCATCTATTTTTGATGCTGCATCTGTAACTCCTTTAATAGTTGTATTAAGTTGTTCTTGATAAGTTTTAAATACATATAAGGATTCTGCGGAATCTTTAAGTGTCACAAATGTTTCCGCAATTTTATTAGCAGTTCGTGTCAAACTCAATTTGTTTATTTCTTCCAATACAAGATGTTGTTTCTCTAAATTGTCATTCAATAGTTCTGCCGAATCTGCATAAGCATCCAAATTCTTGCCAAACTTATCAACGAAATGACCAAGAACTCCTTTTAAAGAATTCAAACTTGATGCCATACTGTTTGAAAGTACAGGCATTAATTCTCTGCGTATGAAATCATAATAATCCTCTTTTTTAGCATCAACAATAGCCATAGTCTTACCATATGAAAAAGCACTATTGTATACTGTAAGACCTAATCCAACCAAACTTGCCCCCATTGCTGCCATGACACCATAAAGAAGATGTTGCAAACCATTCATATTTCCATTACTTGCCAATATAGCAGAGAAATCGACTCCCCATAGACCTGTTATAATTCCTACAAATGTACCTGCAAGTCCTATATACAATGGAACATTCAAAGAGCTATGTATTTCATTCTCCAATGCATCAATTTGATGTTCACAAATACCTTTCAGAATGTCGAAATCTGCACTTGTTCCCACATTTTTACAAAGATATTCATTAGTCCGTGAAATAATTGATGAAAACTTGGTAGATTGGTTATTATTCTTCAAAGATATTAAAGTAATATCCATGTATTCTTCGTTTTCGCTTTCTTCATCTGAGTATTTAAAAGGAATATTCTTTATGAATTCTTTCAATTTACTTTTGTTTTTGAGGACATCTGTTGTTATGGAGGACATCTTTAAATCTAGTGAATCGATGCTCGGAAAAAAAGATTTCAACTCTTTGATACGCAAACGTGTTTGATTGAAATTCCATAATTGAAATAGAATCACGCAAATTACTACTGCAATTGCAACAATAAGAGCAATATTATTATCCATATTCTGTATAATTTATTCGTTAAATAATTCTATTAGTTTAGGCTTTGCTACTTTTTTTGTACGCTTACCTTTTACTTTTTTTGCTTCTTTCTCAATCTGTTTCTTTTGTTTGAGTTCTGCTTCGGTCATAGGTGAATATTGTTGAACTTCGTTTGGATACTTTCCTTCAATATATAACTTCACAAGGCCTGCATGAGAGAGCGGCTTAGTTATATCTCGGAAATCAATATTGGTGTTATAGTCAAGTAAAACTATATCTTGCTTAATTGATTGTGCTTTGATACGTTCTACCACATGATACACTTCTTTAATATTATCAAGAACCCATTTGTATGTGGGTAAATAAATAAGCATTCTAGCCTCAAAATAGCCAAGAAGTTCTTTTCCATAAGCTCCTTTTCGATGTCCTAATGGCATTCCGAATTTTCGTACAGTTCTCTTCAAATTATGTATAGTATCATTCTTGAATGTCGAAAAATCCACATCTGCATTTTCAAAAACTTTAAGTCCTTGCCATACGGCTTCAACACAAGTAGCCTTTAACGTATCTGGCGTAAAAGGTATAGGAATATTACCATGCGGATAGAACGGGCTCAGTATTTGGGCATATCGCATGGTAGAATTTGAAGTTACGTCAAGAATAACTGCATTAGGGTATTCTTCTTGTATCTTTTCGATTTTTCTTTTTCTATTTTCAATGTATATCATGTCTCACTTTCAATTATATTAATATTGGATTGTCTATATTTATAATATATTCTAACGGAATAAATGTCTTGACCATAACCTCTGCTTGATGAGGTTTGAAGTCTTCATCATTTCTATTTACATAATGTCTTTTTGTTGCTGCAAAATTTACTTTTTGTAAGTGGCACAAATCACCTCCATGAGAGTGTAATTGGTCTGCTGCATTTATATCGGAAAATAATGTTTCTTTAAACCATGCCACATCTATTTTTATTCGGAGCAAAACCAAATCACTTCCACTTTGTTTAAGTCGCCATGCCATAGGATGGTGATCACAAAAACTTAATCTGACATAATCTTGTAAACCATAACGCATATCAAGGTTTTCAGAATCCGCATCTCCACCTTGGTTGGGTATAACGATACCGTGTGTTTTACAATAATGCCAAGACAGGAGTCCTCTTTGTTTTTTGATGGACAACAAGTTTCTCCTATCTGTAAAATGATAAAAGCAAGTAATGCCATTAGCTGTGAGCATATCCTTGAAACTTTGAATATTTAGCTTTTTTTCATTACAGAGAGAGTTTAGACGATCACGTTCAGCTTTTTCTGTTATTTCTTTTTGTCTTGCTTGTTCTGCAAGCCTTTTGGCTACTCCTTCTCGTACTTCGTTTTCTTTTCTCTGTTTTTCTTCAATTTCACGTTGTCTACATTCTTGTTCTTTTCTTTTTTTTCTTGCTATATTCTCATTTTTTTTCCGTTCTTCAGCAATTTGTAGTATTTCTCGCTTCTCTAATGCTTCTCGCAGATTAAAGATACTATTTTGCACTTCTTTGTACTGTTGCAAAATATGGGAAGTATGTATCTGAGATATTATAGATTGAACTTTATCGAAAATTTTATCTGCTTCATTGAGCTTTTCCTTTGATATAAGCGATTTTATCTCAAGTAAATCTTTATTTAACTGGTCTTCTAATGCAACTAATCTTTCTTGCTCTTTTCTCAGACGCTGTTCTTTTAAGAATTTTAATGTAACAATATCTAGAAAGCTATAACGAACGAAGATAGAAACCTCTTTGAAAGATTTATTTTTTTTAGGAGTTAGGTGATACCAATCAACGGATACAGTTTTCATGCTATTTCTAGCAGAAACCACATCTTTACGCCTGCCTTCTAATATGTTAATCTTAGAGGTAGGTTTATCTATTTCCCCCTTAGAATATGGGGAGATTAGTTTATCAAAGCCAAATACTTTTTTTATCCATTCAAAAAGCATACATCCTTTTTTATACGGAAGCGTGGAACTGCAATGCCACTTCTTAATTTGGAGGTCGTAGGAAACCTTGGATACAGATGTAGTAATAGCAGCCCACGCTATAGCGTGAGAACCACTATGCCATCCTTGTATCCTTTTGAAAATTTCCTACGTTCCCAAACTACAAGATAAACATAACGCTTCTTTTTTGCTAATATGTCTTGGAAAGAGTTCTCTCAATCCAATCGCAAAAATAGTACAAATCTTCAAAAATAAGGCTGTTTGAGAGTAATATCTTTGTGCTACAATGAAATAAAACTCTTTTCAGAGCCTTATTCCTTTATTTTGTTTAGTAGGAATACTCAAATTCTCTCTCCACTCGTTCATCTTTGTCCTGAACCATTGTATCAGTGAAACTCCATTTACGCATATCTGAAAGCTCCCTTTCTTACTTTTGTCTTTTTCAAACAAAAATGTGGCATTTTCTGCGTGGAACTTGCGGTTAAACTCCGAAGAATAGAAATTACCTTTCAAAAGTACTTTTTTGAACCTGCATAGCTCACTAATGATAGCATCGGAACAGTGCATCGTATTCCGACAATAATCAATCAGTGGCGATAGCTTTATCACATAAGGGAAGTATCTTTTTACCTTATCAAGGCATTCTGTAAGTTTAGATTATTCCGTTTTTTGTTCCTGTTCCATTCGCTTGATATACAGCTCCCGCTCTTCTGCATGGCTTTCAAGTTCAGAGATGCGTTGCTTCAATAGTTCATTCTCCGTTTTAGTTTTATTGCTTCCGAAAAGAGAACCGACACTTTCCACAATATTGGTAGCAGTGGCTGTTGCTGCTCCTTTCAACCGTTCGGTATGCACCTCTTTCTTTAATTGTTTCAATTCTTCCTGCGCTATTTGCTGTCGCTCTTTTAATTGCTGCGCGTCAATTTGTAGCTCTCCGGTCTGGCACAGCAACTCACGGTAATATTCTTTGGTCGAGACGTGTTTGGCTTTCGAACCATCAATACCACGTTGCAGACTGTATCGCTTCATGGCTTCGGCATAGTTATCTTGATAAGACTTGAGTTTATTCCTTGTCATAATTTAATCTGCACATAACCGGGGCGTATCGCTTGGTTTCTTTCGGTATCGTTTACTAACCTGTTCTTCTTTTTTCTTGCGCTTACGCTCACCTCTGACAAGTGGCACGAATGTAGCATGGATATGGGGAGTACTCTCATTCATATGCAAGACTGCCGAAACAGTATTTTCTTTTCCAAACGTATCCGAAAGGTATTTCAGATTATCGTCACACCATCGGGAAAACTTATCAGTTCTTGATTGAGGTACGTTCTGTTTTCATCTGCATTCTTTGGTTTGATGGTTCGTTCGATGTGGGCGGACATGGTACTGTCCGTTCCGTTAGTTTTCTCCATGTGCAATATGGCATAACCCATATATGATTTCTTTTTTAACTTGTGGAACAATAATTTATATAATCCGTTTATGGCACGGAAGCCATTCATAAGGAGAGTCCAGAGAGGTGAAACCTCTTTGGCTTATTGGGGAATTTTTAGTGTAGTGCAACGAAGCGTGAAGAAAATTTCCTAATAAGCTATGGTATTTCTTACTAAATACCTTTGAGCTGCGCATAATAGCTACATTCTAAATCTCCTGCTTTTCTTCTTGATTAGTGTCTGTTCCTGCCTATCTGCTTGTTGGGTAGCCTGTGTTTGCTTTGTCTGCCGCTTCAAGTCTGCCGACTGTGTAAACTGCTTTCCACACAGATAATTGTTTAAGTCTTTATAGCCGCTATAAATGTGTGAGGAATCACGGACGCATAAGCCATATTCTTTATGTAGTTCTTGAACGGCTTTCATCCCGGCATCATCATTATCAAAGAAGCAATGAATCTTTTCATAGTTACCCAACGGGTATAACGTTTTGAAAAGATTAGAAACAGAGTTTAAAATCAGATAGTCCTGTTTGTCAAGGTCGGGGTAATTGGGACATTTTTTCTGTCGTAAGGTCAGAAAAGAAAGATAGTCCATAAAGCCCTCGAATCGCATAGAACAGCACCTTGAATGTGCTTCTGCTTATACTCGTTTTTTTTGATTGCAAAACTAATTATCAACGAGTTACATCTTGATAAGCAAATCTGAACAGAGTAGCGAAATCGTCACGGGAACTGTGGAAAGTGATAGGCTATGCAAGGAAAAGCAGGCAGGTGAAGATAAAACGTAAGTCATTTGAAATGAGCATTGTTTCAGTATTCTGCTAAGTAGAGAAAACGCAAATGACAACGGAATATTGAGGTAGTTCAGTTACCAAAACGTTAGCCGGGCAGTTACCAGAATGGGAACTGGTAACAGCAGGCAATGAAAAGAAATTCTCACCGTTTTGATTGCTCTCATACACAGAGTTTTGCATATTAAGGAACGCTTATATGGCAAGTAATTTGCACTTAAAAGTATAAGCGTATGAAAGTAGAAAAATTCAAGGTGCTGCTCTACCTCAAAAAGAGCGGACTGGACAAATCGGGCAAGGCTCCCGTTATGGGACGCATAACCGTAAACTGCACGATGGCGCAGTTCGGCTGCAAGCTGTCATGCACTCCCGAATTGTGGAATCCCCGTGAAAGCCGTTTGAACGGCAAAAGCAAGGAGGCGGTAGAAGCCAATGTCAAGATTGAGAAGTTGCTGTTGGCGGTAAACGCCGCGTTTGATAGCCTTGTATCCCGTAAGGTCGATTTTGATGCCACCGATGTGAAAGACCTTTTTCAAGGTAGCATGGAAACGCAGATAACGCTCATGAAAATGACGGACATTGTCTGTGATGATATCAAATCACGTATCGGTATAGACAGGGCAAAGGGGACTTATCCCGGCTATCATTATATGCGTCTGACACTCGGGGAGTTCATTGAAGCCAAGTACAAGGTCATGGATCTGGCTTTCGGGCAACTGACTGAACAGTTCATCCACGACTATCAGACATTCGTCACGGAAGAGAAAGGAGAGCCAATCGATACTGCCAGACATTATCTTGCCATACTGAAGAAGATTTGCCGTCTGGCTTGTAAAGAGGGATATGCCGATAAAATCCACTTTCAACATTTCACCCTGCCTAAAAAAACAGAAACGATACCACGGGCATTGAGCCGTGAATCGTTCGAGAAAATCCGGGACGTGGAAATACCGGCGTACCGCAAATTCCATATGCTGGCAAGAGATATGTTTCTCTTTGGATGTTACACGGGTGTATCTTATGCGGATGTCGTTTCGATTCCCCATGCTAATTTGCAGACAGATGAGGACGGGGCGTTATGGTTGAAATACCGCAGATAGAAAAACGAACTCCGTGCCAGTGTAAAACTATTGCCCGAAGCGATTGCACTTATCAATAAGTATCACAGTGAGGACAGGGAAACCTTGTTCCCTTTACTTCGCTGGTCAAATCTCAGAAGGCACATGAAAGCGTTGGCTGCATTGGCAGGAATCAAGGACGACTTGTGCTACCATTAGGCGAGGCATAGCTTTGCTACTACAATAATATTATGAAATATCTCATTGATTATTAGCGCTTTGCAAAACGGAAAATCAAAATAGGGAACGGATAAGAAACGAGCGAACTACTTTAGTCTGCTATGTTTTTCCATTGTTTCAAATAACTCTGCCACAAAGATAAAGAAATTATTTGTTTAATAATCCTAACCTTAAAGCCCAATTAACAGCTTCGATAGAATTGTTTGCTTTTAACTTTTGCAATATATTCTGTCTATGACTATTAACCATATTAATACTTACCTTTAATGACTTTGCAATTTCTTTGCTTAACAAGCCCTGTTTCATTAATCGTAATACCTCTAACTCCCTGTTTGTTAATGCTTCTTCTAAAGTGTCTGATAAGTCAATAAATATCTGTTCGCCTGTTTCAAAATTAAAGAGGTGGCTTTTAGTGGTTTCAGATTCATGACTTGCATCAATATCAATAACAGATAACATGAGCCAAATATTTCCTGATTTATCTAACTCTATTACGTGCTCCTGCTCTATAATACGAATATACTCACCACGTGTGTTTTTTACTCGCATTTTATGAACAACCTTATGTTTCATTTTTCTTCGGCAGAAAATGCCTTTAACAGCGAATAAATCTTCTTTCTTACGAGTAAACCATAATAAATATCAGTACCATATTATGAATATCGAAGAATTTAGAGAATTTTGCCTTTCGTTGCCCGATAGTAGCGAGAAAATGCCGTTTCAGGCTTTTCGTGCGGCACAATCCATATTGGCATTCTATGTGGGAGGTGAGATTTTTTGTTTCTTCGACATTAATACATTTGAGAGTTGTACTATCAAATGCGCCCCGGATAGAATAGAAGAGCTGAAAGCCCACTACAATGCAGTAGATACGCCTTACAATATGAGTCCCCGTTATTGGATTAGTATTCGATTCAACGATGATATGCCGGATATGGAAATCAAACGGAATGTATTGAAATCATACTAACTGATAGAAAGGCAAACAAGTAAGAAGAAAAAATGAATCATCAGCATAATATAATAAGATATTGCAGGTTGATTGTAATAATCGGATATATGGTTATTACTCTTTTAAATTCTACAATAGTTTATATATGGTATAGGGAATGGAACAAATTGGAGATATTGGAATCCAATAACCAGCAAATTGATGAATTTCGAAAGAATATAAACAACATCTATGTTCAATTTACAGAGTTCTCTTTATTGGGTGAAACGGTGTTGGAGTGGGATGATAAAGATCTGGAGCATTACCATGCCCGTTGCATGGCAATGGACAGTATGCTGCGCCGCTTCAAAGCGATTTATCCGGCAGAGCGCATCGACAGCGTGCGCCATCTTCTCGAAGATAAGGAACAACAGATGCGCCGGATTGTTTAGGTGCTTGACGAACAGCAGGTCCTCAACGAGAAGATAGCCCGTCAAGTTCCCGTAATCGTGCAGAAAAGTGTGCAGGAACAGCCACAAAAGCCAAAGCGAAAGGGATTTCTCGGCATATTCGGCAAGAAAGAAAAACCAAAACCGACCGTGACAACCAAGATGCTCCGCTCCCTTAATCGGAACATGATTGCCGAGCAACGGGCGCAAAGCCGCCGTCTGTCGGAACACGCCGACAGCCTTGCGGCACGAAACGCGGAGCTTAACCGGCAACTGCATGGGTTTATACGCCAGATGGATAAAAAGGTACAAGCCGACCTGCAAAAACGTGAGGCTGAGATAACCGCCATGCGGGAACAATCCTTTATGCAGATAGGTAGTTTGACCGGATTTGTCCTCCTGTTGCTGGTAATCTCCTATATCATCATACACCGTAATGCCAACCGCATCAAACGATACAAGCGGAAAACGACTGATTTAATCGGACAGTCGCAACAGTCTGTTGTGCAAAACGAGGCACTGATAGCCTCCCGCAAGAAAGTTATGCATACCATCACCCATGAACTTCGCACACCACTGACGGCGATAACAGGTTATGCAGGACTAATGGAAAAAGAGAATGACGCGGATAAAACAGAAATGTATATCCAGAACATACAGCACTCCTCTAATCGTATGCGTAAAATGCTCAACACCCTGCTTGACTTCTTCCGTCTGGACAATGGCAATGAACAGCCAAATATTTCTACTTGCAGTATTTCGGCAATTGCGCATATCCTTGAAACGGAATTTATGGCGATTGCCATGAACAAGAGATTAACTCTTACAGTGAAAAACTGCACAGATGCGATTGTCCTGACCGATAAGGAGCGCATCCTGCAAATCGGTAATAATCTGCTGTCAAACGCCATGAAGTTCGCGGATAACGGCAGTGTATCCCTGACAACGGATTATGATAACGGAGTCCTGACAATCATTGTCGAAGATACTGGTACGAGCATGAGCGAAGGTGAACAGCGACGAGTGTTCGGTGCGTTTGAACGTCTGTCAAACGCCGCCACAAAAGATGGCTTCGGGTTGGGATTGTCAATCGTACAACGTATTGTTGCAATGCTGGACGGCACAATCCGGCTGGAAAGTGATAAAGGCAAAGGCAGCCGTTTCACGGTGGAGATACCTATGCAGAAAGCTGAAGAATTGACGGAACAAACGGTTAAAAGTCATGCTCGTCACGATGAAAGGCACTACGATGTTATCGCTATCGACAATGACGAGGTACTTCTTCTGATGCTGAAAGAAATGTTCAGTCAGGAGGAAATACATTGCGACACCTGCACTGATGTGGCTAAGCTGATGGAATTGATACGGAAAAAGGAATACAGTTTACTTTTGACGGATTTGAATATGCCGGAGATAAACGGCTTTGAGTTGCTGGAGCTTCTGCGCACCTCCAATGTGAGCAATTCAAAGACTATCCCGGTGGTGGTGACAACCGCTTCGGGAAGTTGCAGTAAAGAAGAACTTATGGAACATGGATTCGCCGGATGTCTGTTCAAACCGTTCTCCATATCGGATCTGATGGAAATTTCAGACAAATGTGCCATGAAAGGTACACCTGATGAAAAGCCGGACTTCTCCATCTTGTTATCCTACGGCAATGAATTCGTCATGCTGGAGAAGCTGATAACGGAAACCGAAAAGGAAATGCAGGCAATCAGGGATGCGGAAAGAATGAAAGACCTCTCAAAACTGGATGCCCTTATACATCATTTGAGAAGTTCATGGGAGAAACTCCGTACTGACCGTCCGTTAAGGGAACTTTACGGATTGCTTCATGGTGAGGGAACACCCGATGACGAGGCAATCCACCACGTTGTGACCACTGTATTGGATAAAGGAGCGGAGATAATACGGCTGGCAAAAGAAGAAAGGAAGAAATATAATAATGGATAAGACAAAAATCATCGTGGTGGAGGACAACATCGTGTACTGCGAGTTTGTTTGCAACCTACTGGCACGGGAAGGATTCCGTATCGTGCAAGCTTTTCACCTCTCGACAGCTAAAAAACTGTTACAACAAGCGACAGTAGAAGACATCATAGTTTCAGACCTATGTCTGCCCGATGGCGACGGCATCGACCTTTTGCGCTGGATACGCAAGGAAGGTTTGATGCAGCCGTTCATCATCATGACTGATTACGCCGAAGTGAACACGACGGTGGAAAGCATGAAACTCGGCTCTCTGGACTACATACCCAAGCGGCTTGTGGAGGACAAACTCGTCCCTCTGCTCCGTTCCATATTGAAAGAACGGAATGCCGGAAGAAACCGTATGCCCGTGTTTCCCCGTAATAGCTCGGCATTTCAAGCCATCAGGAAACGCATAAAGTTGGTAGCTCCAACCGACATGAGCGTGCTGATATTAGGCGAGAACGGCACCGGCAAGGAGCATATCGCCCGACAGCTTCACGACAAGAGCAAACGGGCAGGAAAACATTTTGTGGCTGTGGACTGCGGTTCGCTCACCAAAGAATTTGCGCCATCGGCATTCTTCGGACACGTCAAAGGAGCGTTCACGGGAGCAGACAGTGCCAAGAAAGGCTATTTCCACGAGGCGGAAGGCGGTACATTGTTTTTGGACGAAGTGGGCAACCTTGCACCGGAAACCCAGCAAATGCTTCTGCGCGCCATACAGGAACGGAGATACCGCCCGATAGGTGATAAGACGGACAAGAGTTTCAACGTCCGTATCATCGCCGCCACCAACGAGGATCTGGAGGCGGCTGTGAACGAAAAGCGATTCCGGCAAGACCTGTTATATCGTCTGCACGACTTCGAGATAACTGTTCCGCCCTTGCGTGACTGTCAGGAGGACATCATGCCGCTGGCGGAGTTTTTCCGTGAGATTGCGAACAAGGAACTGGAATGTGATGTTATTGGCTTTGACGGGGAAGTCTGGAAGACATTGCTGATCCATGCATGGCCGGGTAATGTCCGGGAGCTTCGGCAGAAAATCATGGGCGCGGTGTTGCAGGCGCAGATCGGGCTTGTCACTAAAGAGCATCTGGAGCTTGCCGTGACGAAACCGACTTCTCCCGTCAGTTTCGCCCTGCGCAACGACGCGGAAGATAAGGAAAGGATTTTACGTGCGTTGAAGCAGGCGAACGGGAACCGCAAGGTCGCCGCCGAACTGCTCGGAATAGGACGTACAACGCTGTACAGCAAGCTGGAAGAATATGGATTGAAGTATAAATTTCATCAAAAATAGCCCGTAATTCACTGAATTTGGCTATCTTTGATGATACAAAGTAGATTTTAGATAAATTCAGCTTAAAATATACGCACGAAGGTTCAATTTCTAGAAAAAGTAGTACCTTTGCAAACGAAACAAGACTTTAAGAATATTTGAAGGTTGGGCTGGAATCATAAAGTCGCATTGAAGTAGGTAAATGAGGATACCATCAGAGGATTTGCAGATAAGAATAATAGATACTATCAGGTACAGGTTTTACGATAGATTAGACTTGTATGATGTATATCGATGGCTCGACAACTTTCAAGATGACGAGCAGGAAATGGCTGTATCTGTATTGGAAAAGTTGGAGTATTATCGCGAAGAAGACCTGTTGGGAATACTTTTGTCAAAACTTAATACTATTCTGGGGGATGTGTGGAATGAGATTCAAAAACCATTTCGTATTTTGTTTATGCCACTGGGTAAACCAGGGAAAAGCGGGCACGTCATTCTGTATTTGGTAAAAAACCTGTTTAAGAATCAAACGCCGAAGAACATAAAAGGAATAATGTATCATAATCATCCCAAGGATATAGACTTTCAATTCCTAACAGATGAAGATGTCATAATATTTCTTGATGATATAATTGGCTCTGGGGATTCATTTGCAACAGCTTGTAAACTCACGTTTGAGAAAGAAAAGAACGGAGAGATAAAGCAAATAAATAATGAATGGACAATAGGGAATGTTGTGAAAGAAAATGTACCATATAAGATTGTTCTTTTGAGCTGTATCCTGATGGACAAAGGAAAGACTAGGTTAGAACGTGATTTCCCATACGTAAAACTATATGGAGATGTTAGAGTTCATGCGTTTAGTAAAAATAAGTCGCCTTTTGGTGGATACCTTAAGATGAAAAAGATCAGGGAGTTCTGTTATAAATATGGTCAACAGATATGTAGAGGACGAGAATTAGGCTATTTCAATTCACAAGCCTTGGTTTTGTTCGCCCATGCGATTCCCAACAACACACTACCAATTATATGGGTTGATAAGTATGAAGACAATGGCGTAAAATACTGGCAGCCTTTGATTGCACGGAGTCAGATGAAAAAACAAAATATGGCTTTTATTCAAAGGATGGACAATAATAGATGGGTTTTTAAATTGTCTCAGTTCTTTGGGGTTGATTTGGATGACCCGGACTGGAAGGGTATTATCCAAGATAAAAATGTAAAATTAACGTATCTGTTGAGATGCTTAGAAAAAAAAATGCCAGAAGTGGTAATAGCCAACGAGATGGGGTTGACTAATGATGATATGGCTTTTATATTTGAGGAAGGAGAGAAAATTGGCATGTGGGATAAAGACCATAAAGTTACATATGAGGCGCAGAAAGCACTGGCTGAAGCATTTAAGATATTTAGAATTGAGAATAAGGAAAAAGGATTTTTCTGTGTGGATGATCGAGACTATATGTATATACCAGAGACTTTCAGGGAGAAGTCATAGGATTTTAGCTTTAAGTGAGGATGAAATACTCTTTGCCTGTATGTCCCGGGGGCATACAGAAATTAAAACACAATTACACTGATAGTGCTGAACAAAGCTTGTCCAGCACTGTCACTAAAGTGACAATTACGTAAATGACTATGACAGATACTTGGGAGTCTCTTTTTAAAGAATGTGCCGTAGAAAACAACCATACGGAAAACTATTTAAAGGAATGTTTTGAATATGCAGGGAATTTGCATCAGCGAAATCTCCCTGTGATATTTGATTTTGTTCATCTTGCCATGTACTTTGAGTGTTATGCAGAAACCCTCAAAGGATTGATTGCAAATGTGGAGAAGCATTATACTGAATATAAAATTAGGAAAAAGTCTGGTGGTGATAGATTAATAGAAGCACCAGACTATATGCTGAAAAATATACAGCGGTGGATTTATATAAATATACTTTGTAAAGATGTATTAATAAATGATTGCGTACATGGCTTTATACCTGCATTTAAGAATAGGGACAAAGTACGTGGTATCTTGACAAATGCTGCACCTCATGAGGGGCATGACTGGCTGATTAATGTTGATTTGAAAAATTTCTTTCATACAGTAGAACTAGGCAGAGTGAATAATTATTTCCGTTCTCTAGGATACGAAGAAGAAGTGGTTAAAACATTGACTGCCTTATGTACATATAAGTCACGACTACCACAAGGTGCACCAACGAGTCCAATGCTATCCAATATCATAGCATCGAAAATGGATGAGATGATGTTAGAGTATTGTAAAAAACGAGGAATAATTTATACACGTTATGCGGATGACCTAACATTTTCGGCTGATTATGATGTTGAAGTTCCACCTATTGAAGACATCTATAAAATCGTATATTTGAATGGATTTAAAGTAAATCGGATGAAAACAAAAGTACGTTATAAAGGATGTAAGCAAGAGGTTACAGGTCTGACTGTAACAAATGGAGTACATGTATCGCAAAGGTATAAAAAAGAGATATTACGTGAATTGCATTTTTGTAAGAAGTTTGGGGTATATGAACATTATCAACATTTGAAGACGACAAAGGGATTGTATAAAGACTGGTTAAGGGGAAAGATAATGTTTGTGAGACAGATTGACCCTGCGTGCGGAAATAAGATGTTAGAGCAGTTTAATGAACTTAACTGGTTGGTGTAATTTTGACTTAGTTGCAGAATATTGCTTCCATTGCTCTTATTATTGCAATTATGATGTCATCGGCTTCGGTGGAGCTCATGTCTTTTGCCGTAGTTGCACACAGGACTTCAAGAGTGTCAGTAGCAAGAAAGTTATTTCTATTGTATCCCTTTTTATTGCAACCACATTATTCCAAAATTTTATCGTATCTATATCAGAAATTCATAGGTACAGCATATTGAAATATGGATAATACTTTGTATCTTTGTCCTTAGAAAAAAGCGTTCTTTTGCTTGATGCGATATTGGGCAAAATACAGAATGTCGCTCGTTTCTAAATCGTTACCTATTAAGCGGGATGATTTTGCAACTCGCTGTGTATTAGCAAGTATAGAGATACATTATGTCTTGAACTGTTAAAACTGACATTCAGGCGGGTAATGATTTGAAAACCTAACAGCTTTTATATTCCGCTTTTTTTTGCGTTTTACCTTTTTTCGTTGGCTTCGTCTGTCACCGCAAACGCCTTATTAATAAGCCATTCAGTGCCATTTATCCCTTTTTATTCGTTTATTCCAGAGAATTATAGTAAGTTTGCTATGGAAATTGAATCAAGTGTTTCAGCGTAAGATAATACATATCGATATGGACGCTTTCTACGCCTCTGTAGAACAGCGTGATCATCCGGAACTTCGTGGCAAACCCTTGGCGGTGGGACATGCCGAGGAGCGGGGAGTTGTGGCAGCAGCCAGTTATGAAGCCCGTCGTTACGGGGTCCGTTCTGCCATGTCTTCTCAGAAGGCGAAACGTTTATGTCCCCAGCTTATCTTTGTATCCGGAAGAATGGATGTTTATAAGTCCGTCTCCCGTCAGATACACGAAATCTTTCATGAGTATACCGATATAATTGAGCCTCTGTCTTTGGATGAGGCCTTTTTGGATGTTACGGAGAATAAGAAAGGAATCTCTCTGGCAGTTGATATTGCAAAGGAGATAAAACTTCGTATCCGGGAACAGTTGAACCTGGTCGCATCTGCCGGAGTCTCCTATAATAAATTTCTTGCAAAGATTGCATCGGACTATCGGAAACCGGATGGACTATGTACCATACATCCTGACCAGGCGCTGGACTTCATAGCCGGACTTCCGATCGAGTCTTTTTGGGGAGTAGGACCTGTGACAGCAAAGAAGATGCATTTGCTTGGTATTCACAATGGTCTTCAATTACGTAAATGCTCGCTCGAAATGCTGACGGCCCACTTTGGAAAGGTGGGGGCACTCTATTATGAATGTTCGCGAGGGATTGACGAGCGTCCGGTTGAGGCGGTTCGTATTCGGAAGTCTATCGGTTGTGAACGAACGCTGGAAAGAGATATATCGGTTCACTCTTCCGTTATCATCGAATTGTATCATGTAGCGGTAGAATTAATAGAACGTCTTCAACGTAAAGAGTTTAAAGGAAATACATTAACTCTGAAGATTAAGTTTCATGATTTTAGTCAGATAACCCGAAGCATTACGCAGTCGCAGGAGCTGTATACATTAGACCGCATACTTCCACTCGCTAAAGAGTTATTGAAAAGTGTGGAGTACGAACAGCATCCTATCCGCTTGATCGGGCTTTCTGTTTCCAATCCGAAAGAGGAGGCGGATGAACAGCATGGAGTTTGGGAGCAGCTCAGTTTTGAGTTTAGCGATTGGGAATAAAGTTCAGGTTTTACCATCGGTGGAAATTTTATAGAAGCTCAAATAAAGTTTCTGTTTATAATAAACGACCGCTCCTTTGGGGTAAATCGAGCAGTTGTTTGAGTCAAATTAAGCGGTCGTTTGATATGAAACGACCGCTTGATTGCATCCAATCAACAGGATGTTTTTCAAACGGAACGTCTGTTTACTCTGAATGGAGGCTCTGTTTGCCCTAAATAGAATGTCTGTTTGCTTTGAACAGAGCGTCTGTTTCACGGGTGGGGTGAGAGCTTCTGAATGTACTTTTTTTGAAGTCTGTACTTTTTTGTCATGAGGTTCGTATGATTTGCTCACCTTACTTTTTGAGAGATGCGTTATCTTTGCCATACTTAAACGAACAAAATACCATGAATCGAATGAAGCATTTAATTTGTGTTTTTCTGTTAGCTGCCTTTGGAAGTTTCTCTTTCAAAGCCAATGCCTATACAGAACGCGATATGCTGCAAAAAGCGGCAGATGAAACTACGTTGAAAAATGTGCTGGTAATGAAACAGGCATGGGTGCCTTATCCAGCCTATACTGACCGTGCCGCTTGGGACTCATTGATGGGGCCCAACAAGCAGCGCCTTATCGCGGCAGGCGAGAAACTCCTCGACTACAAATGGCAACTGATCCCTGCCACCGCCTATCTTGAATATGAGCGGACCGGTAATCGTAAAATCATGGAAGTTCCCTATGACGCCAACCGTCAGGCATTGAATACTCTGATGCTGGCAGAACTGGCGGAAGGCAAAGGACGCTTCATCGATCAGCTACTCAACGGGGCTTACATGAGTTGCGAAATGAATTCATGGGTACTGTCTGCTCATTTGCCCCGGCAAAGCAGCAAACGTTCTCTTCCTGATTTCCGTGAACAGATCATTGATCTTGGTTCCGGCGGATATGGTGCATTGATGGCTTGGGTGCACTATTTCTTCCGTAAGCCTTTCGACAAAATCAATCCGGTGGTTTCTCTGCAAATGCGCAAAGCTATAAAGGAGCGTATCCTTGACCCTTATATGAACGATGACGATATGTGGTGGATGGCGTTCAACTGGCAGCCGGGCGAGATTATCAATAACTGGAATCCTTGGTGCAACTCCAATGCTTTGCAGTGTTTCCTTTTGATGGAGAACAATAAAGACCGTTTGGCAAAAGCTGTATACCGTTCGATGAAATCGGTGGATAAGTTTATCAACTTTGTGAAGTCTGACGGCGCTTGCGAAGAAGGGACTTCTTATTGGGGACATGCGGCAGGTAAGCTTTATGATTATTTGCAAATACTTTCTGATGGTACAGGTGGTAAAATATCCCTGTTGAATGAACCGATGATCCGGCGTATGGGAGAGTATATGTCCCGTTCTTATATCGGTAATGGTTGGGTGGTGAACTTTGCCGATGCTTCCGCGCAAGGTGGTGGCGATCCTCTGTTGATCTATCGTTTTGGTAAATCGGTAAACAGCGATGAAATGATGCATTTTGCAGCTTATCTGCTGAATGGTAGAAAACCGTACGCGACCATGGGAAACGATGCGTTCCGCTCGCTGCAGTCTCTGCTTTGCTGCAATGATCTTGCCAAAGAGACTCCAAAGCATGATATGCCGGACGTGACTTGGTATCCCGAAACAGAATTCTGCTACATGAAGAATAAGAATGGAATGTTCGTGGCCGCCAAAGGCGGATTCAATAACGAAAGTCATAATCATAATGATGTGGGAACGTTTTCCTTATACGTGAATACCATTCCCGTAATCCTTGATGCAGGGGTAGGTACATATACCAAGCAGACATTCGGTAAAGACCGTTACACCATCTGGACAATGCAGAGTAATTATCATAATCTGCCGATGATTAATGGTATACCGCAGAAATACGGACAGGAATACAAAGCGACAAATACCACTTGCAATGAAAAGAAACGCGTCTTTTCCACTGATATTGCTGCCGCCTATCCGTCGGAAGCAAAAGTGAAAAGCTGGATCCGGTCGTATACACTGGATGACCGGAAACTGACGATCACCGACAGCTACACGCTGGATGAGGCCGTAGCTCCCAATCAGGTGAATTTCATGACTTGGGGCAATGTCACTTTCCCTTCACTGGGCAAAATTCAGATTGAAGTAAAGGGGCAGAAAGTGGAACTGGACTATCCGACTCAGTTCAAAGCCGAACTGGAAACAATCCAATTGGACGATCCGCGCCTCTCTAATGTATGGGGTAAGGAGATTTATCGCATCACACTAAAAACAAACGAAAAAAAAGAAACTGGAAATTATAAGTTTGTTATTCAACAAATAAAATAGGATTCAGCAAGCAGAGTGAAAATAAGAAATAACGTATAAACAATTAAATCGCAGTAAGATGAAAAAAGTATTATTAGTTAGTCTTTTGGCTATCGCAGGAGTAAGCGTCAGTGCGCAGAATCTGATCAAAAATGAAAAGTTTGCTACGGAAGTAGCGAACAAGGTAACCAATCCTAACAAGGCTACGGCCGGTGAGTGGTTCATTATGAATAATGAGGCGGACGGAGTGACAACAATCGCTTGGGAGCAGACCGGAGATACCAAGTATCCGAACGCAATGAAAATAGATAATTCGGGTGCTGAAAAGAATACATCCTGGTATAAAGCGTTTCTTGGACAACGTATTACAGACGGCTTGGAGAAAGGTATCTATGTGCTGACTTTCTATGCAAAAGCAAAGGAGGCAGGAACTCCGGTCAGCGTATATATCAAGCAGACGAACGAGGAAAAAAATGATAACGGCAAGCTTAACACTACTTTCTTTATGCGCAGGGATTACGATGCAGATGCCCAGCCCAATGCTTCCGGTGCACAGTACAACTTCAAAATTAAGGATGCCGGCAAATGGACGAAGGTAGTTGTTTACTATGATATGGGACAGGTAGTGAATGCTATCAGCAGTAAGAAGTCAAATCCTGATATGGAAGTGTCCGATACGGATGATGACGCTGCTATCCTGAAAGACTGTTACGTGGCTATTCTTGGACAGAATAAGGGTGGTGTAGTAGAAATCAGTGATGTGACTTTGAAGAAGAAATAAAAAGAAAGAGCGGAGAACCAGTGTGGTTGCTCCGCTCTTTTCATGATATATATTAGTGTGTTTAATTACATGGCAGGCTGCTTCGTCAGCAGTTTTTGAAGTTTACCATTCAAGGTTTGGCACATAGCACCGTTTCCCATTGCTTGATAACGTTTAATACGGTACTGTAACATCATGATTTTTTCATTTGCATTCTTTTTCATAATTTGTTTCCTCTTTTTTTGCCCTCCACGTTTTGAAGAGCGGTTTTACATCTTGTTTTCTTTATTAACACTGCAAAGATACAAAATGTTTTTGAATTATATGCTGTAAAACATAAAAATCTTCTTTTTCTTATGAATTTTCTTTTTATAAGAGGTTCGGACACGGAGATGTTACAAACCTGTTACAATTTTCCCGTCCTCTTTCCTTGATGACAATATTATTCTTATCTGTCACATTTTTATATACTTATCTAGGCATTCAGAAAATATTCTTGTATTTTTGTGAATCAGCAATCTTATTATCTAAAAATAAACCAAACACTTTTATGAAGACATTCATTCATCTTTTATCCGTTCTTATCCTGTCTGTTGTGCTATTTGCCTGCAACAACGCTCATTTTCTGAAAGAAGAGAATTATCGGAATCAAGTGACCGAAGACTTTGAACAGAAAAAACAAGCACTTCCTCATGGAGATCTATTTACTGTTTTTTCGGATCCTGACTTGTCTGTATATGAGCAGGAAGCTCTGATGTTTCTCTATGCTTATATGCCGATAGGGGATGTGACGGATTATTCGGGAGATTATTATTTGGAGAATGTTCGCTTGTCCGGGCAGACGCGTACCGAGATGCCTTGGGGGGATCAGATTCCGGATGAATTGTTCCGGCATTTTGTGCTGCCTATCCGGGTGAATAATGAGAATTTGGATGACTCGCGTCGGGTGTTTTATGGAGAATTGAAGGATAGGGTGAAGCATCTGTCCATGAAGGACGCTATTCTGGAAGTAAATCATTGGTGCCATGAAAAGGTAGTCTATCGTCCAAGTGATGCACGTACCAGTTCGCCGTTGGCATCGGTGAAGACAGCGTATGGGCGTTGCGGAGAAGAATCCACATTTACTGTGGCTGCGTTGCGTTCGGTGGGGATTCCGGCAAGGCAGGTATATACTCCCCGTTGGGCGCATACGGATGATAATCATGCCTGGGTAGAAGCGTGGGCGGATGGCCAGTGGTATTTCTTCGGAGCTTGCGAGCCCGAACCGGTTTTGAATCTCGGATGGTTCAATGCTCCTGCCAGTCGCGGGATGCTGATGCATACAAAGGTGTTCGGTCGCTATACCGGTCCGGAAGAGATTATGCTTGAAACGCCGAATTACACGGAGATCAATGTGATAGACAATTATGCGCCTACTGCCAAAGCTACAGTGATGGTGACGGATACGGAAGGACATCCGGTATCAGGTGCAAAAGTGGAATTTAAGATATACAATTATGCTGAGTTTTATACGGTAGCCACGAAATATACCGATGCCGAAGGTAAAGCCTTCCTCACTGCCGGCAAGGGAGATATGTTGGTATGGGCATCCAGGGATGGAAAATTTGGATATGCTAAACTGTCATTTGGAAAAGAAGATGCTTTGAAGTTATCTTTAGATAGGAAAGAAGGTGAAAGCTATACACTTCCGATGGATATTGTTCCTCCGGTAGAAGGGGCTAACCTTCCCGAAGTAACTCCTGAACAACGGGCGGAAAATGACTACCGGATGGCACAGGAAGATTCGATCCGCAATGCATATGTGGCAACGATGATGACAGATGAACAGGCAAAAGAATGGGTGAACGGACTGTACGGAAATATATTGCAACCTGAAACTATGAAAGATAAGTTGGCAGCTTTTCTGGTTGCTTCGCGCGGAAACCACCAGACATTGAAGGATTTTCTTTCAGCTATCAGAAAGGAGAAAAAACATATTTCATGGGAGGAAATGCGGGGTATGTGGTTATTAGAGAATATCTCGGCAAAAGATCTTCGTGACGTGACACTCGATGTACTGAACGATCATCTGAAAAACACATCGGATGGAGAAAAAACGGACGCTGATCTGGTGAAAAGGGCGTTGCTCAATCCTCGCATAGCGAATGAGATGTTGACTCCTTATAAAAAGGTACTTTATGATGCAATTTCTGAAGCAGTCTTGAAATCGGCACCTGTTGATGCCGCTCATGATGCCAAAACATTAATAGAGTGGTGCAGAAAAGAGATCAAGATCGATAACGAACTGAATTCTCAGCGGATTCCTATTTCTCCGATGGGAGTATGGAAGTCACGTGTAGCTGATGAGAAGTCCCGTGATATATTCTTCGTAGCAGCTGCCCGGAGCATAGGGATACCAGCCTGGATTGATGAAGTGACCGGGAAGGTTCAATATTTAAGCGATGGGCTTTCTCCGCAGGATGTCAACTTTGAGACTTCGCAGTCCACACAATCTCGTACCGGCATGTTGAAAGCCAGCTATACTCCGATACGTTCTTTATCCGATCCTAAATACTATTCTCATTTCACTATCTCCAAGTTTAAGAACGGCACGTTCCAACTGCTCAATTATGACGAAGGCGATGTAGATATGGGTGGTGGTGCTACGTGGTCGAATCTCCTGAAAAACGGAGTAAAGCTGGACGAAGGTTATTATATGATGGTGACCGGAACCCGCCTGGCTAGTGGTGCGGTACTCTCCAATACCACATTCTTCACTATCGAACCGGATATGACGACTACTGTTGATCTTGTGATGCGTGAAAGTAAAGATCAGGTGCAAGTGATCGGTAATTTCAATTCCGAAGCTACTTATCGTCCGGTAGGAGGTACTGACCTGCAAAGTATCCTGCAAACCTGCGGACGCGGCTATTTTGTGGTTGCTGTTCTCGGAGTGGGGCAGGAGCCTACCAATCATGCTTTAAGAGATATTGCGGCTTTGCGCAGCGAGTTTGAACAGTGGGGACGTAAAATGGTCTTTCTTTTCCCTTCGGAAGAGCAATATAAAAAGTTCAACACGCATGAATTTAAAGATCTTCCCTCTACCATTGTTTATGGCATTGATGTGGATAACAGCATTCAAAAACAGATTGTTGATGCGATGAAGTTGAATCAATCAACCCTGCCTGTCTTCATCATTGCCGATACCTTCAACCGTGTGGTCTTTGTTTCTCAAGGATATACGATCGGCCTGGGAGAGCAATTGATGAAAGTAGTACATGGATTATAAAGAGGAGCCAGAGTGCAATAATCGTTAATTCTTACCATTAATATATTGTTATTGGAAAAGAATGATTACGTTTGCAGCAAATTATGGCAAAGTACATTTTTTGCATATTAGCATGCGCATTTCTGGCTTTGGGATTTACTCATATTTCCAATAAAGAATTGCAGGGATTTCAGAAAGAAACTGAGGTCCCGGCAATTGATATGCAATACAATGCGGGAGCAAATTGCAGTGTCTCTTCTGCCGGTTTCGATAAATCATGTAAAGATACTCATTCATTGCTGACTGACGGAACTTACGGCAGTAAGGTCAGTGACTGCATTTTTGATAACCTCTCTTTTCCGAGAAGCATTGTTCCTTTCAAGAATCTGAGATTTAATACAAATACTGCAATAATACAGATATTGAGCTCACTGAATACGTTGCTTCCGGAGGAACGTCTGAGCCATACCTGCTTTGATGTCAATTACACTAAATATTCGTGTAAATACTACGTCTATACATTAGCCCATATTCTTATTTAGGCTGCATTATTTTCCATTGGCAGGGTGAGGTGTCTTTTCTCTCTGCCCCTCCTTTTATTTATTGTTCCTATAAACGTGTGATATATTTCCCGGATACCCAATCAAGTATCGGGATCAAGATATTGTGTTTTCGTTGTGAAACGGGAGTTACGTCGTATAGAAGCAAAGATGTATACCGAAGTGATTCAGGCAAATAACATCTGCCGATTGTTTCTATATGGGTGATGAGGAGTGCCCAATGGGATTTAACTTTCATGTGTGTCTAAATTTTAATAATGATTTACCATTGGGCGCCTCTTCTTTTTTTTGAATACTATATTATAAAACCTATATTTTTTATTGCTATGATTGATTTATTAATATCTACTTTCGCTATGATGGGGCTCACCTTTCTCATCGGTTTTTTTGTTGCGGCAGTCATCAAACTGATTGCTTATGCGGCAGATTCTTTTGATTTTTATAGTTCTCACCGTCTGGAACTGCTGCGGTTACATCGCTGGCGACAACACAGGCAGAAAGTAGAAAGGCTTGTCAGACAGATGCCTCTTCCGGACGAAGGGACCTTAGGAGATTATCGCGAAGATTTCAGCCGTGGAATCAACCGGAATGTTTCCAGCTATTCCGGTTATTATCATGGAGTAAGTCCGGGTGCGTCGGAAGAGAACCTGATGGATTATTATTATCCGCGGGATACACGTGAGTTCTTTCTCAAAGAAGAAGAACTGGCGCATGTCAACAAGAAAAATACAAAGAAATCTACTACCAACAAACAATAAAATGACGTTTATTTATGGAAAATATTGATTTTGCCACCCTCTTTCAGGGTATCGGCACAATGATGGAAAGCGGCTGGTTACTGGCTTCTGCCAGAGTCTTTCTGGTACTTCTCGGTTTGTTACTTATCTATCTGGGTTGGAAGGGAGTGCTCGAACCTATGGTTATGATTCCGATGGGATTGGGCATGGTAGCCATCAACTGCGGAACATTGATGATGCCGGACGGTACGTTGGGCAACCTCTTCCTCGATCCGATGCTTTCGGATACGGATGACCTGATGAATACGATGCAGATCGACTTTCTGCAACCTGTCTATACGCTGACTTTCAGTAACGGGCTTATAGCCTGCTTTGTCTTTATGGGCATCGGAACTTTGCTGGATGTGGGCTTCCTGCTCCAGAAACCGTTTGCGAGTATATTCCTTGCTTTATGTGCCGAACTCGGTACGTTCCTTACCGTGCCCATCGCTTCCGCACTCGGACTGACTTTAAAGGAAAGCGCATCTGTTGCTATGGTAGGTGGTGCGGACGGTCCGATGGTGCTCTTTACTTCGCTGGCTCTGGCAAAACATTTGTTTGTTCCTATCACGGTAGTCGCTTACCTGTATTTGGGACTGACGTACGGAGGGTATCCATATCTGGTCAAGCTATTAGTGCCCAAACGTTTCCGTGCCATTAAGATGGTGACTAAGAAGGCGCCGAAGAACTACGATGCCAAAGTGAAACTGGCTTTCTCTGCTGTTCTTTGCGCAGTACTTTGTTTCTTGTTTCCGGTTGCCTCTCCATTGTTCTTCTCCCTGTTTCTGGGTGTTGCTGTTCGTGAATCCGGTATGAAGCATATTTATGATTTTGTCAGTGGTCCGTTGCTCTATGGCTCGACCTTTATGTTGGGAGTGTTGCTGGGCGTACTTTGTGATGCACATCTGTTGCTCGATCCGAAGATTCTGAAATTGCTGGTATTAGGTATCGTCGCACTTTTACTTTCCGGTATCGGAGGGATTATCGGAGGATACATCATGTACATTGTCAAACGGGGAAATTACAATCCGGTGATCGGTATCGCAGCCGTTAGTTGCGTACCTACCACTGCAAAGGTTGCCCAGAAGATAGTAAGCAAAGACAATCCCGATTCATTCGTATTGGGAGATGCCTTGGGAGCCAATATTTCAGGAGTAATCACCTCAGCTATTATTACCGGTATTTATATTACGATTATCCCTTATTTATAAACAGGTATGCTATTGCAGGACTATAAATCGCTGTTTATCGCAGTTTTCAGCTTTTTATAGCTTGAATAGTATTTATCACTCTTTGGGCGGTGGTTACATTTCGTTCGTATTCGTCGATATGTACAGTGCCGCCCATCGATACTGATTCGTTTTTATACTTCATATCGCTCTTGATGCTTTCCCGTGCGGAGAAATGAAACTCCTGTATTCCGGTTTCCGAAGCAATGCGGGCGATATTTCTTTCGTTCACGCCACATCCGGCAAGCAGGATAATTTTTCCGGAAGCCTGTGTCTGCAATGCTTTTAGCAAGGGGATTCCGAGTTCGGCGGTAGCTTGCTGACCGGAAGTAAGGATACGGTTACACCCCAGTTCGATAATCTGCTCCAAAGCCTTTTCAGGATCACGGCATACATCAAAAGCACGGTGAAAAGTCACTGATAACCCTTGTGAGGCTTTCATTAACTCTTGCATTACAGGAAGGTCGATTTCCCCGTTTGCCGTCAGACAACCGAATACCACTCCGTCAACTCCCAACTGCCGTGCCATTTCTATATCTTTCAGCATCGTTCTCACTTCGATGGGAGAATAAAGAAAATCCCCACCCCGCGGGCGGATAATGACATGCAGACGAGTCGTTGTCAGCATGTCGCGTGCTGTCGATATCTCTCCGTAAGAAGGAGTCGTCCCGCCTTCCGGAATACCTGCACATAACTCTACCCGGTCGGCTCCGCCTGCCTGTGCTGCCAGACAGCTTTCTACGGAATTGGCACAGACTTCAAACTGGTACTTTTTCATAAGCTGATGCTTTTAGACTGTATGCTGCTACGTGATGCTGCAAACATGAGAAGTGAATGATGATAAATTGAAAAAGGGCGAATTGCTTCGCCCTTGTATTGAATCTTCTTTTGAATATTTACTTATTTAGCGAAGCTAACCGCACGTGTTTCACGGATAACGGTAATCTTCACCTGTCCCGGATAAGTCATCTCGTCCTGAATCTTCTTGGCGATTTCACCGGACAAGCTTTCAGTCTGCTTGTCATCGATCTTATCGGCACCTACGATCACGCGGAGTTCGCGTCCTGCCTGAATAGCGTATGTCTTGGTCACACCCGGATAAGCCATAGCCAATTGTTCAAGATCGTTCAGACGTTTGATGTAAGCCTCTACGATTTCACGGCGTGCGCCCGGACGTGCACCGGAGATAGCATCACAAACCTGTACGATAGGAGCCAGCAGACTGGTCATTTCCGTTTCGTCGTGGTGAGCACCGATAGCATTGCAGATATCCGGTTTTTCTTTGTATTTCTCGGCAAGTTTCATACCCAGCAATGCGTGCGGCAATTCCGGTTCTTCATCGGGCACTTTACCGATATCATGCAGCAAACCTGCACGTTTTGCCTTCTTCGGGTTCAGGCCCAGTTCCGATGCCATCACAGCGCAGAGATTGGCTGTTTCACGGGCGTGCTGCAACAAGTTCTGACCATAAGAAGAGCGATATTTCATCTTACCGATGATACGGATCAGTTCCGGATGCAGACCGTGGATACCAAGGTCGATTGTTGTCCGTTTACCGGTTTCGATAATTTCTTCCTCTACCTGTTTGCGTACTTTGGACACCACTTCCTCAATACGTGCCGGATGGATACGTCCGTCTGTTACCAGTTGGTGAAGAGCCAGACGGGCAATTTCACGGCGAACCGGGTCAAAAGCGGAAAGAACGATTGCTTCCGGAGTGTCGTCTACAACGATTTCAACGCCGGTAGCGGCTTCCAGTGCACGGATATTGCGTCCTTCACGTCCGATGATACGTCCTTTGATTTCATCCGATTCGATATGGAATACCGTTACGGAGTTTTCGATGGCAGTTTCGGTAGCTACCCGTTGGATAGACTGGATAACGATTCGTTTGGCTTCCTTGCTGGCAGTCAGTTTCGCATCATCCATGATGTCATTGATGAATGACTGTGCCTGCGTTTTAGCTTCTTCCTTCAGTGATTCGACCAGACGTTCTTTTGCTTCGTCGGCAGACAGACCGGAGATTGCTTCCAGTTTTTCTATTTCCTGATGTTGCAGTTTGTCCAGTTCTTCCTTCTTTTTGTCAACGATAACAAGTTGCGCCTCCAGGTTTTCCTTTACGGCTTCGGCTTCCAGCTTTTTGCGTTGGATTTCTTCCTGACGCTGGCTGAGCACCATTTCACGTTGTTTCAGTTTATTTTCCGCCTGCTGAATCTTTTGATTACGCAGTGCCACTTCCTTCTCCAAATCAGCTTTCTTGTTCAGGAATTTTTCCTTTACTTCCAGCAATTTGTTTTTCTTAATTACTTCCGCTTCTGTCTCCGCATCTTTCAGGACACTGTCGTACTTGGACTTCAATACGTACCGGAACAGTACGTATGAAAGGATTCCTCCTACGACGAAGCAAGCAATTGCTGTTGCTATTATTGCTATCATTCTTACATTAATTTAGTTATATAAATAAAAACGCACCGCCAAATATCAGAGCATACATTTGCTCGGATATTGTGCAGTGCGTGGTGTTTTCTTTATCAGTGAATGGCTCGGTGGCATTATTCTTTCTTAAAATAATCCTCCAGCAATTCCGTTAGTTCTTTTACCTTTTCCGTATACGGAGTGGTATCGTTACGTTGCATTAATTGCAGTTTCTCCAACGAGAACTGATAGGCTACCATGGCAATAATCTTTTCCGGTTCAAGGTTTTTATAGTATTCCCGGTACGCATTAAGCCTGATGTTTACCTGCTTGGCTGCTTCCCGTACCATTTCTTCTTCCTCTCGGTTAATGGTTAACGGGTAGTTTGAGTCTGCTATTTGCAGGTTTATCTTTATCTTATCGTTCATACATCTTTCTTCTTTACTCGTTCAATAAAGCGATGCATTTATCGACTTCACGCACTAATTTTGACAATCGCAGCTTCGTCTCTTTTACGTCGCTGCCGTTAAGGCTGATTGCCGTAGCTGTTTTTAGGTTTGTATAGTTGACTTCCAATTCATCATACTGAGCTTGCACCTTCTCGTTCTTCAACTTTTCGTTTTCAAGAAGTTTTCTCAACCCGGCATTTTCACGCTTTAATTCATCGTGCAAATACATTAAATGCCGTAGCTGCGTTTCAAAGGTACTCAATAACTTTTTTTCTTCTTCTGTCATCACTACACCAAAATTGTACACAAAAATACGATTAACTCTGATATTACAAAAACTTTTCGGGAGAAAATGTGCTTTTTAGCCTTAAAATAGCGGAATACGTGGGCAAAGGGGATGAATTATGGAAGAGTATGCGTATAAATCTTTTCTTTATGAACAGCTTGTCGGAGGTGAAAAATGCAAAAATGCAGAAAATGCACTCCACAATTTTTCCACACACACACACAGGCGCGCGTATATAATATAGTTTACGCGTATTTAGTTATGTTCGTATGTGTATGCGCGTGCGCTTACGTGTGTGCGTGTGTTAGGGAGGCCCCTGCAAAAGTGCATTTTTGCATCGGTTAATAACATAGCGCTTTGGGGAGGCTAAAGCTTAGCTTTACGACTCCTAAAGCTAAGCTTTAGCTCACACAAAGCGCCGCTTTGTATTTTCAGCCGGACTGTTTCATTAATCGCATGACTTCATATTCTCTTTTTTCGGCAGATTCTAGCCGGTAAATCTTTCCATCCACACCGGAGGCACCTTCTAAATAAACTCTTCTTTTTAGTGGTTCCGTTCATCTGATTCGTTCATAAAATAATGTGATTTCTATTATTATTGAGTTCTCTGTCGGTGGATAATCAAGAGATGAAATGAATCATTCTGTTGAAGGATTATATCCTTTTTTAATGAAAAAAGGGGCGTTTTTGCGTCATAATGAACAAATTTTGTCCTTTATTGATTTGTCGTTTTCCTTCTTTGCTGAGATTTTCCAGTAAGTTTGCGTACCGAACTAACGGACTCAAATTATAAACATAAACATTTGTATCAGCTAACCATGAAAAAGTATTATTTACTATCTCTGATTTCTGCTTCTTTGATTGGAGCAACTTGTATTCAATGTACTTCTCCCAAACAAAAGAGTGGAGAGAATACTCTTCCGCAAAAGAGTGAACTGTTTGTATCATTGCCGGACTATTGTCCGACACCGGATGGCATGGCCATTGCTCCCAATGGAGATTTGATTCTGGCATGTCCCAATTTTGCAGATATCACACAGCCTGCTTGCCTGATGCGTATTACTAAGGATGGAGCCGTTTCAAAATGGCTGGATGTGCCTGTATTGGAAGAAACCGGATGGGCTTCTCCGATGGGACTTGCCTTCAATGAAGAGGGCGACCTGTTCATTAGTGATAATCAGGGCTGGAGCGGTGCAGAGAAAGCAAAGAACAAAGGACGTGTACTTCGTCTGAAGTTTGAAAATGACCAGTTGAAGGAAACTATTACGGTGGCATCCGGCATGGAGCATCCCAATGGTATCCGTATCCGTAACGGAAAATTATATGTGACTCAAAGCTCTTTGTCACAGATCAAAGACCCTTCCGGTCTGCTTGTCAGCGGTGTATATTGCTTTGATATGAACGACCGTGACATCGCAGTAACCAATACTTCGGCAGATCAGAACCTGTTGACTACGGTAATCACCAAGAACCCCGAAGTGCAATACGGACTGGATGGAATCGTGTTTAACGAAGCGGGCGACCTTTTTGTAGGTAACTTCGGTGATGGCGCAATCCATCGTATCAAGATGGATGCGGAAGGAAAAGTTGTCAGCAACGATGTCTGGGCACAGGATACGACTCAGCTTCGTACCACAGACGGTATGTGCATTGATGATAAAGGAAATATCTGGGTAGCAGATTTCTCTGCAAATGCCGTTGCCCGTGTAGATAAGGACGGAAAGATTCAGCGTATCGCTCAAAGCCCCGATTGCGACGGAAGCGATGGCGGACTGGACCAACCGGGCGAACCCATCGTATGGAACGGTCAGGTGATCGTATCCTGTTTCGACCTGGTGACTGGACCGGACAAGGTAAATACCAAGCATGACAAACCTTTCACACTGGCTAAACTATCATTGGAAGAGAAAAAATAGGATTAGGCACGGATTACGCGGATGACACGGATTTAATAAAACTGTGTAATCTTTAACCGTGAAATCCGTGTAATCCGTGCCTAAAAAAAATATTAACCCAAAAACACATTATCTATATCTATAATATGAAATACTATCTATCGACCTTTGCCGGCTCCGCCATCTGTGGTGGTTTCGCTTTCGGCATCTGGCCGGAACTCTGGAAGACTTACGGTCTGATGGGCGGCTGGCTGGCGGCAACGCTGATTATCGGCATCATGTGGTATATGAATCATTATAACGGAGCGATCTTGAATCCTCCGGGAAAAATATGGCTCGATCAGGGCTGGTGTATCGGTTCTGCCGGTATAGCCTGGGGAATCGTCCGCTTTCAGGGAGACATTACCAATTTCTTTTATGCAGTGCCTACACTGGTCTGTTGTCTGATAGGCGGTGCACTGGCGGGAATTGTAGTTTGGAAAATCCGTTCGTGCGACTGTGCCCGAAAGATAAATTAAGGAGGAGAACACAATGAGCGAATGGTTACAAACCTATAATGAGATGTTCGGTATGTATCATGCCGGAATCATCACCACTATTTTCGGAGCTTTTGCCGTGACATTTACCGTATTGATGAGCTGGCCCAAGCTGGTGAAGGATTTCGGTCCGATAGGCGGATTCATGGCAGCCGCCCTTATCATCGGAACGTTCTGGCTGGTCAATCATAAACTGCCCGGATTCGGCTTCTCTACCGGATTGCTGAATGATGCCGACGGCTTGCCGATGCAGTTCAGCCTGATCCATCAGGGGAATCGTGGCAGTGCCCCCTGGGTAGATATGGGATGGGCGATTGCGATGGGATTCATCTTTGCAGACGTGCTCTGCGCACCGAAAGGCACACGGGGCGGATTGCTGAAAGAAGCGTTTCCCCGTTGGGTAGTTATTATACTGGGCGGCATTGCCGGAGGAATCTTCGTCGGTCTTACCGGATACACGAATGCGGCACTCTAATTCAATTAACTGAAAAGGAAAATATAAAATGTATATATTAGCACATGACTTGGGTACCAGCGGGAACAAAGCCACTTTGTTCGATGAATCGGGGCTGTTGATAGCTTCGCGTACCGCTGCTTATCCTACCGACTATGCTTCCGGCAACCGGGCGGAACAGAATCCGCACCATTGGTGGAAAGCCATCGTTGACACAACACAGGCACTTCTCGAACTGGTATCACCCAATGATATTGCCGGAGTAGCTCTTAGCGGACAAATGATGGGATGTCTTTGCGTAGATAAAGACGGTAATCCGCTTCGTCCGCACATGCTCTATTGCGACCAGCGTTCGCAGGAAGAAGAAGCAAAGTTGACCGAAAAGATAGACCCGCTCCATTTCTACGAAATCACGGGACATCGGATCAGCGCCTCTTACTCTGTGGAGAAACTGATGTGGGTAAAGAAGCACGAACCGGAAATCTTTGCGCAGACTGCCAAAATGCTGAATGCGAAAGATTACATCAACTACCGTTTGTGCGGTACTATCGCCACAGACCCTTCGGATGCATCGGGAACCAATGCCTACGATTTGAACCGCTGGCAATGGAGTGAAGAGATCATAGAAGCTGCAGAGCTCGATCTTTCTTTATTCCCCGAAGTCCGTTCGTCGATTGACGTGATCGGAGAAATCACCAACGAAGCTGCCCGTGAGACAGGACTGCTTGCCGGAACACCCGTCATCTGTGGCGGCGGCGATGGTAGCTGTGCCGGAGTAGGTGTCGGCTGTGTGGCTCCGGGCACTGCGTACAATTATCTGGGCTCTTCTTCCTGGGTAGCACTGACGGTCGAAAAGCCGATTGTAGACGAACAACGCCGTACCATGAACTGGGCGCATGTAGTACCCGGTATGCTGCACCCGTCGGGAACGATGCAGGCGGCAGGATCATCCTACAACTGGATGATCAACCAACTTTGCCAGAATGAACAGGCACTGGCGGCTCAATCGGGACGCAGCGTGTTCGAACTGATCGACGAGCAGATCATTGCTTCTCCGATAGGGGCGAATAAACTCCTGTTCCTTCCCTATATGCTGGGTGAACGTACTCCCCGCTGGAACGTTGATGCCAAAGGGGCTTTCATCGGTCTGACGTTGGGACATAAACATGGTGATATGTTGCGTGCCGTGATGGAAGGAATAACCTTGAATCTCGGATTTATCATCAATATATTCCGCAAGCATGTTCCTATCGACCGCATGACGGTGATCGGTGGCTGTGCTCAGAATCCTGTCTGGCGTCAGATGATGGCGGACATCTATCAGGCGGAAATCCGTGTGCCTAACTATCTCGAAGAGGCAACTTCGATGGGAGCGGCCATCCTTGCGGGTATCGGTGCGGGTGTTTTCCCTGATTTCTCTGTAATCGACCGTTTTGTCCGTATCGAGCAGACGGTGCAGCCTATTCCCGAAAACGTGAAGAAGTACGAAGCGTGGATGCCTGTTTTCGATCAGGCTTATCACGCCTTGTGTGAGATGTACACAGAGATAGCAAAAACTGAACTATAACCTATAAAAATGAATAAGAATACGATGAAATCTGTAATTGTGCCGGCTCCCGGCAAAATAGAAATACGAGAGGTCGAAACTCCTGTCATCAATGCTTATCAGGCGTTGGTGAAAACAGAAATGGTGGCACTGTGCAATGCGACCGACAGCAAACTGATTGCGGGACATTTTCCCGGAGTAGATACTTATCCTCTGGCTCTGGGACACGAGAATGCAGGAATTGTAGTGGCTGTAGGCGAGAAGGTACGCAACTTTAAAGTAGGCGACCGTGCTATCGGCGGTCTGATCTCCGACTTTGGCGCGCAGGGTATTAACAGCGGCTGGGGCGGTTTCAGCGAATATGTAGTGGTGAACGATTTCGAGGTACTGAAAGAAGAAGGACTGGCTACCCCCGAACAGGGATGCTGGGACAGCTTTGAAATTCAGAACTCGGTTCCTGCTCATGTGCAGCCGGAAGAAGCGGTGATCTCTTGCACCTGGCGTGAAGTGCTGGGCGCTTTCAAGGATTTCAACCTGACTCCGGGAAAGAAAGTGATAGTGGTAGGCTCCGGTCCTGTAGGACTAAGCTTCGTCAAGTTGGGCAAGTTGTTCGGCTTGGGGCAGATTGACATCGTCGATATGCTTCCCGCCAAACTGGAAGTAGCCCGCCGGATGGGAGCGGACAACGGATATACGCCTGCCGAAATCAGCACGCCGGAGTTTATAGCCTCCGCCAATCGTTCTTACGATGCCGTGATTGATGCTGTAGGACTCGATGTAGTAGTCAATTCCGTATTGCCGTTGGTAAAAATGGGCGGTGATGTCTGTGTATATGGTGTCATGACGAAGAATCCGACATTCGATTTGTCGAAGGCGCCTTACAACTTCGACCTGCATATGCACCAGTGGCCTACCCGTTCGGAAGAGAAAGCGGCTATGACCACGCTGGCGCAATGGATTGAAGAAGGCAGACTTTCCGCTTCCGACTTCATTACACACCGTTTCAAAATCGAAGAAATTGAAGAAGCCTTCGCTGCCGTGAAACGGGGTGAAGTATTGAAATGTGTATTGACTTTTTAAGAACTAACAATAAACTAACATATTAAACGACTCAAAACAATGGAAAAGAAAAATATAAACGAAGTGATTGCGAATTTATCAGTAGAACAACTGGCAGGAATGATTGACCATACCTTTCTGAAACCTTTCGGAACAGCGGAGAACATCGAAAAACTCTGTGCAGAAGCCCGTCAATATAAGTTTGCGATGGTAGCCATCAACCCTGCGGAAGTGGAAACCTGTGTCAAACTGCTGGAAGGTTCGGGTGTACGTGTAGGAGCGGCCATCGGTTTCCCTCTGGGACAGAATACCGTAGAGTGCAAGGCATTCGAAACCCGCGATGCCATTGCCAAGGGAGCTACCGAAATTGATACGGTCATCAATGTCCGTGCTTTGCAGAAGGGACAGACAGACATTGTAAAGAAAGAAATCGAAGATATGGTTTCTATCTGCAAACCTGCCGGTGTGATCTGTAAAGTGATTCTTGAAACTTGCTATCTGACTGACGAAGAGAAAGAAACCGTATGCCGCATTGCAAAGGAAGCGGGTGTGGACTTCGTAAAAACTTCTACCGGATTCGGTACGGCAGGTGCCAACGTGCATGATGTTGAATTGATGCGTCGTGTGGTAGGTCCGGTGATCGGTGTGAAAGCTGCGGGCGGTATCCGCGACCTTGATACGGCACTGGCATTGATTCAGGTGGGTGCTACCCGCATCGGTACTTCAAGCGGTATTCAGATTGTAGAAGCTTACAAAGAGTTGAAGAAAGGTCTGTAATATCCGGTTCGGAAAGGTAAATTTAAGGTAAACAGGAATTTGAAATGATAAGATCGAAATTAATAAAATGGTTGAAGTGGGGGCTGGCATGTTGTATGCTCGTCCCATTCCTCGCCTGGCAGGCGAAGGACACTTCTTTCCAGCCAACCGACACAAAAGGTTTTATCGCCGAAATGCAGAAGCAGTTTGCGGAGGTTCAGACGATAAAGAAGAAAGAGAATCACAGGGAAGAGCTGGAACGTAAAGTAAGAGATACACACCGGATGTTGATGCATGATTATCCGGTTTATTATGACTGGTGGCTACAGGATGGAAATGATGCGAAAGACATAAAGGACGGGAAAGATGTAAACTGGTTCAGAGGTTCTTTCAGCCGGCAGCTTTCCCTTCGTATGCAGAAACTGAATATTACTACTGCTGTCAATGATACTCCGGAAAGTATCGAAGCGGCTTTCCAGTCTTATCTGAAAGCGTGCGAGAGAAGACGTGCCGAACGTCTGGAAACTTTCACAGCCAATCAGCCGGAGATTGTTTTTACGAAGTTCAGAACGTTGCGTCCTTCTTTCTTTGCTTATACCGAAGGCGTTTCCGATGCCCGTGCCGAGTGCAACTACTTTGCAGGCGGTTCGCTGTCGAAGATTAAGATGAACGGTATCTGGGCGGAGGAAGAAACATTGCTGACGGACGAAGACGGTGTATATCGTGACCCTAATCTTCATTTTGACGGTCAGCACCTGCTCTTCTCCTGGAAGAAGTCTGCAAAAGACGATGACTTCCATTTGTATGAGATGGATTTAAAGACACGTGAAGTCAAGCAACTGACTTTCGGAAAAGGACACGCCGATATTGAAGGTATCTACCTGCCGGATGAGAATATACTTTTCAACTCTACCCGTAGCGGAAGTGCGGTGGATTGCTGGTTTACCGAAGTCAGCAATATGTACCTCTGCGACCGTGAAGGACGTTATATGCGTCAGGTAGGTTTCGACCAGGTGCATACTACTACGCCGACTTTGCTTGACGATGGTCGGGTAGTTTACACTCGTTGGGACTATAATGACCGTGGTCAAGTATGGGCGCAACCCCTGTTCCAGATGAATCCTGACGGAACGGGACAGGCCGAATATTACGGAATGAACAGCTGGTTCCCGACAACGGTAGCGCATACCCGTCAGATTCCCGGTACACGTAAAGTGATGACTGTCTTCATGGGACATCATAATCCCCAGCACGGTAAATTGGGTATTATTGATCCCGAAGCCGGAAGAGATGAGAATGAAGGTGTTATGTTTGTTGCTCCGGTGCGCAAGCCCGAGGCAGAGCGTATAGATAGCTACGGACAGTTTACCGACCAGTTCCAGCATCCTTTCCCGCTGAACGAGACGGAGTTTCTGATTTCCTATACTCCGCTGGGATACCACATCGGACATCCGATGGAGTTCGGCATTTACTGGATGAATGCAAACGGAGAACGCGAATTACTGGTTGCCGATTCGAAGATATCCTGCAATCAGCCCATCTTGCTTGCTCCCCGTAAACGTCCGTTCCATCGTTCGTCTTCTGTAGACTATACGAAGAATGAAGGAGTATATTATATGCAGAATATCTATGAAGGGAACGGCTTGAAAGGAGTAGCTCCCGGAACGATCAAACAGCTTCGTATCGTAGAAATTCAATTCCGTGCAGCCGGTGTAGGCGAAGTGAATGGTAATGATGAGGGAGGTGGCGCATTGGCAAGTTCTCCGGTAGGAGTCGGCAATGCCGCTTGGGACGTGAAGAGAGTGATCGGAGTGACGGATGTATATCCCGACGGTTCCGCTTTCTTTAAAGTACCTGCCCGCAGGCCGCTTTACTTCCAGGCATTGGACGATAAGGGAAGAGTAGTGCAGACGATGCGCAGTTGGTCTACTTTGCAGCCGAACGAAGTTCAGAGTTGTGTAGGATGCCATGAACATAAGAATACGGTTCCGGTGGCAGGTCATCGGGTATCTATGGCAATGGACAAAGGAATCAAGGCATTGGCTCCGGAAGATGAAATGGGAGAACGTAACTTCAGCTATCTGAAAGAGATTCAGCCTATCTGGGACCGAAATTGTATCTCTTGTCATGACGGAGTGAAACATCCGATGAGCCTGAAAGGAGAACTGAAGGTAGTGGACAAACAGAGTAAAAGAAAATATACGGACTCATATCTCAGTCTGACGCATGCCCGTCCGGATGGTCCCGACAGAGCATGGAGAGGCGATGCCCATCACCCGGAAGTAAACTGGATCAGCGCTTTGTCCCAACCTACTTTGTTGCCTCCTTATTTTGCTGGGTCCAACAAGAGTAATCTGATCAAGCGTCTGGAAGAGGGTCATGGAGGTACGAAGCTGACACCGCAGGAGATACGTAAAGTTTCTCTCTGGATCGACTTGCTTGTTCCTCAGATCGGTGACTACCGGGAAGCGAACAACTGGTCGGATCATGACCGGGAGTTTTACGACCGCTACGATAAGAAGCGGAAACAAGCCCGCATGGAGGAACAGGAGAATATTCGCCAGTACATTCAATCTCTTCAAACTAAACAACAGAAATAATGAAAAAGATATTGATACCTGTTAGTATCGTAGCTATACTTCTTTGCGCTAGTTGGAAAGAAGATGCAAAGACGGTTTCGCCGGATCGTTTGTTTCTGGCGGACAGTGGAAAGTCCTTGTTTGTAACGAACAGGGCAGGCAATGAATTAATCAAAATGTCGTCCGACGGACAGAAAGCGGAACAGAAAGTGACCCTTTCTTCGCCCGTCAACGCCATGACACAAGACCCGTCCGGCAACCTTTGGGTGGTATGCGACGGAAACACCGGCATGATGTACGAACTGGATGGAAAGAAACTTTCGGTGCAGTCAAAAACAAAGAGCGGTGCTACGCCTTCGGATATCTTGTACAGTCCGGTGTCCAAATCACTTTGGGTGACACAACGCTTCAACAACGAGTTGTGGGAAATTGATCCGGCAACCCGTAAGGTAAAGACAAAGATTGCGATCGGTCGTGAACCGGTGGCTATGGCTCCGTTTGCAGGAGACTCTTGCCTGCTGATAGCCAATAATCTGCCGGAAATGCCTTCTACGGCTTATCCTATTGCAGTACAGCTCGATATCGTAGATGTCCCTTCAAAGAAGGTGACAGGACGCATTATGTTGCCGAATGGCGCTACCGATGCGAAGTCTGTAGCGGTAGATAAAAATCAGACGTATGCGTATGTCACTCACTTGATTGCCCGTTATCAGTTGCCTACCAATCAGCTGGACCGTGGATGGATGGCTACGAACACGCTGTCCATCATCGATCTGAAGGCGAGGAAACTGCTGACTTCCGTATTGTTGGATACTCCTCAGAAGGGAGCCGCCAATCCGTGGTCGGTGATTGTCACTCCGGATGATAAACAGATTATCGTAGCTGCTGCCGGAAGTCAGGAGTTGGTTCGTATTGACCGCATTGCTTTGCACGAACGTCTGGCGAAGGCAAAGCAGGGAGAGATGGTGACGCCTTCCGTGAAGTCATGGAATAATATTCCGAATGATGCGGGATTCTTATATGGTATCCGCGACTTTATCCCGACACAGGGGAAAGGCCCCCGTTCGGTGGTTGCTACCGGAGATAAGATTTACACTGCCAACTATTATACTTCGGAACTGGTGTCTATGGATTTGAACGGCAAGAATCTGAAGAAGCAGGTTTTGGGTGCACCGCTGGCTTTCACGAAAGTCGGAAAGGGTGATATGTATTTCCATGATGCTACTATTTGTTTCCAGAACTGGCAGAGCTGTGCTACCTGTCATCCGAATGACGCCCGCATGGACGGACTTAACTGGGACTTGCTGAATGACGGTATGGGAAATCCGAAGAATACCAAGACACTCTTGCTTTCGCATCAGACTCCGCCCTGTATGGCGACCGGTATCCGTAAGAATGCCGAAGTAGCTGTACGTTCGGGTGTGAAGTATATTCTGTTTATGGAAGGTGAAGACGAAATATACGAATCCATCGACGAATATCTGAAATCCCTGAAACCGTTGCCAAGCCCATACCTTGTGAACGGTAAACTTTCCGGTAAGGCAAAGAAGGGAAAGAAGATTTTTGAGGAAAACTGTGCGAGTTGCCATTCCGGAGAGTACTATACGGATCAGAAACAGTATAAGGTAGACTGGACAACGGGCCCGGACAAGGGACTGTCTATGGATGTTCCGGCACTGAATGAATGCTGGCGTACAGCTCCCTATCTTTATGACGGGCGCAGCTATTCGATGAAGGATATGCTGAAAGTTCACGGACCTCATAAGCCTGTCACTGAAAAGGAGCTGGAAGAACTGGAAGAGTATGTGTTGTCTTTGTAAAGAAGATATCTGTTTATATTAATACATAGAATAATAATGATAAAGATATGTAGTGTTGCGTTTTTGTCGCTTCTGCTCTCTGCCTCTTCTCTGTTTGCACAGACCAAGACGTTTGCCGGAGCCGATTATTCGCAGGGAATCGTATTTGTGATGGAAAACAACCAAATGGTGTGGAAGCACAAAGCGCCCGATTCCAATGATTTGTGGATATTGCCTAACGGCAATATCCTCTTCACCACCGGACATGGAGTGCTCGAAATGACTCGTCAGAACGATACCATTTTCCATTATGAATCAAAGAGTCCGGTCTTTGCCTGCCAACGCCTGAAAAATGGTAATACTTTCGTTGGCGAATGTGTTACAGGACGGATGCTGGAGATATCTCCCAAAGGGAAGATTGTGAAGGAAACCTGCATCCTGCCGAAAGGTGTGAAGGATGGCGGATTCGCATTCATGCGTAATGCACGGCGGCTGGATAACGGTCATTTCCTCGTAGCTCATTATGGAGACCAGTGTGTGAAGGAGTATGATGCAAACGGCAAGGTGGTGTGGAAGCTGGATGTTCCCGGCGGTCCTCATTCTCTGACTCGTCTGCCTAACGGACATACGCTGATAGCTGTTGCCGATAAAGATCAGAACCCCAGATTGATAGAAGTGACTCCAGAAGGAAAAACGATCTGGGAAATATCGAATGCGGATATTCCCGGAAAGCCTTTGAAGTTTCTCGGAGGTTTTCAGTACTTCTCCGACGGACGTTTCCTGATTACGAACTGGACGGGACACGTGAACCCGAAGGAGAAAGTACATCTGCTGCTGGTAGACCGCCAGAAGAATGTGCTCTACTCTCTGGAGAATACTCCGGAACTACAGACGATGTCTTCCGTATATAGTACAGACAAACCGGCGGGGGTAGCTTCGTATCATTAATTGATGTCTGTGGCATAAAAAAAA
>OGYQ01000459.1_pt1 | contig 44203 bp, 41 predicted proteins | sample 1576641 | NCBI WGS metagenome assembly OGYQ01 (sample SAMEA3541476, study PRJEB24748) | human gut metagenome | biome: human gut; feature: human-associated habitat; material: faeces | place: China | collected 2012 | reverse complement strand
CGGTTTTTATTGCAAAAATATAAATATTCTATATAAAAACAAAGGGAAAAGCCAATAATGCATCTTGCCAATTGGGATATATGGACAAAATACATTATTGTTTTTCCCTGTGAGGAACGATATGTTATTGAATTTATCTTGGAATCATTTTTACCTTGACTTGTGTCCCCTGAGAGTTCAGGATGCGGACTGGAGTCTTTTCGCCTGCTTTCAGATAAAAAAGAAGATAATCTTTTGCACGTTGAGATTCGAATAGACCTTTTTCATGGTATTCAGCAATCCATCTTTGAATTACAGGAATTTGCCATCTGTTCATCAGCATATAGTATCCAAAACGATATTCCGGATCGCCCAAAAAGATATTGAGTTTCAGATAATCCCACCAAAACTGCTTCTTGTTTTTACTTTTGGCGTTAAGCATGACTACCTGACTATGGAAGGTTTCACGTGGATAATCCGGATAATATTCCCAAACAAACATGTCTGGAACAGCATTTTCATTGTCTTCCTTAGAAGGGATGAATGGCTGCAATACTTTCATGGAATCCTGTATTTTTTCGTATGTCTGGGTTTCGTATTCCTTGTAGTATATTAGACAATCTCTTAAACGTGAGGATGTATGATGTATCAGTGCAGTCCGTGCCCCAGTACAAGATTGGGAATTATTGTTTATAGCTGCCAGTTTTTTCATAAATCGGATTTCCGCTTTGGCTTGTTCCTCATGATCCTTTTTCATAAATGGATAATCCTGCCAAGCGATTTTCCTCATAGAACGGTGCAAGCTGGGAAGCTGCAAGGCTCCGTAAGCGCAGAAAATGGAATCACGGATAATCTTGTATATAGGGGTTTTGTCGCCTTCGTGTGCCACGTAAGGAAGATGATTTATGCTAAAGAGCTTTTCACCTTCCACAATTAAATCAGCTGAAATCGTCTTGCCTTCGTCCAAACGGCCTTGAATTTTGAAATTACGTTCTTCTTTACTGAAAAAGTCAACAGGTTGTACTGCCACTAACGTTACACAGTAATTGCCGTTATGTGGTGTGTAATCAACATTTTGCGGTGTCAATTTGGAAGCCAGTTCGTTCAGTAACTCAATTTTTCTGCTATTATTCATAGTTTGTTATCTAATTAAGTGAAACATATTGTTAACGATGCAAATGTAGGGATTGGTATTTGGATAAGAGTTCCAAATCTTGATAAAAATCATTGCAAGGTTAACTTGTTATTCGAAATTTGTCCTGCTTTTTATTTGAAATATATAGTTTATATTTGAGAATGAAAAGATGATTGTTGTTTATTCAAGAATAGTATATTTCAATTAGATGTTTTAAAATCGTTATGGAATATTGCATACTCCATAACGATTTTTCATAAAAAGTATAAGTCTGATATGTAGTGGAAATCTGTCATGTTAAAAAATAAAATTAGCCGGCATTAAAAGGACGGATTTCGGAGAGGTTTTCATTGCCACTATCAATAAATCTATCAAGCACTTTAATCATAACAATAGGTATATTTTCCTTCCACAATATTTTTGCATTCAGCTCTGTACACACCAATGCAGCCTGTTTGAGTTTTTCCTCTAGATATGCTCCAGTTCTGATATATTCATTAAGAAGGTTTCTGCTCTCCGCTAATTTGATTACAGAGGCATACAGCTTATATTGCTCATTGATACATTCCAAATGGAACTTATCCTTAACCGCAGAAGGTGGATCAATTAATTTCAGTTTGGGCAAGTCTGACCTATTTAAAATAATTACGGTATTTGTAAATTCTATAGTGTAGTCTCCTGGCAAACTATACAATAATCTATTGTTTGGGGATTTGAACTGATACTCGTTTTCCTGCTGTAAATTCTGAGGGTAAGCATTGTACCAGTTAAAATGAAATCCGATGATTACCTGTTCGTCGGTCAGCCTTAAAGCCTGAAAGGCCTTGTCAAGATTTTCAGGGAAAACCCTGTATTCTCTTTTAGATAGATATTGGAAACTTCGGAGCCAACAGTTTCTGAAAGAGTGTAAGGTCGCGGCACTGAAAGATTCCTTGAAGTTGACATATCCTATTGTCTTGTCTATACAGAATGCTTCTGCTGGCATTAATTCCCGTATTCTTCCAATACAATCAAACTTGTTGTAGCTGATGTCCTCATCAGTGGTTATGTCAGATACTTTTGTAATCCACTCCATTTCCTGGTTAATACTATTTGATGCTATCTGATAAAAATCGTGAATTTCGTCTTCAGACAGCTGTTGAGTAATTTTTTGATGTTGGATTGCGGAAGTGAGTGAATGCGCAAGTATTTCCAGTACAGTCTTCAATTTATTTTTAATCCTATAAATCTGTGACTGATCCAATGGTATTATTGTTTTGACTTCTTCCAGTGGAATGGAGTTCTGTTCTATCTGTTTTAGAATAATTGGAACATTATCCAACCATTCATGCTTCTTTGACAAGGATTCAGGAAGAGCTGGCAGTGCATAAAAATCTTCGTAAGTATAAGAACGGTTAAGGGTTGACAGACGTAACATTAGGATATACAGATATTTCTGTATCCAACCGTTAATGATGCTGTTGTTGCGTACGCCAGCCTGAAGGCCAAAGAAAGGATATTTCTGCTCATACTTGTACATTGAATCGGGACTTGATGAAAGTAAATCCATATAGAGCGGAATGATTTCAGCTAGTGAACCTGGAATCAGTACATAGTGAGGGGGCTGGCTATTTGTGAAATACAGAAGCTGATTCAGAAGTTCGTGTTCTTTCCTAAATAATAAAAGTCCTCCTAATGCGATATGAAATTCCTTAAATTCATTCCGTTCTTTTTGTCTTAATTCTACCATTTTACTGTCAGCAACAACTTGTCCAGACGTGGTATAGGAAACGTTTATACGTTCTTCAAGTTGGATAGATGGAAGATGGAGAAACAGGTGTGAATGGGCAGCATTCCAATATTTGAGAATCCATTCACTACGTTTGTAGAATAATTGCTGGTTCAAGCAAGTCCAGATTGTACGGTAGGTATTCTTATGCATTATTGTAAACTGAAAATCATCCAGCATTGCATTAACAATGTCATTACCGTTTTTTATGGAAACCGCTTCCTTTTGTTGCATACATAGTTGCTCATTTACGGAGACAATACCTTCGTATAACTCTGGCGGATACTCCATTACAGTCCATTGTTTACCTGCACGTAAAGATACAATCCAGTCATACAATTCCTGATAACAATTGCGTAATACATCTACGTTATTTTGTTTAAGCATGGCAATAAAAAACTCGAACCATGCTTTTCTGGTCTCTTGTGTGATATTGTTTCTTTTTATAAGATGCTTTTGTAACCTTTCAGGCACGTTATAGATATAGATAAGCGTGAAAATCATAAATATGCTGATTGTCAATAGTACACAGAATATTGTAGCTAAAATAATGGCAGAATAGTCTATGTATTTTGTAAAAATCCCGAAATTATAATCGTTAGGCGGAGCTACAAGCTGATAGAACAGTAAAAGTATGGTAATAATCAACAGTCCAATAAAGCACTTTGTGCTTTTTTCATTCATGAAAATCTGTATTAGGCGAGTAGATTTATATTTATCGTCTATTCTTTGGATGACGCTAATTAACAAAGGAACGGCAATACCCAGAATGGCAGCTGTTATAGGTATAATAATGTCTTTAGAAAAAATATCCATAATGTGAAGTTTTTTAGTTATTTTTATGGTACTGGAGGAAACTTGATAAATCCTCTTTTTGTAATGGTACAGGATGAAGCTTCATCCTGTATTTTTTTAGAGATTCGAGTATAATTTGTTTCAGTTCGTGTTTTTAAATCTACCATTTCTTTCCAATCAAAGGTATGCTCTATATTAAAAACATTCTGTTCATTGGCTGAAGTAAATCGCATGGATGATTTTACATGGATATTACCCTCTTGAGACCGTACATTCCAGTTAAATCTGGGATGATATTGTAATTTTGCAGCGAGGCATAATCTTTCGACTGTTGCCTGAATTATACCTTTAGTCGTGTTTAAATCTTTCAGACTATGGGAGTAATACCATTTGAACTCGTCATAAATTTTGTAGTCTAAAGGATTTTCAAATGGCTGGAATAACTTGTAAATTTCTGCACAAAAAGATGAATCATAATCATGTAAGGATGCTGGAACTTCCTGATCCATTAAGACACGACAACCTTTGGCTCCTGCCTGTTCCAACTTTACAGCCTTGCTCACGGCATTGCCCAGCAGCATTTGTCCTAAATTGTTGTTATTGTCCTCAATAATATCTCCATAGGCAATTCCACCCCGACATAAAATTCCATTCTGTAAACAATCCCACATGATAGTATGACATGATAGTATGACATCTTTCATGTTTTCGGACCAGACGAAAGCGCAATCGGACAACTGGGTGAAATTCACTTTAGGGTACTTATTCTGGCAGTTTGTCAGGATTTCACGAAATATTATCAATATATTAGCCGCAAATTCCTGGTTCCCTGAAGTCTGAAAATGTTTAGAGACTTGCCAGATGTTAAAATCGTCTTCTGTAAGCTGGATTTTATCTTGAGTTAATGCTGTAAATCCTAATATATCTACATAGAAGACAAAACCTTTTATGTTATTCATTCTCATAATATGTTGTTTATAATTGATTATTTTTTTATCTAGTAAAGTGTTTTTATATTTCAAACTACATGATACAGATGAGATGGTTAGGTGATTACTATGTTATATAAGTTTATACTATCCACATAGATAGTATTTCTAATATAGATAACGAATTTCATTTACCTTGAACATAAATACCTTTCCAATTTTCAGGGAAATGCTTTTCTGCCCATATGCTGTTGAATCTTTTGGGTGAACAAATGGAATTTGCCGCATAAAAGACAGCATAGAAAACAGAATACGAAGGATTCCCTTTATAACCTTCGACATCTGCCAGAATCTCGTCCATAGTCCTGTTGAGCTCTTTTTCATCATCCACATACTTGAATTCGACTGCACATTCCAATGACGGTATCAATATGTCCGGATTATAACATTTGGCTGTTTGCTGAAATTTATAATGGCTACAATCTTTATTGTCAGGAAATGCTGTCTTACAGATTTGTATCATGGGTTTATAGACCTCTGGCTCGGATTTTGGCTGTATTCCAAAGTCTTTAAGCAGAGTAGCTGTACTATTTAAAATGTTTTCCAAAATGTCAAATTCTTTGCGAGCATCTATAATACTGAAATCATCGAAAGCATCCAGATATTTTCTGTAAACATGCATCAGCTCGCTATCCATATCTCCTGTATCTGATAGTATTTTTCTTTTTGTCTCGTAGAACGGTGTAATTTCTGCCAAGAAAGCATTATAATAATTAGGAAGATGTTTAGCCTCAATATAAGCCTGCACCAAAGGAAGCAGTTTTTCAGCCATGTAAATCAAGGACTCTTCTCTTTCTTGTTCTTCCGTTTCATACGCATAGCGTTCTTCTTGTGACAATTTGGAAAAATCAGGTATTCCGTATTCTTTAGACATCATATAATCGTAGTGGCTACGGTCGAATGCGGTCATTATTCTTTTTATTTTCTCTGCCAAATGTTTCATATTCGCTTATTTTTATAGGTTACAATAGCCCGAACAGTCTATTGTAAATATACTCCATAAAAGTGAGAAAAGGAAATGTTACGGTGGTAATTTAAACTGCCAGAAGTTGGATTATAGTTCGTTAAAAAAGAAATCGTTACGGAGTATGGTATGTTCCATAACGATTCCTAATAATCAAACTGTTATCGGTATCAAGAGTATCTACAAGGGGATTTTATTTAATCATAAATTCATTCCCATATGGATAAAAGCGTTTATCTATATATAGTTTGGAGTAGTCTGATAATTTGTAAATTTCAGGTTTATACAGATTTAATACCTTATCCAAAATTCTCTCTCGGAATATTATTCCATTTCCATATTCTACGCTATCTAAAACGAAGAAATTCTGTTTGATTGAATTGTCTTTCAGTTTCATATCAGGATATACTGTAAAACTAATTCCTATTTTTTTCTCTATATCATTTCGATGAAATGTTATACCTTTCCCGTAATGGAAAGAATCATTGTCAAAATGGTTTATACGTAAAGCGTAGTATTTTTTATCCGTTAGAGATTCGTTTTTCTTGTTTACTACCTTGACAGTTGCAATATCATATTTATCAATGAATCCATTTTCTTGAAGTAAAGACAAAAACTCTTCCGATACAATTTTAAGTTTTATGCTGTATTTTTCAAGAAAATCAAATTGCAAGATTCCCGGTTTTTTGTTGCATACGAGGTATAAGACTGGTGGTAAATTTTCTTCCCAACCATTCTTGTCTTTCCACATCCATCGTCCGTGATTTTGAAACTTCTGCCTTTTACTCTCATCGTAGGTATCACAGACATCAGATTTACCATACTCCAATAATCCTTTAGGAAGTTTATCTATCCCATATCGCCAAATATAAAGCTCTTCTGTATTCATAAGTACTATTATCTTTTCGTTAATATTAATGAAAGTTATTGATAGAAACTGGTTCTCCTGTATAATAGGCGGACATCTTTTGCCGAAAATCATTTTGTAAATTTCGGATGCGTTTTATAGCGTTAGCTTTAGCTACATCAGGTTTTATATTATTTTTTTCAAATTCATACATTGCTTCTATCTTTTTTATTTCTTCATCAACAGTTAAATTGTAGTCAGGGTGAGAGCCGCAGTGAAAATATTGTAAGCTATTTTTTAAGGCAACTTCTTTACTATTGGGTAAGAAAACGCCATTGGATGCGGAATCACGACCTCTCAGACCAATTTCCTTAAAGAATTTGTTATTTTCTTTCCAAACTTGTTCTGGGATAATGTGATGCGCCTGCCATTCTGTGCTTCTATTCCCATTTGGTCCGAAAGTTACTTTACCACCATGATTCATACCATTCTTTTCCAAATTTTTACCTAACCGATAACTGCTTTCTCCAGAAGGATCAATATAGGAATTAGGGTTAGAAACATAACCGTAAATAAGGATTCCTCCAGCCAATCCAATTGGATCATGAGTTAAATAACATCCGATTTCGGCAGAATAGTATCTGAATCTATTATAATATAACCCTGTTTCAGCATCTTCATACTGTCCCTGAAACCTGAACGGGCAATCATAAAGGGATTTTCCCGTAAAATCAATCACTTTTCCGTAAATGTCCAGCATACAGTCCCAAATCTTGTTCCCTTGTTCATCGTACATTTGGATGGGAGTACCCAAGTAGTCGGACACAATAGAGCAAGATTTATCACCTTGTATCTTGGCGGTAGGAATCAATGTTTCTTCTTCGAATATCCATGTAGTAATATCTTCCGCTGGTTCTTTTGGAGGAATGTTTTCCTCTTCGTCCGACTGTGAGCCGATGGCTTTATAGCTCCATTCGTGCAGCGGCACGTTGCCGTCCCACACCCAGCGTGTGATTTTGCCGAAATACCGCTTGGTGGTGCGCCGTCCTAACGCATCGTAGCAGAAGTCCACTGTCCTACCGTCCGGGCGCACGACCCGCCTGAGCATTCCGTTGGATGCCCACTCGTAGATCCATCCCATGCCCGTAGCCATACAGCGGATACCGCGTTCCTTTTCCATGCGCTTGTGGTTATGGGCCACACTGTTGTCTTGCAACTCCTTGTATTCACGGAAAATGAGGTTTCCCTCATCGTCATAGTGGTAGAAGCATGATGGGTCTTCCAAAAGTCTTCCTCCCGCACCGTATTTGCGGTCTTTTCTGTCCGGCGTCTCAAAGAGATTTCCCACGAAATCCGGCACGCGGTAAATCACGTCCGTTTCGGAACCTTTTGTCATTTCCTGACGGATGAGGAAGTCGAAACGGTCGTAATCGTAGCGCATGAGCGTTCCGGTTAGCTCGTTCTCTTTGGCGAGCAGCCGACCCGCGATGCCCCACTCGTAGCGGTATGCCCCACGCTCGATGTTGCCTGTGCGCACTGATTTATGCACCTCGCGTCCAAAACGGTCACGTTCTGTCCTGACAGTGACATTACCTGAATAAGTGCGTTGGACTTCCAGCCCTGTATTGTCACGTACCCATGAAGCTTGCCAGTTTTCTCCCGCCTGCATAGTCTGCAAATTACCCTCATGATCGTATGTATGGCGTATGTCCGCTCCCAGATTGCTGGTAATGCGGGTACAGTTACCTTCGTTATCATAAGTGCGGTTGACAGTATATTCTCCCTGCTTTTCTTCGATAACCAATCCTGTTTTCTTGTCACGTGTAAACTTCAGCTTGTTTTCGCTGTTTTCAGCTTTGATAAGCAATCCATCCTTGTCGTATGCATATAATGCAGTTTCGCCATCATATTGTTCTTCCTTTAGGATGTTGTCCAGTCCATCATACAAGTATTCCGTCCATTTGCCTCCGGGACGGTTTACACGTGTAATACGACCGGAACCATCACGTTCATATTCGCGCCTCAATCCATCAAAGCCTATCTCGGTAATGACTTGCCCCAGTCCGTCCAGTTCAAAGAAATAATTTTCACCAGCCTCGTTCCCAATACGGCGGAGCTGCAACTCGCTGTTGTAACCGAAGGTGATGCGGTGGCGTTCCTGCTCCCGGCTTTTCAATATGCCTAAAGCTCCGTAAGTAAATTTGACTTCACGGATATTGTCCTTGGCATGAATCATGTTGCCCATAGCATCGTACTCAAAATGGTGTATGTTGCCATCAGGCTCCTCTAAACGTATCAAGTTGTCTGCACGGTCGTATGCGTAACGTGTGATATTCCCTTTTATATCTGTTGCTTCTATAAGACGCCCGCGGTTATCATAAAACCAGTGGCGGGAAAGTCCATTTGGAAAAACAAGTGATTCAAGTTCATAATGGGAATTGAATAATAATGTATATACACGTCCTTGTCCGTCTGTAATGGTATGAAGTAAGCCATCTTTATAAGAATATCTGATGGTTTGACCATTCATGGTAGTACGACTTGCAAGTCTGTCCTGTTCGTCATACTTCCATGTGAGTTGTCTTCCTTCCGGTGTACGCAAAGAAGTCAGATTGTAATTGTCATCATATTGCAACCAGGTATCTTCCCCATTTTCATCTGTTATACGGATAGGAAATCCAAAATCATTATAAATAGTCTTTCGGGTGTATCCTTCCGGGTTGACTATAACTTCCAATTCTTCAGAAGCATTGTAACGATAACGGGTTATTCCGCCATTGGCATCAATAATTTTATAGATAAGTTTGTCAGAACCATAGAAATATTCAGTGACAGCATTTTCGCCATTACGGATACGGGTTGTTCCTTTGCCATAATGGATATAGTATTCCATTACACCGCCATCACCCCATGTATGTATGCAGCGTGCGTTTTCGCCATTACCCTCATATTCCCAATGAAAGGACATACCGCCTTGGTTGACAAGTCGTATCAGTAGATGATTTTCTTTGTAAAAGAAATATTTGCTGACATTGAGGGCATCAATGGTTTCAATCATATTTCCTTGTTCATCGTAACAATAGCGTACAAGCTTTATTTCTTCATTGTCCTGTTTTATAGAAACACAGGTAACCCGTCCGGCGTCATCTGTATCTACTTTAATATGTTCACCACGAGAAGAAATAATTTCAACCAAGCGTCCAGCAGAAGCATATTTAAGTATGACAGAGAAACCGTCACGTGTAGAAATGGATGATACCATACGGTATCCGAACTTATTTTCCAATCCGTTGAAACGGTATTGATAGCCACGACTGTCAGTGAGTTGATAACCATGCGAATCAAGTTCCCATTTCAGCTGTTCCTTTCGGTCTATCCATTTTTCGCCAACAAGAAGTACGGGCAAATAAGATTCACGCCCATCTGCATGACGAATTACAAAAGCTTTATCATTGATTTGTTTTACTCCCATATTATAGCTATGATGCCAATTATAACCTAATGGACCATCGACAGCTGCATCACTATAATAGGTACGTTCCCATTTAATTGGAATTGGACCAGGAAGTTCAAAGTCCACATTCGTATGATAAACTCTTCCGGTAGCTGCATCTACAGGTTCTCCAAAAGTTTTGCACTTAATGGGCTGTAGGATATCTGCTAGTTTGTTTTTCCCTTTTTTACGTAAATTGTTTATGAGATCTTGAAACTTATCTCCAATCTTTTTCCATATTTTGCCAATGCCTTTCAGCCCCAATTTCATGGTCAAGGCAAACAAATCAATGGTAGGAGGGCCGCCTACAAGCACAGGCTTTCCCACAGAAGTTATGGTTGAAAGCATTGAAGTTGGTGCCATCAGAGCCTTGCTTACCTTTTTAGGTTTTCCTTTACGTGGAATGGTGGGGATACCTACAAGATTACAGGAAAGCGAAGGATGGGTAAGTGTGGAACAGGGAGCACCGTCTGCCAAGACTGTAGAACTTCCCATCCACATTTCAGATTCCGACATACCACTTACCAAAGGTGCCGGATGAAGTACAAAAGCCGGAAGATGTAAAATACTGATTCCTGCCTGCGCAATCCACTGATTATGTACCTTTACGGAAGGAGCCATTCCCTTCAATACATTGCATGCTACACCTGCTATACCAGAGGTTGCAGGTGGTATGGCAGCGGCAATTCCCGCCATAATATCCGCCATAAGGTCATAGATTTTCCCGACATGCGGAACCGGCATAACAGGAGAAGGCGGCGTAACAGTGGGATGCATATCAATACCTATGGAAAGGTCGCCAAATTTGGCAACAGGCATCCCTGGCATGGAAGGGAGCATTCCACCCAACCCTGCCTGAATATTATCCAAAGCTGCTTTGGAGTCTGTGAAAAGGTCGGCAAATCCACGCTTGGCACTGCTGCTTTGAGCTAAATCATTGAATGGCATACAGGTAAGTTTTGAAGTGAAAAGGCAACCGGAAGTCAGAAAAGAAATCCCAGTTGCCTTCAGAAAAAGTTATTAAATTCAAGCATCCTGAGCATAGTCGCTGTTCCAGTCATTTTCATCATCACCCTTGGTCCCTTCAAGTTTGATTACAAAACTCTTTGCGGGGAAGTACGGAGTGAGGTGAATATCCAGGAAGATGCGGTCTTTCTGTTTCGGATCACGTTCAAAACGGAGAATCTTGAACTTTTCGATAAGACGGCCAGGACCTTGGATGCTATCAAGGAACTTGCTGATTTGACTGCGTAAATCTCTTTCGGCTTTACTGTTCCAGTTTTCAAATGCACGGCGGTTGAGAAAGTCCATCAATACTTTTGTAACCCAGTCGAAAACACGGACTACCGAATAAGTCTGTAAACCTAAGTTGTCACCATTGAAAAGTGTCTTGGCTGAGAATGCCATTACTTTACCGTATTCCTTAACCATCGGAATCAAACCAATCTTCTCGATTTCTGAAATTTCACTTTTCTTCAGATTGAAAGCAACTCCGTCAACTTCACTCATTGAACCATATTTCTTACCGGCTGTTACTTGTGCCATTACTGTCTTATAGACACTGCCTGCCAGTGCAGCAGAAGGAGGTACAAGCAGATCTTCGGTTTCACCCAATTCTGCATAGCGTCCTCTGCCCACTAAATAGTTACAAGTCATACATACATTTGACTTATAGATGTCACCTCCGGATAAATTGGAGTCAAAGAACATTTCAATAACATCATCCGGCTTTTCAAGGTCGGCAAAGTCTGTGTAGATCATTACTTTGTTATCGTGTGCAATCTTTGCCCATTTCTCAACAACCTTGTTTGAACCCAGAAAACCAGGGATAACCAATAATGAGTAGTTTGTTCTTAAGTCAAGGCGGTCATAGTTGGCGCGAAGTTCATTGGCAATCGCGTCAATGAAGAATGAGTTGTCAAGATCTGTAAGCTGAGCCATAGATGCATTGACAATGGAAACATTCTTGATCTTGTCCGAGTCAGTGTTCTTGTAGAAAAGCATGACTGTACGGTACGATTTTTCCAACTGTTTGACTTCCTCTACCGCTTTGAGCTGGTTTTGTGAAAGTAAATCTGATACAGCTGCTGACTTTTTCTGACAAGCATCAATCATTTCTGTGATAGATTTGCCGCTTTTCAGCATTTCTACCCACATTTCAATACTCTTTGCAAGTTCTTTACGTTCAGCCGCTTTTTCATTACTGGTCAAATAGATATTGCGTCTTGCCTTACGCTCTGGATTGAGGTTCTGTATTCCATCTACAGAAGATTCCAATACATTGAAACCACCAAATTTGGCAAGAGCCTGTAACTCAGTATTTAAGTTTCTGGTTTGTACGGCAGCAACTTGTTGTTCCGCAGCTTCTATTTTAGGATTCTGTTCACTCATAACTATCATTCATTTACAGAGTTAGACTTTTCATTGTTTTTCAGTTCGTCCAGCATGACTGAAAGTGCATTGACAAAGGCGTCACGTGTAGTGGGATTCTCCAGAACCCGTTGCAGAACCTTGTTCGAACGCAAAGACTTTTCCATTTTGTCTGCAAATTGTTTTTCAGCATTCAGACTGGATAGAAAAGGACTATGTTCTGTCATCTTGGCAACAGAAAAGTCACCAACATTGTTAAAACGGAAGTTCTCCTCGACTGGTGCTCCGTCCGCATCAGAGAACTCAATATCTATTTCCGGCTGGAAATGTGCAAAGACTTCGTCAATGTTGGTAAGACCTGTTACAACTTCAGGTGCTACCGGTTCGTCCTTTGTCAATTGCTCAACCATTAAAGTTCGGTTTTGTGGAATATCCGCAATACCTTCGGATGCTTCGAGTTTTACCTCGTTTCCGCCGATTCCATAATTTCCAAGTTCCATACTATTCTAATTTTAAATTAAAAATATGTTAACTATTTCTCTTGATTTTAACTGAATATGTTCTTCTTTCTTCTGGCCTTGGCTTGTTGCATGGATGGGTTATCAACAAGTTCCCTCCAATCTTTGCCAAGCCATTCCTGTAATTGTTTTTCGAGTATTTCTATGTCTGAAGGAGCCCTTACTTGTTTGCCTGTATGCAAAGCGAGATAAGCGGCATAGGTAAATGTCGAGTTTCTTCTAATGTTTTCAGGAAGATAACTTCCGCCTGCTAGTGATAGTAAAAAGAACTCGAAAGCACTTTCCATCTTGCCCTCTTCATAACGCAGGAATCCACACATACGGTAACCTTCCATCACATAGTAGGCATCTTTTTGCTCAACAGCTTTCAAGGCTATCTCCTTATATAGTGAAATCGCTTCGTCACGCTTCTTTTCTGCGGTAAGTATGGCAGCCTTCATGGAAGCCGCCATTTTCCAGTAGCTATATCCTGTCGTATCACCGCCCATCATAGCCTTTTGGGCTTCATTAAGAGTAATTTCACTGTACTTCATGCTGTCCTTATATTCTCTGATGGCATAGAATGCTTCAGATGCAATAAACAGTGAAGATATATAGATACCATTGTCTTTTAGTTCTTTGGCTATGTCCAAAAGTTTGTTGATTTCCCTTCCTAACAGTTTTTTATCCTGTTTTTGGGTACAGTCCATTACAACGGTAACCTGTTGTTTAAACTTGTTTTCGGGAGCTGTAAGGTCTCCTCCGGCATCTCCTTGTGCCATACGGTTGCGCAAAGCCTGAATCAGGTTGAATTTGGGATAAATACAGGCTACCATCCGCGAATTGTCAAGTCGTATGCTACGGTTTCCAGCTATATTGATAGTAGCTAACCGAATTCCTTGCGGTACACCTTCTGATAAGACTTTTGAAAACCATTCTGCACGTTGAGGACCTTTCAATTGTCCGGGAGGGAAATAGATGCAAAAGTTGGTGTCTTCCAGTCCGGAAATACAGGATTTTAGCCGTAGCATCTCCTGCCATAAGGCAATAGTAGTGTGAGGAATGTCTGTCCGGGGAAAATACTCTCCAGTTAATAGTCCGTCCTGTTTCAATGCCTTGAGAACATCATACTTTTCGTCAATTTCTTCTGTAAACCAGCTGACATATTCTTTCCAAAGTTGCTCTGTGAATTTTTCATCATCGCCCTCATATATCGTGTCAAAGCGGAAAAAAATGTCATCAAACTGTCCTACCGGGGAACGCTCTATTTCAAAAAAACGATCAATCAAATCTACGTCTGTAGCTTCGACAACCCATATTGCCAGCTTCCAGTCTTTACGGACTTCTATTTCAGCCCAGTAATCAACCGCTTTATAGTATTCTTGTATAACAGATGCTGATGCTCCCATATTAGTTTGTTTAAGAGTTTATTTTTACGATGCCTCCTGTTACGGTAACATCGGCTGTACCTTCTATGGACATGTTGTTGGCTGTAACTGTACCTGCTTTGCTGGTTTGCTCATATTGACTTTGTGCTTCAACCTTTATATTTGTCCCGGTTGTAGCTATGGCTGTCTTTTCTTTACTGATAATCAGATTTTCATTACCAGAAACAAATGCAATGTTCTTTCCAGCTTCGAGACAGATTGTTTCGGCCTTCATGCCAATGGATTTATCCTCCATTGCAATTATTGATTCCGATTCGTTTGTGATAATCACACTCTTTTTCGCCATAATGGTAATGCTGTCCTTTCCATCAAGAAGAATCAGTTGTTTTCCTGTCTGGTCTGTTATGGTAATACTTCCCGCTTCATCATTGAAGATGATAGCATTACCACTACGGGTAATGATTGTTTTAAGCTGATTGTTATCACCTCCTCCTTGTCCCGATTCGGAGTGGAACATGGCTCCGCAAACATAGGGGCGGTCCGGGTTTCCATGTTCATAGCCAATCATGACCTGGTCACCAATCTCCGGTACGAATACAAGTCCGCGGTTTTTGCTTACGGCATCACTGGCCCCGGCATTGGGGCTTTGTACTCTAATCCAATTTGTAGTTTTGCCGCCTTTTTGCCATTGAAAGTGCACCTTAACTCTTCCTTGCCCTTTGTCATCTTTATTTTCCTGAACTGTAGCCAGCTCCGGCATTGCCGTAGGAAACCTGACATCAGATACGGGTAGATTTGTTGTGTCGCTTGGAACACCGAAAAATGTATTGGAGTAATGGCCGTCCCGGTGTACTTCATGAACAATTTCCGTTACAAGATATTTTCCGAGCGGAGAAAGTTTCATCTTGTCGGGGAACGAAACATCAATTATTTCGCCGATTCTGATACGGCAAGTCTTTCCTGTACCACTTATAATGAGCAGTCTTGCTCCAGAAGCATTTCGTACTCTTTTCATCTGGTCATCAAGTTCTGCCTTATCCTTGATATGTGGATTGGCTGGGGATATGACTTTCACTGGATATGCCTTTTCTGAACGTGTATGTGCGATAGATTGAAGATCGCTCATCCTTTCCGGTTTGGCTGGTGTATCCGCATTATGTTCTTTGTTCTCCTGCGCTACATAATCGTATCTTGCAGATTTTCCAGGAACCATATTGGCTATCAAGCGAACTTCTTCAAGATCTACGTCATATTGAAGCTTCTCCGTATTAATATTTTCCGGTTTACCGAAGTAAATTTTATTGCCGTCATAATAGAACCACTCGCCATATAACAAAGAAAGGCGGTTCATGAATGCAAATGTGCTTTCGTTGTATTGTGCCAGATATGGAATCGGGTTCGTATATTTAGGTGCAATAACTATTTTCTCGTTGCCATATTCTTGTGTCGCTTCATTAATGATTGCAGATAATGATTGTTCAGTCCATGAATCTAGTGTGCAGTTACTGTCGAACAGAATTGTGGGGCTTTCTCCATGAATCGCTATACCACCTGCCTCGCCTTCACTTCCAATCATTTCAACCCTAGTTATCACTCCTTCAAATACATAACTGTCACTAGTCTGCCGATGGGTAAACGAAATAGTGATAGTCTCTCCAATGAAATTGATGAATTTCTCAGGAGTCTGCTGGAAGGTATTGTTTGGTGAAAGATAGTTGACGATCACTGTAAAATCGTGATGTTTGTTGAAAGACTGATGGAGACGAAGGGAAACGAACTTCTGTTCCTCTCCTTTTATCGTCACCTTTGTAGCCACCAGATTCAGAAAACTTGCTCCCATATTATTAATTTCTATAAGGTTATTACATAAATAAACCGACTAGTCGGTATGTTTTGAGGTGCCAAAATAACCGGAATTGGTATATCCCGGCACCTCAAAACTTTAACCCAAAACTAACCATTAGTTATTTTCCGGCCAGTCTTGTGTAAATGTAACTTCGTTCATCTTTACTGTCTGAGCAGAAATAGTGAACTTGATTGTCATAGGATAATCATTAGCTACACTTAGTGCCTCTTCGTACTTAATGACATAACCGTTTTCAAATACCAGTTCTTTCATTTTAGCATCTTCATCAGCTTTCTTGAAGACGATGTTTCCGTTTACTGGCTGGTACTGTTTGAACATCTTGTCCAAAACAATCGTGTCAGGAGTAGATTCGACTTCCACGTTAATGGTACCTCCATAAATGTCAGATGCCGGACGTCCTTTTGGATCTACATCACGGTTAAACTTGACATCCCATCTCAATACATCAAACTCTTTAGAGTCTGAGAACTTAAATGACGCTTTAAATGCCATGTTATTAAAGTTTTAAGTTAATAAATTGGTTCACTTCGAAATCCTCAAAGTAATCAGAATCCTGTTGTTGTTCTCCCTTTCCTTTGTGATTTCTGGCGCAATGTATGCTTTTTTTCGAACATCGCAAAAGAAATTGGATATTTTTTTCATAAATATGCTCATGAACATAAAAAAAAATACCGATTTGAGCATGGACTTTCATTTTTTACTTTTATATTTGCATTGTTCTCCTGCGCAATTTTTTAATCTTTATCGATTATGGATACAGGAGTTAGTTTCATTAATCTTAATGATTCTGTAAAAATTGCGCTTAACATAGCACAGGCAGTGGCTCGTGAGAATGCGAATGAGTATTACATGCCCTCGCATTTGTTAAAGGCTCTACTTCATAAGGATGTAGGGCTAAGAGATTTTATTGCAAGCCTTGGAAAGGATTTGGGTTATCTGGAAGAGTGGGCTGATGTATATATTGAACAATGTCCCAAGTCTACCCAGCTTTCCGAGATAAAACCTTCGGAAAAAATTGATTTTATATTTCGGGCTGCGGATGATGCTCGTATTCGTCTTGGATTATTTGATATAAATCCAATCTGTGTTCTTATTGCCTTGTCAAAACCAGGAGTCGCTTTTTCAAGTGACCAGCTAAGGTCTTTTCCGATTCAGGAAAGAGATATATTATCCCTATATGTTAATAACACAGAAAATCCCGCTGTGGAAAATCATCATGCAGCTTCGATATCAGACAACTATGGTCCGGGAATAGGAAGTTCATCATACCTTTCCAAATATTGTATTGATCTGATGGCTGCCGCTCCTGAAAGATTATTGCCGGTTATCAATAGAGACCGTGTGACCCGTATGGTCATGGAAGTGCTGGGTAGCCGAAGTAAATCAAACGTTTTGATTGTAGGTGATGCCGGAGTTGGAAAAACAGCTTTGGTTTATGGTCTGGCATGGGATATTGTTAATAAGAAGGTTCCTTCTTTTCTGGAAGGAGCCCGTATCTTCGAGTTGGACAATGCTTCGCTTATTGCCGGAGCCACCTATAAAGGAGAAATCGAAGACCGTTTGAAGAATGTATTGAAGGAACTTCGCCATATAGAAAATTCCATCCTGTTTATAGATGAAATACATGTTCTACTGGATAGCAGACAGGGTAATTCCGGAGCGGGTAATATCCTGAAGCCGGAGATGTCACGTGGAGATTTGACCGTAATTGGTGCTACGACAATAGACGAGTATAGGAAGATTATTGAACCTGATCATGCGTTCAGCCGCAGATTTGAGGTCGTTCAGGTAAATGAACCTGATTTAAAGTCTGCCATTCAGATGCTTCATAGCGTAAAGAAACAGTATACAGATTATCATCATGTCGGTATCAGCGATACTGCTGCGGCTGAATGTGTGCGTTTGGCCAAGCGTTATGTAAAGGAACGTCGGTTGCCTGACTCAGCCATTGGACTTTTGGATATGACCTTGTCTGCCATAAAGATGGTAAATGAAACAGGACAGCAGGACGTAAAAGAATTGCTTGATGAATTGGACACTATTGAAAAAGCCGAAACGGAAGAAAGTGAAAAAGTTGAGGACTTAAAGACTTTATTGTTTGTTATGCGCAATAGGCTAAGCCCTATCTTGCAAGGAGTGATAACCGATGAAACGGATGTGAATGAACTTCAGGATTATACTGAATTGAAGAGTTATCTGCTGAATGCGTTGAACTTGATGCGCGAATTTGCCGAAAAGAAAATCGAAGAGGTAGAAATATATGAAGTCGCTGCGGTGGTAGCAAGCAGAACCGGCATTCCAATAGGAAAAGTACAGTCACAGGAGAAGGAACGTCTGTTGAATATGGAGGACTATTTGCGTAGAAGAGTTGTCGGGCAGGATCAGGCCTTGAAAACACTTACGGATGCAATCCTTGAATCGCGTAGCGGAATGAATAAGCCGGGACAGCCAATCGGATCCTTCTTCCTTTTGGGGCCTACTGGTACAGGAAAAACAGAGTTGGCAAAGGCTTTGGCTGAGACGTTGTTCAATGATGAAAAATCCATGATACGCTTTGATATGTCGGAATTCAAGGAAGAACATTCTGCGGCCCTTCTGTATGGTGCTCCTCCGGGATATGTAGGATATGAAGAAGGCGGTATGCTGGTAAACAAGATAAGACAGCAGCCTTATGCAGTGGTTCTTTTTGATGAAATAGAGAAAGCCCATCCATCGGTATATGATATATTCCTCCAAATAATGGACGAGGGCAAACTCCATGACCGTTTAGGCAAAGAAGGTGATTTTTCCAATTCCATTATTCTGTTTACATCCAATGTGGGCAGCGAATGGCTGACTAAACAGTTGGAATCGGGCAGCGTACCTTCTACCACACAGATAATGGAAGTTATGGGAAAATATTTCCGTCCGGAGTTCCTGGCCAGATTATCTGAAATTGTTCCATTCTCTCCTATCAGCGAGGATATTTTGCTGATGATATTCGACATACAGTTTAATGGCCTTAGAAAACTGCTTGACCGTCAAGGTATAGCAATTGAAATAAGTGATGATGCCCGTAAACTGCTTGCACATAAAGGATTTACTCCTAAATATGGAGCAAGGCAGGTTGCCGGTGTGATCCGTAATTATTTACGTAGGCCTATTTCCCGTCTTATAATAAAGGAAGAGTTATCGAAAGGTAAGACCTTGAAGATAGGACTGGATGAAGCGAATGAATTAACTTGGGATATTCACTGAAAATCAAGATTCTTATGTTTGGATATACAGTATTTTTAAAAATCGGCAATCTGGCAGCTACATCGCTGACGGATATGTATAAGGACAGCTATCAACTGATAGGGTGTGAATTTGGCTTCGCCCAAGGTATTGATTTTAAAGGTCAGGTACAAACAGAAGTTAAGGGAGGTACTTTCTATGTAACTTACCCTCATCTGCCTAACCGGGATATGATTCAGTGGATGTTGGATGCCCGCAAATATCAGAGCGGAGCTATTGTCGTTCATGACAACCAAGGTTCCGCTCTTGAAAAGATACTCTTTGAGAATGCGACCTGTGTAGATATGGAAATCAGCTATATCCGGCAGGGCAATAGCTATATTGCGACTAAACTTACCGTACAAGCACAGAAGTTAATGTTCGGTACAGAAGAATTTGAAAATCAGTGGGCACTCTAAAAAAGAAAATGTTATGGGACTTTTTAATTTTCCGCAAGTGGACAGCAACGTGAATGTAATATTCTGCGTTGATGGTGACGAGTATGAAGTTGAACAGTTCAAAATCGGCTTTCACCAGCCTGTTGATGGTAATAAGAATCAACCGGAAGGTGAAGTTCGTGGAGGGCGTATCATGATAACATTGTCACAAACTGTTAAAAATAATATTTACGGATGGGCAATCAAGCCTTGGGTGAAAAAGAACGGGGCGGTATTGTTTAAGACTGGTACGTCTGGAGTCGTGTTTGAGGTGGCATTTGTAAATGCATATTGTGTCAATCTAAAAAGAATCATCAACGCTTTAGGACAAGGATTGTCAACTACTTTGATTCTGTCTCCTGAGAGTGTAAGCGTGAACGGTATTGAATTTGATAACAGATGGGTCAAATAAGAAATTATGCGATATAAAACAAATCAAATAATATCATTTGAAGAGTATCTTTATTGGCAAAACATGGGATTGCCTTACACGGGTTTTGTCAAAGGAAAGGGGTATACTTTTCCTTATTATTCGCCTATGGAGATGCCTCTTGTTGAAAATAATAGGGTACAATGGAATACTTGGATTAACCATCCTGTTAGAACACAAATTTGGGATACTTCTCCTCTAGCAATATTTAGGAGCATGGATTATTCTCCTGAAGATATTATCAATCATATAAAGAAAGATAATGGTGATGGAACTGTAACCTATCACATTGGAATGGATAAAATAATTGTTTCATCAGATCCTAATAAACATGATATTTATGTTCACATAAATAAGTCATCAGAAACTTATGAAGTGAGTATTTATATTCTAGATAAAGAACACAATCAATATTATTTTAAAAAAGTAACAAATAATGAAAATGTTGTCAATAGTGTAAATAGACATTATCATGATAAGTCTGATAATATATTTATAGGATTGGGTGATTATAATACAAAGATAGGACTTATTACTGGAGTTGCAGAAATCGGTCTTAATCCTGTAGTAAAAAGAATACACCCCCTTAGACCTATTTATTATTCCGATGGACCTATTTATAGACCTGCTTTACCTGGATATAATGTAGGCCCAATTTCTGGAAAGTTTATAGAAAATAGTTTTAAATATCTAAAGAAAATAGGAATTGTATCCAGTGTATTGGGATTTGCTTACGATTGGTATGATTATAAAAAAGGTAATATATCTCTAACAGATTTGTTTGTAAATGTTCTTTTTACAGGTGTGGGGTTAATTTCTTTGCCTGGTGCTATAATTTCAACAACATATACTATTGTAGATGAATATTATCCTAATGGATGGGAGGGAGTATTTAAAGATTACTCAAAAAATATATATGAAATGTATATGAATCAGGTAAATGAAAGTGGAATAATGATGGCTCCATGGATTATGGGTAAATAAAGTGTAAAAATATGAATTGGTATAAATACTGGTATTTTATGATTTATTTTATTTATGACAGTTTTAGCAAAAATACAGAGGATAATAAAATTTATTCTGTAGGGTTGTTTACTTTAATTATTTATATGCTTTTTGGTATATTAAATTGTTTAATAAATAAAATTTTTGATTTTGGATTTTTAAAATATATTTTCCATCCAATATCTCATATAATATTCATATTAGTTATATATATAATTAATACATATCTTTTTGAGAATGAGATAAAAGTAAGATCTGAAAGGATGGTTTATAAAGAAATTAATAAACGATTAAAAAATATTTTATTTATATTATTAACGGTTTGCACCATTTTTATCTATTTTTTCTGTATAGTTTATTTATAAGACATGTTTATGACGATTAAGTTCAAATTTAGTTTTTATGAAACAATATAAAATAATAGTTATTTACTCTATTCTCAATGATGATCAAAAGAAATTTTATGAAGAGGAGTTGGAGAAATATGGTTTGGAAAGATTGGGAGTACAAGACATTTTTGTACTTCCCTTAGAGGAATATCGTACTAAGGTACAAGCGTTCAAAGCCTATCTAAGGGCTTATTCCCGTAAGCATTTGGACAGCCAGGACACAGTCTTGTTTGTGGAATCACGTATGAATGAAGATCGTACACTGACCACTATGCTTCAAACAGATTTAATGAGAGATAATGAGTAAATAAATATAGTATGAGTGCACAATCATATATCAAATTATGGACTGCTGAGCCATCGGAACATGAAGATGTTCAGGCTTATGACCTATTGGAATATGAATATGATTTCAGTCAGGATGCTGATAAGACTGGACGGGTAATCGGCAATATGCAAGGCGGAAAGATAGGTATTGAAATATCAGGCTTTCCGACTGATGATATATTGGCGTGGATGTTTAGTCCGCAAATCCATAAAAATGGAGAATTAATGAATTCTTCAGGTATTCTTGGAAGGCAGAAAGAAGTTATACGCTTCAGGGGTGCACAGTGTCTTGAAATGAATGTTCACTCTACAACCAAAGAATGTCGGACTAAACTTCTGATTCATTTTAAGGAAATGGAAACTGGAGATTCGTACTACTTAAATATGTGAATGCTATGAGCTGGTTCAATACCCTATTCAAAAAGAAAAATGTAATGGGAAATGATGACTATTACATAATGAAATTGTGTGTGGGTGAAGAAATATATGATATTGAAGACTTCAACCTGCAATTTAAGCGTGATACTAATCGTATCGGTTTTCCGGAAGGGGAAGCATACGGTGGTATCATTATGTGTATGTTACAGGGAATGCCTGGTGATACCCTGTTAAGATGGGGAACTTTCACACAAACATATATGAATGGGGAGATACGAGTATATCAGAAAGACCAGCCCAATCAGCAGGCTGCATTTGTAGTTCATTTTACAGATGGTAATTGCATTCAGTTCCAACGAAAGGTTGACAATGTCAATCATAAGCAATATATGCTTATAAGATTTGCTGCACGATTGTTGGTGTTTATCAATGATGAGTTTGAAAATCAATGGCGTTAGTAAATATGGAAACAAAATTCTGCAAATTACCTTTAGACTTTGGAGCATTGTTGAGCGAAGATGTCGAGAATAGCCGCCTGGAGTCCTGCTCGGAAATAGAGTCCATTGATCAGTTTATTGAGCTGTTGATTAGTACAGCTCCGGGTGAGCATACCTTTGACAAGAAGTTTGGTTGTAAGATTTTTTATCTTGACTTCGAAAGTATTGTGTCACATACACGTTGGGAAGGACAGTTCTCCGAATATATCACTACAGCTGTTACCACATATGAAAAGAGACTGACCAATGTCAGCGTACGTGTAATTATAGACGACACAATGTTGCAGGACAGTATGTATGAAACATCAAGTATAAAGAAGAGAGTGCAGGTTTATGTGTCTGGGAATCTGGTTCGTACAGGAGAAAGAAGGACATTTTATTATGTGATTTACTTAGGACCTATTTCAACACGATAACAGTATGAGTGAAGAAAAATACAATAAAGAGCAAATCAGGAACCGGATGCTGAAGTATGCAGCAGCATTTTGGGGTATAAAGAAGGTGGAAAATTTCGATCCGGTGGTCAAACTTATGTTGGAGGCTCTGGCGAATGAGGTTTACACACTCGGAGAGGATTTTACAGCAATTGAAACCAGACTGTTGGAAAAGACAGCCCACATACTTACACCAGGTATGCTGGCATCACCATTCCCTGCGCATGGTATTGTACATGCTTCCCCTATTGATCCTGAATACATGATAACACGTGAATCTGGTATGTATTATGAAAGTGATGTGTTGAACAGAAAACTTTCCACAGGCACGCTTTCATTTTATCCGGCCTGTGATACGATGTTGCGCAAGGTTGAAGTCAAGTATATAATATCTGATGACCTGCTTTATGAAGTCAGTCATACTTTGGAGAAGACAATGGTAGCCCGTAGCGAGGTTAAAATGCCGTCAGACTCCGTGTGGATTGGGTTGACTGTTGATGAAGCCATCAACGGACTGGAAAATCTGTCATTTTATCTTGACTTTCCGAATTTAACGGACAGCTATGAATATCTGTTCCTGTTACCTTGTACAGAATGGTATATAGATGGAAAAAGGATTGATATGCAGAAAGGCATTTATCAGAAAATGATACCATCCAGACATTCTGCTTATAGTTTTTTCCAGAATTATGATATAATGGTTATGATAGATAAGGAAGTGATGGATATATACAACAAGCATTATCTTACCATTTCCCAGCAGCTTGTTATAGATGATAAGGATAAGGTCTCATTTCCTGAAGAGCTCACAGATTATTTCAAGGAGTCTGTCGTGGATAAAATGAAAGACAGGCTGATATGGGTAAAGGTGAGTTTCCCAGCACATTTCACACCAGATACATTAGAAGACCTGCATGTCGGAGTAAATGTTGTACCTGTAGAAAACAAGTTACTCCATGAACAAAATACGAATATAGAAGATACATTTAGGGTAATTCCATTGCGTACAGGAAAAAGTGAGTCTTTATTGGCAGTGCATAGCGTGAAGGACTCTAATGGCAAAAACTATTACGAGCTGATGTTTCAACAGGAAAGCAGTATGGAGGATTGTGGAACTTATTCTTTGAGAAAGGGTGGCTGTGAACGTTTTGACTCCCGTTCGGCAAAGGAACTTCTTGTATATCTGCTTGACTTGCTTGATGACGAATCACATGCTTTTTCTGCTGTTTCCAGTGCAAAACTACAAGCGTTGGTTGGTCAGATGGAGCAATTGATGGAGCAAATGAAGCAGATAACAGAGCAAATGAATGAAACAAGGGAAACACCTTATTATTTAATGATAGACCGTATGAATGGGAACGGACAGATAACGGTGAAATACTGGACTACGAATTGCGAGATTGGTAACCAGATACAAGCCGGAGTCGAGTTGTCCCCTAATACCAATACCTATGTGAATCCAAAAACATTGGCACTTGTCAGTACGACTTATGGAGGCAAGCACTCTCCTAAAAACAGGGAACAAATAGAACATTACAAATATGGTTTTCTTTCTCATGGACGTGTTCTTACTCAGAATGATATAGCCAGTTTCTGCAAGAAAGAACTGGGAGAACTATTATTACGTACTGATATTCGTAATGGGGTGGCAATCAGTCCGATGCCCCATGAGGGATTGATACGTACAAAGGATGTTCATCTGATTCTGGGAACAAGATTGGATGAACCATTACAGGAAAAACGGATGAAAGACAATCTGCTTACCAAATTGGCAGCCTGCTCTCCGGATACTTTTAACTATAGGATATTTATTGAATATAATAACGCATAAACAGATTTTATATGAATCCAGTTGCACTACATTTTGTATCATCGTATTTGCTCATGCCTCTCCTTACCATAATATTTGGAGTTGTAGCATATTTTATTGCCAGGAAAAACAAACTGCTTAATAATAAGAGGCTTATTGTATATTTGCTTCTGAGTGGTATTGTACTAGCGTTACCGGGACTGGCGGGTTTCATGAACTATAGCTTTATGCCTTATATGTATATTTTATTGGTTGTAGTTTATTGGATTGCAGGATATTATAACAGGATGGTATTGAGAAAAGTCTTTTCATCCTCCAGTAATGAGCAACCTTCATTTGGAATCCAATTTCTGATTACAGCATCGGTTATGTTGTTTGGAGCCGGTCTTTTTTCATTGGTTTTCAATCTTTGCAATGAACTGCAATATGGAATATGGGCATCCACCTGCCTGCTTCCTTTTTCATTTCCTTTATTATATGCACAGACTGTTGACTGCTATTTTGCGATTCCTTTGGAAATCTATAAAGTCTGGAAGTATTCAGAGGAGTATGATTCGGATACTTTGTATATCAATCGTGATAAGAGTATTGTGATTGATGTGGAGGTCTTTAAAAGTGTAAATGATCCGGTTGCTGAGCGAATTACCGGAAAAGCCTCGGAGGATGTCATATTCGGACAGTGGTTTCAGCGTATGATAAATGACTGTAACCTGAAGTCTCCGTCAGCTCCAATTGAATATCGTAATGAAGGTGGAACTTATTACGAATGGGTATTTTATACTAAACCGTCTTTCTTCAGAAGGAGATTCTATATAGATCCGGAAGTAACACTTGCAGAAAATAAGCTGAAAAGACATGATGTAATTATTGCCAAGCGTGTAGCAAACGAATTGGTAAAATATAGAGAATATTAATATTGTGGATTATGGCAACGAAACAGAATAAAAGGGAATCATATCCTCTGGTAAATTGGACAGACGGATTGCTTGTAAGGAAAAATCATTTGATGCAACTGGAAGATCATTTCATCAATCAGTTGTGTGAATATCAGTCGTATCATCTCAACAGAACAAACTATGGCTTTTTACCTTTCAGAAAAGGAGAACCTGTTTCCGGTGATTTCAGCATTACAGAGCTTGTTACAGGTACTCTCGAAGTCAGGTTGAAACGTTGCCATGCTGTTACTGCTGGGGGCTATCTTATAGATTATGATGCTGATGAAAATGAAGAACTGACAGCCAGCTTCCACATTTCTGTTGAAGATAGTGATGATAGAGAACAGAAATGGGATGTGATATTGATGGCAGATCCGTTTGAAAGACAGCCTTCCGGTACTCCGGATGAAACAGAAAGTGTACCCAGACAACCGGACGCATTGCCTAAATATCGCTTGAATGTATTGCCGGCAGGGCAGGTTGATGGAGGGGAACTGGGAAGATATTATCTTGTAATCGGCCGATTGCGTAGGAATGGAAACCGTTGTGAAGTGGATGGTAATTTTATACCTCCATGTTCCAGTATGTCCAGTCATCCGGACCTGAAAGGTTATTATGCGAAATTCGGTCAACTTATAGATTCGATAGAAAAAGCTTCTATTGATATTCTGGCAAAAGTAGAGAACGCAGAGAAACAGACTGAATTAGCAGCAAATATAGGAATGTTATGCCGTCATGTTATGTTATATATATCTGATATATACTTTTCATTCCGTAATGAAGGACAGTATTATTCACCTATACGTTTCTTAAATGTATTTTCGACACTTGCGCACCGTTTATATATCTGTCTGGGCTTTATGGGTAAAGAAGAGAAAGAAGATTTGTTGAAGTATTTTTATGAATGGAATGGCGTCAAGCCCGGTGCTTACGAAGGCGTGCTCCGTGAAAATTGTGGAATGCGTTATGACCACCATGATATTCGTTTACTGATGGTAACGACAGAGCGCTTTCTTTACCTCTTTAATGATTTGTGGACTACGTTGAGCCGTCTTGAGTATATCGGTAAACATAAGGAAAACATTGTTGTGGCTGAGCGTTCACGTCAATCTAAGGAAACCACAGAAACACGCTGGAATATTTTGGATTAGTCTGTACTTAAACAGGTTTTTGTATGGTAAAGGAAATAGATAATATAGTGAATTTTGATGAGAGTGTGCATGCATTCAATCAACCTGATACTGATTTCAAGGCTGAGGTTGTTGCCAGTGGATTGAAAGAACAGGGTTACGATGCAGAACGGACGCTCATTTTAAGACGTGGGGATATAAGACGCGGTTATTCGAAGGATATTCATGATATACATTCAGAATATTCACACTATGACTTGACCGATTATCTTTATCTGTATGTAAACAGGCGCAGTCTTTATGACATGTTACCTGAATCTATATTTCATCGTAACCTTTATCAGACAGGAAAAATTTCAAAAGAGCAGGTCCTGGAGGAGATTCGTATCCATCGTGATGAAGAGTTCTTTGCAAGAAGATTTTTCAAGCCTTTCGAGATTTCCTTGGATTATATGCTGGTTGCTTTTCAAAACAAGGAACGGCGTATTGATGAAATGAATGTTCATCGGGATTTTATAAATATATTCTCCCGGCAATGGCCAGTCCTTGATTTGCTTCCCGTCCATTTAGCTGTAATGCTGATACACATGCTGACCTATCTGGAACAGATAACAGTAAGTACGGAGAATATAGGTAAATGTATGAGCATACTGATGGAAGTACCTGTATCCCTGAAAAAGGGTGGAAAATGCGTTACGGAAGTTGATCCGGACATTGTCCCGAAATTAGGTGAGTGTATTTTGGGAGACAATATGGTAATTGGCAATAGTTTTGATGACGGGACTTATGAAATGGAACTTGAAATCGGTCCTATCTCTGCATCCAGAATGGAAGGTTTCTCTCCGGGAGCCAAAGATTATCAGATATTGCAATCTTTGGTTGAGCTTTTTTTGCCAGCCGACAAAATAATAAATACACGTTACATAATCCAGCAGGAAGACTCTCGCTTCAAGCTTGGTTGCTCTTCTGAGCAAGGGACTTTTTTAGGAATAAGTAGTTACCTGTAAATAAAAAATAAAAGTATGAAACCTAGGAATAATTCAGAAGTAAGAAAAGCATATTTGAAGTTTGCCGCTTATTTAATGGCTTGCGTCATATTTGCCGTTTTAATTTTTGCCTGTTTCTTAAAGACATCAGGCGTTGAGGTTAAAAGAATAACAACGAAAACCCAGGAGTATGACCGGGTATATACCCGTGAAATAGCCCTTTCAAATAGTGTGGATTCTGTTTATCAATATATGAAACTGATGAACACTTCTCCACAGATTAATGATGTATTACTTCAGGGAGTAATCAGTACAAAAAAAATGAATATCCTTAAAAACATACAGGATATGGAAGAAAGGGACTGTAAATTGTACAGACAACTGCTTGGAAATATCAATCTGTTCTTAGGAGTTAAGGATTCTATCCGGTTACTGAAAATCCAGGAGGAAATGGTAAAAAATGATTTGATGCAATGTATCAAGGATAATTGGAAGACTCGTAGGAATCTTAATGTAGGCTCTGGTAATAACAAATAAAAATAGAGGATTATGGACAATAATAGAAATAACCTGAATAAAAGGGAAGTCTTTATGGGACATGCCTATGTATTCCTGTTCTTTATCATAACAACTGTAATATGTTGCATTAGTATATTCATGTGGAATTCAGACTTCAGTATGTTTGAGCAGAAAGAGTTTGTAAAAGTAAAAATGAACCGTATCAAGGACTATCAACAAGAACAGGCAGATCATCAAGTCTCTGTTGATTCCTTGTTTCGTAAGATAGAGAAGTTTGAACCGGGCGTATATGCTCAATACGAGGAAGATGATATTCGTTATCTGATAAACAATCTGAAAAACACATACGAAAAAAACAATTGGGATAAGAGGTATAAATTATTTATGCACATTGCTGATTTTTACGACATGTGGTTGTCGGATAAAAAGCAATTGTGGAGTATTCAGCAGAATATCATTACGTTCAAGGCAAATTTGGAGGAATGTGAAATTGGATTGCAGAAGAAACTCGAAGATCTGCGTTCCGGTACAAAAAAATAAATATTATGGGAAAGATTTATACGCGTAAATTTATGCTTGTTATAGGAGCTTTGTTGCTTTGTATAGTACTGGCTCTATTGATACGATTGTTGTTCTCAAGCAGGACAATCAGGATGACATTGAATCCTATAGAGGTAGAAGTCGGCGAACCTGTTCACTATTCAGACAGTACACGTAATGCAAAAAAATGGCTTTGGGAGTTCGGCAACGGAGACAAGTCAAACAAGCAAAGCGGGGAATATATTTTTATGGAGCCGGGACGTTATCAGATACGCCTCAGAATAGATGATGCGCTGGAAGAAAGTAAGATTGTGACTGTAAGAAGAAAAAAGAATGATTATGGAAGTGAGCAGTTGGTGAAAATTGAAGCCCCGTCAACTGCTATGCAAGGTGAGATTGTTACATTCAGAGGGTATGGTGTATCTAAGGAATGGAGATGGCAGTTTGGTGAGTCTGGCATTGTAGACTCAAGGGAGCAGAATCCATTATATTCTTATTCTGAGCCAGGCAAATATGAGGTGCAGCTTATGACTGAAAATACCCAATACCCGGTAAGACATACGATTGAAGTCATTTCTCAATATACCGAAAATGATTCAACAGACATATTAGTGGTTATAGGGAATGATATTCGTGAGCATTTGCAAGCTATCGTGGATGGAAAGCCATTCAACATTCATTATAACTATATATTGAAAAAATATTTGTGCGGTAATCCTGATGTGGCTGTCACTATAAACAATAACAAAAAGAATGATTTCTATTCTTATTGTCAAGGTCTGAAAATAATTGCCCGTAAAAAGACACTTATTGATGATGTATTTGTAGATATGGGTGATGATCTAAATAATGAATGTGTTATGCAGCTGATGGTAACTCAGCACGAACGGTTTTCAGAACAAAAAAGGTAAGTTATGAAAAGAAATAGATTGTCAAGTCTGTTCCATGCCGGATGTCTGTGCAGTTGTTTTATCGGTTTGATGGCAGCATGTGGTCCGGTAAATCGTTTTACGAGGGTAAAGAAAGTACCTCGTGAGTACGTGAACAATTATTGTATAGAAGGATTAAAAGCACCACGTGATTTTGCAGTATTCAAGGGTAATCCGTGGATTGTATTTGCTCAGGAATCTTCCTCTTCATACATGAGTCCAAGTGGAAAGAATGAGATGGATAATGTGGAGTATATGGATGCGTTTCTGGTCATAAAAGAGAAAGGTGACTGGTTGAAGCTGATAAAATATGATCCGTCTATTTTGAAGAATGGCAGATTAAAGGAGTGGAAAAAGGCGAAATATGTCGGTTGGATTAACAAGAATGAACTTTTGCTGACAAGGAATGGTATAACGGATGTCATGACAGGATTTAAAAACAAGATGGTTCTGTTGCCAAATGATACCACAATGTTTGTAAATGCCGAAAAATATTTTGCAAATGATTCCATAAAGCTATACGGAAACACAGACTTGACCAAAGAGATTGGTAAAATTCCAATGTATAGTCTTGTCTATCCTTACAAGAAAGCGATAGATGGAACACATATACTTGTCGGTTGTAGCCCCGTGATTGATGCAGACAGCATTGATCTAAAAACTATAGGATGGATTGATAACAGATTGTTGACATCTTCCGGACAGCAGTTGCACATAGATGTAGCGTCATTGCCTAAGGACGTTTTCACCACGATTGATAAAGAAGAAGGAGATACGATAAACTTATGTGCTTCTGAACGAATCAAAAGCCGGAATTTGTCTGTACTGAATCCGGCTATAAAATATAGTCCGGTACTTTCTTATAGAGAAAATGATACAACACTATGCTTCCGGACTCATCTTCCTATGCCGGTTATTGACAAGGGAGACAGTTATGTCTTGAATGTAAATGGAAATCCAATCTATTATGATACTTTTAAGAACAAAATCGAACAAGATTTACAACATATCAATATAGTATTTGTAGTGGAAGGGAAAGATATTACCATTGAACGTTTCCCGGCTTTGGTAAATGCAGTTCAAAGTTTGCAGTCAGTTCTGGTAAACGATGAAAGTTTTACATTCAGGTTTGGAGCGGTACTGACTTTTAATGAAGAAGGCAGTTTGAACGATCCTATCTGTAAATTGACCCCTGATTATATGGAGATGCTTGATTTCCTTTCTGCCAAAGCTAAAAATTCGGAAAAACTGAAGCCTGTATATGGCAGATTTGGAAGTTGGTCTGGGGTAAGAATAGGTGTAGATATGTTCAATCATCATAAAGATGAAACGAATGTATTGGTCGTAATTGGTGATAAAGGCTATAATACTGAGTTCGCAGACTCTGCTTTGGTGAATCGGATGGTAAAAAATAATTGCCGTTTGTTGGGATTCCAATTGTACGGGGGCGAGCCTGATAATTTTAACAATTTTGTACTTCAGCTTGGAAATATGATTGATTGTTATGCTCCACGGATCAGCCAGAAGAAAAGAGAACTGATGGTATATCCGGATTTGATACGGAATGGCAATGAATATATGGAAGTAAATCATAATACTTATTGCCTGGACTTTCCAGATAAAAGTATGACTCAGGGATGGTTGGTATTTCCACAGAAGAATGAATCTTTGGAAATGGAAAGTCTGACTCAGGCTGTAGATTCCATGTTGTTGCAAGTGAAACTTGATAATACCATATTGTACAACCAATTGGAAAGAGCTTTTGCGGAGGTCGGTACAAATCGGCATAAACTTGATTCAACATTTGTAGCTTATCATCATATAAAGAAAACTGATAAACAGTCCATAATGTCAGCTTGTCCTTCTATAGAACCTGGATGGTCGCTTCCATTATCTCCTGTTGTATTACCTGACAGTCTGTCTTCTACATTGGATTATTATTTGCTGGTGAATGAAGATGAATTTAAACGGCTCAGGAAATATATAGAAGAACCAGCTAAGTTAGTGATTGATTATAAAGTTGAACTTGTAAGAAAAAAGAAACAGGCTAAGGTTAATATCTGTGATTGTCCGGAAGACTATATAACAGATAATAACGATGAAACAGCTATTAGTATAAAGAGAGACAGCCTGAATGTTCCTGAGTATGCTTCAACTCGTCGTGTCAGAAGAAAGCTGATACGGCATTTCCTTTCTGAGAGAAATACAGATAAGTATTGTAAAATTAAAAGGAAGGCTTCCTTGAGAATGCCTATATCAGAATCTTTACGAAGATTTACGTCATGTCCGGTGGACTATCCGTTTTTTGAGGTATATCGGATTAAGGACTTGAAGAAAAAGGAGATGATTACCGATGTAGAATTGGACAAACTGATTGAATATTTTAAGGAAAAGAAGAAACTGTTGGACGAAGCTGCCGGTAAATCATTTCAATCCAATGGACAGACGTATTATTGGATCAGCCGAGATTTGTTACCATAGTCATTCATTTGAAAATTTATCATTATGATATACCAAGCAATATTGAAAATCAGAGGCAAAGAGATACCGATACTTTATTATAGTTATCGGTGTCATATCCAACATTGTGATGATCCTAATTTAAGGCGAATCATACAACTTCATATTGAGGCTTGTGAAAAGATAGGTAATCGAGAATACTTGCCTGTTGAAGGAGACCTGATTACACTTATGTTTGAATGTAGTGGTGACGAACAGTTCTTTTATGACTGGTTGAATGAAGGAGTCATACATAATGGAGAAATCCATTTTGTATATAATGAAGTGGAGATTGCTGATATTTTTCAGTTTTGGGATTGCTTTTGCTTGAAGATAGAGGAAGGTATGAGTACAGGATCTTCTTCGATGGTAATGACCATATATCTTTCACCTGGTATTATCAAGAGGAATAATCTGGAACCTAGAGAGAAGGTTTGGAAGGTATCGGAAGTATCGCATCAACCTATTATTCCAATTGTTTCTAAATCTAAGGAAGAAAAGGAGGTAGAAATAGTGGAGGTAAATTGGATGGATGCTGAGGGAATTCATAATATAGACATTCTTCCTGAAGATGAGATAGTTACGCTTTGGGCTCGAACAAGGAATGCAGAAATAGGAGATACGATATCATTTGTTATCAAAAATGAAAATGGTGAAGTGATTAGTAAGATTGAAAATTGTAAAGTAGGTAAAGATGGAATAGCTATAGTTAATTCTTTTCAAATAAAACGAATTAATAATATATAGAATAAAGTTTTAAGAAGCTGTTTTATCATCTTCTCTGATATTCATAAATTCTAATCAAAATTCCTTAGTATATAAATTGTAATTTATATTGAATATGGCTTTAATATTAGAGGCAATTGCACAGAATGGTTCAAAACGACAAGCTTCAATTCAAGAATTGGAGTTTATTGAGAAAGGACTTTGGTATGACGAAGAGGGCAAAGAGATATTACATGTCCTTAAATATGGAATGAAAAAAATAAGATTTAGGGTATTTTTTACCAATTTGGCATTTCAATATTTGACGCAATATAAATTAGGATTATATATAGGAGGAGTATATTATCCTAATTCTGAAAAAACTTATAAATTAGTAAAAAAAGGAAACTTAAATTATGTAGATCATTTTATTTCTATAACAGGAAAAATATTTTCTAATACAACAGAACCGATTGTTTCATTAAGTTGTCGCTTAACATTGAAATCTGGAAAAGAATTAACATTACCTTATAATATTGCAGATTATTGTAGGGTACATTTTGTTATTTTTGTACCAGAAATAATGAAAAACAAAGGGTGGAATATGTCTTTTAATTTTCAGGAATATTGGTTTAAAAATAAGGCTAATAATAATTGTGAAAGATGTGCTCTAGTAAATACAGTTAATATAGAAGATATTCTTTCCTTTACTGAAGTAAAGGAAGCTTATGACCAATTATTTCAAAAATATGAAACACCAAAAGCAAAAGAGGTATTAATAAGACAAATCCAAAAAATGATTAATAATAAGGAACTATCATTACCTAAAAATGAAAATGAAAATATTCCTTTTGGGAATTTTAGTAATTCTCTTATTAATGATACAGATGGTAGTGTAAAGACAAAAATGCATCAATATCAGTATCAAAAAATACCTTATGAAGCTAATCCAATTATAGACAAATTAGATGATTTTTATGGAGCTTTTGGTACAAGTTCTTTTTATCTAGCGGCTGCAGGTACTATATCAAAATTAAATAAAGGATATAAGATTTGGGTTGATAAAGTAGCTGTTTATCTGAAAGATAACTTTGATTTTCAAGAAACTACTGGTTTATTAAATACTAATATGCTAGGTATATGGAATTACAATAGAATGGATGTTTGTCGTAATATTATGAAATCTTATACAAATTCTAATATACTTCTTTGGAATAAGGATTATCGAAAATATAGAGATGAAACTGGTTTTGGTTGTGATTTTAATGCGTATACTACATATAAAGTTCATAAACTATGTTTTGAAATAATAACAAACGATTTATATGAATAGGAGGATTTACTGGCAATATCTATTATTAATAATAAATTTAATATTGTCAATGTTTATAATATTATTATCTATAAATAATGTCATGTGTGTAAATGTTCGTGAAGGAAGAGGAGGGATAAGTTTAGAATTTAATCTTTATTTTGTCGTAGTATATTCATTCATTTTTTATATAATGACTTGCATTAGAAGGAATAATTGGATGAAATATATTTTGTTGGTTATAATAATTAGCATTGTTATTATTAGCATTGTTAATTATAACCGCTATCCATTTGTAGATGGGTATTATGATTCTAATTCTCTTTCTTTACATTATTTTGGTTCAGATTATCATTATATAGTGGCAGGAATAGAAGATTATTTTACAAATCTGCTACTAATTATAGTATTGTCAATATTATTTATATTTTTAAATTACAAAAAGGATAATGAACAATAGCTTTAGTTTAATTTTTTTCATATCTGTAAATGGTAGATATGACTATATGATTGATTATAGAGAAAATATAGCACGAAGTTTTACAATGAAGTATCCCAGCTATCTTATCCATAAGAAAAGCGAAGACAAGATAAAAGCCTTCTTGACCGATAGGGTAATGGCCAAAGTGGAAAGCTTTGTGAATGCTGAGGCAAAGAACGTGACGGTGACCGAAGTGCGGGAAATAGCAGACCTGATAGCGGAATATGAAGGAACGGAAAGTTCTTCCCTTTATGGAACTCATCCGGCAGACAACCCTTCGTTGGGAAATACAGGAGTGGAGCTTGCCATGAGCGTGGATACAGGTGTATCGGATATCCGTCCCGTCAATGTTGCCAAGCCTGTAGGTGCGTCAGGAAAACCCAAGATAATGAAACGTAGTGTCATCCGTGTAACCATGGAGTTGGAAGTGTTGATGGAAACCAAGCAGTATTTGCAATTCCTGCAACAGATTCCGGATTTGTTAGGCTTACATGAATTCCCTAATTTAAGATGTCGTGTGATATACAATCAAAAAAAGGTAACAATCAATGAGGAATCAGCCCCTATTGAGGTAAAGGTTGTAGATAATAGAAAGTATCAACGTTGGTTTATTGTCTTCACATTATTGATGATATGTAGTATTGGTGGCATTATAGCGTTGTTCTTTTCTATTCCGAACTTGTATAAACAGGATATTCATTTCTTGCATAACGACACGATTCATCAGGATTTCACCATATCCAATAGCCGCATTGACTTGGACAATGTAAGTCTGATAAAAAATGGCGGTAAAGATACGCTTATCATTAAAGACAAGAAGATATTCATTTCTAAATGAGGAAATATGGAAGATTTGATACATATACATACCATAAAAGGAATGTTGTCCCAAAGTGGCTGTCCGGAGGATTTGCTGGAGCATTATCTGAAGTTTCTTCAAACAGGAGGTCAGCAGGTACAGATAATCAGAGGAGAGGTGAACGTGATGTTTCAAAAGGAAGAACAATATCGGAAAAGAAGAAATGAAGCCATGAGAGGAAGCGTTACTTTTCATAATAAAGATAAGGGAACAATTGGAAGTTCTGATACTGGTATATTTATCGGTATGGAGTTCATTCAATCTTGTTTCCAGCATGGAATTCCGGCACGGATGTCTAAAGTGCGTAGGGAACATGGGAAAGTGATGGAGATTGAAGTGGTATTTGGGGTATAATAAAAGAATGTCTTACAGATAGTATTGCAGGAAATAATTGTTTGAATTACAAACTAAATGTTAAGAGTGTCATTACAGAATAAAATCCTTTTGGGGTATTTGTTATTAGTGGCGGTTATCAGTAGTATGACCGCCATTTTGTTGCATGAACGGAAACGGATGCATGAAATAGAAGCAGAGACCACAGAAATACGTAAAATCCGTAAGGATATAAATACAGTCCACCGGCGTATTACAGAACTGGCAACACATGGAGAATCTGTCATTACATGGAATGAAACTGATTTCCGAAAATACAGAAACCGGCGATTGAGTGTTGACAGCCTGCTACAGGTAATGAAGCAATATGTGGGTGGTTTTGTGCATACGGAACAAATAGACACTCTTTGTAATTTGCTTGAAGAAAAGGAAAATCATCTGTTACATATTATGGAAACTGTTGCAATACAGAGAAAGACGGATAGTCTCTTGGTGAATCACTTGCCGGAAGTGGCCAGAAGAGCGACCCGTGTAAGGATTGTTACACAAAAGAAAAGTGGTATAGCTGGATTCTTTGGCGGCAAGAAAAGTGTACAGGTTTTGCCTTCTGCTCAGGAACTGCATGCTTTCAGTGACAGTCTGATTGCCTTGCAACGGATACATACTGTAGAAATGGAAACTTATGCAGACAGTCTTCGTTCCAGGAACCGTACTTTGAACCGTGAGTTGTCGCAGCTAATCAGTAGCCTTGATAATCAGGCACAGGCGGTATTTGCTCAAAAAGATCAGAAAATAGCAGAAGCACAGGATTTATCTTTCTTTATGTTTGCCATAATTATAGCATTTGCAATTATTCTGCTGTTGATTTCTTTTCTTATCATACGTTCCGATTTGCGTAAGGAAGAAAGAATTAAATCCAGATTGAACCAGGTTATTAGTGAAAATAAAGAATTGCTGGAGATGCGCAAGCGCATTATCCTGACCGTTTCACATGATATACGTGGCCCTCTTGGTAACATTCATAACTGTGCTGATTTGGCATCACAGACCCGGGAAAAGAAGAAACGTGAATCATATCTAGAGGATATACGTCACTCCTGCCATCATATTCTTCATTTGGTCAATGATCTGATGGATGCTTATCGGATTAATGAAGTCGGTGACTTGCGTAATGATTTACCATTCGATTTGAATCGTTTTCTTAAACGTATTTCTGATGAGTTTTCCCGTAAGGCTATTTCTAAGGCTTTGATTTTGTACGCGGTACATGAGAATTGTAGTTTAACAGTGAAAGGGGATGCGGACAAGTTGGAACAGGTTCTGGCTAATTTACTGACAAATGCCATAAAGTTTACTCCATCGGGAACCGTTAATTTCCATTCAAGATATTCTGATGGGAAACTGAATATTGAAATCAGGGATACTGGAATCGGGATGGATGAAGAAACGCTGAAAAGAATCTTTGCTCCATTTGAACGTGCTGCACAAAATATCAACTCAGAGGGATTTGGCCTTGGATTATTCCTAACAAAAGGCTTGGTAAAGGTTTTGGACGGAACAATGGATGTGGAAAGTGAGCTTGGTAAAGGAAGCGTATTCAGACTTGAATTTCCCTTACCTGAAACGGATGAACCTGCAGAGGAAGATAAACAGGATAATAATCAGATATTTATGCTTCCTAAAAAGGTACTTGTTGTGGATGATGACCCGATACAGTTGAAAATAGCGGAAGATATGCTTGGCCGTAATGGTATAACCTGCACTACATGTATGAATATTCAGGACGTTGTTGCTGCTCTGGAGAAATCGGATTATGATATAGTACTAACGGATGTTCAGATGCCTGAAACTGATGGGTTTGGTCTTTTGAAACTGCTTCGTAATTCGGATATTGGCAACTCAAGAAGCATTCCTGTAGCTGTCATGACTGCGCGTAGTGATGGTAATACAGGAATATATGAAAAGGAAGGATTTGCAGGTTATATTCATAAGCCGTTCAATATTCATGGATTGCTATCTTTTTTATCGACCATCATATACCATACAAGAGTCTCAAATGCCGGAGACTTTGATTTCTCCTGTTTATTGAAAGACATAGACGATAATGGATATATGCTGTCACTCATTATTGATGAGTCCAGAAAAGAACTTGCTGAGATGGAATTAGCCTTGAAAAAGTATGACCGTGAATTAATGCGGAAGATTATTCACCGGATGATGCCGGTATGGGAAATGCTTGGTAAGGAACGTTTGTTGCGTGAATTCCAAAAGGAACTGCATAATAATGAAAGTGTTAATGAAATCATAGGGGAATATGCCCGGCAGGTTATTGACATTCTTGAGAAATTGATAAAAGAAACAGAAAAAGAACTTGGAAAATATGAAAATACTTATAGTTGAAGACAATATGATACTTAAGGGTATGATAGAAAAGTGGCTACAAAAAGCCGGTTACGAAGTTCTGAGCGCTATTGACGAGCCCGGGGCACGTAGTATTCTGAAGAAACATAAAATCAGCCTGGTGTTGGGGGATGTACGTTTGCCTGAAGGAAACGGCATCAGCCTTCTGGAATGGATTATGAGTTGCGGTATGGAAATTCCTTTTATTGTCATGACAGATTATGCCTGTATCTCGGATGCTGTACGTGCAATCAAGCTCGGAGCTAAGGATTATCTGGAAAAACCTATCCATCAGGAACAGCTTCTTGAATTAATGCACAGTATGTTGAAAAGTCCGCTTATAGTACGTAAAGAGCGTTCTTTTGTAGAACGTACCAGCGAAGCTGCACGGAAAGCCGCTTCTTTTGCCCGTCGTGTGGCATCATCCGACCTTTCAGTTATGATACTTGGTCCGAGCGGTAGCGGTAAGGAAGTGATAGCCCAGATGATACACCGTTATAGTGACAGGCGTGACAAACCTTTCGTTGCAGTCAATTGTGGAAGCATACCTAATGATTTACAGGCTTCTGAATTTTTTGGTGCGGTCAAGGGTGCTTTTACCGGAGCTGTTGCAGACAGGAAGGGACATTTTGAAACAGCTAATGGAGGAACTTTGTTTTTGGATGAAGTCGGCAATATGCCTTATTCCATGCAGATTCTTCTTCTTCGTGTTCTTCAGGAAAAGGAGTTTAATCCTGTAGGAAGTGACAAAGTAAAGCGTACGAATGTGCGTATAATTTCAGCTACCAATGAAAATATGAAAAAAGCTGTAGAAGAGGGGCGTTTTCGTGAGGACCTTTATTACCGTCTTGCTGAATTGGAAATTTTACAGCCACCGTTAAAGGAGTGCAAGGACGACATTCTTCCTCTTGCTGAATTTTTCAGAAAAGAACATTCCTATAGAATACATGTTAAGAATGAAGGCTTTACAGAAGAAGCGAAAGCATGTATGTTGGGGTATGACTGGCCTGGTAATGTGCGGGAACTGAGCGCAAAAGTCAAACGTGCGGTCATTGTGGCAGATAACGTATTGTTGGATGTATGTGATTTGGGATTGGATAATGTGGTTTGTGGTAGTAATCCGGAAATTTATATCATTCAGGAAAGGGAAAGGATACGAAATATGCTGGAAAAAAATCACGGCAATGTTAGCCAGACAGCTATTGAACTGGGTTGTAGCCGTACAGCTCTTTATAAGAAAATGAAGAAAGTCGGTCTGAAATAATTTTTTTTATTTTTTAAGGCGGTATATCAGTCTGCATACATTGTTGCGGAATGTTTTGGACTCATGCAGTACCCATTGTCCAGGCTGAATTCTTCCCGTAATGTTTATCCCACTTTTGTATGATATTGGAAGTAAGTATATGACCACTTCATCTGCGAGCTTGTATAGAAAAACTCCACTTACATAATCCGCACTCTTCTGATTCTCCACCTTCATGAAATAGGTGCAGTCGTTTCCGTGTCTTTCCTTGGCATCCATCAGATCAAGCATTCCATAATAAGGATACATGTTGAATACCGCCCGGTTTTCCCAATATGGGAAGCCGTTACGATCTGTCCTGAGCCATTCCATCAGCTTTTCATTTTCATCCGGTAGAAACCCATTCAGTGTGATGGGTATGATGACTTGTATTTTTGCCATACCTCTTGTTTATAAAAAAAGCATGAAACCCATGCATAGTTCTAAACAGGGGTTCTGGTAAAACCCATTACAAAAACTCGCATGGGCTCACGCTATAAGATATAGCATAAGCCTCACGCAATGGCCTTTGTAATTTTTGAAATTTACCAGATTTCTGTTTAGGGCATCTTGCGACTTATGTATATAATCAACGGAAAACATCCCGTAATCCGCCGTTATGTTCTATTTGAAGTTCAAAGATAAGGAATGTTCCCTGAAAATCAAACTGATTCAGGATTTATTTGTCATTCTGTATCTATTCAGCTTTTCTTTTCTCCTCTTCTGCATTTTCTATTCCCAGCCGTTCACATAGTTCCGGGTCATTCTTGATACGTTCCATTTCATCGTTGATGATGACCTGGGCATCCGCCTTTATCTGGTCGTAGTTGCGCTGTATCTGCTGGAGCATGATGTCATTTCCTTCACTGTCTTTGAACGTGTTGATAACCGGGATTTTTTTGTAAGCCTTTTCTTCCGCACTTACTTTGGCATGGTCCACGATAATTTCCGCATGAAAAATTTTTTGGTCGATTTTCTCCCCGAAATTGTCCGACACGGAACCGACAAACGTACCCTGTGAGAGGTTGGAAATTTTGGATGCTGGAATCAGTGAGTCCAGCTGGGTGTTGATAGATGTAGAGACATCCTGACGGTTGATGGATATGGACTGCCGTTTTTGCAGAATCTTACCGAAACGTTCGGAAAGTGTCTTGGCCGTTTCACCTACCACCTGACCGCTGAATATGTTGCCGACTGTATTTTGAATCACCTTGCTTTCCTTTTCACCGTAGTCACGGTTAAGCTGGCTGAAGTCCTGAAATCCCAGACAGACCGCCACCTTGTTGGAACGTGCCGTTGCAATCAGGTTGTCCAGTCCTCGGAAATAGATGGTAGGAAGCTCGTCGATAATGACCGTGCTTTTAAGCTGTCCTTTCTTGTTTATCAGTTTGACGATTCTGGAATTATACAGTCCGAGCGCAGCGGAATAGATGTTCTGCCGGTCCGGATTATTGCCTACACAAAGGATTTTAGGCTCCTTCGGATTATTGATGTCCAGAGAAAAATCATTGCCTGTCATGACCCAGTACAACTGTGGAGAAATCATTCGGGTAAGCGGAATTTTCGCTGAAGCTATCTGGCCCTGGAGCTGATCCTGAGCCCCACCTTTCCAGGCATCCATGAAAGGGGAAAGGTAGTTCTCCAGTTCCGGATAGGAAGTCAATATGGTAAACAAATCTGAGTAAGGTTTGTTCAGCAGTTCCACGGCATGAGGGAACGTGCAGTAGATACCGCCTTTGAATATTGTAGGCTCGGCACTCGGCGCCTTGCCGCATTTCTGCGGTAGGTTTCCGAGAGCCTGCCCCCGAACCGTGCTTACATGTCTCCATGTACACGGCTCTCCGTTATAATTCAACTTAGTGTTATACATTGCCATGTATTTTAGCATTACATTCTGGACAGACTGCCAATGTTTTACGGTGCATTTTGAGCATGATGCGTTCCCATTCGTTCTTGCCTGTCAAGTCTTTCAAGGCACGAACATGGTGCATCACCGTTTTGCCATGCGCTCCGCATACCTCGCACTGTTCCGCCTTTAGTCTCTCAACAAGACTTGAGGCTGGCAGAAAATTGGTGTTTGGCATTATGTCGCATTTAGCATCATATTGAGCGTCTTTTCTCTTGAAACCCTCATTATAGAACACACGGCATTTGCATTGCCCTTTTGCATCCGTGTAACTGATTACAAAGTCTTTGTCTTTCGAGTATTTCTTTTTAATCTTCCGTACACTGCTGCTTTGCTTTTTGGCGATGCTTTTGTACATACTGTATTCCATAATATAACCGAACCTTTTGCAAAGAGTAGATACATTGTTCGCTATCGAGTAATAATTGTAGAATCCTCTTATCTCCTTATTGAATTGGGCTACAATATCCTCCGGTTTGCAGTTCATCATATAACTGCGTGCCTTTGGCTTCCAATCCTCCTTGCCATTGGTTTGTATAACCCTCATGGCTTTGTAGTCAATCAACTTGTTCTTGACCACCTCTCTCGGGAGTAGAAGTACAACCTTGCGGTTGAACATTCTTTTGAGCACTCCATTCTTATCTCTCTTGGTGGCTTTGGAGTTGCGTACGGTTATTTCATATCCCAGAAATTTAGCTTTTTCTTGTGCTTGGGTTATAAGCGTTTTCTCTGCCGACAGTTCAAGTTTTAGCTTATCTTTCATGAATTGTGTGATATTCGCTTTGATTTGCCCACATTCTTCATGGCTGCCGACAACCCCAATCAAGAAATCGTCTGCGTATCTGACATATTTCAACCGTCTGTACTCTTCATCCATTTCCATGACACAAGGCATTTGTTGCATCTGTCGGTAATACCCTTTGATTTTATCAATAAGGTCTTTCCGTACCTTTGTATCGGTTTCGGATTTCAGTTTCTTTTCCAGCTTGTTCTTACGGTCTTTAATCCGACGGTAATCCTTATCCAATCTTCTGCTTGCGCCTTTATTGAAAGATTGGGCGTATTCCTCCATGTACTTGTCGAACTTGTCAAGGTAAATATTAGCCAGTATGGGACTAATGATGCCGCCTTGCGGAGTTCCACTGTACGTGTGTCTGTATTTCCAATTTTCAATATACCCAGCGTTCAGAAATTTACGGATGAGCCTTATGAACCTCTCGTCCGCTATGCGTTCTTCGAGTATGCCAATCAGAACGTTATGGTCTATGTTGTCGAAGAAGCCTTTTATGTCCCCCTCTATAAACCATTTTGTTCCGAGAAACGTATCTTGAATTTGGTTTAATGCAGTCTGGCAACTCCTACGTGGTCTGAATCCATGTGAGGTATTTTCAAAACTTCCCTCGTATATGGCTTCCAGTATCATGTGTACCACTTCCTGCACCAACTTGTCTTCAAAAGACGGGATGCCCAACGGGCGTTTCTTTCCGTTCTTCTTAGGGATATAGACCCTTTTGGCTGGGTTGGGTTTGTAACTTTCGTCTCTAAGCTTGGAGATTAGATTTTCTATTCTCTGAATGCTCATTTCGTCAACTGTCTTGCCGTCTGTCCCAGCGGTCATATTGCCCTGTTTGGCATAGATTCGCTGGTAGGCGGTATAGAACATCTGTTCATTGAATAGAATACGATACAACCGTTCGAACTTATAGCCCGATACATTGCTGTGTTTCACTAAGTTGTTCAATACATTCTTTGGATTTCTCATAATGTCTCTCACATTTTCCTTTGATTATATTGATTATATAACTGCTTCCCTTCGCCATGTGCAGGGCATTACCCTGCTCGGACTACTACGGAAGCTCCGTTGCCATGCCGAATATTCAAGAACGACTTCTATAGCCTTTCGGCGTTTCGGTTTAGGCAATCCCCATTTAGCGGGTGTAATAACAAGCATGACAGACTGTCGGATGCAACGTTCGTCCGTTAATCTGCTTATTGCAGACGTGTCGCAGTCAGTTCTTTGCCCCATACAACCTAAACACTTGCTGGGGTACATGCGATATGGCGTTGGTAACTGCCTTCCGCCACAGCCCTGGTATGTGCCACTGGATTGTTGTTCAACCAGTTCAGGCTTCATCCTCATGTCCGTCTTTCTGTCTTGCCATTCAGTCGCAGCGTGGCAGTTGGCTGACTTATGGCTTCTCCGACATGCTACACTCCCCCTCGGGTTTCCCTCTGGGATAAGTCGGATGACAGTAGGTCTTATTTTCATAGAACTCTAACCTAATCTATTGCTAAATAGATATTTATTACACCGCCTTATGGGCGCACTTGAG
>OGYQ01000456.1_pt1 | contig 45209 bp, 33 predicted proteins | sample 1576641 | NCBI WGS metagenome assembly OGYQ01 (sample SAMEA3541476, study PRJEB24748) | human gut metagenome | biome: human gut; feature: human-associated habitat; material: faeces | place: China | collected 2012 | reverse complement strand
AGATTATATCATAGGTTGATTATATAGTCGAGTTAATTAAAAACATTTATACTAGTTTAGAAACAGCAGAAGTATCCGGTGAGCCAACAGGAATTTATCAGACGTGGCTTATATAGCATGAAGAAATTTTATGAGACTTGCTGTGATGAGGAATTTGTGTCAGCACTGCTGATACAAATTAGTCGGAGCTATCATTTTCCGATTATGTCCAAGACAAAACCGCAGAGAAAAGACATTTTTATATGACGCTTTGCATCAAAGAAGAATTCTCATTTCATTAGAAAAGATAAGGGGATTTAATTATGAAATCAGTAGAAGAAATAACAGCAGTTAATGTATTCAATCCTAATGTCCGAAAAATAAGATGTGTCGAAAACGAACATGATTATCTGGGCGATGGAACTATTCTTTTTGAATATAATCTTGAAAAAGGAAAAATGTACACTTTTATCAGAGGGGAAATGAAATCATACGGTGCTATGGTATTTTTAAAAGAAGTTTCCAGTCAATATGGTTTTCAAGCATATTTATTTGAAGAACTTGAGCCTTATAACAAACAAATTGCAGCAGAAGCGTATGAAAAGTGGTTAAAAAAAGAATTGGAAATGGCCGAGGAGGATATTTCAAAAGGTAGAGTCTATACGATGGAAGAAGTTCAGGAACATCTTGATAGAATACGTTAGCAATGAATTTTAAAAAAAATTACGAGGTTATCATATGAGAGAGCCTATACAAAAGAGATTTACTGGAAGCAGAGAAACAGAATTGTGCTTTGAAAATGAAAAATAATTCAGTATAATTATGGCAAGGAGGTAGGCACATGGATGAAACACACTGAAGACTGCCAACTCTTCTTTTCTTACAGTTTTAACTGATGCGGGTAATGTTATTATTCCAAAAGATGAGGTTGAAGGCTGGGGAGAAGAGTTTGGTAACCACCTTATAGGTACAGGACCTTTCACTATGGATTCATTTGAAATTGATCAACAGACAGTTCTTAAGAAAAATACTGATTACTGGATGGAAGAACCGAATATTGACACTTTGATTTTTAAAGTTATTACGGACTCTACACAGGCAGCCAATGCTCTCCAGACAGGGGAGATTGATATAGCCATGGATTTGAAGGGCGAATCTGTTCAGGTCGTGGAAGAGAATGCAGATTTGACGCTTCTTTCGAAGCCTGGCTGGCTACTTATCTGGGAGCAAAAGTGGTGCAGATTCAAAATGGGAAGATTCGGATTGTACAGGGGAACATGGAATTAGAAGTCCGCTTGCTGGAAAGTATAAAGTGTTCCCTGAAAGCTCCGATGGCAGGAAATATGGAAAGAACCATTCGGGAAGGAGCAGCCTGCAGAGCCTTGTATCGTTTTTATAAAAACGGAAGTCCTGTTTTTGATTTTGAAACAGACAAAGCATCTTTTGAATATGAATATCCATAAGTTGCCCGACCAATCTGATTTGGGACAATGAAACGTATGATAAAAAGTCTTGACAAATAATGTTTGTTCTCATATTATATAGGTAACCGATATATAGATTGCCTATATAAGGAGGGTGAAGTTTATGGCTATTGAAAAATCATTAGTTTCCGGAAGTATGACGATGCTTATTTTGAAACTGCTGTCTGAAAAGGACATGTATGGCTATGAGATGATAGATACATTACGCCGGAAATCTCAGAACGTGTTTGAATTGAAGGCCGGAACACTGTATCCACTGCTTCACAGTCTTGAAGAGAAAGGATTGTTGGTGGTATACGAGCAGGAAGCCGGAGGAAAGACCAGAAAGTATTATAGTCTGACAAAACAGGGCAGAACGCTTCTGGAAAAGAAAACGGAAGAATGGAAAGAGTATTCTGCAGCAGTATCGAGTGTTCTTGCATTGGAGGTGTAATGGATGGATGAATATTTAAAGACATTGCTGGAACAGATTCGCTGTAAGAAGGCACGACCTTATATCCGACAGGAATTGCAGGATCATATAGAAGATCAGATTGCGGAAAACATGCATGCCGGAATGGACCGTGAGCGTGCAGAAAAAGAGGCTGTCAGAGATATGGGAGATCCGGTCGAAACGGGGATTGCCCTTGATCGTATTCATAAACCACAGATTGCATGGAAGCTTCTGGTTATGGTTATCCTGCTTAGCGTTGCCGGGATTTTGACACATATCATGATTGCCAGACATATCAATGAGGGAGATGCGTCTTTTTCCGGAAGATACGTGATTCATGTCATGGTGGGAATTGCAGTCATGATTTTCCTGTACTTTTTGGATTATACATTATTAGCAAGATTTTCCAAGGTGATTGCAGTCATATTATTAGCGATGTGCTTACTGACCTTGTATTTTGGATGTAAGGTAAATGGTATGAGATATTTCATAATTATAGGGGGAGGGTCTGTATCCATACCGGCATTGATGCTGTTTTATGTTCCGATATATGGAGGTGTCATATATCAATATCATGGATCTGGTTATACAGGATTGCTAAAAGCAATTGTATGGATGGTGATACCGGTTGTTTTGGTTTTGCGGATGCCGGCAATGATGACAGCCGGTCTGATGCTGATATCTATGCTTGTGATGTTGACAATCGCGATTCAGAAGGACTGGTTTGTTGTACAGAAGAAAAAAGCAATGGGCGGACTTTGGGAGATTTTCATGGTTATGCCAGCTGCAGTTTTCCTTATGATGTATTTGGGAAATGCTTTCGCACCCTATCAGAAGGCACGTATACAGGCAGTTTTTTCTAATAGTGGAGATGTCAGTTATCTTACAGCGACATTGCGTTCTTTATTGACAGTAAATAAATTTGCGGGAAACAGCGGGGTGGATGTAACGGAAATGTTGCCTGCGTATAATGCAGATTATATATTGGTTTATTTATCATCTGTGTATGGAATGCTCGCGGCGATTCTTATATGCTGCATTTTAGCCGTGTTGATTCTTACTGTTTTTCATACAGCCATGAGGCAGAAGAACCAGTTGGGTATGATGATGGGATGTGGATGTGGCATGATATTTCTTGTAAGCTTTTTGATAAATGTATTGGAAAATGTAGGAGCATTTCCACCGGCAGCGACATTTATGCCATTTTTATCTGCAGGAGGAAGTTATATTATTGTTTCTTATGGACTAATGGGTATTGTGCTGAGCATATACAGATATAAAAATGTTTATCCGCAGCATGTCAGGATTCGCCAGAATAAAAACAGGATTATAAGTAGAGTATCGTTATAATGATGGAATGGGTTGGCTCGGAGATGAAGCGTATACAGGCTGGTGGCTATTGCCGGAATGTGACAGGAATTGCGGGAAATTACTTAGTGCCTCGGGCATGCCTTATGAATATGGCAATATTTATCCAAAAGCTGTTTTTCCTAACGGAGAGATTGGTTTTCATGGAAGAAATATCTTTCATAGCGATTTTATGATACGTCCATGCATTTTGCTGAATGTATACAGGGATAAAAATGACTACCGGGAGTATGATCTTGCGTATATACAGACTTTTGCCGGAAAAGAGCGAAGAGATGGAATCGGAGAACGTTGCGTTTATCATGATGTTTCATTGAAAAAATGGCGATTAATCATTCAGTTGGATGCAGAGAGATATTACTTCCTGTCTGTATTTATCGGGGAAGACGGAAGATTGGATAAGTTTTCACTTGATGAGGAAGGGGCAGCAGATTCTCATTATGAATTTAAAGAGGAAAGAGAAATTCGAAAAAAACTCTATGTGGCAGGGGATGAAGATAAGTATCTGGACGAAATCCTGATTCGATATGCTGCTCAATACGGACCACAGTGTCTCAAAGGACTGATCTTACCATATGTAACAGCTCAGTTTCATTATGATTAATGCATTTAAGGGACTGTCGGGAAATAAACAGTCTTGATTAGGGAGAGGTGTGACTCGAACGAATCACACCTCTCCCTAATCTTTATAGGAATATGCATAGCAGATGATTTTGAACATATTGTTCTAACTTGGGTTTGAAAATTTGATTTTTACAATTACCTTATTTACAATTAGAGCATGTAAATAAGCTGTAGAGGAGAACCCGATAGTGACAAAACATGATAAAATCCAGTGGTTTATCTGAGGAAACAGTATAGCCAAAGTGAATGGAAGCATAGTAATGCATATACATAAAAGTGTATAGGGCAAATATTTTAATGAAAGAAAAAGTGCAATTTTAAGTGTTTGACTAAAATTTTGAAAGTAAGTATCCGAAATAAAGTTATAAAAAAGCATGATTCCATATAATAAAAATAGAATAGTGAATTGGATCGCTGCCAGACACAGCTTTATCGTGGTATAAGGCATAAGCGGGAGGATTTTAAGATCAGCACCACAAATGCAGGCAGAAATCAATACGAATATCCACAAAACAGTGCTGCGTTTAAAAGCATTTTTCCATGCGGTAAAATAATTGCGCACAATGTATGACTCAGTATTGTTCACGAGACGAAGAGCAGTTTCGCAAAGAGCTTTTAAAGAGGCACCGATGGTGATTATTGGAAGGCTGGTAATTAGAAATAATAAATTTAAAATTACCAAATCTACAATTTTGTTTATAAAAAGAAATAATTTACTGTCGACATTAAATAAACGTTCCAAAATGTTTGTCCTTTCTGAATTGTTTTTTGTGTGTTCACGTAATTGTCAGATGCTTACTTTGTGGAATCCCGGATAATCAATTCTGTTTTATATTCAGAATAAACACGAGGTGAGTGTGGAAATTGGATTCGCTCCAACATTTGTCTGGCTGCTGCAATCCCTAAGTATTTCTTCGGTGTATGAATCGTAGTGAGTGCCGGTATAATGCGCTCAGAAGCGGGGATATCGTCAAATCCTACGACGCTTACATCTTTTGGTATCTGATAGCCGAGAAATTGTAAAGCATACATGAGCTGGATGGCTGTCCAGTCGTTTCCACAAATGAATACGTCTGGAAGGGATGGCATATCCTGGATTTTTTTTACGACAAATTGAAAATCTCGGAATGCATCTGACGTCTCATGAAGAAGGCTGCATCTGGAATCGAGTTCAAGATGATTGTTGGCAAGAGCTTCGCAAAGAGCTTCGTAACGTTCTTCGAACCCTCGCCCTACATTTTTTGAGAATAAGTCACCAATGAAGCTGAAACGTTTGGCTCCATTCTCGATAAGGTGGTCAACAATTCGATAAATATTTTTTTTATTTTCCATCGTTATGACATCTATATTTTCTAATGACATGGTATCATTTCTGGGCAAATCTACAGATACAATTGGTAAATTGTATTTAGTAAGTGCATCACAAACGGCTTCGTCACATATTTCCACAATAATAATTCCTTTTATGGATGGGTCCTTTAATGCGGAAGGAAATTCAAGATTGTTTAAATCATTTTCTGACATAATGCCTATAACAAGATGATAATTTGCGCTGGACAAAATGCTTTCAATGCCAGTTAATACGGTGGTCCAAAATTCGGAATCAGGGGCATATGTACGTGTAAGAAACATAATAGATCCATTGTTGAGAGTAGCAGGCTCGTCAACAGATCTCGCATTTATGCTACTGAGTAATTCCTCATCAATATTTTTATAATTTAGTTCCTGTGCTTTTTTTACAACTAATTGTTTCGTTTTAAGAGATACTTCATCACTATTTTTGAGAGCTTTTGCTACGGTGTTTCTGGAAAGTTGTAGTTCTTCTGATAATTGTTTGATTGTGCATTTCATGTTGCTACCTCCTGCATATATTGTAACATCATATGCTGAATATGAAAAGATACAATAATGCAAAAAATAGAAAACGCACGAAATGCATAAAATGAAGAAAAATACTGTATATAATGTACAAAACCAATAAAAATATTATGTCTAAAAGATGGAAAAAATCAGAAATGCACAAATAGTATTGAAAAAAATGCACGATTGATGTATTATAAATGCAAGATAAACAGGAAAAAGAAATGCATATAATCATGCATTTAGTGCAAAAAGGAAGGCGAGTATGAAAAAATTATTCTATCAACCAAAAGATGCATGGGTAGGAGATCTGATTCCGTACTGGGAAGACGGTACCTTTTACGGATTTTATCTGCATGATCCTCGCATTAAAGATAAAGAATATGCAGAGGAAACAACATGGCATCTTGTTACAACCAAAGATTTTGTGAATTTGGATTACAAAGGAGAATCCATTCGGAGAGGTGCTGATGACAGACCGAACAAGAATGCTTATACGGGGTCAGTAATAAAAGACTCAAATGGTATTTATCATGCATTTTATACAGCATATAATGAGAAGTTTAAAATAAACGGAAAAAGCATTCAGTCTGTGATGCAGGCGACAGGATCTGATTTGGAGCATCTGGAAACAATGGAAGATTTTCTGTTTGTCGCGGATGGGGTTTTGTATGAAGAATTTGACTGGAGAGATCCGTTTGTTTTCTGGAATGAAGAGGATGGATGTTATTGGATGTTACTGGCATCCAGATTGAAAGACAGTGGAGCGCTGCGAGGCGGATGTATTGCACTGTGCAAATCGAAAGACTTGATAAACTGGTCGTACGAAAAACCATTTTATGCGCCACAGATGTATGTGACAATGGAATGTCCGGAAGTTTTCCGGATGGGAGAGTACTGGTATCTTGTATATTCTACATTTTCGGACTGTTTTACAACTCATTACCGTATTGCAAAGAGTTTGGACGGGCCATGGATGATACCAGAAGATGATGTGTTTGATACGAGAGCAGATTATGCGATTAAAACAGCTTCTGACGGTGAACATCGTTATGCTTTTGGATGGATTGCAAGCAAGTATGGAAACTGTGATTTTGGACCTTGGGAATGGGGCGGAACAATGGTGTTTCATGAGCTGGTTCAGGACCAGGCCACAGGAGCTTTAAAAGTAAAAGTAATTCCCGGAGTAAGAGATTACTATACGAAAGAAAATGAAATAACACAAATAACCTCTTACAATTGCGAGCTGTATAAAGAAAAAAATGCAGTTGATGTGATGAGTCAGACATTGGGCGCAGGATTATATGAGATTCCACATGATTGTTTTTCAATCGAACTGGATGTTCATGTAGAACAGGCTCATGAATTTGGAATAGCGCTTCATGTGGATAAAGATATGGAACAAGGATATTTTTTGCGGATGAATCCACGAAAAAAAGAAATGGCATGGGACATGTGGCCAAGAGATCATCAGGGAAAGTATCAATGGCAAATCAAAGGAGATGTTCCTTACCAGATTGAAACAGCCAGGAGACTTCCGGAAGGAACAGATTATCACATATTGATAATTCGAGAGGAAGATATCTGTATTGTGTATATTAATGATGAAGTAGTAATGTCCACCAGAATGTATGATTATAAAGACGGATATGCCGGAGTTTATGTAGTACAGGGGTGTGTCAAAATAAGCAATTTTAAATTAAAGGTAAAGTAAAGGAGGAAGAAAATGAAAAAGAAACTGACTTTTATAATGATACTTGCCGTACTTGCCTTGACATCGTGCAGTGATTTTCTGGATAAGTATCCCAAATACGGTGTGGACCCCGAATCGGAAGTGACCAATGAGATTGCCGTAGCACTGACTACTGCCTGCTATAAGACGTTGCAGTCGTCCAATATGTATAATCAACGCCTGTGGAGCCTCGACATCCTTGCCGGCAACAGCGAGGTAGGTGCCGGAGGAGGAACCGACGGACTGGAAACTGTTCAGGCGGCTAACTTTATAGCGCAGAGCGACAACGGTTTTGCCCTGTACGTATGGCGTTCTCCGTGGGTAGGCATCGGACGTTGTAATATCGTGCTTTCCAATCTGCCTTCGGCTGCCATCTCCGATGAGATAAAAGACCGTTGCATGGGTGAGGCATATTTCCTGCGTGCTCATTACTACTATATCCTCGTCCGCCTTTATGGTGGCGTACCTTTGCGGTTACAGCCCTTTGAGCCGGGACAGTCGACGGATATTGCCCGCAATACGGTAGATGAAGTATATGCGCAGATTCTATCGGACTGTAAGAATGCGGTGGATATGCTTCCCCCAAAGAGCAGTTACGGAGAAAATGACAAGGGACGTGCCTGCAAAGAGGCGGCGATGGCTATGCTGGCAGATATTTACCTGACGCTGGCGCCCAATCATCGGGACTATTACAGTGAAGTCGTTACGTTGTGCGATCAGATTACTGCGATGGGATATGATTTGTCTCAGTGCAAGTATGCCGATAATTTCGACGCTACGATCAATAACGGTGCGGAATCCCTTTTCGAAGTACAATACTCCGGCAGTACGGAATACGATTTTTGGGGAGGGGACAATCAGTCTTCCTGGCTGTCGACCTTCATGGGACCCCGTAACTCCGGCATGGTGGCAGGCGCTTACGGATGGAATCTGCCTACGGAAGAATTTATCAAAGAGTACGAAGCGGGCGATTTGCGCAAAGATGTGACCGTGTTATATCAAGGCTGTCCTGCTTTCGACGGCATGGAGTACAGACGTTCGTGGTCGAATACAGGTTACAACGTCCGGAAGTTCCTTGTGTCGAAGACCGTTTCGCCGGAATATAATACCAACCCGAATAACTTCGTGGTATACCGTTATGCGGATGTCCTGTTGAAGAAGGCGGAAGCGCTGAACGAACTGGGACATCCCGATCAGGCTGCCGCACCTCTGAATATCGTCCGTCAGCGTGCCGGACTGGCGGATGTACCGACTACCTTGAATCAGGAAACAATGCGGGAAAAGATTATTCACGAACGCCGGATGGAACTTGCTTTTGAGGGACATCGCTGGTTTGACATGATTCGCATCAATAATGGTAACTATGCGATTGAGTTCCTGAAATCCATCGGCAAGAATCAGGTGACGAAGGAACGCCTGCTGCTGCCCATCCCGCAGACAGAGATGGACTCTAACAATCTGATGACTCAGAATCCCGGTTATTAATTGCTTTTACAATCATTCATTTAGACAGATCATATGATGAAGAAATATATATATCAGATACTGTGTTCTCTTTTCATCGGCGGAGCGATGGTTTCCTGCGCCGAGGACTATATGGAGACGGACAAGGGACATGATACGCTGACTCTTACGGTGAATCAGCAGGAGATCGTACTGAACGAAAAGAATCACACTCAGGAAGCGTTAACGCTTTCATGGACTACGGGAACAAACTACGGAAGCGGGAACCGCATCTCTTATACACTGGAAATAGCCAAGGCGGGAACAGACTTCGCCCGTGCCTACTCCGTAGATTTAGGAACGGGAACTTATCAGTGGACGAAGAAAACGGAAGAACTCAATCAGTTTCTGAACACGCAGCTAGGCGTCGGCTATGCCGAGAAAGTATCGCTGGAAGCACGCATTACCGCTACTGTTGCCGGAATGGAAGAAAAGGAGCAGCGTGCCACAGTCACGCTGGATGTGACTACTTATCAACCGGTTACTCCGACGCTTTACCTCATCGGAGAAGCTGCCCCGAACGGATGGAGCGCCGATCGGGCGACGCCTATGGAGCGCACGGACAACGGACAGTTTACGTGGACAGGAAAGCTGAATATCGGTGTATTCAAGTTTATAACGACATTGGGAGAATTCCTTCCATCCTACAACCGGGATGCCGCTGCCGGAGAAGAACTACGGCTTATCTACCGCACATCGGGCGACGAACCGGACGAACCGTTTACAGTCAGCAAGGAAGCGACCTATATAGTCAAGGTAGACCTGCTCGACCTGACAATGACCATGACCGAAACGGAAAACATCGGATGGCGCTTTGAAGAATTCTATATTGTCGGCTCCTTTACCGGCGACAATGGCTGGGGATTCGAGGCACTGTCTAAAGATGCCGTTCAGATGAATCTGTTCCATTATGGTGCCGTGATTCCGTGGAAGGCGGACGGTGATTTTAAGTTTGCCACTCTTGCGGACTTCGGTCAGTCGGATGCTTTCTTCCATCCCACCGAAGGGAACGCTCCGTATACTTCCACTTCAGTTGTACTGGGAGGTGAAGACAATAAATGGCAAATGAAGGAAAGCGAATGCGGCAAGGCCTATAAAGTGCTGTTCCTCACAGCCAAGGGAAAGGAAAAGATGCTGATGCGTCCGTTTACCCCCTACGAAGGACTGTATCTGGTAGGCGATGCCACTCCGAACGGATGGAGCATCGACAACGCCACCCCGATGGCTAAAAGTGCCGACAGCCCTTACATCTTTACCTGGAGCGGTACACTGAATACAGGGGAGATGAAGATTTCCTGCGACAAGCAGTCCGACTGGAACGGAGACTGGCTGATGGCGGACAAGAGCGGAAAGACACCGACCGGTGAAGTGGAGACAGCCTTATTTACCAGTAAAACGGATGCGGAACTGAAGAATATGTATCCGGATACAGACCTCGGCAGTCTGGACAATAAATGGAATATTCAGGAAGCAGGCTCGTATCGGATTACGATTGACCAGTTGAAAGAAACGATTTCGATTGTAAAACAATAAACAAGTATTCAAGATGAAGAAGATAATATATTTGGTGGCTGCCTTCCTGTGTCTGTCTTGCAGCGACGATCATGAATCGAACCCACAGAACGGAGGAGCGTCGGGCAGTGTGACCGAAGTAACTCCGGTGACATCGGACTTATGCGTGGAACTGACAACCGACAAGGCTTTTTATAAACCGAACGAGACGGTGACTTTCACTGCCGCCGATGCCTTGCCTGCCGGAACAAAGGTCCGCTATCGCCTTTCGGGAGAAATAGTCGGAGAAGAACCGGTCAGCGGTACGAACTGGACATGGAAGGCTCCTTCCACCGATTTCAAAGGATACATGGCAGAACTTTACCGGCAGGAAAACGGTACGGACGTCATCGTCGGTACGATTGCGGTAGATGTATCCAGTCATCCGGCACGTTTCCCCCGATATGGCTTCGTGGCAGATTTCGACGGAGACAAGACAGAAGAGAAAACGCTGGAAGAGATGGCTTATCTGAACCGCCATCACATCAACTGGGTACAGTTTCAGGACTGGCACAATAAACATCATTGGCCGCTGGGCGGCACACGCACGCAGTTGGACGAGGAATATCTCGACATTGCGAACCGCCCTGTCCATACAAGCTCTGTGAAGAATTATATCAAGGCACAACAACATTTTGGAATGAAGTCCATGTTCTATAATCTTTGTTTCGGGGCATTGAAGGATGCGGCTTCCGACGGGGTGAAAGAAGAATGGTATCTGTTTAAGGACGCTTCGCATACCACGAAAGACAGTCACGACCTGCCAAGCGGATGGAAGAGCAATATCTATCTGGTAGATCCTTCCGACAAGGAATGGCAGCAATATATGGCGGAACGGAATGACGACGTGTATGCGAACTTCGCCTTCGACGGCTATCAGATCGACCAGTTGGGCAAGCGGGGAACGCTTTACAACTACAACGGTACACCGGTCAACCTCCGCGAAGGATATGCTTCTTTTATCGAAGCCATGAAGCAGGCGCATCCCGACAAGAGTCTGGTGATGAATGCCGTAAGCCGCTACGGTGCCCGTCAGATCGGAGAAACCGGTAAAGTAGATTTCTTCTATAATGAGATGTGGGCGGATGAGGCGGACTTTACCCATCTGAAAGCCGTCCTGTATGAAAACGGAGTGTATGGCAATAATCAGCTGAATACGGTTTTCGCTGCCTATATGAACTATAATAAGGCGGATCATCGGGGAGAGTTCAATACAGCGGGCATCCTGCTGACGGATGCGGTGATGTTCGCTTTGGGTGGCTCGCATCTCGAACTGGGTGGTGACCATATGCTGTGCAAAGAATATTTCCCGAACGACAACCTGACGATGAGCGAGGAACTGAAAACGGCAATGGTTCACTACTACGACTTCCTCACGTCTTATCAGAACCTGCTCCGCGATGGCGGAACGGAGAACAGCATCGCTATGAACTGTACCAACGGAGAAATGAAACTCAACGTATGGCCTCCAAAGTTGGGGTCGGTCACTACTTACGCCAAGCAGGTAGACGGCAAGCAAGTAGTGCATCTGCTTAACTTCTCGCAGGCGAACAGCCTTAGCTGGCGGGACGTGGACGGCACCATGCCCGAACCTGCCCTGATCACGAAAGCGGCCTTGCAGATGAACCTGCCCGCCAAAGTGAATAAATTGTGGGTGGCATCACCGGATGTACACGGAGGAGCCTTGCAGGAACTGGCATTTACGCAGGAGAACGGGGTAGTCTCCTTCACACTGCCTGCCTTGAAATACTGGACAATGATTGTAGCTGAATAAGGCAGTTGCAACGGAATAACTAAAAACGATAGGTATGAAGATTAGATATAAGTTTGGGGTGTGGATGTTGTGTCTGATGTTTCCGGCGTTGGTCTGGGCAGAAAACGCAAAAAGTATATGTACCTCTTTTACGCAGCAGGGACGTCAGGTGATTTTTCACCTGGCGGACAGTGCCGCGCTGCAACTGCAACTTTGCAGCCCTTCCGTGGTAAGAATCTGGTTCTCGCCGGACGGGAAGCTGCAACGGAGAAACGCTTCCTTTGCCGTGATCAATGAAGAACTGGAAGATGTGGGAACGGTTCATGTGGACGAACAGGCCGCCTGCTATGAGATATTTACCTCGAAGCTGCGCATACGGGTGAACAAGTCGCCGATGAGCATCCAGATATTCGACAAATATCAGAAACTCCTCTTCAGTGACTATGCCGATAAAGGACACGTAAGCGAAGGCACGAAGAAGGTGGAATATAAAACGCTTCGCCGTGACGAGCATTTCTTCGGGCTTGGGGAGAAGACCGGCAAGATGGACCGCAGAGGAGAATCTTACAAGATGTGGAACAGCGATAAACCTTGTTACAGTGTGGTGGAAGACCCTCTTTACAAGAGCATCCCTTTCTTTATGAGCAGTTACCGGTATGGTATTTTCCTTGATAATACGTATAAGACAGAATTTAAGTTCGGAACGGAAAGCCGTGATTATTACAGCTTCGAGGCGCCGGACGGGGAGATGATTTACTACTTCATCTTCGGCAAGGACTATAAGGAAATCCTGAGTCAGTATGTAGGACTGACGGGCAAACCTATCATGCCTCCGAAATGGGCATTGGGCTTTGCGCAATGTCGTGGCCTGCTGACAAGCGAGAAACTGAGCCGCGAAATAGCCGAAGGCTACCGGACACGCGGCATCCCCTGTGATATTATCTATCAGGACATCGGCTGGACGGAACATCTACAGGACTTCGAATGGCGGAAGGGCAACTACGGGCATCCGAAAAAGATGCTTGCCGACCTGAAAGAAATGGGATTCAAGGTAGTCGTATCGCAAGACCCGGTCATCTCGCAAGCCAACAAGAAGCAATGGGAGGAAGCGGACCGTCTGGGATATTTTGTCAAGGACAGCACGAACGGGAAGAGTTATGACATGCCGTGGCCTTGGGGCGGAAATTGTGGGGTAGTGGATTTTACCTTACCTGCCGTAGCCGACTGGTGGGGAACCTATCAGCAGAAACCCATTGACGATGGCATCTCCGGCTTCTGGACGGATATGGGAGAACCCGCATGGAGCAACGAAGAGCAGACCGAACGCCTTGTGATGAAACATCATCTGGGGATGCACGACGAAATCCATAATGTCTACGGACTGACTTGGGATAAAGTGGTCAAAGAGCAGTTCGAGAAACGGAATCCGAACCGTCGCGTCTTTCAGATGACCCGTGCCGCTTATGCGGGATTGCAGCGTTATACGTTCGGTTGGACGGGAGATTGCGGAAATGGAGACGATGTATTGCAGGGCTGGGGGCAACTGGCCAATCAGATTCCGGTGATTCTTTCCGCAGGGTTGGGAGTAATTCCGTTTACTACCTGTGACATTACGGGGTATTGCGGAGACATCGAAGACTATCCATCTATGGCGGAACTTTATACCCGATGGATACAGTTCGGTGCATTCAATCCTTTGAGCCGTATTCATCATGAGGGGGATAATCCGGTAGAACCGTGGCTCTTCGGTCCGGAAGCGGAAAAGAACGCGAAGGAGGCCATCGAACTGAAATATCGTTTATTGCCTTATATCTATACGTATGCCCGCGAAGCTCATGATACGGGATTGCCCATCATGCGTCCGCTCTTTTTGGAATATCCGGCGGATATGGAAACGTTCTCTACAGACGGCCAGTTCTTGTTCGGACAAGAGCTGCTGGTAGCTCCGGTGGTGAAGAAGGGGGCACGTACGAAGAATGTCTATCTGCCCGAAGGCACTTGGATTGACTACAACAATAAACAAACAGTCTATACCGGAGAACAGTGGACTACCGTGGAAGCTCCCTTGTCGTGCATCCCGATGTTTGTAAAGCAGGGTTCCATCATCCCCACCATGCCGGTGATGAACTACACGCATGAGAAACCGGTCTATCCGCTGATCTTTGAAGTATTTCCGGCACCAAAAGGAGAGGAGGCTTCGTTCACTTTGTACGAAGATGAGGGAGAAGACCTCGGCTATCAACGGGATGAGTTTGCCAAAACTCCCGTTCGCTTCCGGACGGAGAAGGGTGGTTATCTTCTTTCGGTTGGTGCCCGTGAAGGAAAAGGGTATGCAGTGCCCGCTCCCCGAAACTTTATTTTCCGTATGTATCTGAAGACGGCTCCCAAAGGAATTACCGTGCAAGGCAAGAAAGTAAAGAAGGTGAAGCCGGAACGTCTGGAAGAGAATCCGGACGATGACACTGAAAGTATGGTATGGAGCTGGGATAAGGCGACCGGTATTTGCAGCCTTCGTATGCCGGACCGAGGGGAAGAAAGTCAGATTTCCCTGCGTTTATGACTTGAACTCAACGCCTACATAAAGATATAAATTTGAAAAATTGCTGTCATCTGTCACTAAACCTGTGACAATAGTCTCATAATTAAATCATAAGACCGTGACAGCAACCTGTGACAGCAGCGTGACGGAAAGATTTGCCGTCACGCTGTCATTCATTTCAGCTATTAATAAGCCGAGTTTGTTTTAAGGTATGAAACTACAGTTCCCATTGCTTGAAACTTTGGTTCCCATTACTTGAAACTATAGTTTCATACGCTTGGAACTTTTGGTTTCAAGCCTTTGGAACTACAGTTTCTCACTGATGAAACTCTAGTTTCAAGCAGTGAAACTAATTAAGAAATCAATTGATGAACTCGTAATCTGTCAGTTGATATCTTTTCTGCTTGTATTCTTTTGTTCTTTTAAGTTTTACCTTTCCTTTTGCGGCTTCCAGCGTTACTTCGTTGAATTGTCCTTTTTGGAAATCGTAACTTATACCGTCATCTTCGAGAAGGAGGAACGTTGCCGAAGGAGCGCCGTATACTTTGCAATGCAGATCGAATACGGTTTGAGCATCTACATAGGGGACAGGTGCGGCCAATGGCAATAACGTTCCCTGGCGGACGTAGAGTGGCAACTGATCTAATTCCGTCGTAATCTCATATTCACGGTTGCCTTCATATTTCTCATTGGTATTGAAGTTGTACCATGTTCCTTCGGGGAAGTAGACCGTTCTCGTTTTCTTGTTCTGGTATAAAGGGGCAGCCATCAATCCGTCTCCTATCATATACTGGTCACTGATAGTGCGTAAATGTTCATCTTTGGGATAATCCATCAATAACGGACGGAAAGGAGGTACACCTTCTTTATAATATGTATAAAAAGCACTGTACAGATAAGGAATCAGCTGCATACGCAGATTAATCAGTGTGCGGGCATATTCTTCATACCTCTTTGCTTCCGGCAGGAACTCGCCACGTTCGTTCTTTCCACGGTCGAATTGCAGCCACGGAGCGTATTGCAGATACCATGCATTGACCATAGCCTGCGGAGAAAGAATCACCGTTTGCAGACGATGGAAGAAATCTTCGGCAGAATGTGCCTCACGCACTTCGGGACACCACAACAGTCCTCCGAATGCCGAGTTGCAAAGTGCCTGAATGTACTCTTTGGGATCGTATGTATCACTATAAAGTACGGCGTTGCGTGAAGACATGAACATACCGGACGACCGGTAATCCTGATAGGTGCGGGTATTCTTTTCACGATAGATACTGTCCATCGCATTCACATAAAGGGAACCGAATACCTGGTGCATCTTTTCTCCGTCGATGCCCGAAGGGAACTGTGCCATATCCGGGAAGCACCATGTGGCGGAAGCAAAAGATATGTTCGAGTTGTCACATTCGTCCAGTTTGAAGCCGGAGATGCCTTCTTCTATCAGTGTGCGGTGGTAATCGGTAAATATTTTGTGTGCTTCCGGCTGGATGAAGTCCGGTACCAGTCCGTTCCATACAAGGAAATCGCCTGAGTAGGGCTCCAGCGCCTTCCGGATGGGGGAAGAAGGATGAACATACGCGTGTTCCCACAGGTTTACTTTGTATCCTTTCTGCTGCAACTGGTCCAGCATTTCTTTGTGCCTTGGAAAACGGTCGTCGCTCCAGCGATAAGAACAGGAGTAAGTGGCCGTCTGCCATCCCGGTTCGAGTCCCAGTACGTCGCACGGAATCTGTTTCTCGCGGAAATAGTTGGCAAAACGCATGACGGAGTCTTGCGTCGCATCTCCTTTGACACGGTATTTGAATCCGAGTCCCCACATCGGAGGAAGACATCCGCCGCCGGAGAGGAGGTTGTATCTCTTGACTACATCCAGCACTTCCGGTCCGGTGATGATAAATACCTCAATGCCTTTGGCGCCGGGTACGTCGATATGGACTTTATTTCCGTTGCTTCTGTTCTTATACAAGTCTTCTGTGGTGGTAGCAATGTGTTTTCTTTCTTCCGCTTGCAGTTGACGACTATGCTCGGTTTTCTGATTGGAGCCGCACAGGAAAGTGGTATACCGTGCCGTGTTGACCAGAATACCGTACCCTTTGGTAGAGACGTAGAATGTCTGCGGAGCATGTGTATATCCGAGTCCGTTCAGCGGATTGTCGTTTACTATCGGGCGCTTGCGCAGGCCACGCTGACCGAAAGTTTCGAATTGAAGTCCGAAACCGTATATTTGTTCGTTGTCCTCCAGAGGGACTTCGATCAGACAGCCACGGTCGGTTATCTTTATTTGTACTTCGTCGGGGCTGAAGGGCGGCTTTGCAGCCGGAAGTTGTTTCATTGCTTCTACGGCAGGTTTCCCGCCGAATAAGGAATAAGGGGTAAAAGTGTCAATTTCTCCCGCTTGCAGCTTGATGATTCCCGGAGCAATTTCTTCTTGAGCGGATGCTTGCCCGGCAAACAGGAGACCTACTGTGGATAGAAAAAGGTTGAGTAATAGTTTTCTCATTATAGTTTATTTTATCATGGTTATATTAAAATAGACTTCTGAAATGCGATTTTCCACTAAAATGCAATAAAAGAATATTGCAAATATAGGAATAAAACAGATGCGGTATCAAGTATTAATACCTGAGAAGTCAGATAAAGTGACCTGTCACGACATATATTAATGTTTGTGACGGGAGATATTAATATCTTCTTTTTTTGACCGTGATTCTAAAAATAAGGTTTTATATTTGTCCTTGTTTAAGAATGAAAAAGAATAAAACCATGAAAAAGAATTGTTTTCTCCTTCTCTTTTTGCTTTGTGCCTGCCTCGTTCAGGCACAGGATACGTATCGTACCGACAAGGATGTACCTTACATTCCCGGCTCCGAAACAGATGCTTATCGTCTGGAACGTTGTAAACTGGATGTTTATTATCCCGAGAATAAAAAAGATTTTTCCACCATTGTATGGTTTCATGGCGGTGGTATGGAAGGAGGAAGTAAATTTGTTCCCGAGGAACTGACGGATCAAGGCTTTGCAGTAGTGGCGGTTAATTATCGTTTGAGTCCGAAAGCAAAGAATCCGGCTTATATAGAAGATGCCGCCGAAGCCGTGGCATGGACATTCCGGAATATCGAAAAGTATGGCGGTCGCAAGGATCGTATCTTTGTTTCCGGTCATTCGGCAGGAGGTTACCTTACGTTGATTCTGGCAATGGATAAGAAATACATGGCTGCATATGGAGCCGATGCGGATAGTGTAGCTGCCTATCTTCCGGTCAGCGGGCAGACAGTCACTCATTTTACCATCCGCAAAGAACGTGGCCTGCCCAACGGAATCCCCATCATTGACGAATTTGCTCCGGTAAACAAGGCCCGCAAGGATACCGCTCCTGTTGTGCTGATTACGGGGGATAAGAATCTGGAAATGGCTGACCGGTACGAAGAGAATGCACTGCTGGCATCGGTATTGAAGAATATCGGCAATCGGAAAGTCTCTTTATATGAACTGCAAGGATTTGACCACGGACAGGTACTCGGTCCTGCCTGCTATCTGATCGTTAATTATGTGAAGAGGTTCAAGTAATAGACCTGTGATATCCTTTCATTTGATATGGATAATGTGTATATTTGCACGAAACTCATATCAAAAATGTGTAAGTTCTCACATTTCAGATATCAAAAATGTGACTCGGTATGTTTGAAAGAGGAATTATTCAGCTGTTAGCGGCTTGGAAAACGGATGTAAACAGGAAGCCTTTGGTTATTCATGGGGCGAGACAAGTGGGTAAGACGTGGGCTTTGAAGTATTTCGGTCAGAAATACTTTGAAGATGTTGCCTATTTTAGTCTGGATAAAGATGAAAGCGGACTTTGTGATATCTTTAAAACGACTAAAGACCCCGAGCGCATTATACAGCAATTGTCCTTTTTGCATGGACGAAAAATTAATCCTCAGACTACTTTGCTGATATTGGATGAGATTCAGGAGTGCAATGAAGCGCTGAACTCTTTGAAATATTTCTGCGAAGAAGCACCCGAATATGCAGTGGCTTGCGCTGGTTCTTTACTTGGAATTTACCTGAATCACATAGGCAATTCCTTTCCGGTTGGAAAAGTAAATCATCTGTCTATGTATCCGCTGACTTTTACGGAGTTTCTGAATACGAAAGATCCGGCGATGTATCAATATATGTGCTCTGTCAAAGAAATAGCGCCTCTTCCCCAAATCTTCTTCGACAAACTGCGGGAAGCCTTCATTGCCTATTCTATTTGTGGCGGTATGCCCGAACCTGCTTCTTTGATGGTTGACTTTAATGATATGCAAAAAGTGGATTCATCGCTTCGGGATATATTGAATGACTATGCTCTGGATTTTGTGAAACATACTACACCTACGTTGGCGCCCCGTATCAATTATGTATGGAACTCTCTGCCCTCTCAATTGGCGAAAGAAAATCGTAAGTTTGTTTATCAACTGGTTCGTCCCGGAGCACGTGCGCGTGAATACGAAGATGCTATTTTATGGTTGGAACAAGCTGGTCTTGTCAACAAAGTAGTTCTGAGCAAGTCGCCTAGGCTGCCACTGAAAGCCTACGATGATTTGAGCACTTTTAAGCTCTATGCATTGGACATAGGGTTGTTGAGGCAATTGTCCGAACTGGATGCAAGTGTTTTGTTATTGTCCACTCCCGGATATACGGAATATAAAGGGGCATTGGCAGAGAATTATGTATTGCAAAGTCTTACAGCACAATTTCAGGCTTCGTTCCGTTACTGGACTTCCGGTAATAAAGCAGAAGTGGATTTTTTACTTCAGCATGGTAATCATATTTATCCGGTAGAAGTGAAAGCAGACCAGAATATAACAGGTAAAAGTCTGATTCAGTACGAGAAACTTTATCAACCTGCTTGCCGGATTCGATATTCGATGTTGAATTTGAAACAAGACGGCAATCTGATTAATATTCCTTTATTTCTTGCGGATAAGACGAAAGAGCTGCTGAATAATAACGTGAGATAAAGAATAGAGAGAAACGGCCAAGTGATGAAAAATACAGGTCATTTAAGGAAAATATCTGTGAAATGTAACGTTTCTCATAGTCTGTGAATCATTTATTATATCAGAAATCGGTCGTATTGGCTACATTTACTCCGATTTTACAAACTAATAAATAAAATAGCTATGAAGACATTAAGCAGAACTGTACTTACTCTTTTTGTTTTGTTCTTCTCCTGTTTGGCAGCGATAGCCGGAGAAGTATCTTTTAAAATAACCAGGCAATATCTGAACTTCCCCATCTCCCATAAAGAGAACAGAGGAAGGATGACTTTTGAAGTAAACGGCAAGCCGGATTTATCCGTCGTTATCCGTCTGGCGCCGGATGAAGCGGAATACTGGGTGTTTAAAGATGTGTCGGCTTTCAAAGGAAAGACGATCAAGATAACTTACGACGGCAATGAGAAGGGATTGAGTAAAATATACCAGTCCGACGAAATCGAAGGACAAGCTGAACTGTATAAGGAAAAGAACCGTCCGCAATTCCACTTCACTACCCGGAGAGGCTGGATCAATGACCCTAACGGATTAATCTATTATGAGGGCGAATACCACCTGTTCTACCAGCACAATCCTTTTGAAAGAGACTGGGAGAATATGCACTGGGGCCATGCGGTCAGCAAGGACCTGATACACTGGACAGAATTACCGGACGCTCTGTATCCCGACCATTTAGGAACGATGTTCTCCGGTTCGGCAGTCATCGACTATGATAATACCGCCGGATTCAATAAAGGCAAGACTCCAGCCATGGTTGCCGCCTTCACTGCCGCCAGCAGTGACAGACAAGTGCAGGGGATAGCCTACAGCCTTGACAAAGGACGTACCTTCACGAAGTACGACAAGAATCCGGTGATTAACTCCAAGGAGAAATGGAACTCTCAGGACACACGCGACCCGAAAGTGTTCTGGTATGCGCCCTCCAAACATTGGGTACTGGTACTGAACGAGCGCGACGGACACTCCATCTATACCTCTTCCAATCTCAAAGACTGGAAATACGAGAGCCATGTTACAGGCTTCTGGGAATGTCCCGAATTGTTCGAACTGCCGGTTGACGGTGACAAAAACCACACGAAGTGGGTGATGTACGGTGCTACCGGTACGTATATGCTAGGCTCTTTCGACGGCAAAGTATTTACTCCCGAAGCCGGAAAATACTGCTATACCACCGGAAGTATCTATGCGGCCCAGACCTTTACCAATATTCCGGCAAGCGACGGCAGACGCATCCAGATAGGCTGGGGAAGAATCTCCCACCCCGGTATGCCTTTCAACGGAATGATGATGCTCCCCACCGAACTGACTTTGCGTACCACCAAAGACGGCATCCGCCTTGTCAACGTTCCCGTAAAGGAGGTCGAATCCTTGTGTAAGCCTCTTCGTTCCTGGAAATCTCTTTCTTCGGATGAGGCCAACCGCCATCTGAAAGAGTTTTATGATGCCGACTGTCTCCGCATTAAGACAACGATCAAACTCTCTCATGCCACGGATGCCGGATTCAACCTTTTCGGCCAGCGCATGATCGGCTACGACATGAACTCCAATACCCTGAACGGCCGTTTCTACTCTCCCCAAGACCCGACCAGCATGGAGTTGAGTGCCGATATTTACATTGACCGCACCTCTATCGAAGTATTTATCGACGGCGGACTGTATTCTTATTCCATGGAACGCCGCCCTGACACTAACAACAGAGAAGGACTCCACTTCTGGGGAAACCGTATCGAAGTGAAAGACCTGCAAGTCTTTTCCGTAGAATCCATTTGGTAGACGGAAATCAAAAGCTATCTTTGTTTTCAGTTATTTAAATAGGAAAGAGAATATGAAAACGCGTAGTGAAGTTTTTCAGTTTGAGAAAGAGTTGAAATGGGAGCACCCCGCTCCGGGAATCCGTCGTCAGATAATGGGATACGACGGACAGTTGATGATGGTCAAGGTAGAATTTGAGAAAGGAGCGGTCGGTACGTTGCATGAACATTACCACAGTCAGGCTACCTACGTGGCAAGTGGAAAGTTTGAACTGACCATCGGCGACCGGAAAGAGATACTGTCGACCGGCGATGGCTACTATGTAGCACCCGACGAACCGCATGGATGCGTCTGTCTGGAAGCGGGAGTATTGATAGACACATTCAGTCCCATGCGGGCGGATTTTCTGGAATAGTTCCTGATGAATGGTAGGTTACCGGATAATGATGGTATAAATTTACCACATATATGGTATTTCCTGTCAACAAAAACTGCACTATCTTTGTAATATCTTAAAACAAAGGAAATTAAAAACAGATATATATGGAAAAGATTGCAAGGAAATTGACGGATTTGATAGGTAACACTCCGTTGTTGGAACTAAGTAATTATAATAAGAGTAACGGCTTGAAGGCTCGCCTGATAGTGAAAATCGAATCATTCAATCCCGCGGGCAGTGTAAAAGACCGCGTGGCATTGGCAATGATTGAAGATGCCGAAGTGAAAGGAGTCTTGACTCCCGGCGCAACGATCATCGAGCCTACCAGTGGAAATACGGGAGTAGGATTGGCATTCGTGGCTGCCGCCAAGGGGTACAAACTGATTTTGACGATGCCCGATACGATGAGCGTAGAACGTCGTAACCTTTTGAAAGCTCTGGGAGCGGAACTTGTGCTCACTCCCGGTGCCGACGGAATGAAAGGGGCGATTGCCAAAGCGGAAGAGTTGAAAGCTGCCACTCCGGGCAGCGTTATCTTACAGCAATTTGAAAATCCTGCTAATCCCGCTATGCATCTACGCACTACCGGACTGGAAATATGGAGAGATACCGAGGGGAAAGTCGATATCTTCGTTGCCGGTGTAGGTACTGGCGGGACAATTAGCGGAGTAGGAGAAGCATTAAAGATGCGCGATCCCAGTGTGAAGGCGGTGGCGGTAGAACCTGCCGACTCTCCGGTACTGTCCGGCGGAAAGCCCGGACCTCACAAGATTCAGGGAATCGGTGCCGGTTTCGTACCGAAGACTTATAATGCTTCTGTCGTAGATGAAATTATTCAGGTGCAGAATGACGACGCTATCCGTACCAGTCGTGCGCTGGCGGAAAAAGAAGGGCTGTTGGTCGGCATATCTTCGGGAGCAGCCGTCTATGCGGCTACCGAACTGGCGAAACGTCCCGAAAACGAAGGGAAGATGATCGTAGCCTTATTGCCCGATACGGGAGAGCGTTATTTATCTACTATCCTGTACGCGTTTGAAGAGTATCCTTTGTAAAGGAAGGACATTGATTTGAAAAAAGGAAATAAGAAACAGAGAAAGGAAGGTATGTCAAAAGCCTATTGTAATTAAACTGAGGGTGTACTTCATTCACAAATTGAAGTGCACCCTCTTTCTTTAATTAGAATTGATAATGATATCTTTAGCTGATAAATCTTATGCCAAACCCTGGTGTTATATTAGGTGTTAGTCGTCCACGTTCCAATTTGTAACTAGAGGTATCAACGTCTGTAGAGAAACATGTTACTCCTTCAATAGTAGGGACATTGCCATAAGCGGCTGCTAAATGTGAACTATAGCATGTCTTTATTGCATCACCCCAGGAATGTGGAGATGCCATCATGCCGATATTTTTTAATTGGGGCATTAATTTACGCCAACGAGTGAATCCGTAACCTAATACGTCTTCCAGATATACGTCCAGTAGCTGTTTCTCACCAAGTTTGAAGTTGAGTTCTCTGTCGGGATTTGCTTCTCCGTCTCCTAATAGAGTATTACGTCGTCCATTCTTTAAACACCACTCTTTTAGTTTGGTATAATCTTCGTATGTCTCCCGGAACGGTTCTTCAATCCAGAACAGAGGAATATTTTCTATACCCTTTAGATATTCGATGAAATAATCAAATGTGAAGGCATCATTACCATCTACAAGAATATCACAATCAGGAAAATTGTCATAAATAAGTTTTGTTACAGCAATATCTGTTTTTAGTCCTTCGTCTTTGGCCATCCATTTGCCCCCTCGTCCTATTTTTACTTTAAACTGACGGTAACCATAATTATAGTCATAAAGGCAGTTCTCTAATATTTTATTCAGTCCGGCAGGGTTTTCAATAGGATCCATTTCATCAAAATAGATCATACCAGAATAGCAGGATGTTAATATCGGGCGATCATTTCCACTAATGAGCGCATACACAGGTTTATTAAGAATTACCCCTGCCAAATCATGCAGGCAGATATCAAATATATAATTTTCTTTATTTAATGTACCAATAGTTGGTGCGAACAAATCAGCAACACTTTTTCCTTTAATAGTTGGAAAAAGGCTTTCCGCAGTTTTGCGGTTACCATTCATAAGCCCGATTCCTTCTGCGCCTTTATCGGTTGTTAGTATGCAGAATGTTAGGTTTGGACCTGTTCCATGGTGACCTAGACGTGAATTTTTGCCTACAAGGCGTGGGTATTTTAATTGGGCCACTTTAAATTTGATATCTTTAATTTTGTGGTATGCTAACTCGTTTTTTGTTTTCTGATCTCCATAGATATTATTGGCAAAAGCCATGGAAGGTATGACACTGGCAATAGATGCAGTAGCTGCTAATTTTAAAAAATTTCTTCTTTCCATCTTATTCTATATTAAATGTTTTATTATCGAATCTTTTCTATTCGGGAAAATAGGTAATCACTCAATCCTGTTATCTGTATTCCGATGCGAGCATACAGAACAGGATCTGATATGTTACTGATGTCCATTTCAATCTGCATGTCTTTTAAGTTAGAAATATTCTGTATGTTTACTCTATTAATAGAACTTACATCATCAACAAATTGAGTCTTGTTTACTAAAAGAAAAGCGGTGCTGATCTTGGCTCCATCTGTTATTTTCTCGATATCGAAGTTTGCCTTCAGTGTATTACCATTGATGGAAAACTTTTCATTCTTTATCAGGTAGTAAGGTTCTACAGGGTATTCACAGGTTGTATTTCCTTTTACAGTTAGATAAACAGTGTCCCGGTGGTTTACCCATGGTCCGTTTTTATCACGTGTTATTAGTTTATAATCACCATCGAACAGTAATGCCTGGAATGATCCATCTTGAGTAACATATACTGGAATGGGGTCTTTTTTTCCAAACCCTTCTTGATATAGTTGCATCTGGATTTTTTTTCCACTGCCTCTTACTCCTATATATTCATTATTGTAGGTAACTTTACCACTTAACATAGATGCCGGTTCATCGAAATTGTCAAAGCGATTACAGCTATGCAGAGATAGAAGACAGATTATTGACAATATGTAAATAAAATGATGTTTCATATTTATATAAATAAGAGGATTATTGATATGGATTCTTTGTCAAATTCGGATTATTATTAATCCAACCTTGATCTATAAAATTATAGTAGTTTCGTAACTGGAAGTTACGGGGATAAGGAGCCATATAAGCTTTCTTTTTTTCGAAAACCCATTTTCCATCTCTTGGGTCACCCGGTTGGTGAATGACGTATGGAAATAATACATATTGTACAGCATCGGAATTATTTTCATCTCCGTCCCATAGCTTGTGTGCTATTCTCCAACGCTTTAAGTCCCAGTAACGCTGGTTTTCAAATGCAAATTCTACTCTGCGTTCACGGATGATATCATTAAGGGTTACTGACTCTAGGGGCTGTATACCTGCCCTTGATCTTACTTGATTAATATATCCTAGTGCAGAAGGATCATTTAGTTCCATTGCCGCTTCAGCAGCAGTCAATAAAATTTCAGCATATCTGAATTGTACGTACCATACTTCGCTGCCTCGCGAGATAGTACCAGCTGAGGCTGTTTCATCTAAGAACTTACGAATATTGAAACCGCTTTTATTGATGTTGTTGTCACTATTTTCTACAGGACCATTTAATGCGGTGATAGTGTTACCTGCCTCGTCTGTAGTGCCACAAGTGCTTGTTTCTGTTTTCCATGCTCCATTTTCCAGATATTTTCGTCCAGCCTGGAAGATAACTTCTTTGCCTTTGAATTTTGCTCCAGGATAGATGACTGTTCCATAAAGACGGGCGTCTTTTTGTGCAAAAGCGTCTTCAGCCTTATCATAATAGATATAATCACCATCATTAGCATGGGTTTTGATACTTCCATCACGATCGTTAGCATATTCAAAGGCTTCCACTAAATTCAAAATAGGTGTCATAACACTTCCACCTTGGTCTTCTTTAGCTGAAATCATGATATTGGAAGTAGTAAACTGATGAGTCAGTCCCGGATATTTATAGTCTACAGCCCAAATAACTTCTACATTATTTTCTTTAATAGTGACAGCATTATAGAAATTAACGCCTTTGTCCGCCTCTGTTTCTTGTAATTGATATTTCCCACCTTTTATAACTTCCCGACAGGCTTTTAGGGCAGTTTCATAGTAGCCTTTAGCTTTATTTGCATCAATGCCAATTTCATTCTTGTCTGTTCGGATGGGAGCCTCCATAAGATTGTTATATTTGGCTATAGATGCAGCATATATGGCCGCTCTTGCTTTAAGTGCTAATGCTGCCCACTTTGTAGCTCTTGCTGCATTAATTGAGGGAGCCTCCGGGAGCATATTGTTGTCAACTATCGCTGTACATTCATTGATGACGTAATTGTAAGATTCTTCTTCGGTGGATCTGGGTAAACGTAATGTTTCTATGTCCATTCCGGGAGTATATTCCATAATTTGGTCACCGACTAAAGGAATTCCTCCTAAGCCACGTATCATATTAAAATAAGTCCATGCCCGTAAAAAACGTACTTCTCCTTCCAATTGTACCTTTTCCGAGGTTTCCAGGTCTGAGTTTCGTATACTGCGTAATAACTGATTGATGTTGCGTATTAAAGTGTAAGGATAGATACGCCATAAATCATTTGCAAATTCATTGGTTTGGTCAGGTCCACCATTGGAAAGACAAGCTTCATCTAAGTAGATGAAGGACTTGCTGTCTTCCAGCTTTTGTCCCCATCGGGCTCGTCCATAGATATTTGCCAATGCGGATTTTATCATTTTAGGATCATTAAAAACAGCTTCGTCCGATAATAGCTGGTCAGGTTCTCTGTCTAGAAAATCGGAACAAGAAGTAATAGGTAGCAAAATTGCCAGTAAAAGGAATAATTTGTATCTTTTCATATCATTAGAATTTTATGTTAAAACCTAAACTAATGAGTCGTGTTGTGGGATATTGTATACCAGAATTGGAGGTTACTTCAGGGTCAATGCCATCTATATTCGCTAAATAGAACAGATTTTGTCCTGATAGATATACACGAATGTTTTGTGATTTGAGAAGTTTGTTAACAGTCTCTGGTAGAGTATATCCCAGTTCAAAATTCTTTAATTTGATGTAAATCACATTATGTGTCCAAAATGAACTCTTCCAATAATTGCTATGGCTACTTTTACCTGCGAGCATCGTAGGGTATTTGCCTGGTATAAGTGTACTTTGAGGATCAGAAGGGTCACTCAAATGCCATTGGTCTTCAAGCATAAATTTTGCGGAGTTTCCGCCATTAGTGAATGGGACGCGTAATTCTCTGTCTTGTGTCCATGTGGTACAACTTGCTCCGGTGAAATCCATAGCCAGATCAAATCCCTTCCATTGGAAAGCAAAATTAAGTCCGAAGTTGAAGGCCGGTAGGCTGCCTTCAGTATATCCGATAGGACGTTGGTCCATTTCATTAATTACCTTATCACCATTTACGTCTTTGTATTTAATGTCACCCGGACGAAGGGTTTTATTTCCTTGTTGGTCGTTATCAATTGGGTATGAAGCAATTTCTTCCCATGATTGAAACTGACCGATAACTTCATATCCCCAGCTAATGGAATTCATCCGATGATATTTGGAGTTACGGTATTGATCCCATGAATTACCGAAAATAGGTTTGTATTGTTCCCAATCAAGATGCCTTGAGTAACTGAAGTTACCACCAATGGAATAGGATAAATCGCCTATGTGATGATTCCATGTAAGGGCTCCATCGATACCTCTATGTATGTCCGAGTTTAAATTTTCTTTCGGAAGATCGAAGCCGGCTTCGTCTGGAATAAGTACATCATATCTTGGAGCAGGTAATCCGGTACGTTTTCTGTTAAAGAAATCGAAGGAACCGGTCAATCGGTTGTTGAACAACCCAAAATCAATACCGATATCGAATAATTTGGCTTTAATCCAAGACATGTTGGTCACAGGTAATCCGCGTGGTTCAGCACCTATATAATATTCTCCGTCAATGACAGCACCTGTTTTATTATAGTTATATCCATCCAGATAATCAAAAGCTGCATAACCGCTTACATTATCATCTCCCAGTAAACCATAAGAGGCTCTTATTTTCAGGTCATTGAGAATTGGTGACAATAAACTACGTTTCCAGAACCCTTCTTCCGATATTCTCCATCCGGCAGAGATAGAAGGGAACAGGCCCCATCGATTGTTAGGTGGAAATTTCCAGGACCCATCGTAACGGGCAGATACTTCCAACAGATATTTTTGTGCATAATTGTAGTGTATGCGTCCAATATATCCTAAACGTGCTTCTGTCATATTCCCGTGATCATTGAATGTATCCATTGTTTGGAAGTCAAACAAATGTAATGAATTAGAGGCTGGAACAGCATGAATATCAAAATATGGATTATCTTTTTTAAAGGATTCCACACTTGCGACGGCATCAATTCCATGTAACCCGAAGGTTTTGTTATAAGTCAGCTGCAATTGTCCTTTTAACTCTTCTTTGCGGTACACGTTTCTTTTCAATACCGGATTATTCATACTGAATACTACCGGATATGTATCTGTCTTTTCGTCATATCCGTATAGCTTATAAGTATTTTCTTGTGTATCAGCATATTTTTGTGAATAAAAATAAGAGAATAATCCTTTTAGCTTCAATCCGTTTAAGATTTCATATTCAGCAGTGAAATTAAGTTGGGCGACCCGGAAGGTTTCTTCGGATTTTCCTGAAATATCATAATTTAGAATTGCAAAGTTACTATCTCCGTAAGTAGATGTTCGGGCCGGATATTTGGGATTATCATTTGCATAAGGACGTATGGTAGGCAGGTTGCGGTACAATCCGAGAAAAGGAGCTTTAATATCATCTCCTGGTACACCTGGATTCTTTTTCCGTTCGATTCGTCCACTCATAGTAGCCCCTATTTTGAATCGATCGGATACATCCGCTTCAATGTTCATTTGTACGTTTGTGCGGTTGAAGTTTCCATAATTAACTACGATAGATTCTTGCAAAGTATTGCTTACTCCTAAATAATAGCGTATTTTGTCCGATCCTCCCGAAATATTAGCGCCGACATATGATTGTGCACTTGTCCGGAAAATATAATCGTACCAGTCGAAAGGACGATATCCTTTTTCTGTACCTTGTTCCCATTTGTGCAGGTCATCCATTGTATAGAGTGGATTCTTATTTCCGGTGATAGCATCAGACTGTATGTAGCTTCTGACATATGTGGCTGCGTCGGCCGGTTGGGGATATTGCAGCATGGACTGCCATCCGTATCGCGCATTAATAGTTACTGTATTACGGCTTTTTAGCTTACCTTTCTTAGTGGTAACTACTATAACTCCATTTGCAGCTTGTAAACCATAGATAGCAGCCGACGCATCTTTCAATACAGCTATAGATTCAATATCATTGTAATCTATCTGGTTGAATTGTCCTTCATTTTGCTGGACACCATCTATTACGAAAAGAGGAGTACCCATGTTGCGTATATTGATTTTGGTTACGGCACCAGGACCCGGAGCGCCATCGTCATGCCTGAAGTTTAATCCGGCAATTTTACCAGCAAGTGCACCTGACGTGACAGGAGAAGATGAGCGGACTATTGCTTTACTTTGTACAGTACTGATAGCTCCAGTTAATGTAGGCTTTTTCATGCCCGAACCATATCCGGTTACTACAATTTCATCTATTACATTGTTATCGGAAATTAGACGGACATCTATATTGGAGGCGTCTTTGATTACTATGTCCTTAGGCAAAAAACCGATATAAGAGACTATTAATATATCGCCTTTACCAGCTTCTACATTGAAACTGCCGTTTATGTCTGAAACGGTACCGCTATTTGTGTCTTTAAGTTTAATACTTGCTCCTACCAAAGGTTCTCCATTTTCATCTGTAATAGTTCCTGTTATTATTTTCCTGGCATTGTGATAATTGCTAGGTCCGGATTGTCGCTGAGAAATAACAGTTTCTTTGATAAGAGTTACCTGGTTGGCAACAATTTTATATGTCAATCCCGTATGTTTCAAGGTCTGATTTAAGATAATGGGCAACTTTTGTTGTTTGAGTTGTATATTAACCTTTTTTTCTAACAGATACTTGATACTGTCTGAATAGAGAAAAACATAGTCACTGTGTTTCTCTATTTGATTTAATACAGCTTTGATCGGTCCATTCTTTACATTGACAGATAGTAATATTGTCTCATTTTCCTGTGCATTTATGCTCGGGATAGTCAGTATTAGAAAAAGTAATATGCTTATATATTGCAAAGCATAACAATTATTAAATCGTAATTTTTTATAGAACTTATTATTATTCATATCTTTGCGTAGATTTTAATTTCTCGTAATGTGAAATTTAATTTTCTCTTGATTGCCGGATGATATTGCAGTATTATCCGGCATTTTTAATTTTTTACAGGTCATGTTTCATAGGCAGATAGTTTTAGTTAATATTAATTTTCTTTGAAATGAGGATTTCGTTTCCTTTATGGGTGTATGTAATGGGAATAACATTGGAAATATTTTTTAATGTGATGTCCAGATCTTCGAATAGTACTATTTTTCCACTGCATTTTAGACTGTATATATCTTTTTCCATCTTAATATTTACTGCATAATGCCGTGATAATTTGTTGATGATCGTTGAAAGTGGTTGGCTCTCCAAATATAGTAATCCGTTTTTCCAACAGATATAGTTGTAGGCATTAACTTGGGTTTTATAGCAACTATCTTTACTTGTAGCAAACATTTCATTTGGTTTTAGGCAAGTTGACATGTGTAATTTATCCGAGTATACCTTAACTTTACCTTGAGCCAATACTACAGAATGTGCGGCTTCTTCTTTGTAAGAAGATACATTAAATTTAGTTCCTAAAACATGGACGTCAAAGCGAGAAGTATGTACAATAAACGGTTTGTGTTTATTTTTTGCTACTTCCACATATGCCTCACCTTCTATGGATATTTTGCGTATTGCAGAATCAAGTCGGGCTGAATAGTTGAGGACCGTTTCTGAATTTACCCATATTTTTGTTCCGTCAGCTAAAGATAGAAAAGATGTTTTTCCTCTGGGGACTATTAATGTATGTGCACCTGCTGTTTGCGTAGATTTTCTTTCTTGTTTTCTTTCATTTTCGATGATAAAGGTGCCATTCTCTTTATATTGTAAATAAGAATATGAATCTAATGGCAATATTTCTCCATCAGACAGAATAAGCATGATATTGTTTCCTTGTAAAATGCTGTCGATGTTTACGGATGCTTTTATAGAATGGGGAGTCGTAGGATTAAATTTCCATAAGCTTCCTAGAAGAATAATCATGAAACATGCTGCAATAGAAGCTGCATAACTCCAGCGTTTAATGGTGGAACGTTTTGTGATTTTGTTGTTAATGTTCCTCCATATTTCTTCTTTTTCTGTATTTGAATAAGAATAAGCATTCAGCTTCGTTCCTTTCATAAGAGAGATCGCTTCATTTATTACTTCATTTTGTTCCGGATATTTTTTGATAAAAGAATTCCAGTATAAATGATCTTCTTCATCAGGAAAAAGCTGCCATTTAATGAATCGTTCGTCTTTTAAGAAATCGACAGGTTTGTAATTTTGATATGGTTTTTGCATACTTTATCATTAAGGTATATATGATAAAGACTGCATATATTTTTTTTTATAATCATTTTTGAGAAGAAAAATCTCTCTTTTTTATTTTATTTTTTGTATGAACTTGATTTTAGGTCGTGTCAGTTTAGTAAATAATCACTATATAATAATAGTACAATAAATAGATCTTCCTTTTGCCGGATTCTTTCTATAGCTCTGAAAACTAGATTACGTGTAGCTTGAGGAGTCATATCTAATAAAGAAGCTATCTCATCATAACTCATCTCCTGAATGAAACGAAGGTATATGGCTTCTCTTTGCCTTCCGGTCAACATATCAAGCAACTTTTCTACTTTATTGTGAATTTCTATTTGGTCTTCTTTCACAATCATTTGATCAAGAGTAGTAACTTTGATAGTAAAGAGATTTTTGTAGGTGTCTATTTCATCAGTAATAATCGTATTTTTACTTAAGTCAAAAAGTCTATTCTTTAACATCTGAAATAGATCGTATTTTGTGTTATTTACCCCTTTCAATTCATTTCGCTTAAAATAAAGCTTATAAAAGATGTCTTGAATGGCATCTTTTATAAGTTCACGATGAAATCCTAATCCAATACCATATGATAAAAGGTCATCAATGTATTGATTATAAATCTTTTCTATTTTAAAATCACCGGGCATTTAAGAGAAAAATAAGAATTTGTATTAATCTTTATTTTGCTTTTTGTTTTTATGAATTCTCATTAGCCCGCAGACCGAAAACTTTTCCTGTCATCTGATCTACAGGTACTTTCCATACTTTGACATTCCGTACGGCAGGATCGGAATAGCTGAACTGATCTTTCGTGTAATGGCGCATGATAATGTCCAGTGCACGGCGCTTTTCCTCCATATCTTCTATGAATTCTACTTTTCCACGGCACATTGCGCTCTCCGAGCGCATACTGTAGCTGCAAGCTACCTGCTTATGCTGATAGACAAGTTTGTGTCCGAGGCTGAACGTGATACACACGTTGTTATTATGTTGCAGCATTTCTATTTTTCCCCCTTCGGGACCGGAATGGAGGTAAAGAGTATCGTTTTCATAACCGAAGTTCATAGGAATTACATATGGATTGCCTTCCAGGTCCGTTATGCCTACAAAGCAGGCATCGGCTTGAAGAATAATGGATTCGATTCGTTGCTTGTCTTCGATAACGATTGTTTTCATTCTAATGTCAGTTTTTACAGGTTTGTGCCAAACCTCTGGCACAGTTGTGCCATCGCATTGGCACTACTATGCCCCGCCTTTGGCACAAGCGTGCCAATAGGGTGGCACAGAAGAGTATACTATTAATTCGTTTTTACAGTACTTGTTTCTATTTCTCAATCAGCGCAAAGTCTAATTGCTTCTTCTCCAGATTGGCACGTGCCACACGGATAGTGATGGCATCTCCCAGACTATATATCTTGTTCTTACGGCGTCCCCGGAGGCAATAATTCTTTTCGTCGAATTCATAATAGTCATCATCCAGGTCACGGATCGGAACCATACCTTCGCATTTGTTCTCGTTGAGTTCAACGTAAAGCCCCCATTCCGTTACACCGGAGATCACACCGTCATAAATCTGTCCGAGACGTTCGCTCATGAATTCTACCTGTTTGTATTTGATAGAAGCACGTTCGGCATTGGCTGCAATCTGTTCCATGTTCGAACTATGGTCGCAGAGGTCCTCGTACTTGCTTTCGGATACGCTACGACCGCCATCCATATACTTCGTAACCAAGCGGTGCACCATCATATCCGGGAATCGGCGGATGGGTGAAGTGAAGTGGGTGTAATAGTCGAATGCCAGTCCGTAGTGACCAATATTGTGCGTAGAATAACGCGCTTTCTGCATGGCACGGATGGATACGGTTTCAATCAGGTTTTCCTCCTTCTTGCCATGAATATCGTCCAGCAAATGGTTGATAGACTTTGATATATCTGTTTTCGTTCCGCTTGTACGTACCTTATAGCCGAAGCGGGCGATGAACTGTGACAGGTTTTCCAACTTTTCCGGATCGGGCAGATCGTGGATACGATAAGGAAGTACTTTAGGTTTCTTGTTTTTAGGCACTCGTCCCACTTTCTCTGCAACTGTTCTGTTAGCGAGCAGCATGAATTCTTCTACCAGCTTGTTGGCATCTTTGGATTCTTTGAAGTATACGCTGATAGGTTTGCCCTTTTCGTCGATTTCAAACTTCACCTCGTAGCGGTCGAAGTTGATAGCTCCTGCTGCGAAACGTTTCTCGCGAAGTGCTTTGGCGATGGTATCCAGCATGAGAACTTCTTCTTTAAAATCGCCTGTTTTCGTTTCGATGATCTGTTGCGCCTCTTCGTATGTGAAGCGACGGTCGGAGTTGATGACGGTATGTACGATGCGGGAGTCTCTTACTTCTCCTTTTTCGGTAATGTCAAAGATGACGGAGAATGCGAGTTTCTCTTCATTCGGACGCAGGGAGCAGATGAAGTTGCACAGGCGTTCGGGAAGCATCGGAATGGTGCGGTCCACCAGATAAACGGAAGTCGCCCGCTTCTCTGCTTCTTTGTCGATGATGCCGCCTTCTTTTACATAGTGAGTCACGTCAGCGATATGTACGCCTACTTCCCACAATCCGTCTTTGATGGGGCGGATCGAAAGTGCGTCGTCGAAGTCCTTGGCGTCTTTCGGGTCGATGGTGAAAGTCGTTACCTTACGGAAGTCTTCGCGTCTGGCTATCTCTTCCGGAGTAATTTCTGCGGGGATCTTATCAGCTGCTGTTTCTACCGCTTTCGGATATACGTAGGGCAGGCCGAACTCAGCGAGGATGGCGTGCATTTCTGTTGTATTGTCTCCTGCTACCCCGAGGATGTCGATCACTTGTCCGATAGGATTCTTTGCTTTGTCGGGCCATTCGGTTACTTTCACGATTGCCTTGTCACCGGTTTTTCCTCCTTTCAGCTTCTCTTTCGGGATGAAGATGTCGTTGGCAAGCGTACGGTTTTCCGTAACTAAGAATGCATACGACTTGGCTACTTCCAGTGTACCTACAAAGGTGTCATTGGCACGTTCCAGAATCTCGATGACTTCTCCTTCCGCGTCTTTATTCTTCCGCTTGGCGTAGAAAGTGATCTTTACTTTGTCATTGTTCATGGCATGTGCCGAATTGCGTTCGGCAACAAAGATCGGATCGCCTCCACCTTCGGGGATAAATGAGTTCTTTCCGTTGCTCTTGCGTTGGAAGGTACCGATCATCTCCGTTCCGTGATTGTTGAGGCGGAACTTTCCTTTTTCAATTTCGGAAATATAATCGTCATCTGAAAGGTCGTGTAACAGATCAGCGCATAGCATTTTCTGCGGATGGGTAGTGAGATGCAACTCCGAGAAAATATACTTCATACTAAGCGTTTCGCTGGGTTTGGCATGGAAAAAGTCTATCAATAACGCTGCCAGCTCTTTCTTACTCATCCTTTTGCCGGCCTTTTTCTCTTTCTTTTCTTTCTTTTTCGCCATAATGTATAGAATTGATTTATTTGAAAATTCTTTGATGGGAGTACAAAGTAAACAAATATTTGAATTTGATAGTTATGAATTGGATAAAACTTTCGCTGACTTCGATAATTTCGTCCTTATTAAAATAAAAAGTATTCCTTCTAAGGTGATTTAGGAGGAATGCTTATAAGAGAGAATAATTGAGAAATGCAAAATGGCTTTTATTTTATATTTATTGTATCTTTGTAGCATCATTCTTTTCTTATACATTGAGGTTATAATTAATGGAGAGCATCTTAATAACAGGAGCAAGCGGATTTATAGGAAGTTTTATTGTCGAAGAGGCATTAAAACGAAAGTTTGGTGTGTGGGCGGGGATTCGTCCCACCAGCAGCAAAAAGTACTTGAAGAACCGGAAGATCCACTTTCTGGAACTGGACTTTGCCCATCCCAATGAATTGCGTGCCCAACTCTCCGGACATAAAGGAACCTATAATAAGTTTGATTATATCATCCATTGTGCGGGAGTCACGAAATGTCCGGATAAGAATACTTTTGATTATGTGAATTATCTACAGACCAAATACTTTATTGATACCCTGAAAGCGTTGAATATGGTTCCGAAGCAATTCATCTATATCAGTACGCTGAGTGTATTCGGACCTGTACGCGAAAAAGATTATTCGCCGATAGAAGCCGGTGATGTCCCGATGCCAAATACTGCTTATGGTCTTAGCAAGCTTAAGGCTGAACTTTATATTCAGAGTATTCCCGGTTTCCCTTATGTTATTTATCGCCCTACAGGAGTTTACGGTCCTCGTGAACTGGATTATTTCCTGATGGCGAAGTCCATCCGGCAGCATGTTGACTTCTCTGTCGGCTTCCGGCGGCAGGACCTGACTTTTGTTTATGTAAAAGACATTGTGCAGGCCATCTTTTTAGGAATAGAAAAAAAAGTGACTAGAAGAGCCTATTTTCTGACTGACGGGAAGGTGTATAATAGTCGTGTATTTTCGGACTTAATACAAAAAGAACTGGGTAATCCGTTTGTTATTCATGTGAAATGTCCATTAATTGTGCTAAAAGTTATATCTTTGCTCGCTGAATTCATTGCAACACGTTCCGGCAAGAGCAGTACGCTGAATTCTGATAAATATAAAATAATGAAACAACGTAACTGGCAATGTGATATAACCCCTGCCATTAATGAGTTAGGGTATGCTCCCGAATATGACTTGGAGAAGGGAGTCCGTGAAACCATTGACTGGTATAAAAACGAAGGATGGCTTTAGACTTATTTAAGCGAGTGGAAACCCGGAAGGGGTTGTTTGCTGTGGAGAAGATAACATTGATTTATAATCTGTTGACCTCCATTTTGATTCTGTTCCTGTTTCAGCGAATGGATCATCCATGGCACATGTTGCTGGATAGGGCGATGATCGCTGCAATGACTTTTCTGCTGATGTATCTTTATCGGCTGGCTCCTTGCAAGTTTTCGGCGTTTGTACGTGTTGCTATTCAGATGAGCCTGCTTTCCTACTGGTATCCGGATACGTTTGAGTTTAACCGGTTCTTTCCGAATCTCGACCATGTGTTTGCCATAACCGAGCAGTTTATCTTCAATGGGCAACCTGCTATCTGGTTCTGTCATACATTCCCGCATCTTTTGGTCAGTGAAGCATTCAATATGGGATATTTCTTTTATTATCCGATGATGCTCATTGTGACGGTGTTTTATTTTATCTATAAGTTTGAATGGTTTGAGAAGATGTCGTTTGTACTGGTAACTTCTTTCTTTATCTATTATCTGATTTATATCTTTGTTCCGGTAGCAGGGCCGCAGTTCTACTTCCCGGCTATAGGTTTTGATAATGTATCTAAAGGAATTTTCCCGGCTATCGGCGATTATTTCAATAACAATCAGGAGTTACTTCCCGGTCCGGGCTATCAACATGGCTTCTTTTACAGTTTGGTAGAAGGTTCGCAGCAAGTGGGAGAGCGTCCTACGGCGGCTTTCCCCAGTTCGCATGTCGGTATTTCTACCATTCTTATGATTATGGCATGGCGTGGAAGTAAGAAGTTGTTTGCCTGTCTGATCCCTTTCTATATGCTGCTTTGCGGGGCTACCGTGTATATTCAGGCACACTACGTTATCGATGCGATCGTAGGTTTCTTCTCTGCATTCTTGTTGTATGTTGTGGCGACGTGGATGTTCAAGAAGTGGTTTGCGCAGCCGATGTTTAAGTAAAACTAATCTAAAAGAGAATTTACTTTTTCAGGAATTGTTTCGAATATCCGGAACAATTCTTCTTTCGTTTCTGCCCGCAACATGGCAATACGAGTCTCTTTAAAATTAGGAATCCCTTTGAACAACGGACTGGCAGCCAAGTGGCGGCGCACGTGCAAGATGCCCCTGCGTTCATCAAGCAGATTCACACTGTCAATCACTTCCTGGCGAAGTACCTCCATACACCATTCAAAGCTGAGTGGCGGCAATTCCTCCCCCGTTTCCAGATAATGCTTTATTTCCTTGAATATCCAGGGACGTCCGAAGCTGGCACGACCGATCATGACGGCATCTACTCCGTAGCGGTCAAAACACTCCTTGCAGCGTTGGGGCGTTGTCACATCTCCGTTGCCAATGATAGGAATGTGCATCCTTTGATTGTTCTTTACTTCTCCGATCAGTGTCCAGTCTGCTTCTCCGGTGTACATCTGCGCACGGGTTCTACCGTGAATGGTCAGTGCGGCAATGCCGCAATCCTGTAGTTGTTCTGCCAGATCTACAATGATTTTATTGTTGGCGTCCCATCCCAAACGGGTTTTTACTGTGACAGGTATTTTGACTGCGTCCACTACGGCACGGGTAATTTCCAGCATCTTCGGAATATTTTGCAGCATTCCTGCTCCTGCTCCTTTTCCTGCTACTCTCTTCACGGGGCAGCCGAAGTTTATGTCGAGAATATCGGGCTGCGCCTGCTCTACGATCTTCGCAGCTTCGACCATCGTTTCCGTATCTTTACCATAAATCTGAATAGCTACAGGGCGTTCTTCATCGCTGATACTCAGCTTCTGTGCAGTCTTGCTGACAGCGCGTATCAGTGCATCGCTCGATACAAATTCAGTATATACCATGTCAGCTCCGAACTTTTTGCACATCAGGCGGAAAGCAGGATCTGTTACGTCTTCCATTGGGGCGAGAAGGATGGGATGTTCTCCCAGGTCTATATGGTCTATTTTCATGTATATGATGAACTAAATGATTATTTCGCTGCAAAAATACGGAAAAAAGCCTACTTTTGCCTTTAATCACATACTTAACAATAATAGAATTATGAAAAAAGCTGTATTGGCAGTGTACTCGTATTGCTTATTTATGGTTCTTATTAGTTGCCTTATATTTTTGTTTAGGATGGCTGGGCACTCCGGGGTAAAGCCTTTCAATCGTTCCAGCTTGTAGCATTCTCGGAATAATTTTATTAACAAGATATTGCAATTTCTTTTGAGTATTTATAGCAATTTCTTCCATTGTTACGTAATCTTGCGCTATAGTAATTATCTGTGCTTGCAAATCTTCAAAACTTAATCTCTTTTTTGTTTGTCCTGAGCTCTCAACCTTTCCTTCTGAGCTCTCAACCTTTCTCTCTGAGCTCTCAACCTTTCCTTCTGAGCTCTCAACCTTTCTCTCTGAGCAGCTTTCTGAGATTCTAACTTTTCCTTCTGGCTCATTAACATGATATTTTGTTCCTCTTCCATTTCCTTTTGAAACTAAGAACCCCTCATTACAAAGCTTCTTCAGCATCTTTGTAATGTCCGAACGATGTTGGGGGACAATATATTGCAGTTGGCTGTTACTAATTTCGTTTTCGCTATAACAAGTCACTAAAGCTGTTAGCTCATCTTGTGACAAGCTCTCAACCTTTCCATCAAATAGTTCCTTTAGTTTAATTACCGCATCATCCGGTAATAAGCTGATCATAGGTAGGGTTAATTCTACTTTGTCAGGTCGATTGAATTCTTCAACATATGGTTTCTGCCAGTTAGCTTCTCTCCAGCCTTTTATTATCTTATTTACTCCACTTCCCGCTTTCTCTGAAAAGCCGATCAGCATAAACATTTTCTGTAGCGCCTTATTGCGACATACACTATCTCCTCCTTGATAATATTGTGCTTTGCTGACAAGCATTGTTCCGGGGTTTTTGAAACGATATTTATCGACCCATTGTTCAACGACAATATTTCCTTCTTCTGAGAAGTCGCAGTGAATAAGAGCATTGATAAATGCCTCACGTACTGCGATATGGGTAGGCGTTTCGTCAATGCGTATTCCATTTTTTATTTGAAAAGGTTTTGGCAATATGGCTGTCAGTTTGGGATATACTTTACGGTAGAACTGAAAAAGGTTGGCTTCCCAAGTGCCGTCCGGACAGATACGGTCTGACCATCTGAGAGAAATATCCGTTTCCAGATGCTCTCTATAATCCGGGAAATAGTTTGGCGCACATTCCGGATCTGTGATGCTTTCTGTTTTCCCGAACATGAGAATTCCAGCCAATGTGAATCCTTCTTCTTTGGTATGTCGGTCTCTGCGGTATGCTTCCAGTTTGGTTAAGAAGTCCAGATCATCTAAGCTAAGCCATGGGTGGGATGGCTTAAGGTTAGCAAAAAGTCGCCTGTATTGAATCAGTGTCTCTTTGTCAATATCGTCCATAGAATAATTGGACAGAATTCTTGAATCGCGTGGATGGCTTTCGTCTGAATCTGCAATCATGCGTCTGACTTCTGCATCCGTACATTTATAGTCACCTTCGTGATTACGCTTAAATGTATGTCCGCCAAAAGGATTTTTGGTTCTGTAGATAGGACGTTGTGTGCGACTTGCCCGGGGGACGTAAATCAGAAGAAGCCTTTTACCTTTATAAGATCCTTCATACAAATCTTTGTCCACAAGAAGGTTTTCATTTATACAATCCGGGTTGTTTGCTTGGTTCCAAAAGTCTTTTTTGTATTGGCCGATTTGCTCTTTGGTCAGTCCTTCAATGATAAACTGTTGCTTGTGTTCTTTGACACCTAGTACGATAATTCCCCCATCTGTATTGGCGAAAGAAGAATAAGTATCCCATAAACTATTAGGAAGACCATCTTTGGCTATCTTAAACTCTAAGTCTACAGTCTCCTCCTTCTGTATCAATGAGTCTATATAGTCAATAAAATCCCATTCTTCCAGGTCGTTTAGTATGATAGGTTTCTTATGATCCATTTTTCTTTCTACTTGATTTTCTGCAAAAATACGTATTAATTCGTACCTTTGTACCCTCCTATCACATTTAAATGATTATCAGGTAGTAAAATGAATATAAAAGATTTTGAAATAATGGCGCCTGTCGGTTCGCGTGAATCCCTTGCGGCAGCCATTCAGGCTGGAGCCGATTCTATCTATTTTGGTATAGAAAACCTTAACATGCGTGCCCGTTCTGCCAATACGTTTACCGTTGATGACTTGCGTGAGATAGCTCAGACGTGTGATGAACATGGAATGAAAAGCTATCTGACCGTTAATACCATTATCTATGATAAGGATATTCCTTTGATGCGTACCATTGTGGACGCGGCTAAAGCGGCAGGAATATCAGCGGTGATCGCTGCCGATGTAGCGGTAATGAACTATGCCCGTCAGATCGGTCAGGAAGTACACCTGTCTACTCAATTGAATATATCGAATGCGGAAGCCTTGAAGTTCTACGCTCAGTTTGCCGATGTCGTAGTGCTGGCCCGTGAGTTGAATCTGGAACAGGTGGCCGAGATTTATCGTCAGATTCGGGAAGAGAATATCTGCGGTCCGAGCGGAGAGCAGATTCGTATTGAAATGTTCTGTCACGGTGCCTTGTGCATGGCAGTCTCCGGTAAGTGTTATTTGTCTCTGCACGAAATGAATCACTCGGCCAATCGGGGTGCCTGTATGCAGGTATGCCGCCGTTCTTATACGGTTCGCGATAAGGAGACGGATGTGGAACTGGATATCGACAATGAATATATCATGTCACCGAAAGACTTGAAGACCATTCATTTTATGAATAAGATGATGGATGCGGGTGTGCGTGTATTCAAGATTGAGGGACGTGCCCGCGGTCCTGAGTATGTGCGTACGGTGGTGGAATGTTATAAAGAAGCGATAAAGGCCTATCTGGATGATACGTTTACAGACGAAAAGATTGCCGCTTGGGATGAACGTCTGAAGGCAGTCTTTAACCGTGGCTTTTGGGATGGCTACTATCTGGGACAACGCTTGGGCGAATGGACACGGAATTATGGTTCGGCCGCTACGGAACGTAAAATCTATGTGGGCAAAGGTATCAAATACTTCTCCAATATCGGTGTCTCTGAGTTCTTGGTAGAAGCTGCCGAAGTCAGTGTAGGTGACAAGCTGCTGATAACGGGACCTACCACCGGCGCAGTCTTTATGACACTGGACGAAGCGCGTGTCGATCTGAAGCCGGTAGAGACGGTAAAGAAGGGTCAGCGTTTCTCAATGAAATCAGAGAAGATACGTCCCAGCGACAAATTATATAAATTGGTATCTACCGAAGAATTGAAGAAATTCAAGGGACTTGATGTAGAACAGAAAAGAGGATAAACGATGAGCCAGTATATCTACGAATTGGAGATGAAGGTGCGTGATTACGAATGTGACCTTCAGGGGATTGTCAACAATGCCAATTATCAGCATTATCTGGAGCATACCCGCCACGAGTTTCTGACCTCGGTAGGTGTTAGTTTTGCGGCGTTGCATGAACAGGGAGTCGATCCGGTAGTGGCACGTATCAATATGGCTTTCAAGACTCCGTTGAAGAGTGGGGATGAGTTTGTCTCCAAACTGTATATGAAGAAAGAAGGCATCAAATACGTATTCTATCAGGATATCTTCCGCAAAAGCGATCAGAAAGTAGTAGTGAAATCCACTGTTGAGACGGTATGTGTGGTAAACGGACGTTTAAGTAACAGCGAATTGTTCGACAATGTCTTTGCTCCATACCTGAAATGACCGATAACGAACAAGAACAAATATATAGCATCGCTCTGACAATGGTGCCCGGTATCGGGCACATTGGAGCGAAACGTCTGGTAGAGGGCATGAAGAGTGCCACCGATGTGTTCCGCTTCAGGAAAGAACTGGCGCAACGATTATCCGGAGTACATGAACGGGTGTCGGGTGCACTGGACTGTCCGTCAATTATTGCCCGTGCCGAACAGGAACTTGTATTCCTGCAAAAGAATCATATCCAGTGCCTGACTTTTCATGATGAGGCGTATCCTTCCCGCTTGCGGGAGTGTGAAGACGCTCCTGTTGTACTGTTCTATAAGGGAAATGCCGATTTGAACGCTCTCCATATCATTAATATGGTGGGCACCCGCCACGCTACTGATTACGGTACGCAACTCTGTACTACTTTCCTCCGTGACTTAAAAACTTTGTGTCCTGATGTATTAGTTGTCAGCGGCCTTGCTTACGGCATTGATATCAATGCCCACCGGAGTGCATTGGACAATGACTTGCCTACGGTCGGCGTGTTAGCTCACGGACTGGACCGTATTTACCCTTCTCTTCATCGTAAGACAGCCGTTGAAATGCTTGATAAAGGCGGATTGCTGACAGAGTTTCCTGTCGGTACAACACCGGATAAACACAATTTTATCAGTCGCAACCGTATTGTGGCCGGTATGTGTGATGCTACGATTGTGGTAGAATCGGCTGCCAAAGGCGGCTCTCTGATCACAGCCGAGCTTGCGGAAAGCTATCACCGCGACTGTTTCGCCTTCCCCGGTCGTGTGACCGACGAATATTCAAAAGGATGTAACCAACTGATCCGTGACAGTAAAGCATCCCTTCTGTTGTCTGCCGAAGACTTGGTGGAGGCGATGGGATGGACGTTGGATTCACATCCGGCAAAGGTAGAGAATGTACAGCGCAGCCTGTTTCTGGAACTGACAGAAGAGGAGCAAAAGGTAGTCCATACGTTGGAAAAACAAGGAAACTTACAGATTAATACCTTAGTGGTAGAGACAGATATTCCCGTACATAAAATGAGTGCAATTTTCTTTGAACTGGAAATGAAGGGAGCCGTACGGGTATTGGCAGGAGGAGTTTATCAATTATTATAAATCTAATGACCAACCTAAAACAATTTGAAATGAAACGACATTTTTGGGCATTCATGGCAATAGTATGCCTGTTAACCGTCCAGAACACACAAGGACAACAAATGGTTCTTGCACAGAAAAAATGCAGTTTTAGAGTGTGAAAAGTATGTTTATTGTTACTTCATTCTGTTTTTTCTCCTATCTTAGTGGCATAATAAAAAACAAACAACTATGAATCAAACACGTTGTATCGTAATTTTGTCTATTCTTGCTCTTTTTGTAGCAAGCGTATCTGTTGCCGGAAATATCTCTCTACCGGATGCTTCTCAAAAGGTTTTTGAAGGAAAACCATGTATTAACTCTCCCCGGGCGATTGGCAATTATCCTGCCAGTCCTTTCCTCTTTTATATTCCTACTACCGGTCAGCGGCCGATGGAATGGAGTGCGGAGAAACTTCCGAAAGGATTGAAACTGGATTCGAAAACAGGGATTATCACAGGATCAGTAGCTTCTAAAGGTGAATATACTGTCACTCTTAAAGCTAAGAACGCATTGGGGACCAGCACGGAAAAGCTCGTGATCTGCATTGGTGATGACCTGTTGCTGACTCCTCCCATGGGTTGGAACAGTTGGAATACTTTCGGGCGACATCTCACCGAAGAGTTGGTTTTGCAAACTGCGGATGCGCTGGTAGCCAACGGAATGCGGGATTTAGGCTATTCCTATATTAACATCGACGACTTCTGGCAGTTGCCCGAACGGGGAGCTGACGGACATTTGCAGATTAATAAAGATAAGTTCCCGCGTGGAATAAAGTATGTGGCAGATTATCTGCACGAGCGCGGTTTCAAACTCGGAATTTATTCGGATGCAGCCGATAAGACTTGTGGCGGTGTATGCGGCAGTTACGGCTACGAAGAAGTGGATGCGAAAGATTTCGCTTTGTGGGGTGTCGATTTGTTGAAGTATGATTATTGCAATGCTCCTGTCGACCGGGTGGAGGCTATGGAGCGCTATGCAAAGATGGGAAAGGCGTTGCGTGCTACGGGACGTTCCATCGTGTTCTCCATTTGTGAGTGGGGACAGCGCGAACCTTGGAAATGGGCAAAACAGGTAGGCGGACATTTGTGGCGCGTTTCGGGAGATATAGGCGATGTCTGGAACCGGGAAGCCAACAAGTTGGGCGGGCTTCGTGGTATTCTGAATATTCTTGAAATCAATGCTCCTTTGAGTGAATATGGCGGTCCTTCCGGTTGGAATGATCCGGATATGCTGGTAGTTGGTATCGGTGGTAAGAGTATGAGTATCGGATATGAATCGGAAGGTTGCACCCACGAACAGTATAAGTCTCATTTTGCATTATGGTGTATGATGGCTTCTCCATTACTTTGCGGAAATGACGTGCGAAGTATGAATGACAGTACATTGCAGGTTCTGTTGGATAGGGACCTGATTGCTATCAACCAGGATGTGTTGGGCAAGCAGGCGGAGCGCAGCATCCGTGCAGATCATTATGATATTTGGGTAAAGCCGTTGGCTGACGGTCGCAAAGCGGTAGCTTGTTTTAACCGGGCGGATACTCCACGTACTATAGAATTAAATTCAAAAACGGTGGAAGACCTGTCTTTGGAGCAGGTGTATAGTCTTGACAGCCGTTCTATGGAAAATGCTGCGAATAACATAATGGTGGACTTGGCGCCTTACCAATGCAAGGTTTATATCTGTGGAAAGCCGAAAAAATAGTCAATGACAGTACTGGAATGACAGTAATAAATCTCTGAGGTAAAATAAAGAAAGGTTGGGGCATAAAAAAAGGAGCAACGCCTTGCTCCAACCTTTGTTAACCTTAAATCTAA
>OGYQ01000453.1_pt1 | contig 45319 bp, 41 predicted proteins | sample 1576641 | NCBI WGS metagenome assembly OGYQ01 (sample SAMEA3541476, study PRJEB24748) | human gut metagenome | biome: human gut; feature: human-associated habitat; material: faeces | place: China | collected 2012 | reverse complement strand
CAAGCATCTTTTCCCGGTCCTCTGGAAGACGTCCCCGCACCCGGAATTCCAGAAAATCGTGGAATCCGTCGTAGATGATTCCGTCTTGGGCCTCCAGATGTTCTATCAGGTACCGTTCTTCTTTCAGATTCTCCAGTTCGTCTGCCGGAGCAAAATTGCCCGCCTGAATCTCCCGGTATAAAGCGAGTTTCCGGTGAAGAAACATCGAAAAATTCACAACATGCTTTGGCCTGGTCCGGTTAAAAAATTCTGCAAGAGCCTTGGCATTTTCTATTCCTCTCCCTTTTCCCGCCACGCCGGTCATAATGTGGGCGTCAAAAATAAGCCCTGCTCTATTCAGCTGTGATGCCGCTTCATACGCTTCCAAAAGGCCATGATCCTTATCCATAAACCGCAGCACGTCATCAAGCCCGCTCTCAATACCGATATACAGATGGCGCACCCCGTTTTCATATAAAGTTTTCAGTTCCTTCGGAGTTTTATTAAGGATACTGCTCACCGTTGCATCCATGTTGACACTCTCACATCCCGGGAAATACTGATGTATAAGATCAAGAACCGCAAGCAGCTTTTCCAAGGAAAGTGTAAATGCGCTGCCGTCTCCCAGAAATACTCTCCTGGGATTTCCGCCAATGTCCCTGACACGCTTTAATTCTTCTTCAATTTGTCCAAGAGGAAGTTCCCGATATTTTAAATGCTTAAATAGATCACAAAATTTGCATCGGTTATAAGCACACCCAACCACCACTGGCAGCATAAAAGACGCCCGTTCCATAGGAGCCCTGCAGATCTGACCCTCATATTCCATTGGCCACTCATCCTTTCTTTTTCATCCGTTGATTTTGCACTCTCATTTTATTATAAAACGGGCAAAAAAAGAAAACAACACCTGGCCTTCGTATTTCACACGGCCAGATGCTGTCTGTTTTATTTCTTATTCTTCCTCTTCAGCGGGAGGTTCAATATGCAGGCGTACCCTGGTGATACGCTTGTCCTTTACCTCCTCTACCACAAAGGTCAAACCATCTTCTTTGATTTCTACCACATCATTGCTGCCTTCGCTTGGGATATATCCCAGCTGTTCTGTCAGATATCCTGACAGAGTATCATAGTTTTCTGTTTCCAGAGAAAGCTCCAGTTCCTCATTCAGATCCCAGATCTGCATTCCTCCATCCAGAAGGTAGGTCTGCTCGTCCAGCTTAACAATCTCCGGCTCAACTTCTTCATACTCTTCATTAATATCACCCATAATTTCTTCTACCAGATCCTCAATGGTCACGATACCAGAAAAGCCTCCATACTCATCCACCAGGATTGCCATTCGTTTTCTTGCCTTCTGCATCTCACGGAACAGTGCGTCCGCCTCCTTGGTCTCCGGCACGAAAAATGCTTTATGAAGCATACTCCGGATATCCATCTTAGCTGTCTGAGATTTTCTCAGCTCGATCATCACATCCTTGACATATAGAACACCGATAATATTGTCGATATTTTCTTCATATACCGGAATTCGTGAATGCCGGGACTCCAGAATCTCATCAATCATCTCTTCAAAAGGCTCTTCTATGTCCAGGGTAAACACATCTCTTCTCGGGACCATCAGCTCCCTTGCCGTCCGATCGTCAAATGCAAATACGGAATCAATCATCTCCCGTTCCTCGTCGTCAAAGGTTCCTGTCTCATTTCCCATCTTTAGAAGCGCTTTAATCTCTTCCTCTGTTACGGCCTCCTCCTGGTCTTCTGTCTTCATATGCAAAGCTTTTAATACCACTTTTGTAGATACAGAAAGAAGTTTGATAAACGGTGAAAGCACGATCGAAATATAGTGGATCGGCATGACCGTCAGCATAGAAAAGGCTTCTGCCTTCTGAAGTGCGATCCTTTTGGGTACAAGTTCGCCAAACACCAGATTAAAAAACATCAAAATCAAGGTCAGGCCGTTTCTTGCAATTCCACTGCTGTATGGAATCTCAAAGTTCTGCAGCCACTCCGCCACATACGGTGCCAGCCCGGCTGCCGCAGATGCACTGGAATAGAATCCCGCAAATGTGATCGCCACCTGAATTGTAGACAAAAATTTAGTCGAGTCTTCAAATAAGCCCTCGATCAGTTTCGCTTTCTTGTTTCCATCCGCTGCCAGTGTATGTATCCTTGTCTTGTTTACGGATACAACCGCCATCTCTGCTCCCGCAAAGTAGGCATTCATCAGGGTGAAAAACAATAACAGCACTAATGTGAAAATAATACTAGTCCCCGCAGGGTCTGCGTCCATAATAAAAAACTCCTCCTAAAACAAATCATTTTAGAAGGAGTATATCATGTTACGGTACGTTTCGCAAGAGTTGTTTTGACGTAATGGGGACGTACACTTTTGCACTTGGTCTACGTCCCCAATTGCGTTTGTCTATGTCCCTTTTTGCATTATCCCCTGTCCCTTTTTGTTATTTTCTCTATAATGCATGAAAATTTCCGTTCCGTACACTAAGCGAAAATAAAAACAGGAAGGTATTTCCGCACAAACAAAACAGGGACAACAATATGGTCATCAGCCCTAATTCAAACCGGCATGTTTTCTTTTTCCATAAGACTCCGGCTGGAATCAAGAGGATATTAACAATCAGCCATATTTCATTTAATGCTACTATAGGGATCTGATTCATCCAGAATCCCCATACACCGGCGCTTAGGAGCATGTTTCCCGCTAATGAAGCAAAAACAATCTTTTCAAAAAAATTCATTCGTATCCCTGCCCCCTTTTCCCCAGGACACTCCGCAATTTCCCTCTATTCAATGGCTTAATTAAAGAGCCACGCAAAATAATATTTCTCTTTTCCTATCGTCACCTTATAGGCGTCGTTGTCTTTATCCATTTCCCAATGATACAGAAATGGTACTGTCCGCTCTACTTTTGGCCTGTCGCCCTTCCTGGCGCCTTCTACACTAATTTCCTGGAACCCCGGATAAAACATATATATGTTTTCAACCTCGTCCGCCCCGTAGCGTCCTATACGTTCCAGTTCATAAATATATTGGTCTTCAAACTCTTCCACCTTAAATTTTGTCAAAAATCCTTTTCGAATAAAAGCCATCGGACTAAGCAATTTCCCGTTATAAATACATCAGAATATTTCATTTGGGGACAGGGGCAAATGCAGTTGGGGACACCCCAAAACGCAATTGGGGACGTACACTTTTGCAAAAAGTGTACGTCCCCGATTTTACCTGTTCTCCAGATATCTTTTCCGCCCCTGCTCATACAGGTTATTGCCTTCGCTGTCGATGATAACGACAAGCGGCATATCTTCCACATATAATTTCCGCAGGGCTTCTGCGCCCAGGTCTTCATAGGCGATCAGCTCTGCTTTTTTGATGCACTTGGCCAGCAGTGCGCCAGCGCCTCCGATGGCGCCAAAGTACACGCCGCTGTATTTTTTCATGGCGTCTACCACTTCCGGGAGGCGTGCTCCTTTCCCGATCATGCCTCTGGCGCCCACCGACATCATGGTCGGCGCATAAGCATCCATACGCCCGCTGGTGGTAGGTCCGGCGCTGCCGATGACCTGCCCCGGCTTCGCCGGTGTGGGGCCTACATAATAAATGGTTGCATCTGTCGGGTCAAAGGGAAGCTCTTCCCCCCTTGCCAGCGCCTCGCACATTCTCTTATGGCCGGCGTCCCTGGATGTGTAAATAGTTCCTGTCAGCAGCACCTGGTCGCCTGCATGCAAGGTCTTTGCCAGCTCTTTTGTCAGCGGTAAGGTAATCTTTCTAGCCATTTATATCACCTCCGTTTTGTGGCGTGTCACATGACAGTTGATATTCACCGCACAGGGCATTCCTGCAATGTGAGTCGGCAGTGTTTCAATATTCAGGCCGATGGCTGTCGTCTTTCCTCCGAATCCCTGGGGGCCGATGCCCAGCTCATTGATCTTTTCCAGCATCTCCCTTTCCAGATCCGCATAGAATGGATCCGGATTGGAAGAATCAAGCGGTCTCATCAAAGCTTTTTTCGCAAGAAGGGCACACTTATCAAAGGTTCCGCCTATGCCGACTCCCACCACCATAGGCGGGCATGGATTCGGTCCGGCTGTCTCTACAGCCTCCAGGATAAAGTCTTTGATCCCCTGTAGTCCCGCAGACGGTTTAAACATCCGGATCTGGCTCATATTTTCACTTCCAAAGCCCTTCGGGCCTACCGTCACCTTAATCTGCTCGCCCGGAACAATCTCCGTATAGAGCATAGCCGGCGTATTGTCCCCGGTATTCCCACGGCGCACCGGATCTTTTACGACAGATTTGCGCAGATATCCTTTGTCGTATCCGCGGCGCACACCCTCATCCACGGCTTCCCTTAAGTCCCCGCCTGTCAGGTGTACGTCCTGTCCGATCTCCAGAAAGACACAGGCCATTCCTGTATCCTGGCAGATCGGAACATTCTCATTATCTGCGATCTCAAAATTTTCTATGATATTGTCCAGAACGCCCTTTGCAATCTCTCCGTCCTCACAGGCACGGCAATCCTTAATCGCACATTTCACATCCGACGGCAAGTGATTATTCGCTTCAATACAAAGCTTTTCGATCACATCCGTCAGCGTGCTTACATTAATCTCACGCATGGCAATTTACTCCTTTCGATTTCTTCTCCATTCACCACGGCCCAGCTATCAGAGGAATATCCCGATAAACTGACAGGACAGCACCACGAATACCAGCGCTACCGGATAGGTCGCCGCATAAGCGCTTGCCACGTCGTCAGTACCCGTCACACGGATCAGCGTCCCCAGAGCCGGGGTGCTGGTCATTCCGCCGCAGATAGATCCCAGCGTGTTGAACAGACTTAACTTCATCATCTTAACCGCCACAAAATATCCGATAAACATCGGGATCAGGGTAATCAGCGCACCGTAAACAAACAGGATCAGCCCCTGTTCCTTCAGGATTTCAATAAATCCGGCGCCTGCCTCCACACCCGCTCCGATCAGAAACATGGCAAGCCCAAACTCCCGCAGGCACTCCAGCACAGATTTCTCCACATGCAGGCTGATATTTCCCACATGCCCGAAATGCCCCAGGATCAGCCCGGCGATCAGGGGTCCGCCGGAAGTTCCCAACGAAAACTCTGCCCCTCCAGGCAAAGGGATCACGATCTTTGCCAGAATGATCCCCAGCACGATCGCCAGGGCAAAGGAACAAAGCCCCATCTCATCCACAATAAACAGCTTCTCTTTTTTCTTCAGAGCATCGTCACCCACATTCTGGGCTGCCTCAAACCTGGCCCGTTCCGCCGCCATATCTGTCTTTAAAAACTTCGGAACAAGCTGCACAAAGAGCACCACGCCCACTACGCCAAAGGGATAGGCAATCCCGTATCCTACAGATGCATTGGCCGATCCCGTAGCATCGATAGCCGCCGCCAGCCCCGGAGTACTGGTCAGCGCCCCTGACATCATGCCCACACTGACATCTGAAGGCACTCCTGCGATCTCAATAATGGCCGCCGTTGTCAGCGCCCCCGCTACGATGATGATCAGTCCCAGCAAAATATAAGATTTTGCGTTTAGCTTAAAGTTCCGGAAAAATTTCGGTCCTGCAATGAAACCTACGGATGTCACAAAACAGATCAGTCCCAGCTCCCGCACCAGATCAGGCACCTCAAATCCAAAGTGGCCAAAAACCAGCGCCACCAGCAGCACTCCCGCTGTTCCAAGCTCTACCCCGCGGATCTTAATGCTTCCCACAAGATAACCGATAAACGCTACCAGAAATACAACCATCAGAGTATTTCCCATCACACTTTCCCGGAACCATGTAATGATTTCCACTCTTCATTCCTTCCTTTACCGCTCGTGTCTTGCATATTTCGGAAGCAGCAGCGGGGATACGTCGTGTGTATCCAGGCCTGCCTCTTTCAGTTCCTCGGCATAAGCGGCAAGATGATCCAGGTTCATTGTTCCAAGAGATACATCCTTTGCCTTTGCAGCTGCCGCTTTTCCGGCATTGCGTCCAAATACGATGATATCCAGAAGCGAGTTGCCCATCAGGCGGTTTCTTCCGTGGATACCGCCCACGGCCTCTCCTGCCACCAGAAGATTATCCATGACTTTTGTAAATCCGTCTCCGTTAATCTCCAGGCCTCCATTCTGATAATGCAGGGTCGGATAAACCAGGATCGGAACCTTACGCATGTCAATGTCATATCTTAAATACATCCTGAGCATGGCCGGGATCCGTTTCTCAATGGTTCCTTCCCCGCCTAAAAGCTCGATCATCGGCGTATCCAGCCATACGCCGCTGCCAAGCGGTGTAGTCACGCCTTTTTCTCTTGCCGTACACTCACGGATGATTCCGGCTGCCGCAACATCTCTGGTCTCCAGAGGATGCATAAATGCCTCGCCTTCAATATTAACAAGCTGTGCTCCCAGAGAACGTACCTTCTCTGTCACCAGCGCTCCAAAGATCTGAGAAGGAAATGCAACGCCCGTCGGATGATACTGGATCGTATCCTGGTAAAGAAGCGGCGCTCCTGCCCGGTATCCAAGGATCAGTCCATCGGCAGTCGCCCCATAATGGTTGGAGGTAGGGAATCCCTGGTAATGCATCCTTCCGGCTCCTCCGGTAGCGATCACCACCGTCTTTGCCCTGGCCACCAGGTAATCGTCAGTCTCCACATTCTGAAGAACAGCTCCTGCCACCTGGCCTTTCTCATCTTTAAGAAGCTCTACCGCAGCCGTAAACTCTGCCACCGGGATCTTCCGGTTCAGCACCTCGTCCCGAAGGGTACGCATGATCTCTGCCCCGGAATAATCCTTGCAGGCATGCATCCGCTTTCTGGATGTTCCGCCGCCGTGGGTGGTGACCATCCGTCCGTTTTCATCCTTATCAAACATGACTCCCAAGTCATTTAACCATTGTATCGCATCCGGGGCCTCCATGACAAGTCTTCTTAGAAGTTCCGGCCTTGCCGCAAAATGTCCGCCGCCGAATGCGTCCAGGTAATGCTGTACAGGAGAATCATTCTCCTTATCCGCCGCCTGGATTCCGCCCTCTGCCATCATGGTATTGGCGTCTCCGATCCGGAGTTTGGTTGCGATCATCACATTTGCTCCCGCCTCATGGGCCTCGATCGCCGCGGATGCTCCGGCTCCGCCGCCGCCGATGACCAGCACATCCACGTCATAGTCCACCTTGGAAAGGTCGATCTTTTCGCCTAACAGACGGCTGTTGGAATGAAGAAGGTGTACCAGCTCTTTCGGCGCTTTCTGTCCTTTATTCGGTCCGATCTTGATCTCTTTAAACGCTTCTTCTCTGTAGTCCGGGTGAAATTCTTTCAGCAGCGTGTCTTTTTCTTCTGCCGTCATCCGCCTTGGCTCCGTCTTCATACGTTCCGCCCTGGTAGCCTCGACTCTTTTCACGGACTCCATCATTTCCGGTGTAAACATGGTCATCCCTCCTCCTATTTCTCAATCTCTCTTGTATTATAAAGCTCCTGCATCTCTTCGATTGGCTTTTCCATGATCTGCTCGATCAGTTCGTCATACTCTCCGTGATGGATCTCTTCGACGCGGTTTTCCAGGTGCTCGGCCTTTGGTGCGATATACTTTCCTGTCAGACGTCTTGCCAGTACGCCTACCATCGGGTGAGAGATGCCTGCGGGACAGCGGACTGAACAGCAGCCGCATCCGATACAGTCGAAGGATTCTTCTGCACATTTCTCAAAATCCCCGCGCTGAGCATAGGCAATATACTGCATAACGTTCAGGTCCTGGGTACAGGCCTTGGTGCAGGCATTACAGCCGATGCAGCTGTAGATCTCCGGATAAAGCTCCATCATGATCCTCTGCTCCGGACGGATCTCATCAATGTCATAAGTCCTCTTATCTGTGGGGAAATAGGGGATACTTGCCACATACATGCCCTCTTCCACCTGAGTCTGACAGGCGAGCCCTGTCTTCAGTTCGTTCTTTCCCTTGATCCTGTAGATCGTGGCGCAGGCGCCGCAGAATCCGTGCCGGCATCCGCAGCCGCGCTTCAGGGTATAGCCTGCATATTCCATGGCGGTCATGATCGTCAGGTCCGCAGGCACGCTGTATTTCTTACCGAAAAAATATACATTTACCATCTTTTCCATGAGAATTCGTTTCCTTTCTTAATACTCATCCGGCATTTCATCCACTTCGTCGCAGCGGAATACAGGGCCGTCCTTGCATACATATTTTGATCCGATATTGCATCTGCCGCATTTTCCTACGCCACACTTCATGCGAAGCTCCAACGTTGTGTAGACCTGTTCCCTGGAAAATCCCAGCTCCTCTAATCCGGCCAGAGTAAACTTGATCATGATCGGCGGTCCGCAGACCAGGGCAGTTTTATTAACGTCAAATCCCAGTTCCTTCACATAATTGGGAACGAATCCCACGTGGCCGTCCCAGCCTTCCTGTTCCCGGTCGATGGTCAGATAAACATTGACCCCTTCCTTTTTCATCCAGACTTCCTGGATTTCTTTTAACTGCACCAGATCGTCTGCGGATCTGGAACCATATACAATATCAATGGTACCGTAGTTTTCCCGGTTATCCAGCACATAATTGATCACGGAGCGAAGCGGCGCAAGTCCGATTCCTCCGGCAATAAACAGAAGATTCTTTCCCAGGAGCTCATCCTCTACCGGAAAATGATTCCCGTAAGGTCCCCGCACGGTAATCTCGTCGCCCACCTCCAGGCTGTGAAGATAATCCGTCAGCATACCGCATTTTTTAATGCTGAATTCCTGATATTCTTTGTTTGTCGGAGATGAGGTGATGGAAAACATGCCTTCGCTGATCCCCGGAGCACACAGCATCGCACACTGTCCGGGCATATGCTCAAAAAGCTTTCCTCCCTCCGGTGCATTGACCCGGAAGGTCTTTACATCCGGTGTCTCCTCCCGGATATCGGTGATAACACCCACCTGCGGGATCAGAGTATCTAATTTGTAGTTTTTATGACAGGTACATTCACTCATGAACCCTTACACCTCCTCTTCCTGAAATGCTTTCACGACTTTCACGATATTCAAGGCCGCCGGACATTTCTCTACGCATCTTCCGCATCCCACACAGGAATACATCCCGTCATTATTAGCCGGGAAATAAACCAGCTTATGCATGAAACGCTGACGGAACCGCTCCTTCTGCGAGGTCCGGTTGTTTCCGTGAGCCATCATGGTGAAATCCGAATACATGCAGGAATCCCAGCAGCGGTATCTTTGTACCCCGTGTCCGGTATCGTAGTCCTTAATGTCATAGCACTGACAGGTGGGGCATACAAACGTACAGGTGCCGCAGGCCAGGCAGGGTTTATAAAGTTTCTCCCAGACCGGCGACTCGAATTTTTCCATCAGCACGTCCCCGTTCCATCCTTCCAGAGAAAGATTGGAATAAGGAAGCTTTTCTATAATAGTCCGGATCTTCTCCTGCTCTTCTCCTACAGCCGCTTCGCTTCCGGCATCGTCCGCCTTCTCAAGCAGGTCTGCCAGGTTCTCCGTCAGCTTCTGCCCTTTTTCTGTCTCAGGCTTCCAGTACAGATCGTCCCCGATCATCCAGGTGGCCACATCCGCCTGCGGGTCAGCCGCATCTACGCCAAACACCTTGCAGAAGCAGGTCTCCTCCGGCTCATGGCAGGCCATGCTTACAATGGTGCCGTGATCTCTTCTTGCCGCATAGAAGCTGTCCACAGGATCCGAAAGAAATACCCGGTCCAGCACCTCCACGCCTTTTAAATCACAGGCCTTCATTCCGAATACTACAAAGTCCTGCTCCTTTAATGCCTCCGGCTCAACCTTAAGCTTCTTTCCATCCCGAATGCAGGTGTACAGTGTCTCGCTCTGGGGGAAGAATACATCCTTAGGCGATTTCACACTTTTTAACGTGTCAAGATCCACGTCCGCATCTTCGGTCCACACACCAAAATTCACCTGATCCGCAGTCCGTACCGGAAGATATAATTCCTGATCTGCAGCAATTTTCTGAAATAATGCTGTCAGATTCTCTCTCGCTATCTTGTACATCCATTATCTCCTTTCTGCCACGATCCCAGGCTCTGCATCGTCAAACTGGTAACTGGTTAAGGGGCCTCTCTCCTCAAGATCGGCTCCCGCCTGATATTCGCCGTACAGTTCATTAATATCCTTGATGAACTTCCGGTTAAAAAGATGGAGCGGGATTCCCTGTGGGCATACCCTGCTGCACTCGCCGCAGTCCGTACATCTGCCTGCCACATGGAAGGCCCGTATAATATGGAACATCTTTTCTTCAAAGGAATCCACATTGGCTTTCTGCGAGCTGTCAAACTTATTACTGTCAAACACACATTTACGGCAGCTGCAGGCCGGACATACATTCCGGCAGGCATTACAGCGGATACATTTGCTTAACTCCTTCTGGAAAAAGGCAAATTTCTCTTCCGGGCTCATAGCCTCGATCTTTTCCACCTCTGCGAACCGGTCTGCATCCTTCGTCTCCTTAGACTCTCCGATCTGTTCGTCATAGATCATATGATCCTTTCCCTTACAGACATGGCACCGCTCCAGCATAGCGTCCTTGTAGGCACAGGTCTTCTCTCCATAAAAGGTCTGGATCTTCAGAGTCTCTGCCTCGTCTTCGATCTCGGCTCCCTCGATACTCTCGATTCCCTTGATGCCCAGACCCCTGATCTTTTCAATATCCAGCTTTCCTTTACAGCCCACGCCAATGATATAAGCTTTATCTCTGTCTACCCGGTGCTCTTTCAAAAGCTGCTGAAAGCTGTATGTATCACAAGGCTTTAAGAAAACCAGCGTCTTCCCCTCCAGCTTGGAGGCCTCGATCATATATTTGCTTAAATTCGCTCCGCAGAATCCGTTATACACGAAATCTTCGAAATCCTCTTCTTTTTCAAAGTAAGCCGGTTCCGGATTGTAAGGCAGGTCTCCGGCTTTCCATCCAAGCACTCTCTTAACGGTTCCGTCCGCCAGCAGCTCTTTTGCACGGTTTACTATTTCCTGCATCTTAAATCCTCCAATCTTACGTTTTTCCCGAGGGACTGGATCTTTTCCACAAACTCATGCATGGTCTGGGAAAATTTTACACCCTCTGCCGCAGATACCCACTCCACACGGGTCCGTCCGCTTTCCACACCGATATAATCCAGCATGGAGAATAAAAGCGTCATCCTTCTTCTGGCATAATAGTTGCCGGATGTATAGTGGCAGTCTCCCGGATGGCATCCGCAGATGATCACGCCGTCCGCTCCCCGCTCAAATGCCCGCAGGATAAACATAGGATTCACACGGCAGGAACAGGGCACGCGGATGATCTTTACGTCCGCCGAATAGGAAAGGCGGCTGCTGCCTGCCAGGTCCGCACCTGCGTAGCTGCACCAGTTGCAGCAGAACGCCACGATCTTTGGTCTGAATTCTTCTTTTGCTTCTATCGACATATCGCATCCACCTCCGCTAGAATCTGTCTGTTTGAGAATCCCTGCAGGTCCATAGCGCCGGACGGACATGTAACGGTACATGCTCCGCAGCCCTGGCACAGTGCGTCATTGACTACCGCAATACGCCTTACTTCCCGGATTCCGTGGTCGTTCACTTCTTTCTCTTCGTATGTAATCGCTCCATACGGACAAACATTCGCACACTGGGAGCATCCGTTGCACAAAAGCTCGTCGGAATGAGCCGTACATGGGTTGGTAAGAAGCTTATCCTTTGCCAGAAGCCCGATCGCCTTCACGGCCGCCGCTCCTGCCTGAGATACCGTCTCCGGAATATCCTTTGGTCCCTGGCACACACCGGAAAGGAACACGCCCGCCGTCGGGGATTCCACCGGACGAAGCTTTGCATGGGCTTCGGTAAGGAAGTTATTGGTGTCGATGCTGGCAGTCAGCATCGTTGCGATCTTACGTACATCCGGATTTGGCTCGATGGCCGCCGCCAGGACTACCATATCCGCTTCCTTTAAGATCTGCTTATTGTCCAGAAGGTCCGCTCCCTGCACCAGAAGCTTTCCATCCGGCTTGGGGATCACCTTTCCTACCTGGCCTTTGATGTAGTTGACTCCGTATTCTTCCACGGCTCTTCTGTAAAACTCGTCGAAGTTCTTGCCCGGCGTCCGCACATCGATATAAAAGACGGTTACGTTTACATCCGGATATTTGTCCCGGATCAGCATGGCATGCTTTGCCGTATACATGCAGCAGATCTTGGAGCAGTAGCTCTTCCCTCTGTTGTCTGCACAGCGGCTTCCCACGCACTGGATAAACACGATCTCCTTTGGAGCCTTGCCGTCGGACAGACGCTCCAGGTGTCCTCCGGTAGGTCCGGCCGCGTTCATGATACGCTCCAGCTCCAGGGAGGTGATCACGTCCTTGCTCTGGCTGTATGCATATTCATCATAAGCATCCAGCTTGATCATATCAAAACCGGTAGCCACCACGATGGCTCCGTACTTCTCGGTAATGATCTCATCTTCCTGCTCATAGTCGATCGCGCCGGCCTGGCAGACTTTCGAGCAGATCCCACATTTCCCGGTCTTAAACTTAATGCAGGCTTCCCGGTCGATCACCGGCACATTGGGGATTGCCTGTGCAAACGGGGTGTAGATAGCGCTCCGGTTGTTCAGCCCTCTGTTAAACTCACTGGGGGTCTTCTTGCTGGGGCATTTCTCCTGACATACACCGCATCCGGTACATTTGGACATATCCACGCTTCTTGCTTTCTTACGGATGTCTACGGTAAAATCCCCCACAAAGCCGGATACCTTTTCCACTTCGCTGTATGTATAGATGTTGATATTGGGATGGGCATTTGCCTCCACCATCTTTGGTGTCAGGATACAGGCTGAGCAGTCCAGGGTAGGGAAGGTCTTGTCAAGCTGGGACATCCTTCCTCCGATACTGGGCGTCTTCTCCACGATGTCCACCGGGTACCCTGCGTCCGCAATGTCTAACGCCGTCTGGATCCCGGCGATGCCTCCGCCGATCACCAGGGCCCGTTTGGTTACCCGGCTCTCTCCCGGCTTCAGCGGCGTATTTAAATTCACCTTAGCCACCGCCGCCCGCATCAGGATCACAGCCTTTTCAGTCGCTTCCTCCATATCCTTATGGATCCAGGAGCAGTGCTCACGGATGTTTGCGATCTCCACCATATATGGATTCAATCCGGCCCGCTCTGCCGCGCCGCGGAAGGTGGTCTCGTGCATCCGGGGCGAACAGGAGCAGACTACGATGCCGCTTAGGTTCTTTTCCTGGATTGCCGCCCGGATCTTCTCCTGTCCGGCTTCCGAGCACATATATTGATAATCCTCCGCATGAACCACTCCCGGCTCATGGAGGGCCATTTCCACTACTTTTTTAACGTCTACCGTTGCCGCGATATTCGTGCCGCAATGACAGACAAACACTCCTATCCTCTGCACCTTCCATCACCTCCTGTATCTTCTGAATGCACTGACTAAAAGCTGCTGCGGGATCTCCGGATCCAGAAGCTCCGGGATCTCGTCTGCCGTCAGGTAATCTCCGCCCTTTTGCCTTTCTACGATCTGCCTTGCCGCATCGATCAGCTTGCCCGGCTTCACATCCCTTGGGCAGCGCTGTACGCATGCAAAGCAGGAAAGACATTTCCATAAAGACTTTGATTGTACCAGCGACTCAATATCTTCATTGATCACATAGGATACGAACTGATGAGGTTTGATATCCATTTCGTTGTAAGACGGGCAGGATGCGGAGCATTTCCCGCATTTCATGCATTTTAAAGGGTTTACCCCACTTATTTCCTGTATCAGTTCCGCCTGCTTTTTCTGATTCGTCACTGCTTCTTCACCTCATCTTTCACGCCCAGAGCCTCTGCCAGAAGCTCTGTAAAATAGTAGACCGGCAGGTCTGTCCGGCTGTTTTTATTCAGATTATACATACATAAAGGACAGGCTGTGATCAGCATATCTGCCCCAAATCCTTCTGCACTGTCTTCGATCTTTTCACACATGCCTCTGGACAGTTCTTTTTCCTTCAAAGATATGTACCCGCCGCAGCATTCATTCCGGTAAGGGTAGATCACCGGCTCCGCTCCGATAGCCCGGATAAAGTCTTCCATGATCTTTGGATTTTCCGGATCATCAAATGCCATGATCTTTCCGGGTCTCAAGAGCAGACATCCATAGTAAGCGCCGATTTTCTTTCCCTTCAGCGGATTGGTTACCTTCTCTTTCAAAGTGTCCCATCCGATCCGGTCTCTTAACACTTCCAGAAAATGAAGGACCGTTGTCTCTCCTGCATACGGCTCCTTAAGATCCATATAGTTATTGGCCTTGATCCGGATATTTTCCACGTTCTTCATGTCATCATTCACTCTTTTCAACACATGATGACAGGCAGAGCATAGCGTTACCAGCTCACGTCCTTTTTCCTTCGCATCGTTCAACGCACGGACGGATGCCAGCTTTGTGGCAATCTCGTCCGTTCCCAGCGGATAGACTCCTCCACAGCACTGCCACTCTTCTATCTCTTCCAGTTCAAATCCCAGAGCTTTGGCCGAAACCCTGGCATATGCGTCCAGGTCTTCGGCCTTATTTTTTAAAGTACAGCCGGGATAATAACTGTATTTCATAATATTCCCTCCTTGTCTGCCCTTTTCTATATCTCGATCTGTGCGATCACATCTTTCAGTACTTTTGCACTGGCCTTAAGCTTTTCTGTCTCTTCTTCTGTAAGGCGTGCCGGTACTCTTCCCTTCACACCGTTAGGTCCGATCAGTGTCAGGGTGCTTAAGCAGACATCGTCGATCCCGTACTCTCCATGCATCATGCTGGACACGGTAGCTATCGAATCTGAAGCAGCAAGCACCATATTGCAAAGCTCGCAGACAGCTACCGCAACAGCATAGAAGGTAGCGCCTTTCTTTGCGATCACCTGTCCGCCGGATTTGTGGACATATTCTACCATGGCATCCTTATTAAGCTTTTCGATTCCCACTTTATCATACATTGCTGTATAATAATCATCCAGACTCATGCTGGCAATATCCGCACTGGACCACGGAACAAAGGAAGAATCTCCGTGCTCCCCAAATACATAGGCATGGATATTTTTCTGAGCCACATGGAAATGTTCTGACAGGCCGGAGCGGAGTCTTGCCGTATCAAGAACCGTACCGGAACCGATGATCTGATTTTCAGGAAGTCCGGAAATCTTGGTAAATACATAGGTCAGGACGTCCACTGGATTGCTGACGATGATGTAAATAGCATCTGGCGCTGCTTTTACGATCTCCGGAGTAATTTCTTTGATGATATTTACATTTGTCTGGGTAAGTTCGATCCGGGTCTGTCCTGGCTTACGTGCAATACCGGAAGTAATGATAACGATATCAGAGCCTGCGGCATCCTTATAATCTCCTGCGATAATGGAGATCGGGTTCCTGAAGCAGGTGCCCTGCTTAATGTCCATGACCTCTCCTTCTACCTTTTCCTTATTGATGTCGATCAGGACAATCTCTGATGCAATGTCCTCACCAGACAGCTTATAAGCTATCGTTGCCCCAACACTTCCTGCTCCAATAATGGTGATCTTGCTGCTCATAATTTTCCTTTCCTTTCGTTGAATATATTTTGACTTTGATAATTTTTTATCATAATATCATATTGTTAATATTTTGACAAGATGTGTTTTTATTTTTTTGTCAAAAATTTAACTTGATCTTTTTTGTCATTTTCTTTTCTGTACCTCCCGCACAGGCTCCGCCCTGACATTACATCATTCCAGTAATACAGGTGCTCCGGCATCGTAACCTGGATCATGCCGGACAGTTCTTTTCTCTCCGGACAGAGCAAGGGAAACAGGTCCTCTTCCTCATCCAGCAGCTCCGGATGAAAGACCTTCGTCCTGCTGTCATTCCAGACCGCCGCATAATAGATATCCGCCTCTACCAGATCCTGGAACATATGGCTTCCATAGCTTAGCTCCGGCATATAGCCCACTGTTTTGTCCGACACTTCACAGATGCCGGAAAAACCGGAAATATCAGAAAATGTTACCGGCACCCCCAGTTCCGGCGAAGAGGTTCCTATCCTTCCCGGCGCCAGAAGGAGCAGGTTCTTCCCGCTTTCGGAGAATCGGCGGCTTATCTCGCCTATTGCTTCTGCCACCTGAGACTTTAAATGATACGGGTATTCGTAATATGCCCTGGCATCGACCCGGATCACCAGATCTACCTGCCGCATGACAGAATTCCCTACCGAAGAGTCCTGAAGGTCAAAGAGTATCTCCTTTTCCGTAAGATCCGGCAAATCTATTTTTCCGTTCCTGCTCCCCGTATAAAGAGGTCTGCACTGTAAAAGATTCACCACAAACCGGCCTGTTTCATTCAGATTCACCGTATACTCAATATCTACAGGATTCCCATATACCTCCTCTAATATTTTCAGTACTGCCTGCATAAATCTGGTGAATTCCTGATTTTCCAGCAGATGCTGGCAGGTCACGAACCAGACCTGCTTCGGCCTGTTCATCCGCTTCAGGGCATCCTCCGCCTCATAATCCCGTTCCATGACCTCCTTTTTCAGCCACAGGGGAATCTGATCCAACAGCTCCTCTGTCAGGACTGTTTTCAGACAGTTTCCCCGGATATCCAGTACGTCCATATTACGCTGGCAGAACCGATGCTTATCCGCAGCTGTCACATGCATGGACATTTCCGGGCGGTCAAGACCCGCCAGGCGGGGATAGTCTCTCTCCGTGCGGTCTACCGCCCGGGTCCCAAGCCCTGCAACAATCCTTAAAAGCCCAGCCGACGGATCCATATCTTTCCGCCACCGGTATGCACTATAGCTATAGCCCACACCTGCTGCCGCCGGAAAGAAATAGTCTCCCTGATAGGAGCCGGATACCCGCTGCACCAGCACGGCCATCTGTTCATCCTTCCCCTCCAGTCCTCTCTGTCTTCGGTATTGAAGCGCTGACGGATCCATGGTACTTGCATAGACTCTGCGGACCGCCTGCTCGAATTCCCTCATGCGTTCCTTCGGTGTACCCTGGTTGACACAAAACACGGATTCATACTTGCCGGCAAACGCATTTCCAAATCCATCCTCCAGGAAACTGGAGGAGCGGACGATGATCGGACTCTGTCCGAAATATTCCAGTACAGACCGGAATTTTTCCCGGATATCAACCGGAAATTCCCCGGAAAGCAATGCCTTTCTCAAATCCTCTGCCTTTGCAAAATATCCTTCCTCCGTCCTCTGTGCGATCCGGATTTCCCAGCAGTTATTCGAGACAATATACGTATAGAATACATCGGATCCGATGTAATAGGAATCATGGGGTTCCAGATACTTTCTTCCCCATGGAAGCCTGGCCTGCACGATCTTTCTCGCCAGCAGCATTCCACAGGCCTTTCCTCCGATGGAGCCGCTTCCTGCCATCCGGTCCCGCAGGAGAAAATAATCCCTGGGGTCAAAATATTCTTTGATCATTTCCTGCAGCCTGGGATCCTTTGTCATAGTACTCTCGACAATCTGCTGCTGGGTCCTCTCGGAAAACCGTCCCTGCCGGTACTCCATCCGGGCCATCGAGAAAAACCTGTCATGGCTGTCCAGACTCTGATCCTGCTCCTGTATCTCTTCCTCTTCCAGAAGCTGGTAATAACGGCTCATGGACACTCCATCCTCCACCGCCCTGAAGTTCCCGCTCCCGGGATCCATGCAATGAGGCAGAAACATTCTGGGTGTATAGCGGTTCCAGACCTTCAAAGGATGCAGGTAAAGCTCCTCTCCCGAATGGACATCCAGAAGAAGCTGCGTAGTATCACGGATCCTGGAAACGGTATGAAAGGAGTGCTTTCCCCGCAGCAGTGGAAAATAGGCCACTGTATCCAGCTTAAAAAGATAGGGACAGGTAACGCGGAAAAAGTTTCCCATCATCAGGTCTGTATACCACACTGACTGAAGCGATGACAAACTGTCAAACACATAAAAGGCTTCCCTGCCCTCCCGGGTGATGCAGTTATAAATGTCTACCGTAAATGCTTCAAATCCTTTGTCCGGGTCAAATTCACAGATCTTAATCCCTGGCTCCGGCTCTAAGATCGGTTCGTGGGATGCGAAACGCATATAGATCAGATTCCTTCCCTCTTTTACCGCCTGCCTTGCAAAAGGCTTTGCAAAATAGCGGAACTCCTCTATACTTCCTACCCGCCACACTACATTGTCGCCTGTCCGGATATGATCCAATAATCCATCCATATCCGGAAATCCGCTCTTTACTTTTTCAAATGCTCCCATGAAAAGACCTCCTAAAAAAGAAAGACGCGTAAAAGCTCATTGCTCTTACAGCGTCTTTGCCAGTTCAAATATTTTACTATGATCTCTTAGATGATTATACCAGACATTCTTTTTATTGTATAGCCTTGATTCAGGATTCCAGCTTCAGCCGTATCACATTCCACGACATCCTGCGCAGGAGGCTTTGCAGGATCCCCTGGTCCGCTGATGACCGGGATACGTTACAGGGTCTGACTCTTTCCTGTCCCGGCCCGTTTGTACACTTTCTGTCCCCACATTCCAGGACAATGTGCTCCAGGAGCCGACAGTTTCCCATCCCCCGCAGATCTGCCGTAAGCTCCACATCCTCCTCGATGTTGCGGTTCACCACAAAAAGTGTCAGCTCTTTGGACTCCTCTTTGTAAACAGCAGCGCTCACAATATCCGTAACATCCTCATGCTCCGACGTATCATGCTTTTCACAGCAGACCTCTGCCCGGAGCACAGTTCCCCTTCCATAAGCCGAGGCATGGAAGAACGGATAAAAAATCGTCTGTTTCCATGCTTTGCCGCCGTTCTTCTCTGTCATCACCGGAGCGATTACATTAACTAACTGTGCAAGACAGGCCACTTTAACCCGGTCTGCATGGTTTAAAAGCGTGATCAGCATCTCTCCTACTAACACCGCGTCTTCAAAGGTATAGATATCCTCCAGAAGCGGCGGCGCCTGCTGCCAGGGACGCTCTTTGTTCAGCTTATCATCCTGCTCCTTGGAATGGAACCATACATTCCACTCGTCAAAGCTCAGATTGATCGTTTTTCTTCCCCGCTTTTTGGCTTTTACATAGTCGCATACCGCTACAACAGTCCGGATATACTCGTCCATGTCATCAGCCTTTGCCAGATAATCCGCCGGATCATCCGCTTCATTGTCATAATACTGATGAAGGGAAATATAATCTGCATGATCATAGGTATGCTCCAGTGTCACCGCATCCCATTCCGGAAATGTCGGCATCCCCCGGTATGAACTGCCACAGGAAACCAGCTCTATGGACGGATCGATCATCTTCATTGCCCTTGCCGTTTCCGCGGCAAGCCGCCCGTATTCTTCCATCGTTTTATGTCCGATCTGCCAGTCGCCGTCCATTTCATTTCCCAGGCACCACATCTTAATATCAAACGGCTCTTTCCTTCCATGACGGCTTCTCAGGTCACTGAGGGCCGTTCCTCCCGGGTGATTGCAGTATTCCAGCAGGGCGCAGGCCTCCTCAATGCCCCTGGTTCCCAGATTGACGGCCATCATCAGGTCCGCCCCCGCTTTCTTTGTCCAGCTGGCAAATTCATGGATCCCCACTTCATTTGTCTCAATGCTCTTCCATGCCAGATCCAGCCGCTTCGGACGGTCAGCTAACGGTCCTATTCCGTCTTCCCAGCGATAGCCGGATACAAAATTGCCGCCCGGATAACGGATTACCGGCACATTCAGCTCTCTGACCATCTCTATTACATCTTTCCGGAAGCCTTCCTCATCAGACAGCGGATTCCCCGGCTGGTACAATCCGTCGTACACCGCTCTTCCCAGCTGTTCCACAAACGACCCATAAATCCTTGGATCCACCTCTGCAATCTTAAAGTCTCTGTCAACCACTATCCTTGCCTGTTTCGCCATGTCATTCCGCCTTTCCTGCTTTGTGCTTATCTTTTTCCTGTACCCCTCTAATCCCTGGTACGGATCGCATCGTTCTCCGTGATCACTACATCCATCCGCTGGTCATGTATGTCCACAGGAATCTCTTTTTCCATCATCTGCTGCCAGCAAAGCGCTGCCCTTAAGAATGTCGTCCCCTCCAGATACCGGTCATAATACCCGCCGCCTTTCCCCAGACGTCTTCCTTTTCCATCGCAGGAAAGACAGGGAATAACCGCCAGGTCTATCTCTTCCGGACGGATCAGCCTGGCTTCCGGTACCGGCTCCGGAATTCCAAAAGCTCCGGGCACAAGATCCTGTAGAGAACGGATCTCATAGACCCGCATCACGCCCTTTTTCTCACAGCGCGGCACACCCAGCCGTTTCCCTTCCGCCAGTACTTTTTCCAGTAAAGAGCGGGTGCTGACTTCTCCTTCCATCCCCACATAACAAAAGACCACTTCTGCCTGTTGGAATTCCGGAAGTTCCGCTGCCAGCATACAGATCCTTTCATCTGCCATCTGAAAATAGGCGTTGGAAAGAAATTTTCTTTTTTCTAACAGTTTTTTCCGCAGGTTCTGCTTCATCCTGTTTTGCCTCCTGCTTTTGTCACTTCATAACAACACACTTATTATTTAGCACAAAAAACCGCATTGTACAATAGGAAATGATACTTGTATATCAACCGAGTAATTTTTCCAGCAGTTTCCGGCTGTTTCTATCCGGCACCTGCCGCAAAAACTCCCGGATCCATTGCTCCTGCCGTTCATCTTCTTCCGCAGGATCCCAGGACACGATGCCGGCTGTTTCATCATAGATTTCTTTCAGCTGTTCCAGCTGATCTTTAAACTGCCCTCCATATTCACTCCAGATTTCCAGACTATAAGCGTCCAGCCCCAGATAATCAAGAAGATATATAAGCCTGTTCAAATCTGAAAACGTCATTTTTTCTTTTCCCGCCAGGATTGCCCTGTCACGTTTTCCGCACAAAAACAGGAACGCAAAGCGTTCGATATCCTTTTGCTGCATACGCTTCTCCCTTTGTCTCACTTTTACAACCGATTGTAGACCTTATCCCGTGTAAAATCAACAAAAAAGTGCAAAAAGTGAGACAGTCATGTCCACACTATCTGCAGGAGGATGAAAGATATGCCAAAGCCCAAAACACCAGGCGGCGGAAAGAATCTGATCAGCCGCCGGCTCGCAAAGCTCCGCCAGCAGCACAATATGTCACAACGGTTCTTAGCTTATCAGCTTCAGTTGAATGGCTACGATATGGATAAAAATGTCATCACCCGAATTGAAACCAATAAGCGTTATGTTACAGATGTAGAACTGAAAGCTCTGGCCGAAATTTTCCACGTTTCATACGAATATCTCATTGACGGCGAAGGAGAAGAAGAAGAGCCATAAAACTATGGCTCTTCTTTTCTGCTGCCTTATGCCGACTCCCGGCTGATCACGCTGACAACACTTTCTCTTCGCTGCAGCAGATAGGCAAGATACGGGACCAGCACTCCCAGAAGCAGCAGTATCGGAAATACGATCAGCATCGGCCACAGGATAAACTGGTACTCCATAAACCACATGCCGTCCGCAAGGATCCGTACCAGTGTCACAGACAGGAGACAGCCTCCCGCTAAGGAACACAAAATCGTAAACCCTGCATAGTACAGTCCTTCCAGCATCAGCATACGGGTCAGCTGGCGCTTCGTCATGCCAATCGCTTCCATAATAGCAAATTCCCGTTTCCTGGTCACGATTCCCGTCAGCGTAGCATTGACAAAATTAAGGATACCGATAACGCCAACTACCATTGTCAGTACTCCTCCCACCAGGGTAAAAAGTCCGGTCAGTCCGTTAAACTCATCCAGCCATTTTTGTTTTGACTCATAGTGCATCAAAGGCTCCTGTGTTGTGGTATAGTTTTCCAGAAATTCTTCAAACTGCGCCTCCCTGCCGTCTTCTACATCAAATTCATAACTCATCAGATAATCCGGCGATTCCATGGAAAGAAATACATCCGCCGTCGTATAAAAGGCAAATTGCGAACCCATGCGGTTTGTCAGCCCGTAATAATTCTCCTTGATCAGAGACAGAATCTCAAATTCCCTCTTTTCTCCGTCCTTCATTACCAGCGTCACATGATCCCCGGCATGATAGTAGATCTCGTCCTCTATCACCTGGTCATTATCATCCGTAGCCACAGCTCCCAGAAGATATTTCCCGGTAGCAAGCTTTTCTTTGATCACCGAAAGATCCGTCTCGCCCTCAAAGGGCTCTGCCTTCTCAAGAGGATAATCCTCCAGTCCGTAAAAAGTTGTGCGGTAGTTTCCATCTTCATTCCGCTGATAGGGAACCTTCTCGGATCCAAACATATTGTAAAACTCCCCGTTCTCATCTGTCATGACATTTTCCGTAGGCTGGTAGGTTTCTGCTTCCAGACCGACTTCATTGCTCATATAGAGACGCCCGCCTCTCTCAAAGCCGTCCTCTTCCTCGCAGGCTCTGATAAAAGACTCACTCAGGCTGATCTCCTCTATTCCCTCTTTTACTCCGTAATACTCACTGTTGAAATATTCGGCATTGGCGATCAGAAAATCTGACACCACAAACTTTTTCAGGAACTGATCCATACTAAATGATGAGGTTACCGTAAAAATGCTGTTCAGCAGGATCACTGACAAGGAAAGTGACAGGATCACGATCACGGTGCGCCCTTTGCTGCGGGCCAGGTTGGACAGCGCCATTCGCCAAAGCTTTCCGCCGTCTGTGCCTTTCTTTTCCTTCTTTTTTTCGTTCTGATCTTCCGTATAGCGTACTGCTTCAATAGGAGACACCCTGCCCGCGATCCTGGCCGGCTTGCGGGTGGAGATCCACACCGTGGCCAGACTGAACAAAATGGCCCCTGCAAAAATCCAGGGATTTAAGGATACCTGCACGTCAGATCCCTGGTAAGCGCTTCTTTCCACCACCAGCGGGACGATCCCTTTTCCCACAAAGAATCCCGTCACAAGGCCCAGCGGGATCCCGGCCACGGCCAGCTTCCAGGCCTGACGACGTACGATTTTCCGGATCTGGCGTCCGGTGGTCCCGATCGTCTTTAGCAGACCGTAATACCGGATATCCTTTACCACCGAGATCTGAAACACATTGTAAATGATCAGATATCCGGTGAGCAGAATAATGAAAAGTCCTCCCGCCACTGCTCCCATGGTCATCGGATCACTCTGAGCGCTGTCAGATACATACGCCCAGTTTACATTACTGGACAAATAATTTTTGTCACCCTCCGTCACGGAATATCCGCTTTCTGTGATGACCTGCTCCAGCTTTTTCTGGATATTGAAGGAATTGGAAAAATTCACATCCATATCGATCCGTCCTGTCATCGCATACTCTTCCCGTTCCGCCGTCTTTATCTCTTCTGCATATTTTGTCAGATAATCCTCTGAGGTGACGACAAATCCCGTATTCATCGCCGGATCTGCTTTCAGGATCCCGGTCACAGTAAAGGTCCTGTCTTCTGCCGCCGGGTCTGCCATCCCAACCTGTAGCGAAAGTGTGATTTCCTGACCCGTCTCTTTTGGGAGCCCCAAAAGTTCCATTGTCACTTCATCCACCAGCACTTCATCTGCTTTCTCCGGCGCCCTCCCCTCTTCGATTTCCAGATAGCGGTGGGGATAATGATATTCCGGTACATACCAAAGCTCTACATGACGCTTCAAAAACTCCGGATTGGCCACATTATCCGCCAGGACCTCACAGGCAGCGCTTTCTTTTATCAGAGGATGATCCTTCAGCGCTTCATACTCTTCCATTGTAATATCCTTGATCACACCATGGCTGTCTCCTCCCGACTGCCGCATGGTCTGCTGCTGAAAATTTTCCACAGACCCAAGGCCGATGGTAAAAAGAGTGGTAAACAGCATAGAAGTCAGGGCAATGGCCAGCACTGCGATCGTATTCCTTGTGCGGCTGGCACGGAAGCTCTTGTCTGACAGATTCCGGATGACCTTTTGATTTTTGACTTTACGCATACGCCTCACCGCCATTTCTGATCTTTCCATCCTCAATACGGATGATCCGGTCTGCCATCTGTGCAATTTCCTCATTATGTGTGATCATTACCACCGTCTGCCCGAACCGGCTGCTTGTCACCTTCAGGAGGCTTAGCACATCCTGGCTGGTTACAGAATCCAGATTGCCCGTGGGCTCATCGGCCAGGAGTATCGCCGGTTTTGCAGCCAGCGCTCTTGCAATGGCCACTCTCTGCTGCTGTCCCCCGGAGAGCTGGGAAGGCAGGCTGAACTTCTTTGCCTTAAGCCCCAGGATCTCGATGATATCTTCTACATAAGATTTATCAACCCCGTTTCCGTCCAGCTCCACCGGAAGCACGATATTTTCATACACATTCAGCACCGGCACCAGATTGTAGCTCTGGAATACAAATCCGATCTTACGCCGCCGGAAAATAGTCAGCTCTTCGTCCTTTAACTTACTGATATCCTTCTGATCCACCCACACCGTTCCTGAGGTAGGCCGGTCCAATCCTCCAAGCATATGGAGAAGCGTGGATTTGCCGCTGCCGGAAGTGCCGACCACAGCCACAAACTCGCCCCTTTCCACAGACAGATCCACTCCATCCAGGGCACGTACCAGCGTATCTCCGCTGCCGTAATATTTTTTTAACTTTCTGGTTTTCAGTACAATCATGATAAGCCTCCTTTTCGTGTCCCCTGTATAGCCATCCAGTAAAAGAATGGCCTTATAGAACCATTTTTCTATAAGACCACTATACACGGATAATCTTTCTGTATTCTTTCTGAAATCTGTCAATTTTGACACATTTCCATTTTATATTTCTGACCCGGGGTATCCGGCAGACTCCTGGCTTATTGGAAGATATATGGAAAATCTGCTTCCCGTTCCATCTGCGGAAGATACCTTGATGTACCCTTCTTCCTTCTCCAGGATTTCTCTTGCCAGATAGAGGCCTATGCCGACGCCTTCCTCCTGCCGCATCTGTTTCCCCCGGTAAAACCGTCCGAAAATCTGAGCCCTCTCTTCTTCCGCAATGCCCGGCCCCTGATCCTCTACCTCGATACATGCATAAAACTCATATTTTCGGATCCGGATTGTAATCCTGCTCTCTTCCGGCGAATATTTCACCGCATTGTCGATAATATTTCCCAGTGCCTCCGAGGTCCACTTTCTGTCAAACCTGCATCTGACCCTCTCTTCCAGTTCGCAGTCCAGGCAGATGTTTTTTGCCTCTGCTTTTTTTTGCAGCAAGGCCGCTGTCTCCCGGATCATAGGCGCAATCTCTCCATCTGCAGGCGACAGCTCCAGGATCCCTGTCTCAAGCCGGGACATTTTTACCAGAGACTGCAAAAGAAACTGAAGCTTTTCCGTCTGCCTTACAATCTGCCCTGCCAGCATCTTTTCTTCTTCATTTTCTGCTTTCTCGTCCAGAAGCTCTGCATAGAGCAAAATGTTGGCAAGGGGCGTCTTGGTCTGATGAGAAATATCCGACACCAGTGTCCGTATATTCTCTCTTTCTTTTTTTACCTGTCCCACCAGCTGTCCCTGGGCAGTAAAATACTGTTTCCAACGGGACTCCAGACGCGACAGCTCTGTCTCATCATAAGACGTCTCGTCAAAGGTTCCGTTCATAGCACTCTCCAGCATCTCATCCAGACGCTTCAAAGTCCCTTTTGCCCCGATCTGTATCATTGTCATTCCTCCCTGCCGGTTTTCCTATCACAAAAGTCCCGCGAACACCGTGGCTCCCACTACCGTACACATCCCGGCCACTACGATAGCCAGACTGCTCATCGCTCCTTCTATCTCGCCCATCTCCATAGCTTTGGCTGTTCCGATCGCATGAGCCGAGGTTCCCAGTGCGATTCCCTTTGCCACCGGATGGCGGATCGCAAATATGCGGCAGATCGGCTCTGCCGCCATATTCCCAAGCACACCGGTAATGATGATCACTGCCGCCGCAATCTCCGAATGACCTCCCAACTCTTTCGCAATATCCATCCCAATCGCGGTCGTTACTGATTTTGGAAGCAGAGTCACATATTCTGCCTGTGACAGATGGAACACCAGTGCCATCGCAAGCACACAGACCAGACTTGCCAGGACCCCCGACAGGATCCCGGTAAGGATCGCCGCATAATTCTCCTTCAGAAGCTGCATCCTCTCATACATAGGAATGGCCAGACTTACCGTGGCAGGAGCCAGCAGATAGGTCAGATACTTTGCACTGGCGTTATAGGTTTCGTATTCCACGCCCGATAGCTTCAAAAACAAGATCACCAGGATAATGGCGATCAGAAGCGGATTGGCAAGCGGGCTATTCCATTTTCTTTTCACCAGCGTTCCAATACCGTACGCCGCCAGGCTGATGAATACTCCGGACGCCGCTGAATTAAGAATCAGATTTTCCATACTAGTTTTCTACTCCTTCTTCCTTTTGTCTGATCACCACTTCTTCCTGCCTTCGAATACAGGCTTCCGTCACTTTCCCGGCAGTCGCCATAACAACCACCGTGGATATCACCGTGATCACACATGCCGGGATCAGCATCATCTTTACCTGCCCCCAGGATGCTGCCAGTCCTGCCGCCGCCGGAATAAACATCAGCGGCATGATCTCTATCAAAAACTGCCCGGTCTCCCGGACATCTTCAAGCTTTAAGATCCCGCGTGCCAGAAGCAGGAACATAAGAACCAGTCCGTATACGCTTCCCGGTATCGGAAACGGAATCAAATAATGCAGGATCTCGCCTAAGAAGGAGATCCCCAGGATCACTGCAAATTGTCTGATATATTTCACTATCTTTTCCCCCTGTTTTTTCTGTCAATTTCTGTTAAGCTTTTTTCTCCCATACATATCCGATACCATATACGGTCTCGATCGGGCGGTAATCCCCTTTCCCGGAAAGCTTGTGGCGCAGGCGGTTCACTGCTACACTCAGTGCATTTTCTTCTACAAATTTTGCCCCGTCTGTCCACAGGATCTCCATCAGGCGTTCCCTGGAAAGTGTGATTCCCGGATTCCACACAAACGTCCGCAGAAGTTTTTGTTCTGTTCTGCTCAGGATGATCTCCTGTCCGTCTACAAAAAACTGCATCTGATCAAACAAAAACCGATACCTGTGATCTGTATAGGTATCCTTTGTTTCTCTTTGTCCTTCTCCGGTACGCATCCGCATCCGTTCCACTCTCGCCCGCAGCGCCATCAGGCTGAAAGGCTTGGTAATATAATCGTCTGCCCCAAGAGAAAATCCGGTGATCTCATCACTTTCCAGATCATTTGCCGTGATCAGAAGCACCGGAATCTGTGAGGTCTTTCGGATCTTTTCCAGAAGCTCATATCCGTTCCCGTCAGGAAGGTTTACATCCAGAAGCGCCATGTCCACATGCCCCTTCTCCCAGAAATCCCTGCCTTCCGCTGCATTATATGCCTGCAAAAAGGAAACTCCTTCCTGCCGGAGCGCAAGAGCGATCCCCTGGTTCAGTCCCCTGTCATCCTCTACGACCAATATCTGATACATCCTTTTACGCCTCTTTCTACTCTGATCTATGACAGCCTGCGGCCGCATTTCGGACAATATTCATAGTCCTCATCTGTGGAAAATCCACAGCTCATGCATCTCTTTACACGATGGTAATACTGTCCGCTCTGCCATCCTCCAGACAACGGCTCTAAATCTCCCGGCTGGATTTCCAGCTACTCTCCCCAGGCTATCCTTCTGCCGATTTCCGGATTCAGACGATATACCTTCCCGCAGCAGCTTGTCTGCACGAAGTACTGCCTGTTCCATTTAAAGACAGGAATAAAAAACAGAGATAATGCCGTATAAGTCATGTACACGGTATACCTGCCATACTGCCCACAGCTGCTGCAGATCACCATCTGGTTGAAATTCAGGTCTTTTCGGCCGTCAGAAATACCTATGATAAAAAACATATCTTTTTCCCTTCCTTTATCCGCAAATCATATTCTAATCTAAACATTCTGTTTTCGCAAGTAAACATTTATTTTGCCGACAGGAAGCTTTTATCAAAAAAGGAATCCGCTTATGCCGATTCCTTTGAACTTTTTATTCAATTTAATTCATTTGCAATAGATATTAATTTATCCAATACCGCATCCAGAAATATTTTATATCCGCAAAACAGATCATGAAATGTTCCGCACACCTCCGACTGCATCCTTTTACAGCCTCCTCCGCACAGATATCGGTATCTGCACTGTGTACATAAACTTAACGTTTTTCTTGGCATCTGCAAAAATTCTTTCATTACAGATGACGAAAGCAATTCTTCCAGCGTCTGTTCTGTAAACATTCCCAATTTATATTGGTCTAATACATAAAAATCACAGGGATATACACTTCCATCTGCTTCCACGACCAGTTGTGGAGAACATTTTCCTGTTATGCCACAAGCCGTACAAGTGTGGAACACTAAAAGATTCAAAAGATCGTCAAACAATTTAACACTGATGAGCCGCCCTTTTCTTCTGTCTCTATCCCAAAGTTCAAATAACCTGATATAAAAGGAAGCAAACCTTTGTGGTGTTAATGTGTATGAATGGACTGTTTCTATTCCTAAATCCTCCAGACAGGGAATAAACTGTACGTATGAAAGCTTTAAATTTTGAGCTGTTTTCCAAAATTTTTCGGGATATTTTGCAAGTTCATTTGTCAAGACCGTTAATATATTATAATCAACCTGATAAAACTCCAACAACTCTTTTGCATGAATAACCTGATGGTATGTTCCATCTCCTTTTTGATTAACCCGGTTTTGATCATGAAATTCTTCTGGCCCATCCAGGGATAACCCCACGAGAAAATTTCTTTCTTTAAAAAACTGGCACCATTTTTCATTTATAAGTATTCCATTTGTCTGTATCGTATAGCCGATCTCTATGCTTTTGCATGCGGCTTCTGCTATCTCACAAAATCTGGAAAAGAAATCCAGCCCAGCCAGCATCGGCTCTCCGCCTTGAAATGCAAATATCACACGATCAGATGGCTTTACGTCGCAGAAAACTTTTTTTACCATTCTCCGTACAACAGAGATTGACATACATCCATAATTTGCTGTTTCCCGACGTCCACTAATATCAGCATAAAAACAGTATCTGCATCTTAAATTGCAAAGAGAGGATGCTGGTTTTATCATAATTGTAAACTGTCTCATACACTACATCCTCCTTTGCTTATTTTAATAAATCATTCCTTTTATTATACACGGATACGCTGCTCATACCCCAGCGGTTCATAGGTTCTGCTCTGTGTGCTGTATTTTCCTGCCAACCCCAGCTGCCCGTTTCCAGTCACACCTTCCAGTCTTCCGTCTCTGTCCGGATCTGTATATTTTTCAAACCAGGACTCCATTTGACGTTTCAAAAATAAAACCCTTTCCTGAACGTCATCAACCTCGATCAGATTATTTTCTTCTTCTGGATCATTGACTAAATCATAGTATTCGTCTGGTCCATATGGATATCGGCATATATATTTATCTGTTTCTGTACGGATCATGCGAACCGGACCATATTCATCAAACACAACGACCATATCTTCTCCCCCTTGATCCTGTCCGTTTCCTTCTAAAACATCAAGGAAACTCGATCCTGGAAGCGTCTCATCTTCCGTCTGTTCAATTCCTACATATTCCAGCAGGGTCGGCTTTATGTCATAAGCGCTCAACATATTACGAATAACAGTCTTTTCCCGAATCCTGTCAGGGTGCCAGATAATCAACGGAACTTTAATAGAAGTATCGTACATATTCATAGGGAATGTTCCGTTCCCTTTTCCCCATATTCCATGGTGGCCACAATTAAATCCGTTATCCGCTGTATAAATGACAAGAGTATTATCATCAATCCCTAGCTTTTGCAGTTCATCCATAATTTTCCCCACACCACGGTCCACTCCAGTAACAGCCGCATAATATCCGCGCAGGCACTCTTCTGGATGTTCTATATCCTTTCTCGTAACAGCATCATGCGCCGTAGAAAAAATCGCCCATGGATGCAGTTCCTTTCTCGGGCACGATTCAAATCTGCAATCCTTATATAGATTTCTCAATTCTTCCGGATGATTCTCCCTTGTCCATGGACTATGTGGCGCCGTATAGTGAACAGACAGATAAAATGGTGCGTCGTCCTCGTTCATTTTCTGCATGAACTCAATCGCATTATCCGTGATTGCATCCGTCACATATCCTTCTTCCTCGATCAATTCTCCATTCTTTATCATAGGAGCATGATAATATGTACCGCCTCCCATCTGATGAGTATACCAGTATTGAAAACCTTTTTGTGGATTCGCACTGTCTCCTAAATGCCATTTCCCGCTAAGTGCACACTGATATCCCGCCTCACTAAGGTCTTCCGTATATCCTCTTAGCCCTTGGAGATATTCAATCGCATCACTTCCTACATTTCCGCCGCGGATCCAGTCATGCACTCCATGCTGTGATGGGATTCTTCCTGTCAACAGGGATGCTCTTGCCGGGGAACACACCGGAGAAACACAATAAAAATTTTCAAATCTGGCACCTTCTTCAGCCAGCCTGTCAATATTAGGTGTAATGATCTCAGAATTCCCATTGCAGCCAAGTGCCCAATATCCCTGATCATCTGTCAAAATGAATACAATATTTGGCTTACTTTTGTCATGATTTGCCATATTTAATCTCCTTATCCTGGTGTTACCACCATTTGATCTGATCTGTAACATACTTTCTTAATTCGATGAATTCATCCGATGTTACATTTCTTGGTCTCGGTAAATCTACCTGCAGACTCTCTTTTATCTTTGCCGGTTTGTTTGTCAATATCAGTACACGCTCTGCCAGATAAATAGCTTCCTCAATATTATGGGTAATAAATATAACTGTACTGCCAAATTCCTTCCACAGTTTAAGCACTTCATCTTCAAGGTAAAACCGCATTTTTATATCCATCTGTCCGTAAGGTTCGTCCATCAGCAAAAGATCTGGATATGTGCTAAATGCGCGCCCAATGATGACTCTCTGCTCTTCACTGACAGACAGCTGCTTAGGATGGGCATTCCTGAGATTTTCCATGCCAAGGAGTTTTAATATTCGGTTTACCCTTTTTTCCCTCTCCTCTTTGGGAACCTTCTTGATCTTCAATCCAAATTCCAGGTTCTCCGCCACCGTTAGCCAAGGCAGTGCCGATGGCTCCTGAAATGCAAAGGATATATTATGCCTTTTGGGATCCGCCGGTTCTCCATCAATATATAATTCTCCGGAAGACGGCTGATAAATTCTTGTCAGCAGATTTAAAAATGTCGTTTTGCCACACCCAGTCGGGCCTACTACGCAGACAAATTCTCCCTTTTTTACTTCGAAACTGATATCATCCAATACCAGCAGATCTCCAAATTTTTTTGTAAGATGGTCTACTTTAATTTTTACTTTATTTTCCATGCCAAACTCCTTTCTTACAAAGCAAGATCTGTATTATCTGATATTTCATTTCTCAGCATCAAAAATTCATGCCCCATTGTATCTCTTGGTTTTGGAATATTTACTTCGTATATTTTTTTGATTTTTGCCGGATAAGTTGTAAATAGAATAATCCGATCCCCAAGCATCAGTGCCTCTTCAATATTATTTGTCACGAAAATCACTGTTCGTTTATCTTTCTGTGCAATTTTCTGAACCTCTTCTTCCATACTATAACGTGTCTGTGCATCCAAAGCGCCAAAGGGTTCGTCCATAATCAATATTTTGGGTTCGTTGGCATATGCTCTTGCTATGCCAACTCTTTGCTTCATTCCGCCGGACAGCTGGTATGGATAACTTTTTTCAAAGCCGTTAAGTCCGACCATATCAATATATTTCTGCGCACGCTCCTTGTAATCCTTTGGATCTTCCCCATGATGTTTCGGTCCAAAGCAGACATTGTCCATCACTGTGAGCCATGGAAGCAGACCTGTTTTTTGAAATACCATTCCCATTTCAGGATTGGGTCCTGTAACTTCTTCTTCATCCAGAACTACTTTCCCGTCATCTGCTTCCATCAGCCCTGCAATTACATTAAGTAAAACACTTTTACCACAGCGTCCGGGGCCCAGCAATACTAAAAATTCTCCGTCATATACATCAAAGGAAATATGATCAATAGCAAGCTCTTTTTTCCCACTTTTATTTTGGAAGGATTTTGACACATCCCTAATTTTTAATCTCGTCACAGACTTCTGTTCCATGGGCATATCTTCCTTTCTATAAAGTTTGTCAATACGCTGATCAGTGCGCCTGTCACACCGATTGCCACCATTCCAGACATAACCAGTGAAATATCAAACACTTCCATCCCTCGATTGATCAAAAATCCCAGACCGGCCTGTGCTGCAATCATTTCCGCAGCCAGAACTACCATCAGTGCCATTCCTGTTCCGTTCCGTATTCCTGCAAAAATAGTCGGAAGCGCTGCTGGAAGTACGATGGATGAAAGAAGTTGCCTTTGTGTTGATGCATGAAACATTTTCCCTACATCCAGGTATAGCTGAGAAACCATCTTAATTCCTGTATAAGAATTTACAACGATCGGCATTAATGCCGCCATAAAAATCATAATGATCTTAGATTCTTCTCCAATTCCGAACCACATTACCATCAGAGGAATCCAGGCAAGCATTGGTATCGGGCGGATACACTCAAACAATGCACCGATTGTCGCTCTTACTGTCCGGCTCCATCCGATCAAAACTCCCAGGGGCACACCTATCACAATAGCTAAAAATAGCGATACAGCTACACGTAAAAGGCTGACTCCCATATGCCCGATCAATGTATATCCGCTAAGCTCGTTTTGGCACAGTTCCGCCATGCGTCTCAACAGCATAACCGGTGTCGGAAAAATAATAGGATTCGCAGAACTTCCCAGACACCATATCGCCAGCAGAAGCAAAATCCCCAAAAAGGGAAGTATAAAATACCAGATACTGTGTCCACTTTTTTTCATTCTCATACCACGCCTCCTCGAACAACAATTTTCTCAATTAACGAGAAAATTGTTGTAAACACGAATCCTATGAAGCCTATTACGACCATACCTAACACGACCACATCTGCACGTCCGAAATTACGGCCCATATTGATCATATACCCCAATCCTGCTGATGCCGCCAGCATTTCCGCCGCAACCAGGCAGCTCCAGGAACTTGCCAAAGCAATCCTCATTCCAGCAAAAATCATAGGCACTGAAGATGGAATTCCCACATGAAGGAATGTATAAAAATTAGATGCCCCATATACTTTTGCCACATTGATCAGTACCGGACTTGTCTGCCGGATTCCTGTATAAGAATTCAGCACACATGGTATAAAAGCTGTCAAAAATATAATCACTACTTTTGCCTCTGTTCCCACACCAATCCAGACAATCATAAGCGGAATCCAGGATACTGCCGGAATCGGCCTTACAATTTCAAATACCGGCCGGATAAAACGATCCAAAAGCTGATACCATCCCATTAGAAGTCCCAGCGGGACGCCAATTACAACAGCCAGCGCAAAGCCACTTAATGAAATCTTTAAGCTCGCCAGTATATTTGTAACCAGCAGGTTCCCATCTGGTCCTACGTTATTCATTTTAAATTCAAAAGCCTGTAATACTTCTTGTGGAGACGGTGTGTATTCTCCAACGATTATGTCTTTCATTGCCAGCAGCTGCCATAGGATAATAAATATCACAAATGTCATTACTGTCATAATCGTATACTTTAAATTTCCTTTTTTCATGCTGTCTTCCTCATCCTAGCGTACAGACTGTACATAATCCAATCCCTCACTGGTAAACAGTTCATTCTGGTGTTCGATCATATACTCTCTGTCTGATTCTTGATAATTCCCCTGTTCAATATAGAAATCCATAGTCTCCATCATCATATCCAAAGCCTGATACATAGTTCCGTAATCATTATCAACTGTTTTTGTGAAGAATTCCTGGTTCTCTTCCAAAGAATAATAATGTGTTTCTTTCAGATACTGAAGATTAGCCTCATAGGCAACAGCTGTTCCTTCTGTCTCTCCCCAATAAGTCAATGCAGTAGCTGCATGTTCCATATTCTCTTCGGAAGCCTGCATCCAATCCAGTGTTGCATAATGTGCTTCCAAGATCTTTTCAATACCAGCCCTTTTCTGCTCATCATTCCAGGCTTTTTCGCTGGTTCCGTATCCTGTCACCAGCTGAATTCCTACATCGTCACCCTCAATAACCGGTACAAATCCCTGCTCTTCTAATGTTTCATCATAACACTGGAAATTCCAAACTCCCCATGTTTCTCCTTTTCCTGCAAGCATTGCTGAACTTACATTAGGTTGATCCATGTAGACAGGAGTAATGTCTTGAAGAGATATTCCTATTTTTTCCAGAGAATATCCCATCAGGTATTGCAGTGTACTTCCGGACTGCATGTATACTTCTCTTCCTTGCCAGTCTTCCTCTGTCCCTTTAAAACCGCCTTCGTTATAATCAGCAGAAGCTAACGGGTCATCTTCTTTTACATAAAATTTCTGGACTACAGAATCGTCATTGATATAACTGAGCATTTTAACCGTTCCCTGCGCACAGCCAATTGCAATTCCTGCAAATCCCGAACCAAACAGATCAATCTCGTCTGCTGCAATCGCCTCGACTCTAAGAGGACCGGAAGATGAAGGTACCCATTCCAGATTTACACCTAATTCCTCCAGCGCTCCTGATTTCCATGCGATATAAATCGGAACAGAAAGCTGGTATCCAACACCATCACCGTAACGGATCGTCACTTCTTCTTCCAAAGGCTCAATCCCTTCATAATATTCCTTCGCACTATCCCAGACCTCATTCAAATCTTCTTCTGTAATACTGGAAGTTTTACTGCTATTTCCCGTTCCCGTATTTTCTGTATCAGTGCCACTATTTGCTCCGCATCCGCATACAAGCATTCCCATCATTACCAATACTACTAATACCTTTTTCATATAGTTCTACCCTTCCTTTCGTTCATTTATTTCCGGATCCGTTTTCTGTTAATTTCATTTTATCTCTTGAATTTTCTAAAGTAAAATACTATTATTGAATCAAAATCATAACCATTTAGTTATAGTATGACCTGAAAGGATATTGCCTATGAATATCAGACAACTCAAAATATTTGTTACTGTATGCCAAAGCGGTTCTATGACAGCTGCCGCTAAAAATCTATATATCTCTCAACCATCTATCAGTAATGCGATTAAAGAGTTTGAAAGAGAGTATGGTATTCAGTTGTTTGACCGTACTTCAAAAAAACTGACTTTAACAGAATCCGGAAAAGAGCTTTACAGCTATGGCACGCGTATCTTGTCTTTGATTGACGACCTCACAACCAGCATTAATAACCGGAAAAGTAATACGACTCTTCGCCTTGGCACAGGCTGTGCTTTCGGTGAAATTTATCTGGCATCTCTTATACGCTATTTTCAACAAAATAATGACCAATGTAATTTTCAAATTATCGTTGATTCATCTGAAGTATTGGAGCCAGCTTTGACAAATGGGGAACTGGATTTTTGTATTATGGAAGGCACCTCTCATATACCGGATTTTCATCACCACGAAGTTTACCGTTCTCCCATTGTTGCTGTTTGCCATCAGAATCATCCTTTTGCCGCACAGAAAAATGTTACAGCAAAAATGCTGGCCGGGGAATCTCTTCTTCTCCGCGAAAAGATGTGTCCGACCAGAGAAATGACAGATGCATATTTCTCGAATCACAATTTATCTGTCACTCCTTTTTTTGAAAGCAGTAGCCCTTTGACATTATTAAATGCCGTAAAAGAAAATTTTGGAATTGCCATACTCCCCCTTGACCACTATGAATATTTTTACTCTTCAGAACTTAAACTTATAAATATTCCTGATTTTCATTATACGAGATACATTGATTTCATCTATAAGAAGAAAACCATATTATCTCCTCTTGCACAGACCTTTATGCAGTTTGTCATCCAATATATCCCACTCATACAAAAAACGTTCTGTGCAAAAAACAAAAACACCCTGTGAACAGGTAAAACAAAAGAAATGGAGATCAAAATACCATGAACTATCAGCAGGCCTGCCAAATCCTGGGTATTAGTCCAGGCACAGATTTCAGGGATATCAAAAAGAAATACCGCAAGCTTATGTCCGCCCTCCACCCGGATGTTCATATCTCAGCCCGCTCCCGCTATCATTATAACGTGCAGGAGATTAATATTGCCTATGCCCTGCTAAAAGAAGCCTCACTTAAGGATTCCGGGGCCACCTGTCTTTCCGGAGGCCATCAGCCGGGCGGCACAAAGAAGGCCTCCGGGGCCGCCGTAGATTCAGTCTGGGACGCCCCTGTTAATGAAAACGCTTATCGGGAACGGAATATTTATTATTATGAAGAAGATCGGGAAGGACAGGTCATCGGAGATTTTTGCATTGCCAGGGGAAAATATTTCTGGCAGACGGAGGAAGAATTTCCCCTGTTCCTGCGCAGTATCCTGCAATGCAGCAAAGAACTACTGGATGAAGCTGACACCGCCTTAGGAAGACTTAAGAGTCCTTCAAAGCGCACCCTTATCCAGGCCGAGCTTTCCTATCTCCTGGCTCAGCAGTTTGTCCATGCGGCGCCGCTCCTTCCAGCGTTTGCCGTAAAGACAGAACAGGATCCAAAGGGCCGCTTTCTCTACTATTTTCCTGCCATGCTGGAATTTAACGGCAGAGCATTGTATCCCGGAGAAGTCTTGTCGCCCGGGCGGCTGAAGGGGCACCGCCTTTACCTGACGGATGGTTCCGGCAATGAGCTGGGATATCTTTCCTTTTTGGACGATCGTCTTTACTACATCCTGATCCCTTTGTTTGAACAGCGGAAGGCTTGTGTCAGAATCCAGGCCGCAGATCCAAAGGCGTCAGATGGCTCCAAACATAAAATCAGCCACAGAAGCAGAGCTGGTTATCAGTCTCTCCATCTGTGGCTGAGATTAAAAGAAGACGCTTCCCCGCTGCCGCCGGAAAATCTAAACCTACAGATCAGCCGTCTTCTGGAGCAGTATAAAAACGCTCCCTCCTAATGAAATGAATTTTCTTTCAAGGTATTTAGTTGTTTGTTTCCGCATCCTGAGCTGATCCGAGTGTGATACTCAGGGTCTGCTCCTGATAGGAGCCATTGTCCGCGCGCTGGACGACAATATCAACGGTTTCACCAGCCGCATAGTACTGAAGCGTATCCTGGAGGCCTTCGATGCTGCTTACAGAACGTCCGTCCAGTTCTGTGATAATATCACCTTCCTGGATACCAGCCTGAGCTGCCGGGCCATCTTCTACTACAGATGCCACAACTACGCCGGCCGGGATACTGAATTTTTCCTGTTCATCGGAAGAAACGCTGGCGCCCTGGATACCTATGTAGGAAGCCTGATCCTCGCTAACCTTTTCTCTCGTTTCCTGATTCATCAGATTCTGCAGGCTTTCCTGAGCCTTATTGATCGGAATCGCAAACCCAATATTGTCTACCGTCGTGCCAGAGGAAGTTGTTCCGGATTTTGCTTCATTGATACCGATCAGCTCCCCGTTCATATTTAACAGTGCACCGCCGCTGTTTCCAGGATTGATTGCGGCATCTGTCTGGATCAGCCCGGTAGAGTTAATCGTATTTCCGCTTTCATCAGTCAGACTCAAATCACGGTTCAAAGCGCTGACATATCCAGATGTTACAGACTGTCCATATCCCAGTGCATTTCCGATGGCAACTACCTGTTCGCCAAGCTGCAGTTCGTCAGAATCGCCGATTGAAGCAATCTTGATCTGATTCATCGTATCTGTAGAAATATCAGAAAGCTTTACTGAGATAACAGCCAGATCATTTTCCGCGTCAGTACCTTTGATCTCCGCAGAAACTGTACTCTCGTCAATAAATCCTACAGAAAGGCTGCTTGCTCCTTCTACCACATGATTATTGGTAGCAATCAGAAGCTCTGTATCATTCTCTCCTATGATCACACCTGTACCGGCGCCTTCCACTTCATACTGCTGTGTACCGCCGAAAAAGCTCCTCATTTCTTCCACAGACATCGTCGAAATGGTAACCACTGAAGGCATTGCGTTATCTGCTACTTGTGCCACTCCGCTGCTGCTTTCTGATGTGGAAGCCTCGGTTGTATCCGTCTGAGATATATGGTTCTGGCTGTAAAGGCGATTAGCCGCAGCGTTTACGCCATACATGGTCCCGCCTGCGATCAGTCCGAATACCAGAGCCATGGCTACGACCATTCCCCACTTCTTCTGTAGAGTCATTTCTTTTTTCTTTTTTTCTGTCCCGGTCTTTGTCTCAGGCCCCTCTCCGGACTCTGCCTTCACTTCCTTCGCATCTGTTTCAGCTTCTGTCGCTTCAGCTTTTGACATCTCAGCTGTTTCTTCCTGTTTCTGCAAGTCTGCCTGTTCCTGTATTACCTCATCTTCACTCTGATTTTCCTGTTCATACATTTCATCCTTCATAATCTTTCAACCTCTTTTCTTAGGGTAACTTTTCTTTTTTTCGAGGTTGATTATAGATGCTCTCTGTGTTGAATCTGTGAAAAATTTATTACACTTTTATGAATTTGCATTTACCAGCTGCTCACCGGACGGATACTGATCTCGCCCGAAGCCAGACGTTCTATCGTTCCGTCTTCGTACTGCACTACCAGATGACATGACTGGTCCACATCCTCTACATGCGCCCTTTTCTTCTCTCCGGGAGTCAGTACATAGATATCTTTCCCGATCACCAAACATCTTTCCCTGTAGCGTTCCACATAATGCTTTTTTGCATCTGTCCGATAATAATGCATGAAGCGGTTCAGAAATTCTGCCGCCAGAAAGTTCTTTTCTCTCTCCCTTTGCTCCGGGAATATGCTCCCTGCTACAGCCCCGATATCCTCCGGGAATCCTCCTTTTGGCGGACATACATTAAATCCGATCCCCAGGATCACATAATCAAATCCTTCCTGTTCACGGCACGGAGATGCCTCTGTAAGAATCCCGCTCACCTTTTTCCCATCCATATATATATCGTTAACCCATTTGATCCCGGCTTTTCTTCCGGAAACTCTTTCTATAGCTTCGCAGGCGGCCACCGCTGCAATGGTAGTAATGTGCACTGCCTGCTCCGGCAAAATATTCTCCGGACGCAGCAAAAGACTTAAATAGACGCCTGTGTCGGAGGGTGAATAAAATGATCTTCCCAGTCTCCCTTTTCCTTTGGTCTGCTCTCCGGCAATCACTACACATCCTTCCGGCGCGCCTTCTTTTGCTTTCCGACGGAGCAGGATATTCGTAGAGTCTACTACCGGAAATACATGAAGCTGTAAGTCTCTGCAGTTTTCCTTTAAATATTTCTGTATGGTTTCTTCTGCCAGGATATCTTTTTGATCTGCCACCGGATCACCTCCATATAAAGTAGAATTCAGATAAACTATCTATGCTGTCAGCATCCCCGCTGTTTTCAGCTGACGGATACACTGCTTTCTTACAAATATAAAACATACCGCCTGCATTGCAATAGTAACGATCCAGGATCCCGGATATGAAATAAACAGGAAATACAAGGACCTGTGCTGCGGGAAAAACACATACACCCACAAAATCCTGATCCCCACGGTTCCAATAACTGATAACACCATCGGCACCGCAGAACGGCCCATTCCCCGGAGTGCTCCGGGAAGCAGATCCATGATACCGCACAGGAAGTACGGAACCGTTGTAATGGCCAGGATCTCCAGACCGCACTGGATCACATCCGGCTCGGAAGTATAGATTTTAAGAATCTGTGAGCCGAATACATATGCGCCGACTCCCAGAACGCCGGCCACGCCCGCTGACAGGACCATACAATCCAAAAGTACCCGGTCCATCCGCTTCTGTTTTCCCACACTGTAGTTCTGGCTGGTAAAGCTCATACAGGCCTGGGTCACAGCGTTGACCGACACATACAGGAAGCTTAAGATATTATTTGCGGCCGTGTAGCCTGCCATAGCCGTAGATCCGAAGGAATTAACAGAGGACTGCAGCAGGGCATTGGAAAAATTGATCACCGTACTCTGGATCCCGGCAGGGATTCCCACCTGAAAGATCCGTTTCAGGTATACTCCTTTGATAGTCAGCCTTGAAAAACGGATCTGATAACTTCCCTCTGACTTATGGAGACACCGCAGCACCAGAATACAGGAAATCATCTGAGAAGTCACTGTGCCCACAGCCACCCCGGCTACGCCAAGAGGAATCACAATGACCAGCAGAAGATCCAGCGCCACATTGGCCATCCCGGCCACAGCCAGAAATACCAACGGTCTCTTTGTATCTCCTACGGCTCTAAGGATTGCAGCACCATAATTATAAAGCATAAAAAAGGGCATCCCAAGAAAATAAATCCTCATATAGAGTGTTGCCTGACCGATGACATCCCCCGGCGTATCCATAATCCCCAGAGCGCCTCTTGCAGCTCCAAATCCTACAAATGCCATCAGAATCCCACTGATCAAAGCAAGCGTAATAGCCGTATGTACCGCCTCTGACATCTCTTTATCTCTTCCTGCCGCATAATATCTGGCCGCCAGGACGTTTGCCCCCAAAGAAATGCCAATAAAAAGATTGGTAAAAATATTAATCAACGCCGTCGTCGATCCCACTGCCGCCAGTGCCTGGCTGCCGCTGAACCGCCCCACCACAATGATATCCACAGCATTAAACATCAGCTGCAGAATACTGGAAAGCATCAACGGGAGCGAAAAGGAAATTAATTTATCCATGATCGTCCCGTTGCACATATCAATCTCATATTTATTCTTTTTCAAAACAGATCCCTCCATCTCGACAGATACCTAAACAATCAGATTTTCGCCGTGAATATCTTACTGCTTTCTCCGTTCTGCGTCAAGATGGCAAATGGGGACGTACACTTTTTGCAAAAGTGTACGTCCCCATTTGCGTTTCTTCCGTACACCAGCCTAAGAAACTGTATGTAAAAAAGCATAATAAAATATCATATATAATTGTATTGGTCTTTGTATAGTCCCCAACACCTACTGCCACAACCATTTTTGCTTTAATTGTCTTCTTTTTTCACCTACATTAACACGGTACATATCCAATTTTATTGACGCCAATCACGCCCCTACGAAGAACAGTAATATCTATGGTCTCATATTCAGACGTTTCAACACCTGCGCCCATTATCTGAGTTCGTGGAACATCTATTCTTTCAACTTGCGTTCTCGGAACCGATATAGTTTCAACTCCTATCTCATGCAATACCTCTTCCGGAAGTTCATAATTCTGCTCTACCAATCCGAAACAGGTGAATCCTGTATCCACGCAAAAGGAAATCAATTTCTTCTTTCCGATGTTGTACACTACAGCTACAGAGCATCCCAAAAGACTTCCTATCGCAAATCCGATTCCCGGAAGTTCAGGGAACAGAGCTTGCGCAATAGCGCCACCAATTTTCATGCTAACCAAATACCCAGAAGAGACAACCACCGTATCAACGAAATGCATCCCCATTTCTTTCGATGACATCTTTCCCGCAGCGACCAGAATGCTGTCTTTTATCGTGCCGAAAACAACCGTTACTGCCACACCTACAATAGACGGATTCACTTGCTTCAATGCTTCTCCAAGCACCCCATTTTGAATAGCCATCTCTACGCCGTATGCAATCGAACCTTTCAGGAACGCTTCACCACTTATAGAAATAACCTTCTTTCCTGACTTTTTCAGCCCATTAAGGTCAATTTCACCATGTTTTATCAAATAATCTATGGCCTTGTATAATTCCGGAACAATTTGAGTGATTGCAGTAATTGCAGCAGCTGTTAAGCCCGCCTTCATTGCCTGATCAACATATTTGATTCGAACTTCATCAATCAGCGGATCTTTGGAAAAGCCATGCTTCTCAGGATCAAATCCACCCTTCTTGGCCTCTCTCGCAATCTGCTTTGACTCGTTTATAGATAATTCTTTCGACTCCACGCCCTCGCCATCAGATATTTTTCCTACAAGGTGCTCTTCTGTATCCATGTGCGCATTTGAAATACCTGGTCTGTTTGCAATATCTTTAAGCCCCCTCCTATGTGCCCATGCTTTTGCTTCATCGACCTGCTCTGCCGCAATCAGACGCTCTTGCCCCTGATACTTAGGAACCCTCGTGTCTGCATTAAGAGCTGCCTGCATATTCTCGGCATCCTTAGCTGTATTGGAATACTTTAAACTGTATTCCTTACCAAAATTTGTTTCAACATCGACACTTGCATATCCATTATCCTGCAATGTCCAAGCACGGTGTTCAGATCCCTGTCTAATGGCATCAATATTAAAGGTTCCTGCATGCATCTCTTCCGCAACAAAACCCTTAAATCGCTCAACATCCATATTTATTTGAGGATGTTCATTTATATTTCTTGCCAGTTGGTCTATGGCATCATTTATCTGCTGAATATGAGCATTCTGTGCCTGTATTGATTCGTTCTGAATAGCGTTTTCAATAAAATCAGAGACTGCTCTGTGACTACCCACATTAGCACCAAGCATCTGAGCCATAAATTCCCAGCCTTGTTGTATTTCAGTCTTTGCTTGCATAGGCAATTACCTCACCGATTCATAAACTCTTCAAGACCATCGTTATAAAGATGTATCGCACCATAGAAGAGCATCTGCCTTTTCATTAGGCTTTTGTTACGGAATAATTCCTCAGATCTCATTGCCACCTGGTTTCCAACCTTTCCTATGGCCTCCGCACCAGACTCTATAGCCCTCTGTGCTGCCTTAATGAATCTCGGTTTTTTCGGCTTGACCGCCTTACCATCCTCTGCCAGAACTTCAACTTCTTGATCTTCCGCATCTTCTAACTCCGGATCCGTTCCCGTTGAAACCACATTTTCTTTCATCGTTTTTAAGAATTCCGGGACAGGAAGCTCTGACAATTTATTCAGAAAATCATCATACGCTTTTCGATCTGTAAGGGACTTTGGATCAGCAAACAAAACAGCCTGATTGCCAGCCCATCCATACTTTACTCCACAATCATCGAATTTCACATCGATAACAGGAATAAGCTTGTCTGTCCCTTTTATATCACCAAGGAACAAAATCTTCCCCTGGATGTTTCCGGCTTTTTTGTTTCCCAACCAGACCTTCTCCGTCCAGGAAACAATATTGATGGAATCATCTCGTGTTCCGACAATACCCTCTTCGCTGTCATCACGAGTCTCAACCATCTTTTTCAGCTGGTTCATCAGCAACTCATCTTTATAAGCAACGATGAGTGTTTTCTTCGTCTCAAACATTGCCATTATCCCCCTTCACTTGTTTTAGTGGAATCTTGAGAAATCTGCCGCAAGATATTTCTCAAATTGCTTTTTTCAGTATTCCTTCTTAACGCCGGTCTTTTTATCCGTTCGATTTCCATTGAACCAGATGCCGCGCTTACCTTTATTCTTAGACTAATATTCAATTAATACACTTCCGGCTGTCTCCAGTCTTTCATAATCCTGCCCCGATATCTCCACCCGGATCTTTTCCCCTTGTAGATCTATGCCCAGCAGATAATAATGATGTGAGAAAATACCTGTATGCGCCTGCGTCCCGCTCAGCTGTATGTCTGTCAATATAGCTGTCTGCGGGCCGGCCGCAAGATCAGGCACTATGTCTTTTGAAAACCAGAGTGCGGCAGCCATACATACAATAACGGCCGCCGCCCCCACAGCCTTCCCTGAAAAGGACAAAGCGGTTCTGTTCCTTAAAATCCTCATGATCACAAAGATACACGCAATCCATATGACCGCGGCATTGCAGAGTTCATCCAGAAGGACAAGATTCCCTGTCTCTGGCAGCAGCAGACCGGCCGCTATGACTGCCAGCACAAGAATACAGAGAATGATTTCATATTTTTTTATTTTTCTTTCCGATCTGACCATGATGATATCATCCTTTCCCTGCATACTTTTATCTAAACAGTCGGATATTCCGGCTATACTTCATTAAAAGTAATCTCTGGTGATCCTGATATTAAAGCAGTTAAATTCCCTTTCAAAACAAATTATATAAGACTTAGGTATATACCGGAAGACAAGTTTAAACCAGCCATGATGCTCCGGAGCTGAATTTTCCTCAGACAATACCACACTGCTTTTAAATATATGAAATATCTCTTCTTTTACGAATGCCAGCGCATCTGATCCTGTTAAGTACTTACCTGACTTCATATAAAGTTCCTGTCCCTCCCTGTCCTTCCATCAGACTTATAATACCATTTCTCCATGAATATTCCTTTGCATAATCAAGGCACGTTTTGCCAAAGTTATCTTTTTCACAGATATTTGAACCGTGATCTATCAAATATTGATATACCGGCATGGCCGCCTCTGTCGGCAGCTTCACAACGGTAATCGCATATTTAAGCGGTATCGCGCCATATTTATCTTTTCCGTTTATGTCCACCCCCGCCTCAACCAGAAGCTGAGTTGCTTTTAACATATACTGCGGATCGGGTCTCATTACAGAGAAATAAAATATATGCAGCGCATTTCTTTGGTCTTTCGGACTTTTATAGTTGACATCCGCTCCCTCAGATAATAAAAATTGAATCATCTTTATTTTTTCATCTGTATTATGGTCATTGACAAACGCCAATTGAAGCAGACTCAATCCTGCATATTTATTGAACAGATTCGAATCTCCTGTATAAAACTTCAGGAAATCCGAATAAGTCCCCTCTCTTACCGCATCAAAAATATTTGTAATCCTCATAAACCACCCTCCTCAAATCACTCAATCTTGCTCAATAACTTTGTCATCACCCCTTTTCAAATATGACGGCATTTTCTCAATACACTTCTGCCGCAGTTCTCCCGCCTTTGTCCTGTCTGCCGGTTCCGGAAAAATGCGACTGCGGGACCGGAAGTATGCATTAAGTTCTCGGATTTGCCAGGCACTGACCTGAACTCCAGATCAATTTTCACCACATCCCCGGTTGCATAAAGAAAAACCACCGGTGTCGTGTCCCGGTTCATTATGTTGAAAGTTACTTTGGCTCCTCCCAGAATCGCGAGTTCTTTCGGAATATATCTTCCATTGATCCGGAGCCAGTGCTCACTTTCAGCAAAATCTGTCCACCGCAGTGATTCTGACTTTAACTCAGTGATCGTCTCAAAATTTTCGTTTTCGAGCAGTTCCTCCTGCTCTTCTTTTGTAAGCCGCCTGTTCAGAGCGGGCAGACTATGGTATGTTGTTCTGTAATATCTGAGCAGGCGCGGCAGCGGC
>OGYQ01000442.1_pt1 | contig 46499 bp, 37 predicted proteins | sample 1576641 | NCBI WGS metagenome assembly OGYQ01 (sample SAMEA3541476, study PRJEB24748) | human gut metagenome | biome: human gut; feature: human-associated habitat; material: faeces | place: China | collected 2012 | reverse complement strand
ATTTTAAGTTTGATCGTATTTAAGATTACCGGCAATGATAAGAGGAAGGGGTGAAACTCATGAATGAAAATCGTAATTTGAAAAAAGGCGTAGGTATTCATGCAAGAAGATTTATTGCATATGTTGTATTGGCGATTGTTTCTGTTTTGTGTTTATTCTGGTTTTATGTATTATTTATCAATGCAACCAGATCAAATGGTGAGATGCAGTCCGGCTTTACACTGGTTCCAAGCAGTCATTTGTGGGAAAACTGGAAGAACTTAAGAAACGGAACACTTCCGGTTTGGAATGGTATGTTCAACAGCCTGATCATTTCAGCATGCAGTGCAGTACTTGGTGTGTATTTTTCAACGATGACAGCTTATGCGATCCATGCGTATGATTTTAAACTGAAAAAATATATTTATCCATTTATTTTAATGGTTATGATGATCCCGACACAGGTAACTGCACTTGGATTTATCAAACTTGTATCTGGTATGCATCTGGAAGATTCCTTTATTCCTCTGATCGTGCCTGCAATTGCAGCTCCGGTTACTTTTTTCTATATGAAACAGTATATGGAGAGCACACTGCCGTTGTCACTGATCGAGGCAGCCCGCATTGATGGCTCCGGGGAGTTTCGTACATTTAATTCTATCGTAATGCCATTAATGAAGCCGGCAATCGCCGTACAGATGATCTTTACTTTTGTAAGCAGCTGGAATAACTACTTCACACCGGCATTGATCCTGCACGATGACAAGAAAAAGACACTGCCTATCTTGATCGCGCAGTTACGTGGAGCTGACTGGCTTAAATTTGATATGGGGCAGGTATATGTGATGATCGCATTCTCCATCTTCCCGGTTATTATTGTATATCTGTTTTTATCAAAACATATCGTACAGGGTGTTGCTCTTGGTAGTGTAAAGGGGTAAGTGATAAAAAATAAGACACGAAATAAAAAACAGGATATGAATGATGCAAGAGCCTGCTGACTTAAAAAAAGCCAGCAGGCTTTTTTGTTGCGCTTATCCGTTCAGCAGACAGATCCCCAGATTTAAGTATCCTGCAAAAGTCACCCAAAGCAGATAGGGGATCATCAGATATCCGGCTGGCTTTGAAATCGGGTAAAACAGAATTGCTGTCAATAAGATCAGAAGCCACAGCAGCACGAGCCAGATAAAAGCAAACAGACATAGCCCAAAATTAAAAAAGAAAATGGACCAGAAAAAGTTAAACACAAGCTGGATGCCGTATACGGTCAGAGCGTTACCAGTGGGCTTTTGTGATGTGACCACCAGATAAGATGCGAATCCCATCAGAACATACAGAATTGTCCAGACTACCGGAAACAGAAAACCCGGTGGAGCAAAAGCAGGTTTGTTTAACATTGCAAAGTTTTCCATGCTGTTTTTGGTAAGAAGAGATGCCAGGGCACCGACAGCAAGTGGTATGGCAATGCAGGTAATCAGGTTTTTCCATTGAATTTTCATAAATCCGTCCTTTCCCATTTTTCACACGAATCTCTATTTTTTTACATATTGCCTTCTCTTGATAAGTTATGATGCCGGGGTGGAAAATATGAGAAAATATGTCTGAAGGGAGAATAGGATCATGAATCATGAAGAATATGAAAATGCAGCAAATAACACCTGTACACTTGCAACCGGTTCTGGTGAATTTGTGAGATGTACGCCGATTGAATATAGCTATCATGACGGTACAGTATGGATGTTTTCTGAAGGCGGGGAAAAATTTCATGCACTGGAGAATAACAAAAATGTATGTATTGCCATTTATGATAAATATGAGGGATTCGGCAGATTAAAAGGATTGCAGATGACAGGCATGGCACAGCTCGTAGAGCCATTTTCGGACGAATATGTTGCGGCAGCAGAATTTAAAAAGATTCCGATAGATGCACTGAAAAAATTACCGCAGCCGATGCATTTGATCCGTGTGACGCCGGTGAAAGCAGAGATGTTAAATTCAGAATTTAAGAAGGATAGGTTTGCGAGCAGACAGAAAATGTTTTATTAAAGAATTTGTAATTTATCTAAATTACAAATTGACATTTGAAGATAGATGAATTACTATGAAATAGTAATTTAATTAAATTACTCCTAAAGGAGGATTTATGGAACAAAAATGTTTGGATGAATTGATAAAGTTTACTTTGGGTAAAAATATTTCCAGATTGAAAAAACAGGATGAAAATATTTATACACCGGAGGATTTTGAAAACGACTTACATAGCTTAAGTGATGCAAACGAGATATGTGGGTGCATTATTAATCTGATTCGATCCAAAGCATCACCGATATCAACCGGGATACAGGAAAAATATATTACATCAAATTTTCTGCTGTGCATGTTTGATCAGAATGAATTAGATCCCTGGTATTTTTGTTATCAATTTAATGAGGGAAAAAGCCTTGAACAGCAGATTGGCAGATATCATCAGGGCAGTACCGTAAGTGTAAAAAAATTAAATATAAAAAGTATTGGTGAATTAAAAATACCGGTACTGGATATAGAAAAGCAAAGACAGATAGGAAGATTATACAGGCAGTCGATTATCCAGAAAGATTTACTGGAACGGCAGGCTGCAAATATTAATAGACTGATGATTGAGACAATCAGAAAAATGGAGGAGAATTAACACATGGCAGAGTCAAAAGAATTATTACAGGTACTATGGAGTGGAGCAGATGTTCTAAGAGGAAAAATGGATGCAAATGAGTATAAGACATATTTGCTTGGACTGGTATTTTATAAATATTTATCAGATTCTTATTTATCAAAAGTTTATGATCTGCTTTATGATGGTGTGCCGGAAAGCATAGAAGAAGCACAGACCGCATATGAAGAGGCGATGGAAGGGGAGGATGCAAAGGATTTGTTAGAAGAGCTGCAGGAATCCTTATATTATACTTTAACACCGGATATGACATACATCAGTATATTGAAAGATGCAAAAAATAATAGTTTCCACCGGGAAAAATTGCAGGCTGCATTTAACCGGATACAGGAATCGGATGAGTTGTTTAATGGACTGTTTGATGATGTTGATTTATATTCAAATCGTCTTGGAACGGGAGATCAGAAACAAAGCACTACAATTTCTGATCTGATAAAGGTGCTCGAAGCAGCAGATCTCATTCATACAAAAGGAGATGTGCTTGGAAATGCATATGAATATCTGATTGGACAGTTTGCTTCAGAAACAGGTAAGAAAGCAGGCGAATTTTATACGCCGCATGGTCCGGCACAGATCCTTTGCCGCATTGCAATGTCGGGACAGGAAAATAAAAAAGGATTGCAGGTTTATGATCCATGCATGGGTTCCGGTTCTTTGATGTTAAGCTGCAGAAATTATTCCACAGAACCAAAGTACATTAAATATTATGGACAGGAATTGATGCCATCTACTTATAATCTTGCAAGGATGAATATGTTCCTGCATGGAGTGCTGCCGGAAAATCAGCATTTAAGAAACGGTGATACATTAGACGCGGACTGGCCGACAGACGAAGAGACAGAATTTGATGTTGTGACAATGAATCCGCCTTATTCTGCAAAATGGTCAGCGGCAGAAGGATTTAAACAGGATGAGCGGTTTATGGATTATGGAGGAAAACTGGCTCCGAAGTCTAAGGCAGACTATGCATTTCTGTTACATGGATTTTATCATTTAAAGCAGAGCGGAACGATGGCGATTGTGCTGCCGCATGGTGTATTATTCCGAGGTGCAGCAGAGGGAACGATAAGGGAAACGCTTTTGCAGAATGGTTCTATCTATGCAGTGATCGGACTTCCATCAAATATGTTTTATAATACATCCATACCGACCTGTATTATCGTTCTGAAAAAACACCGTGAAGGAAGAGATGTTTTATTTATTGATGCATCAAAACAATATGAAAAAGAAAAAAAACAGAATGAAATGAAAGAGGAGCACATTGATCATGTGCTTGAACTGTATAATAATCGCAAGACAGTAGAAAAAGAGGCATATCTGGCATCTTATGATGATATTGTGGCAAATGATTTCAATCTTAATATACCAAGATATGTTGATACAACCGAAGAAGAGCCGGAAATAGACCTCAGAGAACTGACACAGAATATCAAAGAGACAGATGAGGCGATCAAAGAGGGAAATAAAGCATTATTAGGGATGTTAAAAGAACTTAGTTTTAACAATGACGATGCAAAAGCAGCGGTTGAAGAATTTATCCGTGTGTTAGAGGAGGTGTAACTATGGCAAATACACCAAATATCAGGTTTCAAGGGTTCACGGATGATTGGGAACAGCGTAAGTTGGGGAAAGTGTGTGAAAGAATCACTAGGAAAAATATAAATAACGAATCAGATTTGCCCCTGACAATAGCATCTCAATATGGATTAATTGATCAAAGAGATTTTTTTAATAAGATTGTTGCGGCAAAGGACATGTCAAATTATTATCTTTTGAAAAAAGGAGAATTTGCATATAACAAAAGTTATTCTAAGGGATTTGATTATGGTTCTATAAAGCGACTAAATGCCTATGAACAGGGTTGTTTATCGACATTGTATATATGTTTTGGGATAACATCAGATGATGTGGATTCAGATTATTTGGAATGTTTTTTTGATACTCTTAAATGGTATTCTGACATTACAATGATATGTGCAGAAGGTGCTAGAAATCATGGATTATTAAATGTTGATACAAAAGCATTTTTTGATGAGGTTACAATATCCATGCCTTCCTCAAAAGAAGAACAATGTATGATTTCTGCATATTTGAAAAACCTCGACCATCTTATCACTCTTCATCAGCGTAAAGCAGATAATTTGAAAAATTTAAAGAAATATATGCTTCAAAATATGTTTGTATAGGGAGAATAACGGATATGGGGAAGATTATCTTATATCATGGGAGTCCTGACAAAGAAATAAAACCGACTTTGGGATTGGGAGAAGAGCGCCATGATTACGGAAAAGGATTTTATTTGACAGAAAGTGTTGATCTTGCGAAAGAGTGGGCGGTTTGCAGACCGGATGAATCAAATGGTTGGGTTCATAAATATGAACTGGATATGGAGGGCTTAAAAGTACTTGATTTTCAGAAACATAGTATTTTATCGTGGCTGGCAGAATTAATGAAACACAGAGATGCAGCTGATTCGAAACGATATAGAATGTTATCCCAGAAATTCATTGCGAAATATGGAATAGAAACAGGCAGTTTTGATGTGATAAAAGGATGGAGAGCGGATGCATCATATTTTTATATTGCAAAAGCATTTGTCAGAGATGAAATTGATGTGGAAATTTTAGAAGAATTGTTGTTGCTCGGAGGACTGGGGATACAGTATTGCATCAAATCAGAATTGGCATATTCAAGATTACATGAGAGAAAAGAAGAACTTGCCGCGGTGGACTACAATGAATTTAATGAAAAGTATAATGAGCGTGACGTGACAGCGAGAAAAAGGATGAAAGAACTGATTGATTCGGATGCGAATAAAGTAACCAACGTGTTTAGTACACTTTTGTGAGGTAAGAAAGATGCAGGCATATTCAGAAACATATTTAGATGATGTGGTAGAAAGTCAGGGAAAATTGTTTGATTTTGTGGCACAGACATTTCCCCAAAATGATACGGCAGATTTTATAAAAACATATATGAAAAGCAAAACCAGAAAGTATATCGATGAGTCAAAGGCGTATGTAAATACCATGGATGCCAAAGAATTGTGGAAATACTTCTTGGATACAGAAAAGTATAAATTAAAGGAAGGTAAGGCTTTAGAAGGATTTATGCCGGACTGGATCGGTGAGTTTTATGCATATTATCAATGGTATTACAATATTCCAAGTGCAGAAGTGATAGAAAAAGTGCCATTAAATTTTTTGATGAAAGCATATCACGGACTGCATGACTTAGAACTCGATCTGGCAGTAAAAAAGGTAGGTGCGGCTTAAAATGGACATGATATGTTTTCATAATCCGGACGAAGAAAATGGATATCTGAGCAACTGGTATATGTCAAAATTTACGATAAATGGAATCACGTTTTCATCCATGGAACAATATATGATGTATCAAAAGGCAGTTTGTTTTAAAGATCATGTGATTGCCCAAAAGATATTAGAAACAGAAAGCGTTGGAACAATCAAAGAATTAGGACGTATGGTGTCGGGATATAGTGAGAATTACTGGAATGGAATACGGCAGATTGTAGTTTATGAGGGACTTATAGAAAAATTTTCTCAAAATGATAAATTGAGGGAGACATTGCTGGTTACAAATGACAAAATTCTTGCGGAATGTGCAGTAAAAGATAGGATTTGGGGAATTGGATTGTCTATGAATGATCCGGATCGTCTGGATATGGGAAAATGGAGAGGACAAAATTTATTGGGATATACGTTAATGATGGTTAGAGACAGGCTGTAAATGTTATTACTTGGGAACAGCGTAAGCTGGAAGATATATATGGTTCGATTGGAAATGCATTTGTAGGAACAGCTACTCCATACTATGCAGAACAAGGACATTTTTATTTGGAATCTAATAATGTAAAAGATGGACAGATAAATCATAACTCTGAGATTTTCATAAATGACGAATTCTATGAAAAGCAAAAAGACAAATGGTTACATACCGGAGATATGGTTATGGTTCAGTCTGGTCATGTTGGACATGCAGCTGTAATCCCTGAAGAATTGGACAATACAGCGGCTCATGCCTTAATCATGTTTAGAAATCCAAAAGAAGAAATTGAGCCTTACTTTTTGAATTATGAATATCAAACTGATAAAGCTAAGAAGAAAATAGAAAACATTACGACTGGTAATACCATAAAACATATCCTTGCGTCAGATATGCAGGAATTTGTAGTTGATGTTCCAAAATATGAAGAACAGAAAGTGATTGCGGGTTATTTCTGTAACCTCGATAACCTTATCACCCTTCATCAGCGTAAGTATAAGTTACTAAGAAAAATAAAAAAGTATATGCTACAGCGCATGTTTCTACGACACAAGTGAAAATATATGATAAAATTACATAAATGGTAGATGCCTTAAACGTTATAAGGAGTATTCAGGCACTTTCCTGCCTGAAATATGAAAGGAGTGACAAAATACATGAAAAATTTAGTAACGGATGATTTGTTTTATGTATGCATAGTAATAGAATTTGTTGCAAGAAGTACACATAATCATGTCCGAGATATTGTAAATAGACTATCTGATGATGATGTTGCGCATCAGATAAAAGCGGCACCTGTGAATCACTGTCTTTCTATGGAACAAGTCTGTGATGAATGGATCGAGGATTACCTGCGTTGTTCCTATGAAGAAGGATACGTTTTGAACTAATGAGAAAGGAAAAATTATGGCAGAATTAGAAGCAGTCATCGAAAAAAGACTGATCGATAAGTTATGCAGTGGTGAATCACAGTGGACATACCGGCCGGATATCAGAACAGAAGAGCAGCTTTGGAGCAATTTTAAATATATTTTAGAGCAGAACAATAAGGCAAAATTAAATGATACGCCATTATCTGACTCCGAATTTGCAAAGGTGAAGAATGATCTTTCACATGCCTCCTTCTATGATGCCGGAAAGTGGCTGGTTGGTGAGAACGGCAAAGTATATGTGCATGTGCAGCGTGGAAATGAGACACTGCATTTACTTGTGATGAACAATGAGCATATCGCAGGGGGAACCAGTGTATATGAAGTGATCAATCAGTATCAGGCGTTTGCAACGGGTGAGGAAAATGATAATCGTGACCGGAGATTTGATGTGACGCTTCTGATTAACGGTATACCAATGATCCATATTGAATTGAAAAATAAAGAACATTCTTATATGGATGCATACCGGCAGATCAAAAAGTATATAGCAGAGGGGAAATTTCATGGGATTTTCTCGAATGTGCAGATGTTTGTGGTAAGTAATGCGGTTGATACAAAGTATTTTTCAGCGGCAAGAGACACGGAATTAAACAAAAAATTTATAACCGGGTGGATTGATAAAGAAAATTTATCAGTATGTGATTATATTGATTTTGCCGAAGCGGTGCTGAAAATACCGGAAGCACATGAGATGGTAACAAAATATACGGTATTGGATAATGATAAGAAGAAGTTATTGATCCTGCGTCCGTACCAGATACATGCGATTGAAGCTATGAGAGCTGCTTCAAAGAGGGGCGAATCGGGATTTATCTGGCATACCACAGGTTCGGGAAAGACAATGACATCTTATAAGGCAACGCGAAATTTGCTGATGGATATCCCATCCATAGAAAAGACAATTTTTTTGATCGACAGGAAAGATCTTGATTTACAGACAAAGATGGCATTTCAGTCTTATGCGGACAATGATACGATAGACGTAGATGATACAGATTATGTGGATACTTTGATCAAAAAGCTGGCAGATGGAAATCGCCAGATGATTGTAACAACAAGGCAGAAGATGCAGACGATGGTCAATAAACGTCTGCAGGAAGGTACAAAAGAATACCAGAAAATAAAAAGTCTGAGAGTCGCTTTTGTAGTGGATGAATGTCATAGGGCAGTTACTCCGGAGACAAAGAGATTGCTGGAACGTTTTTTTAATAATTCCTTGTGGTATGGTTTTACAGGGACGCCAATTTTTGAAGAGAATAAGTATGAACAAAAAGGAGATTTGCCACAGACGACAGAGCAGTTGTATGGAAAATGTCTGCACAGTTATACCATAAAAGAAGCGATTCATGATGAGGCAGTTCTGGGATTTATGATCGAAAATCTTGGACCGAAAAATGCCAATGTTGATTTATCCGCATTTGAGACGGAAGATCATATGCGCAGAGTACTGGATGTCATATTGAATCAGTCCTATACAAAGTTTGGTATGCAGAATGTCAAAGGCAAAACATACGAGGGAATTTTGACAGTTAATTCGATTCCAAAAGCGCAGAAATATTATGAGCTGCTGAAAAAAGTAAAAGCGGGACAGGATAAATTAAAGATTCACGAAGATATCAGCCGTGCAATGCCGGATTTCCCGAAATTTGCTATTACGTATTCGTTATCAGAAAATGAAGAGACATCCAGTATTTATCAGGAAAAGATGAAGGAGTCCATGGACGATTATAATGAAATGTTTGGAACTACTTATAAAATTGAGGGAATCAACGCATATAACAGCAATTTGAATGACCGGCTTGCAAGAAAAGAGAAGCGGTATCTGGAAAGAAGCCAGCAGTTGGATCTTGTGATCGTAGTCGACCGGCTGCTGACAGGCTTTGATGCACCGTGTCTGTCAACGTTGTTTATGGATCGTCAGCCGATGAGCCCGCAGGATCTGATACAGGCATTTTCCAGGACAAATCGTTTATTTGATCCAAATAAGCAATATGGTCAGGTTGTAACATTTCAATCTCCCGGAGATTTTAAAAATGCGATCAATTATGCATTAAAATTGTATTCCAGAGGCGGCGATGGAAGCCCGATTGCAGAAGACTGGGATGATGTATTAAGTTCATTTGCAATTTCAGTAAAAACAATACATACGCTTGCAAGTACACCAATGGATGTTGCAGGATTGTCAAAAAAACAGAAAAAAGCCTTTGTACATATGTTTCGTGCGTTAGATCATGATTTTGCACATTTAAAGGCATTTTCGAATTACAGTGATGAAATTCTTGCAGATTATGAGTTTTCGGAAGCAGAATATGAAGATTATGCAGCAATGTATCATAATGTGATGGAAGAATTAAAGAAGGCAGAAGAAGATAAGCAGGATGAGGATAATCCGGTTATGGATGATTATGATCTGATTGCTTACAGTAAACTGCGAGTGGACTTTGAGTATATTATTGAGTTGCTGCAGGGAGTTGTCGAATCTTTAGATCAATCGGAGGATAATTTTAAAGAAGCAGATTTTGAACATGATATGAGTATGATCCGTGGTCTGATTCAGGATTTTTCGAAAGATAATCCAAAACTCAGTGCCCTGTTAGAGTCAGTGGTCGATCAGATTGAGAAAGATAAAACAAAGTATATAGGACAGGATATTTCCGTGATTATTAATGAAATGAGATACGCAGCCATTGACAAAGAGATAGAAGATTTTGCCCGTCAGTGGTATGTAGATTTTGAAACGGTACGATATGAGGTATATAATTTCAAGGATGGAGAGCTTGCAAATGAAAATAATTTAAAGGAAAAGGCAGATTATACATCGTATAAAAATAATGAAAATGAACCAATGCCAAAATTTAAATTCAGAAAAGAAATGATAGAAGATTTTAAAAATAATCTGATGGAAAGCGTTCTTCCATTACTTGCCTGATCGGATAAAGTATGCAAAATAGCTGCCGCTGAGCTGAAAAATGCGGCAGCTATTTTTAGAATCGGCGTATTATAAATTTGTGACAATGTGTTTGTCTGTAGAGCATGCAGACAAGGGTTTTGATTTTAGTTTAAATTTGACAATGAGCGCATGATGATATCTACATCTTTGCTTTCAAGTTCCTGTATGATATGCAGATATGTTTTTTGGGTTGTTGTCATGCTTGAATGTCCTAACCGGCGTGCAACACTTGCAATAGAAACTCCGGCAAACAAAAGTAAAGAGGCATGTGTATGGCGAAGACCATGTACTGCAATGACAGGTATGCCGGCATTTCTACAGTGGCGCGCTAATATGCCATTTAGAGTGGAGTTATATACTTTGGTTCCATTTACGAAGATGGGTTCATCCTCTGGAAGATTTTTTAATAAATTTGAGAATTGCATAACCGTTTGCCAGTCAATCTGGATTTTTCTCACAGAGGAAGTGTTTTTCGTGGGAAGGAAACCGCCGTCACCTTTATAGTCCCAGGTCTTAGAAATGGAGAGTGACTGGTGGGCAAAATCAAAATCTTTTGGTGTTAAAGCAAGTGCCTCGGAAAATCGCATACCTGTTTTGGCAACCAAAAGAATGAACCAGTCCCAGGAAATATTCTGTTCCAATGTTAAATCTTCGATTAATTTATGCAATTCAAACTGATTGAGATATTTAATCTTTTTATCACCGGGTTGTTTTCCCTTAATAATGGCTTTTCGGGTGGGATCTCTGGAAATAAGTCCTTCATCAACGGCATCAAGTACAGCACATTTTATATGATGATGAAAATCGAGAGTTGTCTGATGCTCGTGTGTGGAAGCGTAATCATTGAGCAGTTTCTGGTAAGAAATCCGGTCAAGATCGCTGATGATTAAATCAGGAACAAGTTTCTCAAGCCAGTGATGGGCCATCAGATATTTTTGCATAGTTACAGCTCTTATGGCACCTTCTTTGTATACGGTGATCCATTGTTTGTAATAGTCGCAGAATAAGACGGTGCTGTTCGTTTGTGTTGTATTCATAAATAATCTCCTTTATCCATTTTGTATACGCCGATTGCACACGTGGTGTTATAAGTTTTATGAATAAGCATATTGTATCTGATTTTTAGGAACATATTTATGAAATATTACGTGTTTCTAAACAAAATATAAATAATTGGCACACTGGTATGACCAGAATTTATTGACATCACCACTATTAAATGATAGAATTTATCTATAAATAACAGACGAAACAAAAATGTTACATCAGAAATGGAGATTATCAATGGGAAATGTACGGATTCTGGAAGTAAAACAGAGTATTTTCGAGAGCAATGACAAGCAGGCAGCATTGCTCCGCGAAGAACTGAAAAAAGATGGTGTGTTCTTACTGAACCTTATGTCATCACCTGGATCGGGCAAAACAACGACGTTAACACGCACGATCGAGGCACTGAAAGATGATTTAAAGATCGGTGTCATGGAAGCAGATATTGATTCAGATGTGGATGCAGAGACGATTTTAAAGACCGGAGCAAAAGCGATCCAGCTTCATACAGGCGGCATGTGTCATCTGGATGCAGATATGACGGGACAGGGATTAAAAGGACTTGGGACAGATGATGTGGAACTGGTTATTTTAGAGAATGTCGGCAATCTGGTATGTCCAGCAGAGTTTGACACAGGTGCTGTTAAAAATGCAATGATCTTATCTGTGCCGGAAGGACATGATAAGCCTTTAAAATATCCGCTGATGTTTTCTATCTGCGATGTTGTACTGATCAACAAAATAGATGTGATGCCTTATTTTGATTTTGATCTGGAACAGTGTAAAAAGAATATCTTAATGCGCAATCCGAATGCAAAGATCATCCCGATCTGTGCAAAGACCGGAGAGGGTATTGAAGAATGGGCAGACTGGCTGAAAACAGAAACAGCTGCATGGAAAGAGGAGGAACACGCATGAAAAAGTTTGAGTACACACCACCGGAACAGCCGAGAGAGCTGATCTTAAAATTAGGCCAGAAGATCACTGACCGCATCGGTCATACGGTGACAGCAGAAGATCCGGAATATTATGGTTTAGAGGCACTTGTGACCGATGAGATGGCAGAGGTTGCACTGAAAATGAAAGTGCGTAAGCCGATGACATTAGCGCAGATCGTAAAAGCAACCGGAAAAGAAGAGAAAGCACTCGAAGAATTGCTGCAGGAGATGAGCAATATCGGTCTTTTGGAATATAACTGGGAAAATCCAAAGCATGAGAAACAGTATGTTCTTCCGATGTATGTACCGGGAAGTGCAGAGTTCTTTAATATGAAGTTAGACCAGATCAAAGAGCACCCAGAGGTAGCGTCATTCTTTGAGCGTATGGCATTTTTACCTTTGCAGAAAGTAACACCGATGGTACCGCCAGGAGGCGCAGGAATCGGTATGCATGTTATTCCGGTTGAGAAAGCGATCGAGACAGAGAATGAGTCTGTCAGTGTCGAGCATATTTCCCACTGGCTGGATAAATATGACGGAAAATACGCAGCAGGTCCATGTTCCTGCCGTTATTCACGCGGTGTTTTAGGCGAGGGATGTGCGGATGATCCGGAAGACTGGTGTATCGGTGTCGGCGATATGGCTGATTATCTGGTTGAGACAAATAAGGGACATTATATCACACGTGAAAAGGTAATGGAGATCTTACAGCGTGCAGAGGACAACGGTTTTGTCCATCAGATCACAAATATTGACGGCGAGGACAAGATTTTTGCTATCTGTAACTGTAATGTAAATATCTGTAATGCGCTTCGTACTTCACAGTTATTTAACACGCCGAATATGTCGCGTTCTGCTTATGTGGCAAAGGTTGAGACGAAGGATTGTGTTGCATGTGGACGCTGCGTAGAGTACTGCCCGGCAGGTGCCGTAAAACTTGGTCAGAAGCTTTGTACGAAAGACGGAGCTATCACATATCCGAAACACGAACTGCCGGATAATACCAAATGGGGACCGGAAAAATGGGATATGGATTACCGTGATAATAACCGTATCAACTGCTATGATACCGGAACAGCACCGTGTAAGACTGCCTGCCCGGCACATATCGCAGTACAGGGATATTTAAAAATGGCAGCACAGGGACGTTATACGGATGCGCTTGCCCTGATCAAAAAGGAGAATCCATTTCCGGCAGTCTGCGGCCGTGTCTGCAACCATCGTTGTGAGGATGCATGTACAAGAGGTACCGTAGATCAGGCGGTTGCGATCGATGATGTTAAGAAATTTATCGCAGAACTTGATTTAAAGGCAGAAACGCGTTATATTCCACCAGTCGTACAGCCGTCAAACCGTGGAACTTTCCCACAGAAGATCGCGATCATCGGTGGTGGCCCTGCAGGTTTAAGCTGTGCATTTTATCTGGCTGCCAGAGGTTACAAACCGACTGTATTTGAGAAAAATGAACGTCCGGGTGGAATGCTCGTTTACGGTATTCCTTCCTTCAAATTAGAGAAAAATGTTGTGGATGCTGAGATTGAAGTAATGCGTGAACTTGGCGTAGATATTAAATGCGGCGTGGAAGTTGGAAAAGATATTTCATTAGATGAGCTGCGTGCACAGGGATATCAGGTATTTTATATCGCAATCGGATGTCAGGGAAGCCGTAAAGCAGGTATTCCGGGTGAGGATGCGGACGGTGTGATGAGTGCAGTTGATTTCTTACATATCGTATCCGGTGGAAATGAAGATTACCGTGTGGATGGCAGATCCGTTGTCATCGGTGGCGGTAATGTTGCAATTGACGTGGCACGTACAGCAGCACGCTGTGGTTCAAATGAAGTTTCCATGTTCTGCCTGGAGTCCGAAAAAGAGATGCCGGCATCAAAAGATGAGGTGGCGGAAGTTAAAGAAGAGGGCGCAGCCGTTCATTGTGGCTGGGGTCCGAAAGAAATTCTAACAGAAAATGGCAAAGTACGCGGCATCGTGCTGAAAAAATGTATTTCTGTTAAAGATGAGACAGGCCGCTTTAACCCTCAGTTTGATGAGAATGATACGATGACTGTGGAATGTGAGCATGTTTACTTAAGTATCGGACAGAGTATCCTCTGGGGTGACCTTTTAGCAGGTTCAAAAGTGGAACTTGGAAGAGGAAACGGAGCTGTGGCAGATCCGCTTACTTATCAGACTGCAGAACCGGATATTTTTGTTGGTGGAGATGTCTATACCGGACCGAGCTTTGCAATCAATGCAATCGCAGCCGGAAAAGAAGGTGCAGAGTCCATTCACCGTTTTGTCCATGAAAATGCGAGCATGACGATCGGAAGAAACCGCCGTCAGTTTATCGAACTGGATAAGGAAAATCTTGCGCTCGAAGGATATGACAATGCAAAGAGACAGAGTCCTGCAATGGATGATAAGATTGATGCACACAGATCCTTCCGTGATGCACATAAGACACTGACCGAGGAGCAGGTGAAGATCGAGACAGCGCGTTGTCTTGGCTGTGGTGCTTCCGTGGTGGATCCGAACAAGTGTATCGGATGCGGTGTCTGCACAACAAAATGTGAGTTTGATGCGATCCATCTGCACCGTGAACTGCCGGAGTGCAGCCGCATGGTAAAAGCAGAGGATAAGATGAAGGCAATTCTTCCTTATATGTTAAAACGTGAAGTGAAGATCCGTTTTGGGAAAAAGGAGAAATAAAGCGAATGCATGAACTTGGAATCGTATTTCATGTGATCAAAAGCGTAGAGGAGATCGCACAGGAAAATGATCTGACAAAGGTTTCGGCTGTGACACTTTCCATTGGGGAAGTGTCCGGCATTGTGCCGTCCTATCTTACAGACTGCTGGCGCTGGGCAGCAGACCGTACAGAGATCTTATCCGGCAGTGAGTTAAAAATTGATATGATCCATGCGGTAACACATTGTGACGACTGTGGCTGTGAATATGATACCGTAGAGCACGGTAAGATCTGCCCGGAGTGTGGTGGTGAACATACCTGGCTTTTATGTGGAAATGAAACGATGATCAAAGAGATCGAGGTGCCGGAGGAAGAGCTGGTGCCGTAAAAGTGTGACAGATTTTTGCAGGGGATGCTTTGTATTTTATGGCATACAGAACAGAAACATAATTGCATTTCTTAAAAAATCATGATACCCTTTGTATACATAATACTTATATGCAAAATATTTTGCCCGTATAATTTTCATGTATACAGAGGGTATTTTTGTGAAGTAATATTGTAAATCTTTGCAAAGAGCACATTTAAAGTCCTTTTTGCGTAAGATTTTAAATGGAAAAAGAAAAGACACTGACATTGAAAGAATTATCTGAGATGAAAGGTACGGCATAGAGTAAAATATAAGAGGCGCATTGTGACTCTTTTTGGGCTGTACCTGGAATTAGGGGTACAGCTTTTTTGGTTCCAAAAGCTGCATCATAGATTCGTGTATGAAAATAATATAAATTTGGTAATCAGGGAGAAAATGAATGGAAACAAGAGTAGCTTTGATAGGGATCATTGTAGAAAACATGGATTCCACACCAGAATTAAATAATCTTTTGCATGAATATGGTTCGTATATCATCGGACGTATGGGTTTACCATACCGCGAGCGGAATGTACATATCATCAGTGTTGCGATCGATGCGCCGCAGGATATCATTAATGCACTTTCCGGCAAAATTGGCAGACTTAACGGAATCACGGCAAAGACAGTGTATTCTAATGTTGGCATAAGCTAGTGTACGCTATTATTGTTAGTGATACAGTACACCAGTGCAGATGTAATTGAAATTACTAATTAATTAAAAAATGAGGAATTTATGTTACAAAACCAGATAATACAAGATCAAAACAAAAATACACAGAGCACACAGAGCACCTACGGCATGCCAGAGCGTGAACTTAAAAATCTGCCGGAGACAATAGAAAAGACAGCAGATATCACAAAAGAACAGCTTGCATTTCTTCTTTCCACAGAGGACAATGCAATGATACAGGACTTAAAACAACGTGCGCGAAATGTGGGTGACCGCATCTATGGAAAAAATATTTATATCCGCGGACTGATCGAGTTTACCAATTACTGCAAAAATGACTGCCTTTACTGTGGAATCCGCAGAAGTAACTGCCACGCAGACCGTTACAGGCTGACGGAGGAGGAAATCCTTTCTTGCTGTAAGAACGGATATGAACTGGGATTCCGGACTTTTGTATTACAGGGGGGAGAGGATGGATTTTATTCAGATGAAAAAATCTGTCATCTTGTTTCAAAGATCAAGGAGGAATATCCGGACTGTGCGGTGACACTTTCCATCGGTGAAAAATCAAAGGAGAGTTATCAGGCATATTTTGACGCCGGGGCAGACCGGTATCTGCTGCGCCACGAGACGGCAGATGAGGCACATTATAAAAAGCTGCACCCGGCGGAGATGTCCTATCAGAACCGGATGCGATGTCTTAGAGATTTAAAAGAAATTGGATATCAGACCGGCTGTGGATTTATGGTGGGTTCGCCATATCAGACCGTAGATACTTTGTGGGAGGATCTGCAGTTTATCCGCAGATTAAAACCGCAGATGGTCGGTATCGGGCCATTTATCCCGCAGAAGGATACGCCGTTTGGCAATGAGACGGCGGGTACGATGGAGATGACACTGCGGCTGCTGTCGGTCATAAGGCTGATCCATCCGCATGTGCTGCTCCCGGCAACCACGGCACTTGGAACGATCCATCCAAAGGGCAGGGAGCTCGGAATCTTAGCAGGAGCGAATGTTGTCATGCCAAATTTGTCTCCGGTTGCCGTGCGTGAAAAATATAAATTATATGACAATAAGATCTGTACCGGCGATGAGGCGGCAGAGTGCCGTTTCTGCATGCAGCGGCGCATGGAAAGCATTGGTTATCAGGTAGTTGTAAACAGGGGAGATTTTTTGGCATAACAGAGAAAACAGATAAAGAACTGGCAGTTCTAAAATAGCATTGCCGGTTTTAGGTGACAGAAAAACTGTCATACCATATAAAAAATACTAACCGGAAAGTAAGCGGGTGGTTACTGCTCACACGGTATGAGTGAACAGTAACAGCGGGTGCAGACTGACCGGAAAGAAAGGAAGCATGTATGTACAACGCAAAATCATTAAAAGCAGAAGAGTTTATTTCAGACGAGGAGATCAAAGAGACACTTGCCTATGCAGATGCCAACAAAGACAATGTGGCACTGATCGATGAGATCATCGAAAAGGCAAAATTAAGAAAAGGTTTAAATCACAGGGAGGCATCTGTCCTTTTAGCATGTGAGATCCCGGAAAAGATCCAGGAAGTTTATGAACTTGCAGAGCAGATCAAAAAAGACTTTTACGGAAACCGTATCGTATTATTTGCACCGCTTTACCTGTCAAACTACTGTGTAAACGGCTGTGTATACTGTCCGTATCATCTGAAAAACAAACACATTGCAAGAAAGAAACTGACACAGGAAGATATCGTAAAAGAAGTTACTGCACTGCAGGATATGGGACATAAACGTCTTGCGATAGAGGCTGGGGAAGATCCGGTCAACAATCCGATCGAATATATTTTAGAGTGTATCAAAACCATCTACAGTATCAAACATAAAAATGGTGCGATCCGCCGTGTCAATGTCAACATTGCAGCAACGACCGTAGAAAATTACCGCAAATTAAAAGAGGCAGGAATCGGAACTTACATCCTGTTTCAGGAGACTTACCACAAAGACAGCTATGAAAAACTGCATCCGACCGGACCGAAACATGATTATGCATATCATACGGAAGCAATGGACCGTGCAATGGAGGGCGGCATTGATGATGTGGGACTTGGTGTATTATTCGGACTTGACCTGTACCGCTATGAGTTTGCAGGACTTTTAATGCATGCAGAGCATTTAGAGGCAGTACATGGAGTGGGACCTCATACGATCAGTGTTCCAAGAGTAAAACATGCAGATGATATTGATCCGGATGCATTCGATAACGGTATTTCCGATGATACATTTGCAAAAATCTGTGCACTGATCCGTGTTTCCGTTCCATATACCGGAATGATTATCTCAACCAGAGAGAGCCAGGAAGTGAGAAATAAAGTACTTCCGCTTGGTGTATCTCAGATCAGCGGCGCATCAAAGACAAGTGTAGGAGGATATGCAGAGCCGGAAAAAGAGGACGAAGTGACCAGTGAGCAGTTTGATGTCAGTGACCAGAGAACGTTAGATGAGGTTGTAAACTGGCTGATCAAACTTGGTTATATCCCAAGTTTCTGTACGGCATGTTACCGTGAGGGAAGAACCGGTGACCGTTTTATGGCACTTTGTAAAAACATGCAGATCTTAAACTGCTGTCACCCGAATGCGCTGATGACGTTAAAAGAATACTTAGAGGATTATGCGAGCGAGGAGACTAAAAAACTTGGTATGGAGCTGATCGACAGAGAACTCGAAAAGATTCCGAATCCGAAAGTAAAACAGACTGCATACGAGCATATTCATGATATTGCAGAAGGAAAACGTGATTTCAGATTCTAAGAAAAACGTGATGCATATTCGGAATGAACAAACCAAAGGCAGATAAATTATGCCCGCAGGCTGTTCGAAAGGAGTACTATGGCAGGAACACTAAATGACACACCGGGCAGCAACCGTCTGCATATCGGTGTGTTTGGAAAAACAAACAGTGGAAAATCTTCTTTTATCAATGCGTTCACACATCAGGAAGTTTCCATTGTTGCGGATATTGCCGGAACGACGACAGATCCGGTCTATAAGCCGATGGAGATCAGCCCGCTTGGTCCCTGTGTGATCATTGACACGGCAGGATTTGATGATACAAGCGAGCTTGGTGAACGTCGTGTGGAGAAGACAAAACTGGCGGCAGAAAAGGCAGATATTGCAGTGATCGTGGTATCACAGCCGGATAATGAATGGGATATCACAGAAGAATTAAAGTGGTATCAGTTTTTGAAAGAGAAAAACACACCGGTCTTGTTCCTCGTCGGAAAATCAGATATTGATCCGCACACAGAAGAACTTATTTCATATATCAAAGAAAAAACCGGAAAGAAAGCGCTTGCAATCAGTGCAGAAACCGGGGCAGGAATCGATGCGGTAAGAGAAGAATTAGCCCGCCTTGTACCGGAAAACTTCGGGGAAAGAAAGATCACGGGAGAACTTGTCACAGAGGAAGATCTTGTCCTGCTGGTTATGCCGCAGGATATTCAGGCACCGAAAGGACGCCTGATCCTGCCGCAGGTGCAGACGCTGCGGGAGCTTTTAGATAAAAAATGTCTGGTCATGAGTGTGACAACAGACAAACTGGTGCCGGCACTTGCAGCCTTAAAAGAACCGCCGAAACTGATCATTACAGACTCACAGGTGTTTGGCTATGTGTATGAGCACAAACCCAAAGAGAGCATGCTGACTTCATTTTCCGTTTTATTTGCAGCCTATAAAGGGGATCTTCCTTATTATGTGGAAGGTGCGAAGATGTTAGACTCCCTGACGAATGAATCACACGTTCTGATTGCAGAGTGCTGCAGCCATGCACCGTTGCAGGAAGACATCGGAAGAGTCAAGATCCCGCGCATGTTAAAAAAACGTGCCGGGGAGGGGCTTACGGTAGATATTGTAAGCGGAACGGATTTCCCGGAGGATTTATCAGATTATGATCTGGTCATCCAGTGCGGTGCATGTATGTTTAACCGTAAATATGTGCTGTCCCGGATCGACCGAGCAAAAAAACAGCAGGTTCCGATGACTAATTATGGTGTGACGATCGCCCATCTGACCGGAATTTTAGATAAGATTTCAATGTAACAATAGAATTAAAAAGCAGGATTGCGTTTTCCTGTAAAATTAGAATTAAATGAAAAAAGCGATGCACGGTTTTAACCGGTGGCATCGCTTTTTTTGATCTAATAAACTGGATGACTCATATTTATTTTGCTAAAAGCATCATGATCTGGTTGCTGCGCTGTACAAATTTGGACATTGCATCAACAGACAGAGGCTGGTTTGAAAGCATTGCAAGATCGTATAACTGTTCGCAGAACATCGGAACATGCTCAGAATCCTTGTGCTCGAAAATGTATTTTACAAGTTCGTTATTTGCATTTAACGTCAGGGTCTGATCTGCTGCAAACATGTTCGGGTCCATACCGCCCATGCCGTTCATTGCGTACATCTTCATCATATCCTGCATACGTCTGCCTTCCTCGGAGAGAGTGATGACAGAAGCAATATCAGCATTTTTCAGTTTCTCGACTTTGACAGTCAGCTTGTCATTGTTTAAGGCTTTTTTGAATACATCCGTCAGGGTATCTGTCTCAGCCCTTAAGTCCTCAGCAGAAATCTCGTCCTTTAAGGATTCTGTCACATCTGCATCGATACGCATGAATTTATAATGCTCGTTGCGCTGTTCCAACTGTGAAATGAAGGAAGTATCAATGTTGTGGTCTAAGATGACAGCGTCCATGTTCTGCTCTTTGAACATCTTGATGTACTGACCCTGTTGAAGTTTGTCAGTTACATAGTAGATTACCTTGCGCTCGTCTTTTTCCTCTGCATTTTCATTTGCAGCATCAGCGTTTTCGGATTTGATCGGATTGCCATCAGCGTCTAATACTTCAGCTTCAGCTTTTTTCGCTTCGTCTTTCTTTTCTTCCTCTTTGACTAAGAGTTCCGGAAGAGTAAGATATTTGTCATCGAGATTCTTAAACAGGATGTAATCGTTCATCTTGTCACAGAATTTGGTATCTTTTAAGCAGCCGAATTTGATAAATGGGCTGATGTCATCCCAGTATTTCTCATAGTTTTCTTTATCCGTCTTGCACATGCCGATCAGTTTGTCTGCAACTTTCTTGGTGATGTACTCGGAAATTTTCTTTACAAAGCCATCATTCTGTAATGCGCTTCTGGATACGTTAAGCGGCAGATCCGGGCAGTCGATCACACCTTTTAAGAGCATTAAGAACTCAGGAATGACCTCTTTGATGTTGTCAGCGATAAATACCTGATTATTGTAAAGTTTGATGGTTCCCTCGATAGAATCATATTCCGTATTGATCTTCGGGAAGTACAGGATACCTTTTAAGTTGAATGGATAATCCATATTTAAGTGGATCCAGAACAGCGGCTCCTTGTAGTCTAAGAATACTTTACGGTAAAATGCCTTGTATTCTTCATCCGTACACTCGTTTGGATTTTTTGCCCAGAGCGGGTTTATATCGTTAAGTGGAACCGGACGTTTTACGATCTTTAATTTATCTTTTGCAGGGGAAACTTCAACGACTTCTTTTTCGCCGTTCTCATTTTCTTTTTCCTCTGTTTTTGCTTCTTCATGGATCGTCTCCACAACGGTATCAGTGTCTAATTTATCAGCAGCGTCGATCGTCTCATATTCGGTCTCGGCATTTGCTTTTTCAAGGAAGATCGGGGTAGGCATGAAAGAGCAGTACTTTTCGATGACTTCTCTTGCACGGTACTCGTTGGAGAACTCAACAGCATCTTCATTTAAGAAAAGGGTGATCTCAGTACCGACGCCTTCTTTATTGCCGTCAGCCATATTAAATTCTGTACCGCCATCGCAGGACCAGTGAACAGCTGTTGCACCGTCTTTGTAAGATAAAGTATCGATCGTTACCTGATCGGCTACCATGAATGCGGAGTAAAAACCAAGTCCGAAGTGACCGATGATCTGATCGTCGTTTGCTTTGTCCTTATATTTTTCAATAAAATCAGTTGCACCGGAAAATGCGATCTGGTTGATATATTCCTCAACTTCGTCTGCAGTCATACCAAGACCGTTATCGATGAATTTTAAGGTCTTTTCCTCCGGATTTACGACAACGTGAATTTCCGGTTTGTAGTCTGCCGGTAATGTATATTCGCCCATCATCTCAAGTTTTTTTAATTTCGTGATAGCATCACAGCCGTTACTGATCAGCTCACGGAAGAAAATATCGTGATCGGAATATAACCATTTTTTGATAATCGGAAACAGATTATCACTGTTAATTGAAAGATTTCCATGTTTCTCTGCCATATTCAAACACTCCTTTATGATCGTTATAAAATGCAGCGGAGCAGATCCGCTTCGCTGCTGCCTGAATCTAATATTATAACCGTAAATTTTAAAAGTCAATAGAAAATCAGCACTCTTTTTAAATGAGTGCTAACAAAAACAACGAAAATGCTTTAAAATCGGGAAAAACAGGATTTCTTAAAAAAATATAAATTAAGCAGATAAATGGGATTTTCATTTTGCGGGATTTGTTTTATCATGATAGAAGTAAAAATTATCATGCAGATGAAAAAGATGTTTGCTGGGCAGAAATGGAGATTATTATGACACGCGACAATAACATTCCGGAAATTGATTTTGTGATCACATGGGTAGATGGCAATGATCCGGACTGGCAGAAACAGAAAATGGAGTACAGTATGCAGCCGGATCTGTCGCAGAAACAGGATGACAGAAAAGAGAGATACAGAGACTGGGATCTGCTGAGGTACTGGTTTCGTGGTGTGGAGCGTTTTGCACCATGGGTGCGCAGGATACACTTTGTTACATGGGGGCATCTGCCATCCTGGTTAAATAAAGAACATCCGAAGTTAAATATTGTAAATCATAAAGATTTTATTCCGGAAAAATATCTGCCGACATTTAATTCACATGCCATTGAGTGGAATATGCACAGAATCCCAGGTCTGGCAGAGAATTTTGTATATTTTAATGATGATATGTTTCTGATAAAAAAGGTCAGACCGGAACAGTATTTTAAAAATGATCTTCCGGTGGATATGCTGGCTCTTCAGCCTGATGTGGCAAATACAAAAGATCAGGTCATGCCATATATTTACCTGAATAATACCATGCTTCTGGCAAAATATTTTGACAAACGTGAAAATATGAAAAAACAGCCGGGAGCATATTTCCATCCCGGTTATCCGTTTATGTATTTTATTTATAATATGTTAGAACTGGCGTTCCCATTGTTTACAGGATTTTACACGGTTCATGGGCCGTCTTCTTTTAAAAAGAGTACTTTTGTGAAAATGTGGGAATTAGAACCGGAGTTGTTAAACGAGGTGTGCAGCCATAAATTTCGTCAGAAAGAGGATGTCAGCCAGTATGTGCTCAGGGAGTATCAGAAACTGACAGGCGGTTTTGTTCCCGGCAATGTAAGAAAACTCTGCCGGTATTATGATGTCTCAAATGATAACAGCAGGATTGTGGCTGATATAGGTCATCAGAAGAGTGGAAGCGTCTGTTTGAATGACAGCAATCAGGAGATTGATTTTGAATGGGCAAAAAAAGAACTTCATATGGGATTTGCACAGATCTTGAAGGAAAAATCTGCATTTGAAAAGTAAGAGGTGAAAAAAGTGATCGTATTAAAAGCAGATAGCGAATTAAAAATGACATTTGAACGGCTGATAAAGACCATGCATGCAAATGTAAACTGGACAGGTCTTTTTGTGGCACTTGATAATTATCTCATTTTACAGGGGGAAGTGCGCTCCCTGTTTTTTCATTTTGACAGCAGAAAAGTGGCGGAAAATATTGTAGATCTGCCGATCAAAGAAGATGAGATCAAAGATACCGATGAGGCAGCAGTACGGGATGTGATCAATATGATCCTGTATGCATTTGGAAAATGGGGGACGATCCAGGGACTTCGTGTGGAAAAAAATACGGAGCAGCTGAATACTCTTTTCGGGCATGTGCTTGCAGGAATCTATATTGAACCGGAATATACCACGCAGTATTTCCGTTTTTATCATGCAGGAAAGCGTATTACCTATGAAGATGTGATACAGGCGGCACTTGAGGCAAAAGAAGCAGTGCAGAAGGAAGAGGAAGCAGACGAGGAACAGGGACTCTGGCATAAAGTTGAATGGAAGATGGCGCATACTGTTTTTGAGAGAACAGAACTTTCACTGTCAGAAAGAGCAAAAGGCAGGATTGGCAATAACTTTTATAAAGTTGGTTACCGCTGCCCAAAATGCAAAGGAAATCTGCATATGATCATGTATCCGAAAGGAAAAGAGTTTCGGATTGAGACGCCTGAGGGAGTAGTCCTTTTGGCAAAAGCATGTACCTGTGCGGCGTGTCACAGATTTTATACGCCGCGCCCATGGAAACTTCTTGGAGACGGCGATATTTATCTGATGGATTTTGAGGAGGATAAAAAGGCATACGAAGATTATCTTGAGCTGATGGGGCGTAACGGCGAGCATGAGGCAAACAGTCGTTATAATGAATATGAGGACGGCAGAAAGCCGGCGGGTGTCGAGGATGAGCAGCAGCCACTTGAGGAACTGTGCGAGGATCTGCCGGAATATTCAGATGCAGACTTTGAGGAATTATTAAATAAGATAGAAGAGGGATTTTTCCCGGAAAGCAGTATTGCAGCCTGCGAACCTGCCATACAGGAGGAAAAAAAGCGTCGTAAAAAGTTAAAGAGTACGCCTGCATCAGATCAGGACGAAGTCACAGATGATGAAGAAGAGCAGGATGAGAGCAAGAACCGGCACGAAGAAAAACAGCATGGAAATGAAAGCGCGGGTGAAAGTGGATGGAAGCGGAACGAGCGGGAAGAAAAGCAGGCAGATGCACGCCGGAATGAGGAGAAAAGTCTGCATGTAAATGCACGACAGAGTGAGAATGAAAGACGTGAGGGAAATATTTCACGGAATGAGAACGAAAGGCTGTATGCAGATGCACGTCAGGATGAAACCGAACGACGCCATGTGAAAGGTTCCCGATATGAGAGTGACAGCAGGCAGCCGCACGAAGCTGGGCAGATCAGCGGGGAATCGTCCGATGAAAAATATGCACAGGTAAATAATGCGGAGGCACAGAAAGTCCGCGAGACTTATCAGGCTAAATTTGGAGTCGCAGACCGTATGTCAGAGCGCCAGCTTTCCGAATTAAAACACCAGCTCATGCATGAAACAAGAATTTCGCCCGAAGAGCGGAAACAATACCTGGATATGTTAGAGGAAAAAGAACAGGACAGAAAGCTTACCGCGTTAAATAAAAAGGCAGAGAGCTGCGCAGATAAAAATTATGCCGTGATGCGCCGTGTCTATGACGAGATTGCAGAGGAAAAGCTGCCGCAGGAGAAAAAACAGAATCTGCTTTTAAATCTGAAACAGAAAATGCAGACACAGGCAGAGCGGGAAGTCGCAGAGCTGGTTGGAAAAATGCCGCCTAATATGGACAGGGCACGTTACCATGCACTTCGGGAGAAATTAAAAGAATACGAAGGAGTAGATTTAACCCCATATCAGGAACGGTTAGAATCGCAGAAAAATCTTGCCGAACAGCAGGAAATAAAAAATATGATCCGCCAGTCGAGAAAAATCACCAGAGATGATCTGACAGAGCTTAAGGAGCGTCTGAAAGAAAAGGAGTTTGAGCCGGGGCTGGTTTTGCCGTATTTTGAGCAGATCGAGAACAAAATCCGCCAGATGGATGAAAATGAGATTGCAGAGATTGCCGGTGATCCGGTGCATATGTCCTTTGAGGAGGGAATGGATGCATATCAGAAGATAGCAGACGGACCTTATTTACCAGATCTGAAAGATAATGCATTAGAACTTTTAAGCAGGCGTCTCTCAAAGATCAAGACGGATGAATGTGAACAGCTGGTAAATAAACTCAAAAATGAACTGAAAGAAGCGGGTATCGCTGAAAATCAGAAACACTATTTTTATCCGGCAAGAAAAGTGCTGTTAAAACAGGCAGCACCGCAGGAAACAGAGGTTATCGATTATGCCATGGCATCCTATGCCGCAGGAAACGGTCTGTTCGAATACCCGATCTTTGTGGTGGATACATCGCGGAATAACAGTGGAAAAGAGGGAATCATTCTGACGCCGGAACATCTTTATTACAGTACTCTTATGACATCCTACCGGATCGATGTGTCATCTGTTCTGGAGATCAGTGCATCCACAGGACTTTTAAACCGTGGAGTTTATGTGACTGAAAAAAATGGAAAAAAGACGAAAATTCCGTATGCGGTGGACAATAAGCAGCTGACGGCATATGCGGGAGTGTTAAACGAATTTATACATTACCTGCAGGAAAAACCGGATTCGAGAAATATTTCTTATCTGGCGAAAGAAAAACATGATACGATCTGCTGTTTCCGCTGTGGTTATGTATATAAGGGAGGAAATGTCTGCCCGAAATGTGGATTTAAGAACAATGCTTAGAAAATATTAAGAATTATTAAAAATGCATAAAATAGCTTCTTATTTTTGAAAAGTGTGATATAATATTACTATACATATTGTTATTTAATTAACAAAATATGTGACAGTTACATAAAAATTGCACACAGTTAAGGACACATAAAATACAGTATTGTGTCAGGGGGCAGCCAGAGGATGGCAGCAGATTGGAGGAAAGATGGCAAGATTTACATTACCACGCGATTTGTATCATGGAAAAGGGGCATTAGAAGCATTAAAGACGTTTGAAGGCAAAAAGGCGATCATCTGTGTAGGCGGTGGTTCCATGAAACGTTTTGGCTTCTTAGACCGTGCAAAACAGTATCTGGAAGAAGCCGGTATGGAAGTACAGCTTTTTGAGGGAATTGAGCCGGATCCATCTGTGGAGACTGTAATGAAGGGTGCAAAAGCGATGGAGGAGTTTGAACCAGACTGGATCGTTGCGATCGGAGGAGGTTCACCGATCGATGCAGCGAAGGCAATGTGGATTAAATACGAGTATCCGGATATCACATTTGAGGATATGTGCAAAGTGTTCGGCATTCCGAAACTTCGCAAAAAAGCGCATTTCTGTGCAATTTCTTCCACTTCAGGAACTGCAACAGAGGTAACAGCATTCTCTATTATTACAGATTATCAGAAAGGTATCAAATATCCGATCGCTGATTTTGAGATCACACCGGATGTTGCGATCGTAGATCCTGAACTTGCAGAGACGATGCCGCAGAAACTTGTTGCACACACCGGAATGGATGCAATGACACATGCGATCGAGGCATATGTATCTACTGCAAACTGTGATTTCACAGACCCGCTTGCACTGCATGCGATCAAGATGATCCAGAGAGATCTGGTAGGATCTTATAACGGGGATATGGAAAAGAGGGATAACATGCACAATGCACAGTGCCTTGCAGGTATGGCATTTTCCAATGCACTGCTTGGTATCGTTCATTCCATGGCACACAAGACGGGTGCAGCATTTGCAGATTACGGTGCACATATCATCCACGGTGCAGCAAATGCAATGTATCTGCCAAAAGTTATCGCGTTCAATGCAAAAGATGAGACGGCAAAGAAACGCTATGGTGAGATCGCTGATTTTATGGGACTTGGCGGAGATTCTTTAGATGAGAAAGTTGATCTGCTGATCAGATATCTGCGCGGCATGAATGATGACTTAAAGATTCCGCACTGCATCAAAAATTATGGCGCAGACAGTTATCCGGTGGAGCAGGGATTTGTGCCGGAAGAGGTATTCTTAGAGAGACTGCCGGAAATCGCAGCCAATGCCATCTTAGATGCTTGTACCGGATCGAATCCGCGTCAGCCGAGTCAGGAGGAGATGGAGAAACTGCTGAAGTGCTGCTACTATGATACGGAAGTAGATTTCTAGGATTTTTAGAGTCTGAGAATAAAAAGGAAAAGAAAAAGACAGACGGATTTTCCGGTTGGGAGGGAATGATCCGTCTGTTTTTATGTGCGTTCAGCGAAGCCGATGCATGGGCTTAAGTCATTCTCGTGGACTTGCTGTGGGCTTATTTTATCCTTTGGACTTACGACTTTGAACTTTGTGCCCTGTGGTTGTGGGTCCTTTTCTGGTTTATCTGAGATTCCAGATGCACCGGCAGCTACTGTTTCCAACTTGTGCTGGTTCTGCGTGGATCATAAAAGTTGACACCACATGGTACCGTGATAAAAAATGTACCAAAAAGGTAACCTCAATTAAAAAAGGCAGCACAGGGAAAATGACGCTGTATGCGAAGTGGAAAAAGAAATAAATACTTACAAAATGTTCCACATCACGAAACAAAGTTTTACATTGTGAAAATGTAACAAAAAAACAGGGATAAATAGCAAAAAAAATGTTGCTATTTAGACAAAATATGATAGAATGAATATGTGCGTTTTAGAAATGTACATGACATGGCTTGATTATGGAAACAAATACAGTGTCCATAATTACATAGTAATATAATTTAGGAGGAATTATCAAAATGGCAAACAAATGGGTGTATATGTTTAGCGAAGGCGACATGACCATGCGTAACCTGCTTGGCGGTAAAGGTGCCAACCTTGCAGAGATGACAAGCATCGGACTTCCTGTACCACAGGGATTCACAATCACAACAGAGGCTTGTACACAGTACTATGAAGATGGTCGTAAGATCAACGACGAGATCATGGCTCAGGCTATGGAAGGCGTTAAGAAAATGGAAGAGATCAACGGAAAGAAATTCGGCGATCTTGAGAATCCATTGTTAGTATCTGTTCGTTCAGGAGCAAGAGCTTCCATGCCAGGTATGATGGATACCATCTTAAATCTTGGTTTAAATGACGAAGTAGTTGCTGCTATGATCAAAGGTAATCCGGATCCTGCATTCGAGCGTTTCGTATATGACTCATATAGACGTTTCATTCAGATGTTCTCAGATGTAGTTATGGAAGTTGGTAAAAAATACTTCGAGCAGCTCATCGACAAGATGAAAGAAGAAAGAGGCGTTAAATTCGATATCGACCTCACAGCAGCTGACTTAAAAGAGTTAGCAGAGCAGTTCAAGGCTGAGTACAAGAATCAGTTAGGAACAGATTTCCCTTCAGATCCTGTTGAGCAGTTAAAACTTGCTATCGAGGCTGTATTCCGTTCATGGGACAACCCACGTGCGAACGTATATCGTCGTGATAACGATATCCCATATTCCTGGGGTACTGCAGTTAACGTAATGCCTATGGTATTCGGTAACTTAAATAACGAATCTGGTACAGGTGTTGCATTTACACGTGATCCTGCAACTGGTGAGAACAAACTGATGGGTGAGTTCTTAATCAATGCACAGGGTGAGGACGTAGTTGCCGGTGTTCGTACACCTATGCCGATCGCTCAGATGGAGAAAGAGTTCCCGGAGGCATATGCAGACTTCCTTAAAGTTTGTGAGACTCTTGAGAATCACTATCATGATATGCAGGATATGGAGTTCACCGTTGAGAACAAGAAGTTATACATGCTTCAGTGCCGTAACGGTAAGAGAACAGCTCCAGCTGCACTTAAGATCGCTTGTGATTTAGTAGACGAGGGACATAAGACTCCGGAAGAGGCAGTCGCTATGATCGATCCTCGTAACCTTGATACATTACTTCATCCACAGTTCGATGCTGCTGCATTAAAAGCTGCTACACCGATCGGAAAAGGACTTGGTGCTTCTCCGGGTGCTGCCTGCGGTAAGATCGTATTCACAGCAGAGGATGCTGAAGAGTGGAATGCAAGAGGAGAGAAAGTCGTATTGGTGCGTCTTGAAACTTCTCCGGAAGATATTACTGGTATGAAAGCTTCCCAGGGTATCTTAACAGTTCGTGGTGGTATGACATCTCACGCAGCCGTAGTTGCACGTGGTATGGGTACCTGCTGTGTATCCGGATGTGGCGATATCGCTATGGACGAAGAGAATAAGAAATTCACATTAGCTGGCAAAGAGTTCCATGAGGGAGATTATATCTCTATCGATGGTACAACCGGTAACATTTACGATGGAGCTATCAAGACAGTTGACGCTACGATCGCTGGTGAGTTCGGACGTGTTATGGCATGGGCTGATCAGTTCAGAACTCTTAAGGTTCGTACAAATGCAGATACTCCTGCAGATGCTAAGAAAGCTCGTGAGCTTGGTGCAGAAGGTATCGGTCTCTGCCGTACAGAGCATATGTTCTTCGAGGAAGACAGAATCGCTGCTTTCCGTGAAATGATCTGCTCCGATACAGTAGAAGAGAGAGAAGCTGCATTAGAGAAGATCCTGCCATATCAGCAGGGAGACTTCGAAGCATTATATGAAGCTCTGGAAGGCAACCCAGTTACTATCCGTTTCCTTGATCCGCCTCTTCATGAGTTCGTTCCTACTGAGGAAGCTGACATTGAGAAACTTGCAAAAGCTCAGGGTAAATCTGTTGAGACAATTAAGAACATCATCGCTTCTTTACATGAGTTCAACCCAATGATGGGACACAGAGGATGCCGTCTTGCAGTTACTTATCCGGAAATTGCAAAGATGCAGACAAAAGCTGTTATCCGTGCAGCAATCAACGTTCAGAAGAAACATTCTGACTGGACTGTAAAACCTGAGATCATGATCCCATTGGTTTGCGAAGTAAAAGAGTTAAAATATGTAAAACAGGTTGTTGTTGAGACAGCAGATGCTGAGATCGCAGCAGCAGGTATCAAACTTGATTATGAAGTAGGTACTATGATCGAGATCCCAAGAGCTGCTCTTACAGCTGATGAGATCGCTAAAGAGGCTGACTTCTTCTGCTTCGGTACAAACGACTTAACACAGATGACATATGGATTCTCTCGTGACGATGCTGGTAAGTTCTTAAATGCTTACTATGATAAGAAAATCTTCGAGAACGATCCATTTGCAAAACTTGACCAGACAGGTGTTGGTAAGTTAATGGAGACAGCTATTAAACTTGGAAAACCGGTTAATCCGAAACTCCATGTTGGTATCTGTGGTGAGCACGGTGGAGATCCTTCATCTGTTGAGTTCTGCCACAAGATTGGTCTGGATTATGTATCCTGTTCACCATTCCGTGTGCCGATCGCTCGTTTAGCTGCAGCACAGGCTGCTATTGCAAATAAATAATTTGTTGTAAGGTAAAATGCTGCCTGTGCTGCATGCACAGTGCAGCAATTGCAAACAAATAATGTGTATTGCATAAATTAAAAAGGGGATATGTTATTTTTGGGAGAAGGTAATATATAGAGAGAAGACCCGCATGAACCGAAAGGTTTGTGCGGGTTTTTTTGTGTGTAAGGGTAAGGATTGACAATCCATATATTTGTCAATATAATTAAACTGAGAGTTTAATTAATAAAAAAGGAGAGGTATATGGGACGAAGAAAAAAAGAACCGAGGGCAGTACATAGAGAAAATATTGCGTCAGCGGCATCGGTATTGTTTATGGAAAATGGAATTACGGCAACTTCCATGAGCGATATAGCAAAAGCTGCCGGGTACAGCAAAGCTACGTTATATGTATATTTTGAAAACAAAGAGGAGATCGTTGGTCTGCTGGTTTTAGAGAGCATGCAAAAATTATATGGATATATAGTTGCTGCGTTAGAAGAGCAGCAGACAACAAGGGCGAGATACGATATGATCTGTAAAGGTTTAATACAGTATCAGGAGGAATTTCCGTTTTATTTTAAAATGGTGTTAGACAAAATTAATGTTGATTTTAAAGATCATGATTATCTGCCGGAAGAGAAAGCTACCTATCAGGTAGGGGAAGAAATCAATGAAAAAATGAAAGAATTTTTAGCGGCAGGCATTCAAAAAGGCGATTTGCGTGAAGATTTAAAAATAATGCCTACGATCTTTCAGCTTTGGGGAATGTTAGCAGGACTGATACAGCTTGCGGCGAATAAGGAAGAATATATCAAAATGTCGATGGATTTATCGAAGAGCGAATTTTTAGAGGATGGGTTTTGCATGCTGTATCATTCCATAGAAAATATTCTATAGAAAAATACCAGAATAATAGAAAAAGGAGGAGTTTGAAATGAGTATATCCAGAAAAAAGATAGTGATGATTCTTATTATGTTGTTTCTTCTTTTAGCATTAATTTTTGGAACTGCTTATATAGATCGTGTTGGAGAGTATAAGCGGGCTGTAAAGGAAACGACTATTGAAGAAGTAAATATTTCGGATATTCCGGATGGAGTTTATATCGGAGAATAAAATGAGATCGTTGATGAACAGAGAATAGACGTCGATACCGTTTCAGGTGCGACGAATTCGAGTATTGTTATTAAGAAGGCGGTTGAGGTTGCACTTAAAGGAGCTGCATAAAATTTTATTGGGAGTGAGTAAGTGTATGTTAGGAATCTATTTGAGTGGTACAGGCAATACGAAACATTGTGTTACAAGACTGGTGAAATTAATTGATGCGTCAGCCGATGTGGTTCCATTAGAGGATGAATCTGTTACTGATAAAATAAAAAGGAATGAAACGATTATCCTGGGATATCCGACGCAGTTTTCGAATGCACCATATATGATCAGAGATTTTATCCAAACGCATGCCTCTTTATGGAAGGGCAAGAAAATGATATGTGTCGCGACCATGGGAGCATTTAGCGGGGACGGCGCCGGATGTGCGGCGAGACTTCTGAAAAAATACGGAGCAGTAATCTTAGGCGGCGTACATATTAAAATGCCGGATTCCATATGTGACAGTAAAATGTTGAAAAAATCAGTGGAAGAAAATGAAAAGATCATCAGGAAAGCGGATGAAAAAGTGAAAGAAGCTGCAGAACGGATCAGGCAGGGGGATTATCCTGCGGAGGGACTGACAATTTTCGCCCATATAGCAGGACTTATTGGACAAAGGCTCTGGTTTTATAAAAAAACGGCGGGATATACCGACCAGCTAAAAATAAATCAGGATTGCGTGGGATGTGGTAAGTGTGCAAAAATCTGCCCCATGAAAAATATCACGATGGAGAATGGAAGACCTCATCCAGGTGGCAAATGTACGATGTGTTACCGCTGTATATGTAATTGTCCACAAAAGGCGATCACACTTTTGGGAAGTAAAGTTATCTTGCAATATAAATTTGAAGATTCTTCCAATCTTACAAAAATGTAAGATTTATCAGGGAAATGTAAGCTAATAAAATGGCGGTACATTTCCTTTTTTGTTAAGATAAAGTCGTGAATTAAGTAAAGCAGATAATTTTTGGGGAGGGAAATTTATGAAAAAGAAAAAACATTCGCGAATCTGGGTTGTCGTAGGTATAATCCTGCTGGGTATAGTTGCTGTCGGCAGTATATATTCTCATTTTGGAGGATTTGGTACCGGACCATGTGCTGATGAAACGGAATTTATGCAATACGCAGACCAGGTGGATAATATAAAAATACCGGAGAAAACAAAGATTGTGGCATTAGGGGAAGCATCCCATGGAAATGTAGAGTTTCAGCAGTTAAAACTTTCCGTATTTCAAAATCTGGTGGAAAATGCCGGGATAAGGGCATTTGCACTGGAGGGAGACTATGGCGGATGTGAGTATGTGAACCGTTACATTCACGGCGGGGAAGGAACGGCAGAGCAGGCTGCCGCGGCGATTGGCTTTGCAATATACAGAACCGATGAGATGGCAGATCTGATTTCTTATATGCGAAAATACAATGAGACTGCAAAGGCTGGAGATGACTTAAGATTTTATGGGTTTGACATGCAAAACTGGTCCTATAATCTGCAGTATCTGACCGAGGCATGTAAAGCGTCAGGAATCGACGTAACTGAACTGAAAAAATTAGAAGACAATGACGAGGCAGACGGCGGCTATGATATTGAGGAACAGACCAGGATTATAATGGAGATAAAAAAAGAATTGCAGGAATCAGATGCGAAAGACATTAAACAGGCAGATCATCTGGCAGATACGCTGCTGCAGAATATTTCTCTTGGAAAAGTGATCGATTCTGCCGTAGAAGGAAATGCGCTCAGAGATCAACGGATGGCAGAAAATGTGATGTGGATTCTTTCTATGGAAGAACAACGGGGGAATGCATGTATTTTTATTTCCGGTCACAATGGACATATAGAGCGGTCTGGAAATTATGGCACGGATAACAGGGTTATGGGAAATATTTTATCGGATGAACTTGGAGAAGGATATTTTGCAATAGGAACAGATTTTTACAAGACAAACTGCAATCTTCCGAAAAGTGATGGAAAGCGTATCACGCACACGTTTTATTCGTATGATCCTCTTGCAAAAGCCGCGAAGAAAGCCGGTTATGATATGTGCTGGCTGGATTTTTCAAAGGTTCCGGAAAATTCAAAACTGAAAGAACAGATTACAGATCATGTTTCTATGGGATCATTAGGAGAGGGTTACAGTGCGTTTTTTATGAGTATTTTCCCTCAAAGTTACCGCATATCACAATCGCCGGAAAAATTGTATGATGGAATGATTTTTGTGAAAAAGTAACAAAAACAAAACATATGTTTGCATTGCGCGGTGTTATGTGGTACATTTAAATCAAATATTACGATTGATATAGTACAGGGGGAGAACATGAAATTTCTTCATATCTCAGATTTACATATTGGGAAACGTGTCAATGAGTTTTCCATGATCGAAGATCAGAAATATATTTTACGGCAGATCAAAAAAATTGCATTGGAGCAGCAGGTGGATGCAGTTATGATCGCGGGGGATATTTATGATAAGCCAGTTCCGTCTGCAGAGGCGGTACAGTTGTTTGACAAGTTTCTGACAGAACTTGCAGATTGCGGGAAAAAGGTATTTGCAGTCAGTGGAAACCATGATTCAGCGGAACGCATTGCATTTGGTGCGCAGCTTATGAGCAGCCGGGAAGTTTATGTTTCTCCGGTTTATGATGGAGAGGTAAGATGCGTTACCTGTCAGGATGAATACGGAGAACTGTGTATCTGGCTGCTTCCGTTTATACGTCCTGCGGTTGTGCGCCATGCGTGGAGAAATGTGACAGAGGGGATATCTATTGGGAAAAATGATGCCGGGACAAAACAGGATCTTGCGAAAGAAGATAACGTGGAGACAGTGGAAACATATCAGGATGCACTGCAGTATGTCGTATCACACATGCCGGTAGACATATCAAAGCGTAATATATTAGTGGCACATCAGTTTGTGACAGGTGCAGCCCGTTGTGAGTCGGAAGAAGTTTCTGTTGGCGGATTAGACCAGATCGAGGCGGGAGTATTTAATATTTTTGATTACGTTGCACTGGGGCACATTCACAGTCCACAGTATATCAGCCGGGAGACACTGCGTTATTGCGGAACACCGCTCAAGTATTCTTTTTCAGAGGCAGAACAGGAAAAGTCTGTTGTTGTTATGGAGATAAAGGAGAAGGGGGATATCTGTATTGAAAAGGTTCCATTGAAACCTCTTCGTGATCTGCGTAAGATTCGTGGAACCTACATGGAACTGATGGCAAAAGATTTTTATGAGGGCACAGAAACGGACGATTATCTGCAGATCACGCTGACTGATGAGGAAGATGTCCCGGATGGAATGGCGAAACTTCGGACGGTATATCCCAATCTGATGCAGCTTGTCTATGATAATAGCAGAACCAGACAGAGCAGGCAGGTTGAAGTGACGGAGCATGTGGAGCAAAAGTCAGAGATAGAATTGTTTGAAGAATTTTACGAGATACAAAATAATCAGCCGATGAATGAAGAACAGCAGAATTTTGTAAAAAAACTATTAGAGGAATTACATTAATATTGTAAATAACTATTTGATCTCAATATTATTATGTTTTCATAAAACAGGAAAAAGGAGCGGTTATGAAACCAGTCAGTCTTACAATAAGTGCATTTGGACCATATGCGGGAGAACAGACCATAGATTTTGAACGGCTTGGATCACAGGGATTATTCCTGATTACAGGAGATACCGGAGCAGGAAAGACTACAATTTTTGATGCGATCACATTTGCATTGTACGGGGAAGCCAGCGGTGATGTACGCAAAGCGGATATGTTCCGCAGTAAATACGCCAAAGCGGATGTGAAAACATTTGTGCGTCTGACGTTTGAGTATGCAAATAAGCGGTATATCGTAGAACGCAATCCGGAATACATGCGTCCAAAAGGACGCGGAACCGGAATGACAATGGAAAAAGCGAATGCTACGTTAGAGTATCCGGATGACAGGGAACCGGTGACAAAAAGCAGAGAGGTTACACGTGCCATCACAGAACTGATTGGCTTAGACTGCAAACAGTTTACCCAGATAGCGATGATCGCACAGGGAGATTTTCAGAAAGTATTGTTTGCAAATACGGAGGAGAGAGGAAAGATCTTTCGACAGATATTCGGTACAGATATTTACCGTGTGCTGCAGGAACGGCTGAAAGATGCTGTGAAAAAGCAGTGGAGGGAATATGATGAACTGCGGCGCAGTATCAATCAGTATATGGATGGAATTGTTTGTGATAGTGATTCATTGAATGAAGAAGGGGCAGCAATCGCTGAAAAAATGAGCCTGCTCAAAAAAGAAAAGTTTGATGGCAGGGTGGAAGAGGGAATTTTGCTTTTAGAGCAGCTCTGCCAGGTACAGAAAGAGTCATTAGAATATTTACAGAATGAGAAACAGACACTTGATGAAAAGATCAGAAGTGCGGATGAACTCAGTGGAAAAGTACGGGAAAATACAAAAAGAAAGCAGTTATTAGAAGAGAAAAAGCAAAGATTAAAGGAATTAGAACCACTACTTATAAAGGCAAAAGAAGATATGTTGTACGCCCAAGAAGCAGCAAAAGACTGCGAAAGATTAGACAGGGCAGTGGAGGAATATGAAAAGAAGCTGACACTATATGAAAAAATCCAGAAACTTGACCTGGCACAGCGGACAAAACAGCAGAATATAGAAGAGAAAGTTCAAAAAAAGCAGCAGGAGGAACAGAGAAAAATCAGGCTGGAGGAAAAACTGCAGCAGGAGAAAGAAAATTTAAAATCATATGAGGGTGCTACTGTAGAAAAACAGCGTGTGGAACGGGAAATCCACACAATTACAGAAAAAAGAGATTCGTTAGAAAATCAGAAAAAAAAGATTGTTGAACTGGAAACGGCACTTTCAGTCAGAAAGGAAAGTTTAAGTTTACAAAAGAAAACAGAAGATCATCTGTTAATGCAGGAACAAAAACTAAAAGAAGAACAGGAACAGAAGAAAGATGCTGCAGGCTGTGAAATTGTCTGTAAGAACGCATTAAATGATATCCGACAGAAAATAAGAAATCTGGCAGAGATTACGGAACAGTTGGAAACGGCAGCAAAAGAAGTGAAAAGACTGGGCATGGAACAGGATAATGCACAGAAGAAGTATGATACGAAAAGCAGCGAACTGCAGCAGCAAAAAGAAATGTTAGAGCAGGTTTCCGACGCAGAAAGAAGGGAAAAACAGGCTGAAACAGAGAGTATTAAGGTATCGGAAGCGATACGCAGACAGGATGAACTGGAAGATAAGTTAGAAGATTGGGAAAAAATCAGTAAAAACAGGGAAAAGGCACAAAAAGAGTATCAAAAAGAGGTCACAGCGCAAAAACAGATAAGTGAGCATTACAGGAAGATGGAGCAGCAATTCTGGGATGCACAGGCAGGAATATTGGCACAGGGACTGAAAGAAGAAGAACCGTGCCCGGTCTGTGGCTCAGTGCATCATCCCCTGCCGGCAGTTATACCACAGGAGACTCCGGAGAGGGATGAGTTAGAGAATGCGAAAGCGGAGGATGCAAAATCAAGGGAAAAAGTCAGCAGGCTGAGTGAAAAGGCACATCAGCTTATGGTACAGGAAGAAGAAAAAATATCTGCTGTATTAAAAGATGCAAAGGAATTATTGGGAATATCTGATGACAAAATGTCTTTAGCAGAGATCAGGCTGGAGAATCAAAAACAAAAGAATGCGAATGAGGTACAAAGACAAGAATATAAAAGTCAAAAAGAAAAGGCAAAGAATGATTTGGACACAAAGAATCTGTTAGAACAAAAGATGCAGGATACGCAGAATGAACTGACGCTGTTAAGTGAAAAGAAGAATGCCCTTGGACAGAAGAATGCTACGGCAAAGGAACGTTATACACAGCAGAAACAGCAGTGGGAGAAAAATATTGCTGACTGTGGCTTTATGCTGGAAAATACAGAAGATTCCCAGATTGTTTTATCACAGCTTTCCCAAATTGAAAGAGAACGAAATATGCAGTTTTTGCAGGCAAAAAAAGACAGGGAGCGTGTGGAACAGATTGCAGGTGAATTAAAAGAAAGTGAAGAATCAAAGCAAAAAATACGTGTAACGATCAGCAGCATCCAGGAAGAAATCGCAAAACTGACAGGAAATAAAGAGACTGTCGAAAAGCAGATGAGAACAGACATGCAGTCTGTATGCAGTCAGGCAGATATCTTCGGAAATACCGGCACTACTATCGTGCAGAAAATACAGGAAGCAGAGCACGAACAGATGGCTTTCGCAGAGGATGTGATTGTCATGATGCAAAATGCAGCCAGTGAAAAACAGGTGGAATTATCCAAAAAGCAGGAGAAAGAACGAAAAAAGGCTGCATTAGAAAAGCAGATTCCGCTTGATGAAACAGAAATAAAAGAACTTACCAGTCAGATCGGTGCGGCAGAAAATGAGATAATACGTTTACAGACAGAGTATGTAAACGAAGAAAAAGGTTTAAAAGAACTGAAAGAGCAGGTAGAAGATATTACAAAAGAGGAAGTACAGTCACAGATAGAAAAATGTACGGAACAAAAGAAAAATCTTGAAGAGAACAGGGAAAAGACGAGGGAAACCTATAATAATTACGAAAAAAATACGGAGAGTGAAAAAGGTGCCATTCAGGTACTTCTTGGTCAGATTAGGGAGACAGAAAAGTTGATAGCACTTCCGGAAGAAGAAATCGAAAAACAGGCGGAAGAACTGCGGACAAAAAGAAGTGAGATCGAAGAAAACAGGGCATCAAAATATACTTCTTATCATGCGAATATGAATATCTGTGAAAATGTCAGTAAAAAACAAGAGGAGATTGCACAGACTGAACAGAAATATGTCTGGATGAAGTCGCTTTCCGATACAGCAAGCGGTATGTTGACCGGAAAGGCAAAGATCGAATTAGAAACTTACGTGCAGATGGCTTACTTTGACCGGATATTGATCCGTGCAAACAGGAGAATGCTTACGATGAGCAGTGGGCAGTATGAACTGCAGCGTGAGGAGGAGACAGGAAGCCGCAAGGAAAAAGCAGGATTGGAACTTTGTGTGGTAGACCATTATAACGGAACAAAGCGCAGTGTCAAGACACTTTCCGGCGGAGAGTCATTTCAGGCATCATTGTCGCTTGCACTTGGATTGTCGGATGAGATACAGTCTTATGCAGGCGGAATCCGTATGGATTCCATGTTTGTGGATGAAGGGTTTGGCTCGCTTGATGAGGATGCCCTAGAGCAGGCATTAAAGGCATTGTTACAGCTTACAGAGGGTAATCGTCTGGTAGGCATCATTTCACATGTATCGGAACTAAAAGACCAGATTGACAAAAAAATCATTGTAACGAAGCATCGGACGCCGGAAGGTGTCAGCAGTGCTGCACAAGTGGAGTAAAATATAGTGAATTAGTATAAACTTTTTTTCTTGACTTCACCACTGTATAGTGCTATCATCTGAAATAGAGTGAGCAGAGCGTTCATGAAGGGGTACACCACCTTGGGTGTATTTCTTTGTGAACGCTTTTTTTGATTCATAGGAAATTACGTCCTATGAATCAAAAAGCCCTCCGGGCAGGATGCGCATCTCGCGGAGAAGAAGTTAGCTGTAAATAGCACTGCTCGAGTGCGAAAGAGTCGCAAGCGACTCTTTGTTTTTGCCTGAAAAAACAAAAGGAGGAAAATGAAAGGATTTATGGAGATCAATGGAAAGCATGCAACGTTGCCGGAAGGGACAACGATACTTGATTACTTAGAGCAGAATCATTACGTGTTAGCACAGATTGCAGTTGAGCACAATTATGTGATTTTAGACAGGGAAGATTATGCGAAAGTTGTTTTAAAGGATGATGACATTTTAGAAATTGTCAGTTTTATGGGTGGCGGCTGTTAAGCTGGCATAAGCGGAATATCTGGCAGAAATAAAGAAAATTGTAAAAGAAAAAAGAGTTGATAGCTGTGTTATCAGAAAAGATATAACAGTACAGACATAACAGAAAAGAGGAAAAAAATGAGTGAAATGACGAAAGATACATGGACATTAGGAGGACATGAGTTTACCTCCAGATTTATATTAGGTTCCGGAAAATATTCCTTAGAGCTGATTGATGCAGCAGTAAAAGAAGCAAAAGCAGAGATCGTGACGATGGCACTGCGACGTGCAAATGAGGGTGGTGTGGCAAATATCTTAGATTATATTCCAAAGAATGTGACATTGCTGCCAAATACATCCGGGGCACGAAATGCAGAGGAGGCAGTCCGTATTGCAAGACTGTCAAGACAGATCAGCGGCAGTGATTTTGTGAAAATCGAGGTCATTCATGATTCAAAATATCTGCTGCCGGACAATTATGAGACAGCGAAAGCAGTAGAAGTGTTAGCAAAAGAAGGATTTGTTGTAATGCCATATATGTATCCGGATCTCAACGCAGCACGTGATATGCAAAACGCAGGTGCAGCCTGTATCATGCCGCTTGCGGCGCCGATCGGTTCAAACCGTGGAGTATGTACAAAAGATTTTATCCAGATATTGATCGATGAGATCGACCTGCCGATTATCGTGGACGCTGGCATTGGAAAACCATCCCAGGCATGTGAAGTTATGGAAATGGGAGCAGCAGCGGTTATGGCAAATACTGCGATTGCGACAGCAGGTGATATTCCGGCAATGGCATCTGCTTTCCGTGAGGCTATCGAAGCCGGAAGAAAAGCATACCTGTCGGGTTGTGGACGTGTCAAGATGGGTGGGGCAAGTGCATCTTCTCCACTGACGGGTTTTCTCTCTGAATAATTCAGAAGAATCAGAGTGGCAAATATGGGAGCAGAATAAAAATTAGTTTTATGGAAATTTTGAATCAGAAAATATAATGCATTTTTTATAATTTGATTTGAACAGAAAAATGAATATAAAAAGTTTCGGGTTCAAAATAAGCACAGGGGATAAAAAATCATGGAACATATCAATGAAAGTATTTTAAGCGACGAGATAAAGGAACACCAGAAAGAAGCGAGAATCGATCATATGACATATTTGCCGGGGATGGAAGCGTTGAAATCCGATATCACAAAACAGGTGGTTGAAGTAATGCAGGCATATGATTATGACAGTTACACAGCGGAAGATGTACGGAGGGCACTTACAAAAAGAAACCGTACACCAGAAGATTTTGCAGCGTTGCTGTCACCTGCGGCAGAGCCTTTTATTGAAGAAATGGCACAGTGCGCAAAGGTGGAAAAAGAAAATCATTTTGGTAATTCTGTCTGCTTTTTTACACCACTTTATATTGCAAATTATTGTGAAAACTACTGTATTTACTGTGGATTCAACTGTCATAACCGCATCCGCAGGGCAAAGCTGAATACAGAGGAAATTGAAGCAGAAATGGCTGAGATCGCAAAATCAGGTCTGCAGGAAATATTGATTCTGACAGGTGAGAGCAGAAAAATGTCGGATGTGGAATATATTGGAGAAGCATGCAAAATTGCAAGAAAATATTTTAAAGTCATAGGACTTGAAGTTTATCCGATGAATTCTGATGAATATGCATATCTGCACAAATGCGGTGCAGATTATGTGACCGTTTTTCAGGAAACCTATAATTCAGATAAATACGAGACACTTCATTTAGCAGGACACAAACGTATTTTTCCATACCGTATGGAGGCACAGGAGCGTGCAATCCGCGGCGGTATGAGAGGTGTGGGATTTGCAGCACTGTTAGGGCTGGATGATTTCAGAAAAGATGCGTTTGCGACAGGAATGCATGCTTATCTGCTGCAGAGAAAATACCCGCATGCAGAGATTGCTTTTTCCTGTCCGAGACTTCGTCCGATTATCAATAATGACAAGATCAACCCGATGGATGTGCATGAAAAACAGCTTCTGCAGGTTGTGACGGCGTACCGTCTATTTATGCCATTTGCAAGTATCACGGTTTCTACCAGAGAGTGTGCGAGGGTAAGAGACAGTCTGATGGAGATCGCTGCAACAAAGATTTCTGCGGGAGTCAGCACCGGTATCGGAAGCCATGCAAAGGGACTTGAGGATCAGGGAGATGAGCAGTTTGAAATTTCGGATGGAAGGACAGTAAAACAGGTGTATGATGCATTGCTTGAAGAAGGACTGCAGCCTGTTATGAGTGACTATATTTATGTATAAAAAAGAAAATCCAATTCCGGGAAAAATAATTGCGGTTACAAATCGCACACTTTGTGACCGCCCATTTTTAGAACAGGTTAAAAGAGTATGTGAAAAGAAACCAGCGGCGCTGATATTAAGGGAAAAAGATCTGCCGCAAACAGAATATGAAAGTCTGACAATACAGGTTTTAAAAATTTGTGCAGAATATGGGGTGATCTGTATTCTGCACAGTTATCTGGAAGTCGCAGAGCGGTTAGGGAGCAGGTACATTCATCTGCCGCTTCCATTATTAAGAGTTTATATGGAAAAAACGGAAAATGAGAAAAAGCAGACAGAGACAAAAGTTAAAATGATCTTAGGCTGTTCCGTTCATTCTGTGGAGGATGCTATCGAGGCGGAAAAACTAGGTGCATCTTATCTGACCGCAGGTCATATTTTTGCCACAGATTGTAAGAAGGGGCTTCCGCCGCGTGGAACAGAATTTTTAAAGCAGGTGTGTAAATCCGTGCATATACCGGTATACGCTATCGGTGGAATCGGGTTTGGTGATGGAAAAGTTGACCTTGTGTGTGAATGTGGGGCAGAGGGAGCATGTATCATGTCAGCGTTTATGACAATATAACATAAAAAAATATAAAAATTTCAATCAAATTTCTCATGTCGCATTGCACCTGTTTCAAGAATCTGCTATACTAAATCGGATAGTAAAGTGGAGGGACGATATGTCACAGGCAGTTGTTATAAAAAGTAATAAATACGGGATACATCTTGTATTAAGCAATGAGATATCTTTTAAAGCACTTTTAGATGCCATCGTCGAGAAGTTCAAAGAGTCAGAGAAGTTCTTTAAAGGGGCAAAACTGGCGATTTCTTTCGAGGGAAGAAAGCTGACACATGATGAAGAAATGGCTATCATTGATGCAGTGACATCTAATACAAGTATCGAGATATTGTGCATTGTAGATCATGATCCGGACCGTGAAGCATACGTCAAGCAGCAGATCGAAGAATATCAGGCATCTGTGCAGCAGCCGTATGTGGATGGAGGGACTCAGTTTTACCGCGGAACGCTTCGCTCAGGTCAGACACTTGAGAGCGAAACAGGTATTGTAGTGGTAGGTGATGTCAATCCGGGCGCAGCAGTCATGGCAAACGGCAGTATCGTTGTACTTGGAGCGGTAAAAGGAAGTGTCTATGCAGGACTTGGTGGAGATGACAGTGCATTTATCGTTGCACTGGATATGGACCCGATTCAGATCCGCATTGGAAATGTTCTGGCAAAGAGTCCGGACAAACCTTTTGGCAGGCGTAAAATAAGAAAAAAGGTCAAGGAAACGACCACGTCTCCGCAGATTGCGTATTTAAAAGATGGAACAATCTGTATTGAACCGCTGACAAAAGAACTATTAAGCGATATTTAACGGCAGGAGGAATTTTTTGAAATGAGTGAAGTTATTGTAATTACGTCCGGAAAGGGCGGAGTTGGTAAAACGACTACAACCGCAAATGTTGGAACAGGTCTGGCACAGTTAAATAAAAAAGTAGTGCTGATCGATACCGATATCGGACTTCGTAACCTGGATGTTGTAATGGGACTTGAAAACCGCATTGTTTACAACCTGGTAGACGTTGTAGAAGGAAACTGCCGTGTTGAGCAGGCATTGATCAAAGACAAAAAATATCCGAATTTATGTCTTTTACCGTCAGCACAGACGAGAGATAAGTCAGCAGTATCTCCGGAGCAGATGCAGGCGCTGATCGAAGATTTAAGACAGGATTTCGATTATATTTTATTAGACTGCCCGGCAGGAATCGAGCAGGGATTTAAGAATGCCATTGCAGGTGCAGACAGAGCACTTGTAGTTACAACACCTGAGGTTTCCGCAGTGCGTGATGCAGATCGTATCATCGGACTGCTTCAGGCAAACCAGATCCAAAAGGTTGATCTTATCGTAAACCGTCTGCGTATGGACATGGTAAGACGTGGCGATATGATGAATGTAGAAGATGTGTGCGATATTTTAGCGATCAATCTGATCGGTGCAGTACCGGATGATGAGAATATCGTAATTTCTACGAATCAGGGTGAGCCGTTAGTTGGCAGCAACTGTCTTGCAGGACAGGCATATCAAAATATCTGCCATCGTATTCTTGGCGAGGAAGTCGCATTCCTTGATCTTGAGGCAAAACAGGGAGTATTTTCAAAATTAAAAGATTTATTTAAGAAAAATTAGGAGGAACAGTCATGGGATTGATGGACTTATTTAAAAAGAAAAGTTCCGGTGATGTTGCAAAAGACCGTTTAAAACTTTTGCTGGTGACTGACCGCGCAAGCTGTTCCCCGGAAATGATGGAGCAGATCAAAAACGAGATCATTCAGGTAATTTCAAAACATATGGATATTGATATGGAAGGCCTTGACATCCAGATCACACAGACAGAGTCAGAGTCAAACAATGGAACTGTACCGGCATTGTTTGTTAATATTCCAATCCGTGATATAAGACACGGAAATTCATAAAAACTTATCATTATATATAAGAGATCATAGACTGTTCGAAGGAGAATACAGATTTTCGTTTGAACAGTCTTTTTTAGTACTATTGACATATGATATTGAAAATGCTAATATCATACTAATTTGATATGAATTAAATGATAAAAGAGAAAAAGGATGCGGCAACTGATAACAGAAATACAAAGGATGAGCAAAGGAGCAGTATCCCGGAATGGAGTATGTCATGAAGTACGATTTTGATGAAGTAGTAGAGCGAAGAGGAACCGGATGTTTAAAATATGATTTCGCAAAAGAGCGTGGAAAAAAAGAAGATGTATTGCCACTGTGGGTTGCTGATATGGATTTTAAGACTGTGCCGGCGGTAACAAAAAGACTGCAGAAAGCAGTGGAACATGGGATTTATGGGTACAGTGACAGTAAGGAAGATTATTTTGCAGCAGTGTCAGGATGGTACCGTGATCATTTTGACTGGAACACAAAGCAGGAATGGATGATAAAAACTCCAGGGGTCGTTTTTGCACTTGCGGCAGCAGTACGTGCTTATACGGAAAAAGGCGATGCCGTACTGATCCAGCAGCCGGTATACTATCCATTCCGTCAGGTGATCGAATCAAATGACAGAAAGTTAGTCAGCAGTGATCTCGTCTTGCGGGATGGTCATTATGAGATTGATTTTGAAGATTTTGAGGCAAACATAAAGGAACATCAGATTCATTTGTTTTTACTCTGCAGTCCGCATAATCCGGTAGGACGTGTCTGGAAAGAATGGGAATTAAGAAAGATCGGAGAAATATGTCTGAAATATCAGGTTGTTGTTGTCAGCGATGAGATCCATAGTGATTTTGTGTATCCGGGAAATAAACATTATGTATTTGCGTCTATAGAGCCGGAATTTGAGAAGATATCCGTGATCTGTACAGCACCAAGCAAAACATTCAATCTTGCCGGACTTCAGGTGTCAAATATTTTTATTGCTGACGAAGGATTGCGTAAAAAATTTATCCGTGCGGTGGATCAGGCGGGGTACAGTCAGGTAAACCTGATGGGACTTGTCGCGTGTCAGGCTGCTTATGAAGAAGGAGCAGAATGGCTTTTGCAGTTAAAAGAATATCTGCTTGGAAATCTTTCCTTTGTACGTGAATATCTGAAAGAAAATCTGCCAGAAGTCAAATTGATCGAGCCGGAAGGAACGTATCTGATCTGGCTGGATTTTGAAGCGCTTGGACTGGAAAGAAAAGAACTAGAGGCTCTGATCGACAAAGCCGGACTGTGGCTGGATGCCGGAGCTATTTTTGGAAAAACAGGAATAGGATTTGAGCGCATTAATATTGCATGTCCGAGAAGAACATTAGAGCAGGCGTTTGTGCAACTGAAAAAAGCGGTGGATCAGTTGAAGTAGTATGGGATAAATGCGTTGCCTGCCAAATGCTGGTTTGTTTATGAAATAAATCATCTCCCCAAATGGTGTATCGTAGGC
>OGYQ01000430.1_pt1 | contig 47882 bp, 41 predicted proteins | sample 1576641 | NCBI WGS metagenome assembly OGYQ01 (sample SAMEA3541476, study PRJEB24748) | human gut metagenome | biome: human gut; feature: human-associated habitat; material: faeces | place: China | collected 2012 | reverse complement strand
ACTATGACTTCTGGTATGAGTCCAGCCAGCTGCTGATCAAGCAGATGAAGGAAGCCAACAAAAAGAAAGAGGAGAAGATCAAGGAGCTGCAGGAATTTATTTCCAGATTCAGTGCCAACGCTTCCAAATCCAAGCAGGCAACCTCCCGTAAGAGAGCCCTTGAGAAAATCCAGCTGGATGACATGCGTCCTTCCAGCCGTAAATATCCATACATCGACTTCCGTCCTAACCGTGAGATTGGAAACGAAGTTCTTATGGTGGAGAATCTTTCCAAGACCATTGACGGCGTGAAGGTTCTGGATAACATTTCCTTTACTCTTGGCCGTGAGGATAAGGTTGCTTTCGTTGGTGCAAATGAGCAGGCCATTACCACTTTCTTTAAGATCATTACTGGCGAGATGGAGCCGGATGAAGGAAATTACAAGTGGGGAATCACAACTACTCAGGCTTATTTCCCCAAAGATAATACCAAGGAATTCGATAATGACCTTACCATTACAGACTGGCTGACCCAGTATTCTGAGATCAAGGATGCCACTTATGTGCGTGGATTCCTTGGACGTATGCTTTTCCCGGGCGAGGACGGCGTGAAGCGTGTGCGCGTGCTTTCCGGTGGTGAGAAGGTTCGCTGCCTTCTTTCCAAGATGATGATCTCCGGTGCCAATATCCTGATTCTGGATGAGCCGACCAACCATCTGGATATGGAGTCTATCACAGCACTGAACAACGGTCTGATCAAGTTCCCAGGTGTGATCCTGTTTACTTCTCATGACCACCAGTTTGTTCAGACAACTGCAAACCGTATTATGGAGATTCTGCCAAACGGTACTATGATCGATAAGATCACCACTTATGACGAGTATCTGGCTAGCGATGAGATGGCTAAGAAGCGTCATGTATTTGAGATTAATGAGGAGGATGCACAGGATAACTAAGAGATGGGATTCCTGTGAATCTGCCATATAAAAAATGGGACGGTGTACAGATTTGTACGCCGTCCTATTTTTATAAATCTTCAATTGTATGTGACAAAATCAGGATGCTCTTCTTTTTTCTCCTGTTACTTTCAGATAATCGGATGGATAATAGTATGTGATCGTACCTCTCTTGGTAATCATATCTCCAGTGTAGGCTACACCCTTGGAATTTGCAGGGATCAGGCAGGAATAATACCTGGTAGAGCCATAGGCAGATGCATAAGAGCGGTTTTTCTTCATGGTACGTTTATTATTTACATATCTTCTGAAATACATATATTTGTCCTTGAAATCATACCGCTCAAAAGCATTCTTGTTCAGATTTCTCTGCATAACCACAGTGGAATTTCCGGAAATGATCAGCGGTAAGGTTGTGATGTTGCTGCCGGTACCCTTCAGCCAAAGCTTTCTGCCTTTTGTAACCTTCTGAGATTTCAACGGGCTGTGGTTTTTCATAATGCTTTTCTTAATTTTGACATTGGATTTCCTGGAAGTCGCTACCACACGGATTTCTACAGTACCCGAATTCGCTTTCACGCATGCGATGATTCCACGGTTCGCACTGCGGTTCGCCTTAAAATAAGTGGAATTGGTGATGCTGGATTTCTTGCGGCAGTCTTTCATGGCCATAGCTTCCGTGCCATACGCATACACAATATCATATCTCGCACCGGATGTTTTCGGAATCACCTGCAGCTCATATTTACTGATCGCATTTCCACTGATGTTCTCATTTACAATATGAAGGCAGTTTCCTTTCTGAACAGTAGCTGTGAATGTCTTCCTGGCTGCCGATACTGGTATAGCGCTCATCATAGTCATCACCGCAACCGCTGCTCCAAGCAGCCATTTCTTAATTCTTTTTCCTTCTTTCATAAATCCTCCTTGCCGCCCTTCGGGCTGACTATTTACATTGACAGGTAAGAGTTGTTTTCGGACACGTCTTCGTGTCTGCCGTTTTTATTTATGGATATTCTAGCATACTCTTTCCCTGTTTTTGTAAATTGGGATTACTTGGGATTACTCTTCCCTGGCTGTAATGTTGGCTAATTTTCCACCGGTTACTTTCAGAAGATCTTCTACCGGAACTTTCAGGGTCAGTCCGATTCTTCCGCCGCTCACATAAATTTCCTGGAAATTGCCTGCGGATGCGTCAAAAACGGTGGGAAACGGCTTCTTCATTCCAATGGGGCTGCAGCCGCCTCGAACGTAGCCGGTGATCTTGGTGATATCTTTTACATGGATCATATCTACCGTCTTCTCTCCCACTGCCTTGGCTGCGGCTTTTCGGTCCACTTCTTTTTCAATGGGGACTACAAAGACATAGTATCCGCCGCTTTTGCCCTCCATCACCAGAGTTTTAAAGGACTGGTCATAGGGCGCACCTGTAATGTCCGCGCAGTGGATTCCGTCAATAAATTCATCGCACTCATAGCTAAGTGCTTCATACTTTACTTTCTGTCTGTCAAGCATTCTCATTGCATTTGTTTTTGCTTCTTTTGCCATTCTGGGTCAACCTCCTGTTGTGTATTGGCATACTAATCATAATATGGCATGAGTGTCAAAAGGTCGATTTGATGATCTTTTAACTGCCTGGGAATATTCACAAAACAAAAGCACCTCCAATTTTGTTGAAAGTGCTTTGTTTTATCAGATAGTATTTATCCTCTTATTCAATTATCAGAACTTACCAGCCTTAGCAGCTTCCTCAACGGAAACAGCTACAGCAACAGTAGCACCAACCATCGGGTTGTTACCCATTCCGATAAGACCCATCATCTCAACGTGAGCCGGTACGGAAGAGGATCCTGCGAACTGTGCGTCAGAATGCATACGTCCCATTGTATCTGTCATACCATAGGAAGCAGGACCTGCTGCCATGTTGTCCGGGTGAAGAGTACGTCCTGTACCACCGCCGGAAGCAACAGAGAAGTATTTCTTACCCTGCTCGATACATTCTTTCTTGTATGTACCTGCAACCGGATGCTGGAAACGGGTTGGGTTAGTGGAGTTACCTGTAATGGAAACACCAACATTCTCATGATGCATGATAGCAACACCTTCCTGAACGTCATCTGCACCGTAGCATTTAACAGTAGCACGAAGTCCGTTGGAGTATGGCTTCTCATAAACAACATTTAATTTTGCTTCTTTGTAATCATACTTTGTCTCAACATATGTAAATCCGTTAATACGGGAAATGATCTGAGCAGCGTCTTTTCCAAGACCGTTCAGGATAACACGTAATGGTTTCTGACGTACTTTGTTTGCTTTCTCAGCGATACCGATCGCGCCCTCAGCAGCTGCGAAGGACTCATGTCCGGCTAAGAAGCAGAAGCACTCTGTCTCTTCCTCAAGAAGCATTTTACCAAGGTTACCATGTCCAAGACCTACTTTTCTGTGGTCAGCAACGGATCCAGGAATACAGAAAGCCTGAAGTCCTTCACCGATTGCAGCAGCAGCGTCAGAAGCTTTTCTGCAGCCTTTTTTGATTGCGATTGCAGCGCCTACTAAGTAAGCCCATGCAGCATTCTCAAAGCAGATCGGCTGAATCTTCTTAACCTGCTCGTAAACATCAAGACCAGCGTCTTTTGTGATTTTCTCAGCTTCTTCGATGGAGCTGATTCCATAGCTATTTAATACAGAATTGATCTGGTCAATTCTTCTCTCATATCCTTCAAATAATGCCATTTCTGTTCGTCTCCTTTCGCTTGTGGCTTACTCTTGTCTCGGGTCGATAATCTTAACAGCATCAGCTACACGGCCATACTGACCTTTTGCTTTTTCCCATGCAGTGTTAGGATCATCACCTTTTTTGATAAAGTCAGTCATTTTTCCAAGAGAAACGAACTGATATCCGATTACTTCGTTGTCTTCGTCAAGAGCGATACCTGTTACATAGCCCTCTGCCATTTCCAGATAACGAACTCCTTTTTCCTTGGTAGCGTACATTGTACCAACCTGGGAACGAAGGCCTTTTCCAAGGTCCTCAAGACCTGCACCTACAGCAAGACCGTCATCAGAGAAAGCACTCTGAGTACGTCCGTAAACGATCTGAAGGAACAGTTCTCTCATTGCTGTATTGATAGCATCACAGACAAGGTCTGTATTTAAAGCCTCAAGAATGGTTTTGCCCTGAAGAACCTCTGCTGCCATAGCTGCAGAATGTGTCATACCTGAACATCCGATTGTCTCTACAAGGGCTTCCTCGATTACACCGTTCTTAACATTTAAGGACAGCTTACAAGCACCCTGCTGAGGAGCACACCAGCCTACACCATGTGTAAAACCAGAGATATCTTCAATTTTTTTTGCATGGACCCACTGGCCTTCTTCCGGAATCGGAGCTGGCTCATGTTTTGCGCCCTTAGCTACTGGGCACATGTTTTCAACTTCCTTAGTGTAAATCATTTTAAGACTCCTTTCAGTGTTGATTACTTAATCGTTGTTAAAGACCTAACAACCTAGTGTTATTTTCTCACAAAATCCTCAATTCGTCTAGTCATATTTTGCAAAATTTACGAAAAAGTTGTCGGTACTGTTTAAAGGACTTCTATTGTGCAGTTTGCGGTTTCGTGTTAAAATATTCAAATATCTAATAAATTTCATTTACCGGAGGAACCATGACATTACAAACATCCACTTCATTTATTCCTGAAAAATACAGAATTTTAAGCGGAAGCGCCCTGAAGGTGCTGGCTATGGCGATTATGCTTATTGATCACACCGCTTCTTTTCTTCTGCGGTATTATCCGCCAGTCACCAGAGCCTGGTTTCAGATTGGAAGCACCTCCTATTCTTTGTACCGGGTGATGCGGAATGTGGGGAGGGCTGCGTTTCCCATTTTCTGTTTTCTTCTCGTTGAGGGCTTTCTTCATACCCATGACCGTTTTAAATATGGAAGAAATCTTCTGATTTTCGCATGTATTTCCGAGATCCCCTGGAATTTTGCGCAGAACGGCACATTGCTTTTTGCAGACAAGCAGAACGTATTTTTCACACTGTTCCTTGGTTATCTGGCATTCTGTCTTATCGACCGATTTAAAGAAAATCCAACCATGCAGCTTGTAAGCATGTTGGCGCTTCTGGCGGTTTCCTATTTCCTGAAGGCAGATTACGGCTACAAGGGCTATGTTTTCCTGCTGATCATGTTCTGGCTGCACCAGTATAAGCCAGCTCAGGCGCTGATCGGAAGCTGCTGGCTGATTTACGAATGGAAGGCATGCTTTGCTTTTATTTCTCTGAACATGTACAATGGCAGACGTGGCTTCATAAGAGGAAAATGGGCGAAATATTTCTTCTATGCATTTTACCCGGTTCATATTGCAATATTAACAATCATACGCAAAAAGTGGTTTGGAATTTAACCGAATCAAGTAAGTCCCCTGCTGGGGTTGCGAAAAGCAATAAGCAGTGGGTGGGGACTTGCTTGTATCAGGAGGAGTGCAGCTTCTTCTGATAAACTGCGGAGCAGTTATTCGGTTATGAGCAAGCAGCGAAGCGGATTGCGAATATCCGCTTGAACGCAATCCCGACAGCCTGCCTATCAACTGCAAGCTGCCGGGATTATTTTTTATTTATCTGATTTCACTGTTTGGTTACAATCTCGTCCTTGTTTTTATAAATACTGTTGGCCGGAACGCAGCCGCGTACCGGGGAAAGTGGATAGATGTTTGTGTTTCTTCCGATTACAGTTCCCGGGTTTAATACAGAACCGCAGCCAACTTCCACGTGATCTGCCAGCATTGCTCCGAATTTTTTAAGTCCGGTCTCAATCTTCTCATCACCGTCTTTTACCACAACAAGCTTCTTGTCAGATTTCACATTGGAACAGATGGAACCAGCTCCCATATGAGATTTATAGCCAAGAACTGCATCCCCCACATAGTTGTAATGCGGCACCTGAACATTATTAAAAAGCACTACATTCTTAAGCTCTGTAGAGTTTCCCACCACGCAGCCTTCTCCCACAAGGGCATTTCCGCGGATAAATGCACAGTGACGAACCTCTGTGTTTTTTCCGATAATAGCCGGCCCGTTAATAAAGGCAGTAGGTGCAACCTTTGCAGTTTTGGCAATCCAGACATTTTCCTCCACACAGTCGTATTCATCCGGGTCAAGTGTCTTGCCAAGCTTCACAATGAAATCACCAATCTCAGGAAGTACTTCCCATGGATAGGTCTTTCCCTCAAAGAGCTCTCCTGCAATCGTCTGGCTCATGTCCAGCATATTTGCAATTGTAAAATCTTTTAACATAATACATATCCTCCTCATTTCATTCTGGTTTTCTGTCCGGCTTTTTCGTGGTCTTCGCCGCAGCAGGCTTCTCCGGCTTCTTATAAAACTGAGCTGCTGCATCAAAAAACTGGCGCAGCGCATACTGGAAGCTGCTGTCCTCCACCTGCTTGGTGCGAAGGCGCACAAAACGCTCCAGCTTGTCCATGTACTCCTGCTCTGTGATAGAACCCTCAGCCACATAGGTAAGACCCTTTTCCCAGCTGGCTGTCAGCTCCGGATTAAGAAGCTGGCGGATGGAGCAGTTCACCACGTCATAGATCATTTCTCCCTGAAGGGTAGGTGTGATCACCTGAGTCTTCTTATTCAGGGAAAGATACTTAATGTTAAACAGCTTTTTCAGGATCTCCGCCCTGGTGGCACTGGTACCGATTCCGCTTCCCTTAATCTGGGAACGCAGATCCTCATCCTCGATCAGCTGTCCGGCATTTTCCATAGCCAAGATCATAGAACCGGAATTATAACGCTTGGGCGGGGAGGTTTCTCCCTCTTTGATACCCAGACCGTTTATGTTCAGTATATCACCCTTTTTCAGTTTCTGCAATGCAGCTAACAAAGCTTCGTCGCAGGAAACCTCCTCGCCTTCTCCCTCAGACGCTTTGCCGACATCTGCAGCCGTTTTTTTCGCAAAGGAATTGGTGGAAATCTTCAGATAACCTTCACTTAACAATACCTTGAAGGAAGAAAAGAAGGATTCATTCTGGATCTTTGTCACAAGGCTTACCTTCTGATAAACAGCCGGTGGATAAAAAATGCTCAGGAAACGCCTCACAATCGTCTCATACACCCGCTGGGCAGTCAGGGAAAGTCCCTTCAGGGCACTAAGCCCCTGTCCGGTGGGAATGATGGCATAGTGGTCTGTGATCTGCTTGTCATTGGTATAACGAGTCTTGGCAATGTTTTTATAAGTGCCAAGCTCTAACACACCCTGGGCAGCCTCTCCTGCCTGGGGATAACTGCGAAGTCCGGAAATATTCTTATAAATCTCCTTGGCTACAGCTGTGGATAAAACCCTGGCGTCGGTTCTTGGGTAAGTCACCAGCTTTTTCTCGTATAGATCCTGCACAATGGAAAGAGTCTCATCCGGACTGATCTTAAACAGCTTGGAGCATACGTTCTGAAGCTCCGCCAGGTTGAATAACAGAGGCGGGTTCTTATTTTCCTTCTTTCGCTCCACCTTTTCCACGATGCACACAAGGGGCTGTTCCCTGCTTAATTCCTGGATCAGCCTTTCGGCGTCTTCCTTTTTCTTAAAGCCATTCTCTTTATATAAAACAGGGGACTGGAAATAACGGCTGCCTTCTGCAGCTCTCCACTCTCCCTCAAAGCTTTCTCCCTCAAGAGCAATGCTGCTCATAACTCTGTAAAAAGGGGTTTTCACAAATGCGCGGATCTCACGCTCCCGGCGCACCACCATTCCAAGGACGCAGGTCATGACACGACCTACGGAAATTGCCTGGTATTTTCCCCCAAGATAATTGGTTACGCTGTTTCCATAGCGCAAGGTCAAAACACGGGAAAAATTAATTCCCATAAGATAATCTTCTTTTGCCCGAAGATAAGCGGCTGCGGCAAGGTTGTCATATTCAGAGATGTCCTTTGCCTCACGAATGCCTCGTAGAATTTCCTCTTCTGTCTGGGAGTCGATCCATACACGCTTCTGTGTTTTATTCTTCACTCCCGCCATCTGTGCCACCAGGCGGTAGATATATTCTCCCTCACGCCCGGAGTCTGTACACACGTAAATAGTATCAATATCAGGTCGGTTCAGAAGCCCTTTAACAATCTGGAACTGTTTTTCCACTCCAGGAATCACTTCATATTTAAAATCACGCGGCAAAAAAGGCAGGGTATCTAAACTCCACCTTTTATACTTCAGATCATATTTCTCCGGATAACTCATGGTGACCAGGTGTCCTACACACCAGGTCACCACACAGGTATCAGATTCCATATAGCCATCCCGTCTTTGTCCGCCGGATTTCAAAGCTTTAGCAAATTCCTGAGCCACACTGGGCTTCTCTGCTATGTATAAAGCTTTTGACATATTATTTATCTGCACTCATCTTTCTTAATGGCCATGCCAGTAAAAGGGCTCCGCCCACCATATTTCCAATGGTGACGATCAGCATGCTTTTCAGCATAAGACCTACGGAAACGCCGTCTACCAGATTCAGGCTTATTACGAAAATTCCCATGTTTGCAATGCAGTGCTCAAATCCGCTGAAAACGAATGCGGAAATACACATTACGATCATCAGGAATTTACCTGTTTCACTTTTCAGTTTGATTCCGCAGAGCACACCAAGACATACAAAGAAATTACAAAGTACTGCCCTGAAAAACATCTGACCCATTGGAATGGTCAGCTTGTTATTGATAAAGCCTGCGAAATAATCACCAGTGCCGGATGCTCCTGCCCATACGAAAAACAGGCCGAACAGTGCACATCCAACAAAGTTGCCAAGGTAGCTCACCAGCCATACCTTGCCTGCATCCCCCCAGGATACGCTCTTGTCATAGGCGCCAAATGCCATTACCAGGTTGTTGCCTGTGAACAGCTCTCCGCCAACTAAGCTGATCAGAAGAACTGCGATGGAAAATACCAGTGCCCCCAGGAATTTCCCCCATGCCGGATCGGATCCTGAGAATACATTTCCTGCAACGTTGCTGTAGATCACGGCTACATCAATAAAGAAGCCAGCCATTACAGCCCGAAGGAAATACTTCAGGAAACTGGTGTTCAGCAGACCGATCTTGTTTTTGGCTGCATTTGAGACTTTTTGTACATCTTCATAGTTCATGAAAAAACACCTCCGCTTTGTTTTTTCTTATTATAGCACTTTCGTATATTATTCACAATAGATAATGATAAAATTTTATCAATTAGGAGTTATTTCACAAATATCAGATGTTTTTTTTGTAAATCTGTCACTTTTCCTATGATGGCGCAGGGAAGGGACAGGGTGGAAAGTCTCTGGATTGCGGTATGGGCATCGGCAGGGTCTATGCTAAGAAGAAGGCCGCCTGAGGTCTGCGGATCAAAGACAAGGTCTTCGCGGGCTGCAAGCTCAGACAGAGCATCAGCTGTCTGTTCTCCGGATTCTTCCGGAAGGAATTCAGACAGTCTATTGTCCGGATTCTTCCATGCAAATTCACATTCCGTTCCTGCAAATTCCCGGTTGCGGTATGCACCTGCAGGAATCAGTCCCATTGATGCGTAATCAAGAGCGCCTGTCATAATCGGAAGGGCACTCAGGGAAATGGACAGGGTCCGTTCGCTTCCTTTGGCCATTTCCAAGGCATGTCCTGCAAGGCCAAAGCCCGTCACATCTGTGCAGGCGTGAATCTTCAGGTCTGCCACCTGGTCTCTGGCATATTTGTTCAGGGTTGCCATCACAGAAGCCGCATAAGCAGCTTCTTCCTGGGATGCCATCTCTCCCTTCACTGCAGTGGAGAGGATTCCGGTTCCCAGGGGCTTGGTCAGAATCAGGATGTCTCCTGTCCGGGCTCCCACATTTTTCCACATGGAGGCGGGATTTACAAAGCCAGTGACGCAAAGGCCGTATTTGGGCTCTTCGTCCTGAATGGTGTGTCCGCCAGCAAGGGTGGCACCTGCTTCCAATACTTTGTCTGCTCCGCCTCTTAAGATTTCTCCTAAGATTTCCGGGGCCAGGCAGTTTGGAAATGCCGCAATGTTCAGGGCAAGCTTGGGCTCGCCGCCCATGGCGTACACGTCGCTTAATGCGTTGGCTGCTGCGATCTGTCCGAAAGTGTAAGGATCATCCACGATCGGCGTGAAGAAATCTACCGTCTGGATCATGGCCAGCTCATCGGAAATGCGGTATACAGCAGCATCGTCGGAAGACTCGGTTCCAACAAGTAAATTTGGATCATAAAATTTCGGCAGCTTACCCAGAACCTGGGCAAGGGTCCCCGGACCAACTTTCGCCGCTCAGCCGGATGTATGAGAATACTGGGTAAGACGGATTCGCTCTCTGTCGCTCATGGATTCACCTCCCTGATTTTCAAACGTGTTATTTATTCTAACATGAATCCTCAATTACGTAAACGGTCATTTTTTAATTCAGTCGTTTATCCCGTTGAAGCCGAAAAAAAAGAAGAATGCCATCATTTCTGATCGCACTCTCCTGATTTTCTTTTCTTATATCATTCTGACAGCTTCTTATTTCGCCTGGATATATCCCTGAGCCTTCAGTGTCTCAGCGCAGAGAACAGCACCGCCAGCGGCACCTCTTACGGTATTGTGGGAAAGTCCGATGAACTTCCAGTCATATACAGTGTCCTCACGAAGTCTTCCGATGGAAACGCCCATTCCGTTCTCGAAGTTTACATCCTCTGTAACCTGCGGACGGTTGTCCTCCTCAAGGTACTGGATGAACTGCTTCGGTGCGCTTGGAAGATTCAGTTCCTGTGGAACACCCTTGAACTCAACAAGTGCTTTTACAAGCTGCTCTTTGGTAGGTTTCTTTCTGAACTTCACAAATGCAGCTGCTGTATGGCCGTTCAGGATTGGCACACGAACACACTGGCAGGTGATAACCGGCTCTTTCGCCGGAACGATCACGCCGTCCTCAACTTTACCCCAGATACGAAGGGGTTCTTTCTCACTCTTCTCTTCCTCGCCGCCGATGTATGGAATGATGTTGTGTTCCATTTCCGGCCAGTCCTTGAATGTTTTTCCAGCTCCGGAAATTGCCTGGTATGTAGTGGCAACTACTTCATATGGCTCAAATTCCTTCCATGCGGTAAGTGCCGGTGCATAGCTCTGAATGGAGCAGTTTGGCTTTACAGCAATAAATCCGCGCTTTGTTCCAAGGCGCTCCTTCTGATGCTCAATAACCTTGAAATGCTCCGGATTGATTTCCGGGATTACCATCGGAACATCCGGTGTCCATCTGTGGGCACTGTTATTGGAAACAACAGGTGTCTCGGTCTTTGCATATGCTTCCTCAATAGCCTTGATCTCGTCCTTGGACATATCTACAGCAGAGAATACAAAGTCTACAGTTTCTGCAACCTTCTCTACTTCATTTACATTCATAACAACAAGCTTCTTAACAGCCTCCGGCATTGGGGTATCCATTTTCCATCTGCCGCCAACAGCTTCCTCATAGGTCTTACCTGCACTTCTCGGGCTTGCTGCAACAGTCACTACCTCAAACCATGGATGATTCTCTAACAGGGAAATAAATCTCTGTCCTACCATTCCGGTAGCACCTAAAATACCAACTCTAAGCTTTTCACTCATAATATGCTCTCCTCATTCTTTCCTCTGCGTACATGTGTATTTCTATGACATACTATACCATGTATGAGAAAAATGCAAGTACTTTCTTGAATTTTATTGAATTAAAGTGATAAAAAATGAAATTTATTATTTCATGCAAGCCATTTCGGCATAATGGAAATGGCTGAACTGCTGGATTTCTTAATTTTCTTCCAGGTATTTCTTATTACCAGCAATAACTTTCTCCATCACATCCGGTCCCGGTGCACCGAGGGTGATACGCTTCTCCACACAGGTTTTCATGCTGATAGCCTCATAAATATCCTGCTCAAAGACCGGACTGATTTCCTTATATTCCTCAAGTGACAGCTCATCCAGGGAAATTCCCCTGTCAATACATTTGAGCACAAGCTGTCCTACGATTCCATGTGCATCACGGAAAGGAACACCGTGATTCACCAGATAATCTGCTGCATCTGTGGCATTGGTAAAGCCATTCTTTGCGCTGGCTTCCATGTTTGCCTTATTAAACTGCATAGTGGATACCATTCCGGTAAACAGCGCAAGGCAGCCCTTTACTGTGTCAATGGCATCAAAGGTCAGTTCCTTGTCCTCCTGCATATCTTTGTTATATGCAAGGGGAATGCCTTTCATGGTAGTGAGAATAGACATCAGCGCACCGTAAACGCGGCCTGTTTTTCCTCTTACCAGCTCTGCAATATCCGGATTCTTCTTCTGCGGCATAATACTGCTTCCGGTGCTGTATGCATCATCAATTTCCACAAAACGATACTCATTGGAATTCCACAAAATGATTTCCTCTGAAAAACGGCTGAGGTGCATCATAATAGTAGAAAGGGCAGATAACAGCTCAATGACATAATCTCTGTCAGATACGGAATCCATACTGTTTCTGGTTGGCTCGTCAAAATCCAGAAGCCTGGCGGTATATTCTCTGTCAAGAGGATAGGTAGTTCCTGCAAGGGCACCTGCTCCAAGGGGACAGGTATTCATTCGTCTGCGGATATCAAAAAGACGTCCTCTGTCACGGCGGAACATCTCAAAGTATGCACCCACATGATGTGCCAGGGTTACCGGCTGTGCCTTCTGCAAATGGGTAAAGCCAGGCATATAAGTATGCACATTCTCTTCCATGATCTTCTGAAGAGCCTCAAGAAGTGCCTTCACCTCCTGGTCAATGGCGTCAATCTCATCGCGCACATACAGCTTCATATCCAGCGCCACCTGATCATTACGGCTTCTTCCGGTGTGAAGCTTCTTGCCTGGATCTCCGATTCTGTCAATGAGATTGGCCTCCACAAAGCTATGAATATCCTCGTATTCAGATGTGATCGCAAGTCTGCCTGCCTTTACATCTGCAAGGATTCCTTCAAGTCCTTCAAGGATCTTGTCTCTTTCTTCTTCTGTCAGAATGCCCTGTTTGGCAAGCATTTTTACATGTGCCTTGCTGCCGCGGATATCCTGCTCATAAAATTTCTGATCAAATGAAATGGACGCATTGAAATTATAAACCAGTTTGTCGGTTTCTTTTGTGAAACGTCCGCCCCAAAGCTGTGCCATATATTTTTCCTCATTTCTTTCTAACTTTACTACATTCAAGTGCTAGTTTAACACACTTTATCTAAATTGCAAAGAGAATTTCCAGGTTTCTTCTACTTTACTGCATTTTAGAGCCACATTCGCATTTTTCCTGTTCTTCCCTTTGTCGCTGCTTTTCCATGCTCTCCCGTTTGGAAAATACACAGCCGCAGTAATTCTGCCTGTACAGCCCGTATTCGTGGGAGAGCTCAATAGAACGTTTATAGCCGTTTTTCTTTTTAAAATCAGAGGGCAGGTGCTCCACCTTGTAGATCTGGGACAGTTCCTGTCCAATCTCATTTATTTTTCCGGCATTTTTCAAAGGACTGATAGAAAGCGTAGTTGTAAAATAATCGTAGCCTCCCTGTTCTGCCAGTCTGGCTGCCTCTTCCATACGAAGGCGGTAGCACCTAAAACACCGCTCGCCCCCTTCCGGCACATCCTCAAGCCCCTTCGCCATCTCATAGAAATCCTCTGGCTTATACTCCCCTTCCACCAGGGACACAGGATGAAGAAACTCCATCTCGCTGATCAGCCTGCGGATCTCTGCTACCCTTTTTTCGTATTCCTCTTTCGGGGAAATGTTGGGATTATAAAAAAACACTGTAACAGAAAAAAACCTGGAAAGATATTCCAGGACGTAACTGCTGCAGGGTGCGCAGCAGGCGTGAAGGAAAAGTCTGGGGACTCTTCCCGCCTTCTGCTGCCCTTCAATTAATTTTTCAAGCTCTTTTTGGTAATTTACATTTGCCAATTCTCTCACCCATTCTTACAATTGTTTCGTAACCGTTCTCTGAATTCTCCACAAGATCCGCATCCAGTCTTACCTTTCCATGCTGAATCAGCAGCACAATAGTGGAACCGCCGAATTCAAAATAACCTTTTTCTTCGCCTTTTTTTACCTGGCAGGCTTCCGGATGCAGGTTGGTGATCTTTCCTACCATCATAGCTCCCACTTCCATCAGCACAAGCGTGCCGAACTGCCCCGTCTTTAACAGGCAGTACTCCCGGGTGTTCTCATGGTAAATGGGATACACCTCATTGGCAGCCGGGTTCACTGTGTGGAAAACCCCAGGAATCTCCACTGCCTGTGATTTCATTCCGTCTGCCGGATAACAGTAATGATGATAATCGTCTACAGTCAGGCGAAGGATCAGGGCATAGCCACCAAGATACCGCTCTGTCAGCTTCTTATTTCCCAGAAGCCGTTCCAGAGTGTAGGGAGTATCTTTAATAAAAAACCGGGAATCACTTCCGATCCGGCTGACTGTCACCTTGCCGTCGCAGGGACTAACCAGCACGCTTTCGTCCTCTGCAATCGGACGCTGGCCATCTTTCAGCCGTCTGGTGAAAAAATCATTATAAGAGCGGAAGCTGTCTCTGGTGCACACAGACAGATCAATGCCGTTTCGCTGTACAAATCCCGGCACCATTCCGGCAGAAAACCTGGTATTTAAAAACCAGCCGCCCAGCTTTGTCACAAAGGGCTGCACCAGGATCCGAAGACAAAGCCGACCGCCCCAGTCGTTGTAAAGGTGGCGGAGGAATTTGTCCTGCTCATTCTCTTCTATGGTAATGTTGCCTTTTCTGTCTATATACTTCATAGGTACCTCCCAAACTTCTCTGAAATCAGATAGTTTCTGATCCTGATGCTGAAAATCTTACAGCAAATGGAACATCATGGACAGCGCAAGTGCCACCAGGGCAACCAGGAGGATCACCATAGGATTCTGAGGCTTCTTCACTTTAATGTCACTGATAAAAAGTACGCCGACCACAACCACTGCCACATGGATCACCAGAAGGAAGTTCGCTCCGCAGCCCTTCCGCAGAAGATAAATAAAGGGAAGGATAATCGCCATAGAGGTGATAGGCAGTCCCTGGTAATACTGACGCAGCTCAGAAGTCTCATTCTGGCGCTTCTCTTCCATTACATTAAAGTAGCCAAGACGAATCACGGATGCCACACAGTACAGACACAAAATGATGATTCCAGGAATGCGGTCCATTCCCAGACAGTAGCAGATCAATGCCGGAAATACGCCAAAACATACCACATCGCACAGGGAGTCGATCTGAATTCCGAATTTCTTCTCATCCTCTGTACGGTCCTTCTTGGTCCGCGCGATCTTCCCGTCAAACATATCACAAAGTCCGGACAGTGCCAGACACAAAATTGCAACCTTAAAATCCCCGGCCAGTGCCCTTGTCATGCCAAATACTGAAATTACCAGGCTTATGTAAGTAAGCACCACCGTATAATCATAAAATCCAAGCATATCCTGTTTCTCCTTCTTCAAACGTTCTTCTTCCTTCATAGCAGCAAATCATATCCTTATTTTCTATTTCTGTCTTCCTATGGTCATGTGGGCCACGCAGGTCATCACTGCACTGATCAACATCTGCCCGTAATAGGAAATTCCGCGGCTCAGCAGCATGGACGGCAGCATCAGGCTTCCAAACACGGGAACAAACATCACCATATACAAGGTCTCGCTGATTCCCATGCCTCCCGGCAGAGGAAGCATATCCACAGACACAGAGATCACGGCTTGCAAAATGGTAATCGTCAGGATTCCATAAGAATGAAGTCCCAGGGCACGGTATACCCAGTAGGTCACAGTAAACAAAATGCATCTCTGGACAAAGGTGATCAGAAACACATTCAGGATCACTCTTTTGTGGCTGGCCCAGAATGCTGCAGTCTCGTGGTACTGATCCATGGAAGCCTCCAGCTTCTCAAGTCTGCTCTTCCTTGGCTTCAGAATCCGGATGTGCTCGATAAGCTTCAGCCCCGTTACCATGATCCATTTGGCAAGCCCGGGAGCAAACACCAGTATCATCATAAAAGTGACGCAAAATACATTCAGGCCTACCCCAAGGTAGAACACCCACATGTAATCTCCCAGATAACCACGAAGAAATCCTCCGCCAAACAGGCAGATCACAAGGCCGATCACAACCAGCACCGCCTTGTAGGTGATGGTGACGATCATCAGCACCAGGGTGGTAACCGGAATGGGCAGCTTATCCTTCTTCATATAAAAAATCTGCATAGGCTGTCCGCCGGAGGCAGACGGTGTGATGCAGCTGAAGAAAAATCCTACAAAGGAATACAGTGCACAGTGTCCCATTTTCACACTGGTGCCAAGGGTTCTCATCATATAAAAGATGATCACCGATTCTCCCAGTATAAAAAGCACCACGCACACAATGCTAAGAAGCAGATATCTTGCATCTGCTTCCCTGGCTGTACTGATAATGTCCCCGATATCCTTACCGCGAAATACCAGATACATGGTAAGTCCGAAAACCACAACCAGAAATAAAAGGTTAAAAACCGTTTGCTTCTTACTCATAATATTTTTCTTTCCTGAAATCAAATTATTTCGCTTCACGGGAACCGCGAACTCCGCTTCGCTGCGTTTGCGTAGCGTAATATATTCGTGCTATGCCCGAATATATTACTTCATTATATCATACCCACCACCAAAAGCATATCATAAATTATAGAAAAATGGAGGTTTCGATATGAATCCGCTTCTGGAAGTAAAGGATGTCAGCCTTTCTTACCATAGTCTTTCCGGGGAGACCGCTGCCCTTTCTCATATATCCTTTGATCTGATGCCCCAGGAGTTCCTGGCAATTGTAGGGCCCTCCGGGTGCGGCAAATCCACTTTGCTGAATCTGATCTGCGGACTGCTCCGCGCGGAGCAGGGAACCATTCTTATGGATGGAAAGCCTCTCACAGGCGGCAGCTCCCGCATTGGCTATATGCTGCAAAAAGACCATCTCTTAGAGTGGCGCAGCGTCTATCGCAATGTTCTCCTTGGACTGGAAATACGGGGGGAGCTTACAAAGGAAAAGCTCTCCTATGTAGATGAACTGCTGAAGCTTTATGAACTGGATAAGTTCCGGAACAGCCGTCCAAGCCAGCTCTCCGGCGGCATGCGTCAGCGTGCGGCACTGATCCGTACCCTGGCATTAAAGCCGGATCTTCTGCTCCTTGATGAGCCCTTCTCGGCACTTGACTACCAGACACGGCTGAATGTAAGTGATGACATTGGAAAAATCCTAAAAAAGCAAAAGAAGCCGGCAATTCTGGTTACTCATGATATTTCCGAAGCCATCAGCATGGCAGACCGGGTACTGATCCTTTCCCGGCGTCCTGCCTCTGTGGTAAAAATCGTTCCCATAGATCTGGATATGGAAGAGCGCACGCCTCTTGCATCAAGAAATGCGCCTGCTTTCAAATCCTATTTCACCTTAATCTGGAAGGAGCTGAATCAGAATGCATGAGCCCTCCCACGCACAAAAAGCATATCTTGCGCGGCAGAAAAGGGACCGTTGTCTTGTTGTTGGTGCAAGGCTTCTGGTCTTTCTTATTTTCCTGGCACAGTGGGAGATCTTCTCACGGCTTGGCTGGATCGATTCCTTTATTTTCAGCAGCCCCTCCATGATCTTCCAGACCTTTGTGAAAATGGCACAGGACCAGTCTCTTTTTGTCCACATTGGCGCTACCTTAAAGGAAACCCTTCTTAGCTTCGCCTTTGTAGTTCTGGCAGGGCTTGGAATCTCCGTTTTACTGTGGAGCTGTCCCCGTCTTGCAAAGGTGCTGGAGCCGTACCTGGTGGTCCTGAACAGCCTGCCAAAGTCCGCCCTGGCGCCTCTTCTCATTGTATGGCTGGGTGCCAGACAGCGCACCATCATTGTGGCCGGAATGTCCGTGGCCATCTTCGGCTGCATCCTGAACCTGTACACAGGCTTCGGGGAAGTGAACCCGGAAAAGCGGAAGCTGATCCGCACTCTCGGCGGGGGCAAAAAGGAGGAGCTTCTGAAAATCGTTCTTCCTTCCTGCATCCCTCTGATCCTTGCAAATATGAAGGTGAACATCGGCCTTTGCCTGGTGGGCGTGATCATCGGGGAATTCATCGGCGCCAGACAGGGACTTGGGTACCTGATCATATATGGCAGTCAGACATTCCAGCAGGTATGCATTCTGAAGCTTTTTCGTATTCTATTTTACACATTTCATCTTTCAAGCTGTTATTTCCAGTTACAGCTGTGTTCTCTTTTCTTTCCACTTCTTATAACGAATCGTTTTCCAATTTTCCTTCAAAAAAGAAAATATTTTTTTCAAAAACAGGGTGTTCTTTTTTTACCCTTCCAGGCAGTCAAACGCGATTCTTTCATCTCCTCTTTCCAGGTGAATGATTCCGCATTCCTGAAAGCCAAATTTCTTCAAAGCCCCCTGCATAGGCTTGTTGTCCCTGTGGGTGTCGATGCGCAGATAGCCGCTTCTTTCCATTCCAAAAGTAAAGGCGGCACGGGTGACGCCTTTGGTCTCTCCATCAGATGCTACTCTGTGGATTACGCCGTAGGGCTTCTGGCTGCTGTGCCATGCACCGTTTTCAATCACGCGGTAAGTTGGATCCTCTCCCATAAAAAATACGAAGGTGCCCACGATTTTGCCTTTTTCCTCGCGCACGTAGGAAATCCCCTGTTTTACATCATTTTCTACCGTAGAGACCTCCGGGTAGCGGTCCTCCCACTGGTTGGGGTTTCCGTTGTTTTTCATAAATTCTCTGGCGATTTTATATAAATTCAGAATCTGGGGCAGATCCTGGGAAGTGGATTTTCTTATGTTCATTGTTTTATATCCTTTCTTGTTGATCCGACTTTTTGTTTCCTATCTTCGGAAAAATAGTACGCCGTCTGGCGCTTAATCTGTAGTATAGCATATTCTGCAAAGCTCACACAAGAATATTGTCTGTCCCAGTTTTCCTTTTTGGAGAACTTCCAGCCTTTCCGGGAATACCGTGATTTTTTCTACAGTTTCCAGCATGCCAAAAACACAGGCTTTTGAAATGCACTGATTTTGCAGGAGAAACTGACGGATCGTTTCCAAGCGTTCTTCCGGCGTGGGGAAAGATCTGTGAGAGTTTTCCTTTGGAATATTCCGTATGTTTTGTTCCTGTATTTTACTTTGCAGGTCAAGCTGTTTTTCTTTGTAAAGGGATTCGTCAATGAGACCTTCTAAATATTTTTCCAGGAGAAGGGACTGCTGCTGGCGGAGCTTTTGATGGTATTGCTGGGAGTGTGCCTGTTCTTTTTGCCGGGTTTCCTGCAGGCATTCTTTTAGAAGCTTTAGAAAGATTTTTGCCAGTAACTCTTCTGCTTCACAGCAACTGCTGTTAGTAAAAATAGAATTCGCCAGAAAAGAAAACAGACCGTTTTCTTCCAGATGAATATTATCACAGCCGCCTTCTTTTCCGGGTTTGGTTCTGCCTTGTTCCAGGTAGGTACGGCATTTCCACTGACAGATTTGGTCATGCTTTCGCTTTCTGGTAGTGCGGTAAAAAGGAGCGCCGCACAGACCGCAGACCAACTTGCCACTTAATATATGTTTTCCAGGGTTAATGCCTACTGTTTTTTTTCCTGCCCGTTTATCGATTTCCCGATTTGCTCTCTCCCACAACTCCTTGGAAACAATGGCGGGAATCCGGTTTTCGTAGACATATTGGTCCTCATTTGGATTTTTCACCATCTGTTTGGTGTCGAAATCAAAGTGCCTGCGGTTCATCACCACTGTCCCTTTATTGATGGGATTGCGGATCATCCGGCGGATGTCGGAGTCGGAAAAACAGGTTCCGTTTCGTTTTCGAATTCCTTTTTCCCGGAGGAGCCGGGCGATGGTCCTGCTGCCGTAGCCCGCGGCACAAAGCTCATACATCTGGCGTTTCACCTGCGCTTCCTCTTCGATGATTTCGAAACTTTTATCTGGCAGTTTCCGGTAGCCGTAAGTGTTGGAAGTGAGCATCAGGGCATTCCCCGTCTGCTGGCGGTGCTTATGGGCATTGTTTATTTTGCGGCTTAGCTCCCGGCTGTACTCCTCTGCCAGAATGGCCTTGATCCCTGTGATCAGACTGTCATCTGCCGTGTAAAACCGCTGTTCCAGGTACAGATACAGCTTTTTCCTGCAGGATACCAGCCGGTCGATAAAAATGTACCAGTCTTTTGTGTTGCGCATGAGACGGTCCTGGGATTTGATCACCACCACGTCAAACCGTTTTCCAAGAAGATCCTCAAAAAGCCGCTGGTACTGTTCCCGCCCCCGAACGCTGGTGCCGGATCTGCTTTCAATGTATTCGTCTGCCAGAAACCAGTTCAGGCGGCGAACGCATTCTCTTGCCTCCGCCGCCTGTCTTACCAGGGCGTCCCTCTGGCACTCTTCCTCCGTGCTGCATCTGCAGTAGATGACGGCACGGATCATAAAGTGTCTCCGTATGTATTTATTTTTTCTTTCAGGGCTATTTTTTCCAGAGGGGTAATCAACTTCGCACTTTCCAAAATATCCGCAAGATATTCCAGGATTTTCCTCTGGGAAAAGATGGCAGACCTTTCTTTGCTACAAACATTTTTCTCACTTCCGTCGCTTCTGTTTTCACACTGAAGCATGGCAAATTTCTCCTCTGACTGACAGCAGATTCAGGGAATCCGTCTCTTATTCCCTGATCCGCTTTTTGTCATTATATGCAGGCCGCTTAACCAAATAGCACTCCCATATTTGCATCAACTACTGCCGCCGGCTCAGTTGCAACATATATGGACTGTCGTCTCCAGGCAAATTATTTGCTTGGCGGCGTATCGATCATGTGCCATTCCCACTCCGGGTCGATGACTGCATCCGCACTTTCCAGAACTGCGCAGTCTTTATCGCATCCGTCCATCGCGCAGGAACAGGCCATGCCAGCCTTCTCAAAATGTCCTGGTTCTCCCTCGTAGCGCACACACCACAGTCCCCGGTAATGCATCTGCTTGCAAAGACCGTATTCATACTCGTATTTTACTGTTTTTTCTCCCATATTCTATGTGTCTCCTTCTACTTTAGTCCGTCCCACAAAATGTTCTTTCCATCCTTATATTTGCAATTCATTGCCAGTCGTACCTGGGGTCTGTCAGTCATAGGATCTTCGATTCCTACAGACAGGCGGTAACCTTCCCTCAGAAGATTTGTCACCTTTTCTGTGGCGAACAAGATGGCTGTCTTCACCTGTTCTCCGGGCAAAATCTGTGACAGCGTAATGTCTGCCTGTGGATTCTCCACAATTTTGCCTTCTGGATTTTCCAGATACAGATACACCTTCCAGTCTCCATAAAAAGGAGCCACCCCGTCATTTTCCCAGGTCAGTTCCAGAAGGTTTCTTTTCCATCTGGCTTTCGAAATCCAGAGCCGGTATCCCATGTTTCCCAGAAGCTGGTCGTAGCCCTCTTTATAAGTCTTATCTGCAATATTCGGTCCCAGAAATGTAGTGTGGGACGAACGAATCAGCTCCATTGTCTCCTCAAGATCTATCTGCAGCATTTTTTCCATAGACAGGGCACTGGTCAGTTCCCCTCCGGAAGGTGCCTTTTTCCAGAAATCCAGCATAGCACACAGAGCGTTTTCCTCCATGGTCTGTCTGTAGGTGCCGCCCTCCCGGATCCACTGAAGCCACTCCTCGGTATCCTCTTTTTTCCCGGCAACGTCATTATACAGGCCCATACTGCACGCTTCTGCAATGGCAAAGGGCCTTCTCATAAGGAAAAATGCTTCTGGAAAAGCTTCCAGCCAGGGCGTTACATACTGGTTTCTCACCGACTCCTTTGGCATCCGTCTGATGCCCTGTCCATAGTTCACATGCCACTCACCCCAGTGTCCCAGGCTTCCAAGCTCAACAAAGGCAATGAGTCCGTCTTTGCCCAGATGCTCTCCCATCGCCTGTACCGCAAGGCTGTGATACCGAATCAGAAGTTCATTGTTATAGTCCGGGGCAAAACCTTTTCCGTAAGCACCCTCATACCAGGTTCCGTCTCCCCCGGTCTTTTCGTACAGCCACTTGGGAATGTCCATATGAGGCTTGTCCCCTGGAAGATCACAGACAAAGCGCAGCACCAGATGCCTGCCCTCGCTTCGCCATCTTGCCAGCTGGTTTTCCCTCTCGATGGTTTCCCAATCAAAAACGCCTTCCTCTGGCTCAAGCTTTGCCCAGGTAATGTCCATATAGAGAAGGGAAATATCCTGGCTGATTTCCAGGTTCCACGCACCGGGCGCATATCCCATAAGAGGATTGCCGAACGCTTCCTCTGATTTTTTAAATTGTTTTATGTTTTCCCTTCCAAACTGCCACATAGTTTCTCCTGCTGCCAGAGCGTTTCTGCACTTTTTTTCCTGTCAGAATGTGCAGTCACTGCTTCAAGCTTACCTGGGTTCTCATGTCCATTGTGATCCTTTGCATCATTGCCATGCTCCTCTACGGCATCCTGGCTTTCATTGAAAAATACTATCAGAAAAAGCTGTAAAACGTACTGCTTTTCCTTTCTGAATGCTCAAAGGCAGGGAATGCGTTTTTATGGAACATTCTCTGCCTTCTATACAACTTAGATTATAGTTTCTGCTGCATCCAAACTCGCCATGGATGCAAAACCGTTAACTTTCCTTCCTGACGATGCCGCACATATTCCTTTCCTCAATCCGCCATCTCAGCCAGTGCGCTGATCCAGGTTACTGCGTTTTCTGTGTGTTCGGAGTTTACCAGGATGCTGATCTTGATTGGTTCGTATGCTACCTCAAGCTCAGATGCCAGTTCCTGGGAGGTAATGGAAATGCTGTAGGGATCTTCCGGGTCACCTAACTTCTCGAAAACATCTTCCGGAAGAAGATCTCTTAAATTGGCGAAATACTCTTCCTTGTTCTCAAAGCTGTCGATATAGATCTCGGAACCCACCAGCACATCTATGGCCCTTGCCGCCACCTTGGTGGTAAAGGACATCTGGCTGTAGGACTCCAGGGCTGCCCCGTCTCCTTCTGTGCGAAGGCTCTCATCTACTGTAACGATCTGGTAAGGGTCATCCTGGATTCCCAGAATATTTTCAACCGCTTCCTCTGCACCGGCCTGTTTCATGCCATAGGAATCAATGACCATCATCGTAAGGGCAGTTTCAATCTGGGCATTGTCATAAATATCCTTCGCCGCAAAAATAAGTACGATCACGCCTACGATGGCTGCCATCTGCGGCTTATAATAAGCCCAGATATAGCCAAGCTTGGCGCCAAGGCCCATGCCTGCCAGCTTCTCTTTTTCTAACTGGCGCTTCTCCTTTTTCGTCAGATCAGATTCGTGTTTGTTGTGGATATCATTCTCATCGATCTGCTTTGGTTCTTCCTGATTCTCATCCTTTAATTCGATTCTCATTTGTTCTCCTGCGTTCTGTGATCTTAATGTTACTATTCTAACACCATTTTAAAGTTTTGAACAGTCTCACATGAGAAATCACAGTTCTTTCACACTTTTTCACAAAACGGGCATGTCGCCTGCCGGCATCACCTCTCATGCCCGCAGCCAGCTTGTATCCAGTCTTGCCAGCAGCCTTGCGTTGTGGTACGCCATGCGAAGGGTCAGGCATGTCCTGCCAAGATATTTGGTACCGTCCGGAGTTTTCATGCAGGCGAGGGCAAGGTCCGGGACGCCGGGATTTTGCAGGCAGATGGGAATCAGGAGCTGGATGGAATGATTATAATACTGAGGGATTGCCGCCTTGTAGTCCGACTCCAAGATTCGCCTTGTCTGCTGCAGCGCCCCGTCAAAAAGCTGCACCCGCATGCCGCTTTCCCGCACAGCCGCAGGCAGGCGCTGCACATTTTCCTCATCATCAAAAATATGCTCATACTGGGGCACCACAGGCAGCTTGGTGTCGAACACCAGATCCGAAGGATTTTCCACGTAGCTGGCACGCGGAGGCAGGTCCTTTATTTTGATTTTCAAAAGCGAATAGTCCGTGTAGAATCCTTCCAGAAACCATTTCTGTCTGTCCGGCACAACATTGGGAACAAAGTAAGCATAAATAGGCTGATAATACTGATTAAAGAGTCCTGTATGAAAAAGGGCGTATTCTTTTTCCTCTGTCACCTTGCCCTCCTCATACAGTCTGCGAAAGGTGTTTTCCAGATACCCTTTCAGGATCCCGTTGTCCCCGGAGTCTCCGAAACTCCACTTTTCCGGGGCGATCCTGGCCAGGTTCTGAATCTGACGGTTATAATTTCCGCAGTAGGTGAAATCGAATAGATTCATATTGACCTCCTGTCCGTTTTTCTTCTCTTCTTTACATTTTATTGTGGAAAATAGCTGGCAGAACTGCCAGTTTCAGGAAAAGGTCCCGCGTTTGCGGCCTTGGATAAAGGGTAGCATATTCGGTGGAAAAGCTCAAGAAAAAACGTTCGACTCATTGTGACAACATAAGCCGACAACACTCATAATCGTGCAAAATCAGCGAAAAAGACGGCATTAGACTGCATACGGTTGTCTGCAGCTATCCTTCCCCCTTGCGCATCGAACTTATATTTCTTATAATACTGCTATAGAAAAAGGGTCGGGCAGCTTTCCCGGCCCGGGAGGTATCCTTTGAAAAAAGACGGCTACTATTCTTCCGGTCAGTTCGCGCGGATGGCAGGGGTGACCCTTCGCACCATCCGGTACTATGACCAGCACGACATTCTCAAACCATCCCTTGTCACAGAGGCAGGGGCAAGATTTTATACAGACGGGGATTTTGCAAGGCTGCAGCAGATCCTGCTTCTGAAGTACCTTGGCTTTTCCCTGGAGGATATCCAGGAAATGACCATCGAAGACCCGGACAGCCATTTTATGCTGAATGCCTTAAATATCCAGCTGAAACTGGTCCAGGACCGGATCGAGCAGATGCAGCTGGTGGAAAAAACCTTAAAGGACACGGCACAGGCCATTTCCGAGGAACACACCGTGGACTGGAGCCGCATGCTGGACCTGATCCACCTGACCGTTATGGAAAAAAGCCTGAAAAACCAGTATCAGAATGCATCCAACATCTCCTCCAGAATCAACCTGCACAGCCTTTATTCCGTAAATAAGGAAGGCTGGTTTCCCTGGATCTTTACCCGTTGCCAGATTCAGCCGGGCATGCGCATTCTGGAGCTTGGCTGTGGAGACGGCGCCCTTTGGACCCAGAATCTTTCCCGGCTTCCAAAGGATGTGCACATTACTTTGTCGGATATTTCAGAAGGCATGCTCCGTGATGCCAGACGTGCCATCGGAGGAAAAGATCCCCGCTTTTCCTTCAAGGCATTTGACTGCCACAATATTCCATCCAAGCTTGGCACCTTTGATCTGGTGATCGCCAACCATGTGCTTTTCTACTGTGAGGATGTGGGAAAAGTGTGCCAAGGCGTCAGCAAAATCCTAAATCCAGGGGGAAGGTTCCTTTGCAGCACCTACGGCTCCGGCCACATGCGGGAAGTCAGCCTGCTGGTCCAGTCCTTTGACGAGCGCATTGTCCTTTCCGCGGACAGCTTGTACGAGCGCTTCGGCCGGGAAAACGGCGCAGATATCCTTTCCCCGTATTTCGGAAAAATCACCTGGCAGTCCTATGAGGATGAGCTGATCGTCACAGATGCGGAGCCTTTGATTTCCTATATTCTGTCCTGCCACGGCAACCAGAACCAGTATCTGCCCGACCGCTACAAGGATTTTCGCGCCCATGTGAAGAAAAAAACCGAGCATGGCTTCCACATTACCAAAGACGCAGGGGTGTTTCTTTGTGAAAAAGTAACAAATTTGAAATAATTGTAAAAAAGCCCTTGAAGATAACGTAAGGTCACCTTTTATAATGTAGTTACACAGCAAGGGTCAGGATCTGCGTAAATTTTGTCCTGACTGTAGAAATCATGCAAAGGAGAATGTTTTATGAAGGGAATTATTTTAGCCGGAGGATCCGGTACCAGACTTTACCCGTTAACCATGGTTACTTCCAAGCAGCTTCTTCCAATTTATGATAAACCAATGATCTACTATCCAATGTCCGTTCTCATGAACGCAGGGATCCGTGACATCCTGATCATTTCCACACCGCAGGATACCCCTCGTTTTGAGGAGCTTCTTGGCGATGGTCACCAGTTCGGCGTTCATCTTACCTATGCGGTACAGCCAAGCCCGGACGGACTTGCACAGGCATTTATCATCGGCGAAGATTTCATCGGGGATGACTCTGTTGCCATGGTTCTTGGCGACAATATTTTCGCAGGACACGGCCTGAAAAAACGTCTGAAAGCAGCGGTTGAGAATGCAAGCACAGGCAGAGGCGCTACTGTATTTGGCTACTATGTAGACGATCCGGAGCGTTTCGGTATTGTGGAATTCGACCAGAACGGCAAGGCCGTTTCCATTGAAGAGAAACCGGCTCATCCAAAGAGCAACTACTGCGTAACCGGACTTTACTTCTACGACAACAAGGTAGTAGAATATGCAAAGAACTTAAAGCCAAGCGCAAGAGGCGAGCTTGAGATCACAGACCTGAACCGCATTTACCTGGAAAAAGGCCAGTTAAATGTAGAACTTCTTGGTCAGGGCTTCACCTGGCTGGATACTGGTACACACGAGAGCCTTGTAGATGCTACCAACTTTGTAAAAACCGTAGAGACTCACCAGCATCGTAAAATCGCATGCCTGGAGGAAATCGCTTATTTAAACGGATGGATTTCCAAAGAAGAGGTTATGGAAGTTTACAATATTCTCAAGAAAAACCAGTACGGCCAGTACTTAAAGGACGTTCTTGACGGCAAGTACATGGATGTACTTCACTAAGCACCTCAAATTAGGGGCAAAATATCTTTTGCTCCTAACTTTATAATGACACGAAAAGGAGAATTCACAATGAACATTATCGTTACCGGCGGCGCCGGATTCATCGGAAGCAACTTTATTTTCCACATGTTAAAAAAATACCCGGACTACCGCATCATCTGCCTGGACTGCCTGACCTATGCAGGCAACCTTTCCACTTTAGCTCCGGTTATGGACAACCCCAATTTCCGTTTTGTAAAAGAGAGCATCACAGACCGTGAGGCCGTTTACAAGCTTTTTGAGGAAGAGCATCCGGATATGGTTGTAAACTTCGCAGCAGAAAGCCATGTTGACCGTTCCATCGAAAACCCGGAGGTTTTCCTGAACACCAACATTATCGGTACCGCAGTGCTGATGGACGCATGCCGCAAATACGGCATCAAACGTTATCATCAGGTTTCCACTGACGAGGTTTACGGTGACCTGCCTCTTGACAGACCGGACCTGTTCTTCACAGAGGAGACCCCGATCCATACAAGCAGCCCGTACAGCTCCTCCAAGGCATCCGCTGACCTTCTGGTACTTGCTTACCACAGAACCTACGGCCTGCCGGTTTCCATCAGCCGCTGCTCCAACAACTACGGACCATATCATTTCCCGGAAAAACTGATTCCGCTTATGATCGCAAACGCATTAAATGACAAACCTCTTCCAGTTTACGGAAAAGGTGAGAATGTCCGCGACTGGCTGTATGTTGAGGACCACTGCCGTGCCATCGACCTGATCATCCACAAGGGCCGTGTCGGTGAGGTTTACAACGTAGGCGGACACAACGAGATGAAAAACATCGACATTGTCAAGATCATCTGCAAGGAGCTTGGCAAACCGGAAAGCCTGATCACTTACGTAACAGACCGTAAAGGACATGACATGCGCTACGCCATCGACCCGACCAAGATCCACAACGAGCTTGGCTGGCTGCCGGAGACCAAATTCGCTGACGGCATCAAAAAGACCATCCAGTGGTACCTGGACAACAAGGAGTGGTGGGAGACCATTATTTCCGGCGAATATCAGAATTACTACGAAAAAATGTACGGCAACCGCTAAGGAGGGCTGACAGATATGAAACTGTTTGTAACAGGTGTGGCAGGTCAGCTTGGCCACGATGTAATGAACGAGCTTGATAAGCGCGGATACGAAGGGGTAGGCTCTGACCTTGCCCCCCAGTACAGCGGAATCCAGGATGGATCTGCTGTTACCAGAATGCCTTACGTTTCCGTGGATATTACAGATGCAGCTGCTGTAGAAAAAGCCATCACAGAGGCTGGCGTGGACGGCGTGGTCCACTGCGCGGCATGGACAGCTGTAGATGCAGCTGAGGATGAGGACAAGCAGGAAATCGTCCGCCGCGTCAACGTTCTTGGCACAGAGAACATTGCAAAGGTCTGCAAAAAGCTTGGCATCAAAATGATGTATCTTTCCACAGACTATGTGTTTGACGGTCAGGGCACCACTCCGTGGGAGCCGGACTGCAAGGCATACAAGCCTCTGAATGTTTACGGTCAGACCAAGCTGGACGGCGAGCTTGCCGTTTATCACAATGTTGATAAATTCTTCATCATCCGTATTGCATGGGTATTCGGCAAAAATGGCAAAAACTTTATCAAAACCATGTTAAACGTGGCAAAAACTCACGATACCTTAAAGGTTGTCAACGACCAGATCGGTACCCCTACTTATACCTATGATCTCGCCCGTCTCATGGTGGACATGATCCAGACAGACAAATACGGCTATTATCACGCAACTAACGAGGGCGGTTACATCAGCTGGTATGATTTCACAAAAGAAATCTTCCGTCAGGCTGTAGAGCTTGGACATACAGAGTATGCAGAAGACAAAGTTACAGTTCTTCCGGTAACCACTGCAGAGTACGGCATTTCCAAGGCTGCACGCCCATTTAACAGCCGCCTGGATAAGAAAAAGCTGGTGGAAAACGGATTCACTCCTCTTCCAACCTGGCAGGACGCACTGTCCAGATATTTGAAGGAGATTGAGTTCTAAAGCACAGCGGAGCCGCGACAGTTCACACTTGCTTGATATACGAAACTCAAAATAATAAAGAAAGCAGCCAGTTCTTTCAGGTTCTGAACACAGAACTTATATATTAAAAGAATTGGCTGCTTTTTTATCTGCATTTTCGTCAGCATCAGAAGCCGCGAAACCGCCTTTTATTTTCTTGTTTTTCTCTGGTACGGACTGGCGCTGTTTTTCTTCTTTTTCTTTTTGTTTTCGCCGTAGTAGTCCTCTAAGTACTCTTCAATTACCTCATCCTCATCCACCGAATATTCATCCAGAATCTCTTCCATAGCATCCGGGTCATCCTCCGGAAGCTCATCATTTTCCAGATCAAAACCGTTCACTCCATAGTCCAGATCATCCTCCTGGTCATATTCCTCGTAGGTGTCCCGGCGCTTTCTTCCTGACTGGCGAACTTTCCTTGGTGCTTCGTCCTCTTCCTGGAAATCGGTGTCCGATTCTTCTTCGTATACTGCAGGTCTTCTCTTTTGGGAAGTTCTTCTGGAATTCTCAGCTTCTCCCTCGTCCTCATCCTCGTATTTCAGCCTGTTGATTGCAAACTGAATCAGCATTCCCACCAGGGCAAAGCCGATGGAAAAGATGATTCCAAAAGGAATTTCCTCCATATTTGTCAGCTTGGCAGTGGCAAAGCCGCTTAAAATTCCGCCGAGGATACTGGTTCCCACAATAATTACTTCCCGCTCATAACGAAGGGCAAGGAAGCCAAGTCCTACACCTGTCAGCAGGCACAGAAAAAAGGTAAAGGATGTGGTAGGATGGATCAGGTAAATGGTTACTGTCAGCCCAATTCCGGCACCGATGATAAAAATACCAGCCTTAAAGATGGCAAAGGATATTACCGCAAGGACTACGCCTGCGATCAGCATAACCACCACATAAATGGTTTTGTCGCTGGCTCCCGCCTCATATACGCCAAAGAAGCCTGCCCCGGCACCCATCAGAAAGCCGAAGATCATCATCCAGAACCGCAAAAGCCGATAGCCCAGAATACAGTTGACCAGTCCAAATACAAGCACGATTCCAAAGAACGCCATTGCCAGCGTTCCCGCCGCCTGCATGTCATGGATTCTGGCGGCAATATTTAAAACATTTTTCAGAATATCTGTCATAAGTAACGCCTCCTCCCACAATTGATTCTATGATGTTAGGGGCAAAAGGTCTTTTGCCCCTAACTTGATATCCACGAATTGCTCCGCTGCAAAGCAGCTTCCGCAATCCTCATTATATACTATTTTTTTCAAAACACTGTAATCAGAACATATAATAAATGGTTTTCATATTTTCCAGAATGCCATAGTGATATTCCACCTGATTCATTCCATATAGGGTCATATAATATCTGGCAGTTTCCTGAATGGAGTCCCCGTTGATCCACTCTGCCTTGGCCGCATCAAAAGCTTCCTGAGTGGAAAACTTAAATCTCACTACCGCCGCCCCGTTATTCAGCCGCATCTGACAGTACGCCAGGATCTCCTGGTAATCATAGGTGTCAAAGCACCCCTGGTTCAGCACATAGAAATTCTTAGCAGTAGCCGTACATTCCGGTAAAGTAAATTCACTGGACGGCGTGTAAGTCATCTCATATTCCTTTGGGAAGGGACATAGATAATCATACAGGATCGTCTTGTGTTCTGCAAGCTGAACCGCATCTCCTTCCAGAAATTCCGGCTGATCCCCGTTGGTGGCATCAAAATAATAGTAATCCCCATCCAGCAAGATGATGTTCCAGGCATGCCCCTCTGTGCTTCCCGCCGTGCTGCCCTCCACATAGATGCAGGGAACTCCCAAATATTCCAGAAGATACTGGGCAGCGCCTGCGTACCCGGCACACACCGCCTGTTTTTTCCAGAAGATGCCTGCCATGCTCTGGTCATCCTCAGACTCCTGGTACTCTGCGGTATTGATCAGATAGGTATACACTGTTTTGGCTTTTTCGTAGTCATCTGCCCCCTCTGGAAGCAGCGCACTTACCTCCTGACAGGCATTTTCCGCCGCCTTTTGGATTTCTTCGATCTCTTCCTCTGTGTAGCTGTATCCCGGGGAAAAGGTACAGTAATTGCCGTCTGAGAATGTGGTTTTGTAAACCGACTTCCGGTTATGGACCCAGAACAGTTCCGGGTGATCCATAAGAACCGCATGATAGACCCGGTTTACCGTGTCATCTTCATAGACCGTAAGGTAAAATTCCTTCTCCCGGTTCTGGATCCCGGTAAGCATTTCCCGGTATCCCCGCTGCTCCTCCTCTGTCAAAAGCCCGAAATAATATTCCTGGCGGCCGGACTGTTCATCCGTCCCGGCAATCTTCTGCTTTCTTAGCTCCCGCACTTCTTTGGGCTCTCCCGAAAAAATCTCAGGAGCATTTTCAAAAAGCTTTTCTCCCGCCTTTTCCAGAAGGCTTCCAGGCTCATACTGCTGCTGATACACATAAATTCCCACCAGAACCGCCGCTGCAAACAGAATGATAAAAATAAGCTTCCAGGGATTTCTTTTTCGCATTTGGCCTCCTTATCCCAGCTGCCGGATCCGCTCCAGAATGTCTCTGGTATTTTCCCGGAACAAAAGTTCCTTGTTGTAACGGTAATATCTCTCGCAGGAGTACTCCTGAAGGAAGGAAACTGCCGGGCTGCTGGTATTCAGCTCTGTGATAAACACCACCAGCTCCTGTCCTCCTGCAAAAGCGCTTTCCATAAAATCAAAGGCATATTCCAGCTGTCTGGCTGCCTGGTCAAAATCTTCGTCATACTTTTCCTTAGACTCATTAAACCACTGGCGAAGAAAATCGAAGGCTGCTTCCCCGTCCTGGACATTTTCTTTTTTCAGGTTCATCACGTAGCGCTCCAAAGTGTCCAGCACCTGCTGGTCGTGATGAATGTCTTCCCTGGACAAAAGCCCTGCCTTCTTTCGGGCGGCGGACTCTGCCTGATAACGGTTCTTCACATCCTCAAGATAAACCACAGGCTGCTCCCTCTGGCCTTCCATAAGAGGCTCCTTGCTTTCCTTTAAAATATCAAAAACAGCGGCAAGCACATCTTCTTCCTCGCGGACCATTTCAAACCCCTTGTTCAGCCTGGAAAGAAGAAGCCCGGTGACGCTCAGCTTCTCGTCAAAGGATGCGTGAGCTGCCTTTTTCACCAGAATATCGTCGATGCGGCCATTTAATACCTCATTGATCGGATAATCTGTGCGGTACTTATAAAACAGCTCCAGATAATTGGCAAAATCCCTGGCGATCTGAGGATGCTGGATGTACTGGCCAGCCACCTCCCGATCCACCGTTTTATCCAGCTTCTCGTAGACCTGGATCAGCCTGGAAAGATCCTCCCAGCCTCTTGGTGTGGCGAAATTTTTGCCGTCCACAGTACTTTCCATCTTGTAGAAATTGGCAGGCCTTGTGTTCAGATAGGAAATCACGGCAGGGTGCACACCAGCTGTATAGGCATACTCTCTCCACGCATCAAAATCCGGCTCCACCTGGATCTTTTTCACACGGTCCATGGTCACCACATCAAATTCCCGGACGGATTTGTTGTATTCCGGCGGGTTTCCTGCTGCCACGATCAGCCAGCCCTCCGGGATCTTATGGCTTCCGAAGGTTTTGCACTGGAGAAACTGCAGCATGGCAGGGGCCAGCGTCTCGGAAACGCAGTTGATCTCATCAATAAAAAGGATTCCTTCCCTTAATTCGGACTCCTGGATTTTCTCGTAAATGGAAGCCACGATCTCACTCATGGTATACTCTGTAACCGCCATTTCCCTGCCGTCAAATTCCTTTTTGGAAATAAAGGGCAGGCCGATGGCGCTCTGTCTGGTGTGATGGGTGATGGTGTAGGATACCAGGCCCACCTTGCATTCCCTGGAAATCTGCTCCATGATCTGGGTCTTGCCGATTCCAGGTGCCCCGATGAGAAAAATGGGACGCTGTGCCATCACCGGGATCTCGTACTCCCCGTACTCATTTTTCAGAAGGTAAGCTTCTATTGTATTTCGAATCTCTTCTTTCGCTCGCTTAATATTCATAATCTCTCTCCTCGTATTGCCAAAATCCACATCCACGTCTGGATCATCTTACTTCTCCAGATCCTCACTGTCCAGAATCAGTTTAATAGCCCAGGGCGGCACATCAATGTCCTGGTAATCCTCCTTCATGAAAACGAAAGCCGTCTCGTAAGGAGGCATTTTGGCAGGATAGATTCCATAGCCGTCTGTAAAATAGATCAGTCCCCGAAGCTTTGTAAATTTCTTCGCCCGCATCAGCTGCTCCACATAGGCAAAGGCCGGTCTAAAATCCGTACCCCCTCCCCCTTTCACAGTAAAATGGGACATATATTCCTTTAACTGCATGGCATTCTCAATGACCACATCGGACTGGATCTTCTCATCGCACTGGAGAATATGCACATGGATCCGCCTGAAATAGCTCTCCGATTCACTGAGCACGCTGTAGGTCTCCTCCAGAAACTTCTGTACCAGTTCACCCTTACAGGACATGGAAGTGTCGATGACGATGACGAAATCCTCCACCTTCCGTTCTTCCTTGGTCTCCAACGGCTCGATCAGGGGCATGTTGCCATACAGATTCATTCCATAATTGTAAAATATATAATCGAAAGTGTCCATATCCACTTTCATTTCTTCTTTCAAAACAGAGAACTTCCGCAGAAATTCCCTGTAATCATAGCGGTTCCGGTTCTGCGCCCGAAGCTGGTCCGCAAGGGTCTCCCCGCCCTGTCCAGCTTCTTTGGAAAAGGTCTCCATCTCGGTCTGCATGCGATTCCTGATGTCATCCCAGTTCTTTTTCCTCTGGGACATCTGAGGGCTGTTTGGATGGTTCTCGTACCATTTACTATGGTCATCCTGGGAAAATTCCCTTCGCAGCTCCTGCATTTTGTTCTCCGGCAGATGCAGGGTCTGAAGCCGTCTGTAAATCCGCTGAGCGGTAGGCACTTTGCCCTCTTCTAAGATCAGGGAAAGTGCCTGGCGCTTCACCATGGAGGCTGGCTGATGGACGCATTTCAGATAAAGGCCGTCAATCATGTTCTCCACCGCAATGTCGCAGGCAAGATTCCAGTACTGGACATCCACTGCCGGATTCCCCTCACTGTCCCGCTCTGGAAACACATGGAGAAAAATACAGTGCAGCAGGCTGTGCAGATAAACACGGTTCACCTTCTCCGTCCCTTTTTTGAACAGCTCCATCAATTCTTCCGGCTGATAATACAGCACGTTTCCATCCGTTCCCACAGGATGTATGCCCATCTCCCCTACAAAAGGAAGGGCCGCCAGCGCACTGTCCAGAAACCGCATGTTCAGATACAGCTGGTTCCTTGCTCCGGTCAGGATATCCTGGCAAATGGCCTCTGCCGCAAGGGCCCGCTGCTGGGCATCGTGAATGGGATTTACCTTAAATGTTCCTGAATCACTCATAAGTCAAAGCTTCTCCTTCTGGATGGAAAATGGACTCTCTGGTATTCCATCAGCATACTGAGGATTTCTGAGGCGTGGGAAGCATTTGCCTGATCCATAAGACCGGCAAACAGCTCTCTTTGGTCCGGCGTTAAAGGGTAAGTATGAAGAAGCCATTCCAGCTCTTTGCCCCGCTTCTGCCGGATAAACGCTGAAGCGATCTGTGCCATATGCTCCTGCAGATACTGTTCATACTGGGCTTTGGCCTTGGCGGTAAGCCCTACTGGCCAGTACAGCCTTCCGTACACCATTTCCCGGAGAAAATCCGGAGATTCCTGGGCCCTGGCAAGCTCAAAGCGCTTGTCGTATTCCAGGAAGTGGAACACTTTTCCCTGAAAACAGTTCCGGTAATAAAGGCCGCTTCCGTGTACCTCAGTCATTAAAATCCTGGCGGGGGTATTCTCCACGCCCTCCTCGTAATATTCCGGGAACCAGAGCATGGCCTCCACCTCCCCGTAAAGGTGCACCTGCAGTTCTTCTCCCACCTCGGAAAGAATCTCCTTCAGACCGGATTCCTGGCTGTTCATCTGCACTTCCATCCTGCGGATCTTGTGACAGCCTGTGAAGGCTCCGCTTCCAAGATCTGTGAAATCACTGGAAAACCACAGTTCTTCCAGCTCCCGGCAATTGTAAAAGCCGTATCTGCCGATCTTCCATACGCCGGAAGGAATGCGGATCACCTGGCAGCTTTTGCCGGAAAACAGATATTCCGCCAGCTCGGTAACCGGAACTCCATCAATTTCACCGGGAATTTCCACGATCTGCGGATTCCCGTCTATTTCCATGACCACAGCGTGATCCCCCTGAATGTCAAAGGTAAATCCGCTGTCTGTATGCTTTTTCATGTTGGATAAGCTCCTTTAATATGGTAATGTAAAAAAGACGTAACTGTTCAGTACCTTCACAGTTACACGCTTCGCGATGCACAGAAAGCATGCTTTGCATGATTTCGCGCCGCAATTCTCGGGTTTTCTGTGAACTACATTCACAAAAAAACACCTCGCGGAATGCTACCTTCTGAATAGTTACAAAAATACTTGCTATTTTTTCTCATTAAGATTAAACTCTATAACATGATGTTAGGGCAAAAGGTCTTTTGCCCCTAACTTGATATCCACGAATTGCTCCGCTGCAAAGCAGCTCCCGCAATTCTCATCATAACATATAACGATTTCAGTGAATCAAAAAACGTCACTTCGGAGGAATTTTTCATGAGTACCAAAATCCCTATTGAAACTTCAGCCAGGCATATCCATGTCTCCCAGGAGGATTTCCGTTTCCTTTTCGGGGAGGATGCCCAGCTTCATTATACGAAGGAACTAAGCCAGCCCGGACAATACCTCTGCCAGGAACGCCTTACCGTAAAAGGTCCCAAAGGCGAATACCAGAATATGGCTCTTCTTGGTCCCTTCCGTAAAGAGACCCAGGTGGAGCTTTCCCTTACCGATACCCGGAAGATCGGGCTTCCCGGCGTGATCCGCCAGTCCGGCGACACTACTGGCTCCCCAGGCTGCACTCTGATCGGCCCCAAGGGTGAACTGACCATCGACCACGGCGTGATCGTTGCCAAGCGGCACATCCACATGACCCCGGCCGATGCCGTCACTCTTAAGGTAAAAGACAATGACGAGGTCTTCGTCCTTACCAAAAGCTACGGCCGCGCCTTGATCTATGCAGATGTGGTAGTCCGTGTGGACTGGAGCTACCGCCTTGCCATGCATGTGGATACCGACGAGGCAAATGCTTTCTCCAACCAGACGGAGCCTTACGGCGTGATTGTAAAGTTCTTCGACGGTAATTATAATACGGACAAATGGATCGAGGATGTATTATCCGGTATCAACCGATAAGGGAACCTCCCCGATTGCTATTGTTCTTTGCCTGCACAGTAACTTTTCAAACGCACATTCCTACGATAGCAAAAGTGCTTCCTGCCCGCCATCGGGTATGGAAGCACTTTTTTCATCACTGAACAATTGTCGCTAAAAGCATCTCCTGGAGACGGTTGGCAACCATAATGCCTGTAAAGTCTCCGTCCTGCAGCATCTCCGCTGATACGCTGCCATCGGAGCCGACACTCTGGACTTCCATCTCTGCCGCATCTCCATATGTCACCTGATTGAATACGCTTACCTGCTTGCCGGCGTCAAACAGCTCCTGAAGGCTGTTGGCCACATACAGGCTGCTAGGTGAAATCGTTCCGTTTCCGGAAGGATCTATGGTAACGGTATCCAGGTCTCCTGTATTGGACAGATTTGCGTTGATCAGACTCTGAAGGTTATTGGATACGTCAATTCCTGTAATATACTGTGCACTGGTGATTGCCTGGCCGCTCTTTCTCATCTCCTCTACCTGCTGTGCATTCGGATAGAAGGAGGGCTGACGAATATAACGGAAGCTTGCACTGTATGCCTCTCCTACAGTAACGCCATTCTTACCGGAAGAACAGTGGACTACGATCCAGTCTCCCGCATCTGTCTTGCCGCAGATAATACCCACGTGGTTGGAGCTGCCGGCTTCCGGACCTCTCTGGAAAACCAGGTCTCCAGGCTGGGCGTCTGCCTCGCTTACCACATTGGCTCTCTCCCACTGGTCTGAGGTTCCGTTTCCCACCGCTGCGATCATGGCCTGGTCCCTGTAACCGTTGATCACAGACCAGGTAACAAAGCCGCTGCAGTCAAGTCCGTAGGCACGAAGAGATCCGGTACTCTGACTTCCCTCTGCAGTCACCTGCTCCACACTTCCCCAGTATGGGTCCATGCCGATGGTGGTGGATTTGCCGCCCCAGAAATAGCCAACCTTGCCCACCAGGGAATAGGCAGCTGTGATTACATTCACACGCTCCTCTGAAACGTCATCTCCCACGCTCTGTCTTACAAACCCCCTGGCAGCTGTGACAGTGGCGCAAAGAAGCTTGCAGTCTGTCTCCAGGTACTTCTTGAGCACACCTCGCTCTTCCTTGGGAATCTTGTTCTTCTTGATGTAATCATTAATATGGTAGCAGCCATATGTAACCCTACGGGAATCATTCTCATCCCGCACAACCGGATTCATCTCTTCAAAAATCCGGGCAAGAGCTTCCTTACAAGACCCATCCAGTGTGTAGGAGGTAACGCCCTGAAGGCTCTGCTCATAGATATACACGGCAAGAATGTCCTGCCAGTTGCGTACCAGAAGAGAATCTGCGGAGGTGGTCACACCCCCTGTGGTATCGGATACATCTGTAAGCAGTTTCTTCACCTTGTATTCAGACTCGATCTGATCCATGATATCTGCAAAATCATCGGAAAAGGTCAGCTGATAATTATCCTTAAGACTGTTCAGATAAAACTCCTTGCCGGCATGAAGATTGGTGGCATAATAAACAGGTGTTCCCTGGATTGCCTGGACATCTTCCGGAGTCACGGTAGGCGTAGGTGTGGGCGTAAGATTGATGGTCGCCTCCATCTCGGTCAGCAGCTGGTAATTGGTAACCGCTGCCTTCTCCTGATCTGTAAAGCTGTCGTAGGTCGCCCGAAGCTGCTTTACCTCTTCGATCTTCCCTTCGCTGAATTCTTCCTGGAAGGTCTTATCAATGGATTCGATAAGGGCCTTTACTTTCTTCTGGCTCTCCTCAGATAATTCCGGGAGAATGGTGGGGGTTACACTGGGTTCCGGGGTCACGCTTGGTTCTGGTGTTATGCTAGGTTCCGGAGTAACCGTAGGTGTCACATCCGGGTCTTCCCCGGGTTCCGGCGTCACGGTAGGTGTTATATCCGGAGTCTCGCTGGGCTCTGGTGTCACGGTAGGCGTCACATCCGGCTCCTCCCCCGGCTCTGGTGTCACGGTAGGCGTCACATCCGGGGTCTCCCCTGGCTCTGGTGTCACGGTTGGTGTGTCATCCGGGGTCTCACTGGGCTCTGCTGATTCAGAAGGCTGCGGCGTCTGAGTAGGATCTGCCGGTACCTGGGCAGATGCTTCTGCTGCTTCTGCGGGCTGCGCTGCAGGCATCTGAGTAGGTGCCGCTGTAGGAGTCTGGGTAGGTGCTGCTGTCGGCACCTGTGTAGGCACCGTAGCCTTAGCTGCAGCTGTTTCCTGTGCTGTCTCATCTGATTGTATCGCTGCTTCTGTTACTGACAAGGATGTCCCGTCTGCTGCCAGGACACCAGCCGGACCTGCCAGAGACAGGGCTGCTGCCATGGTGACACATAAACATTTTGTCAGGTATTTATTCTTCATATTTAAAAGATGCTCCCTTCTATCTATGAACATCCCTTTACTCCCCTAATATAAAGGTATGCATTTTTACTGCAAAAACAGTTCGTCTTAAATATTAACACGAATTATTGTAGCATACTAGCCCTTCTAAATCAACCGTCCTCAAAATATCCGGCTGGATTTTCGTAAATTTTCATTTTTTGTTCACAGAATAAGGACAGAGCAAAAAGGTATTTCCCCCATCCCTTCTTTCCATAGAACAGACCTGTACGCAGGCAAAAAGAGCCGTCAGGATCGGTCTTCCGCAGAACAGATTCTGTGGATTCCCGGTACCTGACGGCTCAAAATGACTTCGATGCGATCAGCACGCAACCGGAAACAGAATATTCTCGCTGCCCAGCCGGACTGCTGCCAGCTGCAGGATTCCATGAATGACCTGTGAACAGATTCTGAGAATATACTGAATATCTTCTACAATATTTCTTTCCTTGAGAAGATACCCTTCATGCGCTTTCTTAATGTATGCCACAAGCTCCTGGAAACTTCCGAAGTAAACCGGAATGATGGTCAGCTGTGCTGCCGCTCCGCTGTTTATGTAGCGCTTCAGATAGTTCTTAAGGTGCTTCTCGTATTTATTATGTTCATACAGATTGCCAGTGAAGTTCTTATTATGGGGAAAAGTGAAATAATCCGCCATATAATGCATGACTTCTCCGGCTCTGCGCCAGTAAACGCGTTCCTTGCACTCCTGGGGACTACTGTTGACAAGAGCCTCCATCTTCCTCTGCACCTCATCAAAGGTACCGAAATACTCATGCTTCTTCGTCAGAAAAGACGGCTTGATGTCTGGAAGGATACTTCCCAGGCAGAACGCCTTTCTGTGGGACTGCAGGCTCTTTGTAGCAGGCATCTGGTCTGCCAGATATCTAGCTACCAGTATATGGGATTTCTTACGCAATCGTTTCCTCTTCTTTCCTGTTCTTATCCATTGTACCAGATAAGAATCATCAAACTGTAAAAAGCGTTTGTATGTGCTTTTTCGGTTAACGTCATCAATATCTAATATAGCAGAAACTTATGTAAATTTCAAAATAAATTTTCATGATTTTCTGTGAATTTTTTTCCTTCTGCACGAACAGGTTGCACAAGAATTAGTCTTGGCTTACCACCTGAACGATAACCGGAATTTTGCAGCTGCAACCTGCTCTTGTTTTTTCATGTCATATATTGTATGATTAGAAAGAATGATGCCAGGCGGCAGACACTTCTGGCATCCTACTATAATGAGTTTCATAAAGGAGGAATTTTATGTCAGGCCATAAACCGCATACGAACAAGGGGCTGGCAGTTGCAGCTGTTCTTATGTGTCTTGGCTGCGGAATTGCCTTTACACAGTCTTCCGCAGCGCCCTCTCCCATTGAGGACACCAAGGCGCCGGATATGTTCGTAGCAGGGAATGCGGATGATTCCGCACTCCAGTCTGGTGGCGGGACAGCTTTGGATACCGATCATACAGAAGGGGAACAGCAGACAGAAGAGCCATCTTCGGCACCTGCCGATACCCCCACCCCGGAGCCATCTCCTACAGAACAGCCGGAAGCCGTGATCACAGCTTCACCGGAAGCTTCTGAAGGAACCTGGACCCCAGTTGGAAGCAGCTGGTACTTCATGGTAAACGGCGCAGGATACACCGGATGGCTGACCGATACCGACAGCCGCCGCTATTATTTTGACGCAAACGGCGTGATGCAGACCGGATGGCTGGAGCTGGATGACAGCCGCTACTATCTGAACGCCGACGGAGTTCTGCAGACAGGTGATGTCACCATAGACGGACAGGTTTATCATTTTGATGCCAACGGGGTACAGCAGGGTGATCCTACAGACGGCAGTTCTGATACCGGACTGGTATTTTATATGAACACAGCTTCCGGGGAACAGGCTTCTTCCGCAGAAGGCACCGCAGATCCTATAGCTTCTGCAGCAGGTGATTCCTCATCTGCAGCGGAAGCTTCTGTTTCATCTGAAGGGGACGGTGAGCAGCCGCCAGAACCAACACCTACGCCAGAACCAAAGGGAATGATCGCCCTTACCTTTGACGACGGGCCAAGTGATTTCACCGACCGTCTGCTTGACTGTCTGGAAGCCAATAATGCAAGGGCTACTTTTTTCCTGGTAGGCCAGGAGATCGAATACTTCCAGGAGCCTCTGTCCAGAATGGAGGAACTTGGCTGTGAGATTGGCAACCATTCCTTTGATCACGCAGATCTTGCCACCCTTTCCGCAGAGGACGTGACCAGCCAGCTTTCCCGCACAGATGAAGAGATTCAGAATCTGGTGGGACATAGCGCTACTGTGGTGCGCCCGCCCTATGGTTCTTTTAATGATACTGTAGCAGGGATTGCTGCAAGACCTCTGATCATGTGGTCTGTGGATACCCTGGACTGGGAGACGCAGAATGCGGATTCTACTGTCCAGAATGTGATGGATAATGCCCAGGATGGCGCGATCATCCTGATGCACGATATTTTTAAGGAATCTGTAGATGCTGCGGAGGTCTTTATTCCACAGCTGATCCAGGAGGGATATCAGCTGGTTACAGTCAGTGAGCTGGCTGCGGCCAAGGGTATCACACTGGAAGCCGGAACTTCCTATGGAGCTTTCTGATTTTTAACCTGTTTAAAATACTTCAGGAAAAAACCTGTTTCTCTGCAAAAAAAGAACTGCCCCAAATATACGGCAGTTCTTTTTATTTTGCATTATTCAGTTTTCTCTTGGAGAAGGCTGTTGTGAACGTAAGCTTCTGTACCATCGTAATCGATCTGTACCCACTCACCGTCCTCGCCTTTCTTCTCAACCTCAGTACCGGCGGATAAACCTCCCAGTATCTCCGCATCACTGCTGGCTGCTGCACGGACATTACAATCCTCTGTAACTACCAGAATCGTTCCCTCTGCTGTGTCCTCAGATCCGGTGTCATCTTCACCAAGTCCTTCAAGGAATGTGGTAAGTGCCGGGTCGGAAGCCTGTGCATCGTCATACAGCTTCTTCACCTTGTCCTTCAATTCCTTGACATCATCATCCTGTCGCAGAGAAACTTCATATTTCGTTATTTCGTCGCTGTCATCATGAACAGCGCCATCAATCTTCCAATTCCCGTCTGTGTCCTTCACTACGTAGAACTCAGCAAGCGCAGGTACCTTTGTATCAATCCCCTGACAGATGTAGTAAAAACAGGAATATACTACATAGGAATCGTCATCAAGCCCCTTTTTCGTGTAGATATCTCCAGCCTCATACCCTTCAATGTATTTCGCATTGGTAATCTTGGACTCATCTGATGGTGCAAGATTATCCACAAGAGTACGCAGCGTCGCAATATCTTTATCCCCCAGAGCTTTATAATAGCTCTTGATCAATGAAGTAATCTCTTCATTAGCCGTCTCCATGGGATTGGCGTCTTTCTTCCCGTCAGTCTCCCCATCATTTGCCGGAGAAGAAGGAACATTTCCCTGGTCGTTGTCTGCTGTCGTCTGATTCTCCACTGTGTCCTTACTGGAATCGCCCTTCCCGCTTCCCATAAATGCACGGACACCGAAGAACAGGACAACCACGATTAACAGAATCGCTCCGCCAAGCATAAAATAGCGAAGGTTATCTGATAACCATTCTCTGAAATTATCCAAGTTCTTGTCCTCCTTAATACAACGCACCGGAACGCCCGATCGTTCCAGGCAATACACCTGAAGGGAATCGAACCCCCGCACATGGTACCGGAAACCACTGCTCTATCCACTGAGCTACAGGTGCATAAAAAACTCGAGTTGTTGAATTATCAATGTACAACCACTTCGACTTTGAAAAGTATAGCACAATATCGGGCTGATGTAAAGTTTTTTCTTTTGGTTGAATATTTAGGTTTAATGGTGAAATAGGAAGAGAAATCCGGGTGAGGATTTCTCTTCGCCGATAATCCACTGTATTTCTTTCTCAGCCTGAAAAAACATCTGCTCCTGTCTTTACTTCCCGCTGAAATCCGGTGTTCCGTACAGGTTGTACGGGGTTGCCTGGTAGACGTAGTAATTCAGCCAGTTTGTGTACAGATTATTAGCGTGGGCTCTCCAGAGAAGCTGGGGGCCGTTATCCGGATTGTTATCCCTGTAATAGTTCTTTGGCATTTCGATGGGAAGGCCTTTAGAAAGGTCGCGCTTGTACTCGCCATCCAGGGTGACCCGGTCGTATTCCGGATGGCCCATGACGAAGATCTTGCGGCCATCTTCTGCCATGGCAAGGAACAGGCCTGCCTCGTCGGATTCTGCCAGAACAGTAAGGTCCTTGCAGGCGTGTACGTCCGCAATGGGAACCTCTGTGTGTCTGGAGTGCGGTGCCAGGAACACATCATCAAAGCCTCTTACCAGCGGGATCTTGCGGTTCATTACCTTGTGCCAGAAAAGGCCGAACATTTTCTTGTCCAGCATACGCTTTTTCAAGCCATAGAAATGGTAGAGCGCTGCCTGGGCTGCCCAACACAGGAAAATGGTGGAGGTCACATGGGTCTCGGACCAGTCCATGATCCTGGTCACCTCTTCCCAGTAATCTACCTCTTCAAATTCCATCTGCTCAACAGGTGCGCCGGTGATGATCATTCCGTCGAATTTCTTGTCCTTCAGCTCTGTGAAGGTCTGATAGAATTTGTTCAGATGGCTTCGGGATGTGTTCTTTGCCTGATGGGACTCTACGGCCATGAAGCTTACATCTACCTGCAGAGGGGTGTTGGAAAGGGAACGAAGCAGCTGAAGCTCGGTCTCTTCCTTCAAAGGCATCAGGTTCAGGATCAGGATGTAGATCGGACGGATGTCCTGGTGCATGGCACGGTTCTCATCCATGACGAATAAGTTTTCTTTTTCCAGTATTTCCTTGACCGGAAGGTCACTTTGTATTTTAATTGGCATTTTATTTCCTCCTCTATGTGAATTCTTACTCTCCCGCTAATTCCAGGAAATCCTCTTCTGACAGAATAGGAATTCCAAGCTCCTGTGCTTTCTTATTTTTGGAAGAGCCGGAAGTTTTATCGTTGTTAATTAAATAGTCGGTTTTCTTGGTCACGGAGCCGGTCACCTTGCCGCCTCTTGCCTCAATAAAGGCTTTCGCCTCAGAGCGGTTGGCAAAATGCTCCACGCTTCCCGTGATGACAAAGGTTTTGCCCGCAAATACCTGCTCCCCAGCGGTCTCCTCACGGATCAGGTGAAGATGGCCAAGCAGATGGTCAAGCTTCTTATTATTCTCTTCACTGGAAAAATAATCTGCCAGGCTGCCTGCCAGCACCGGGCCAATCCCCTCAATGGAGTTGATCTCTTCTGCATCCGCATGGCGGATTTTCTCAATGTCATCGTCAAAATATCTGCAGATCACTCTGGCATTGGCAAGACCGATTCCTGCGATTCCAAGGCTGTAGATCACCTTGGCAAGAGTGGTCTCTTTGGCTTTCTCAAGGCTTGCCATCAGGTTGTCAAAGGACTTTTGTCCGAAGCCTTCCATCTCTACGATCTGATCCTTATATTTTCCGATTTCAAAAATATCTCCCAGATTGTGGATAAAGCCCATGGCAATAAATTTCTCCAGGGTTGCCTCGGAAAGGCCGTCAATGTTCATGGCATCCCGGCTGGTAAATAGGCTGAAGGACTTGATCTTCTTTGCCACACAGTCCGGGTTCATGCAGTAAAGGGTCTCCACATCGTTCTCCTTGCGGATTCTGGCCTCGTGACCGCATACGGGACATTTGTCCGGAATTACCAGGTTGCCGCTTCTGGTAAGGTTCTCCGCGATCTGGGGAATGATCATATTCGCCTTATAGACCTTGATGGTATCCCCGATTCCAAGCTGCAGTTCCTTTACAATGCTGATGTTGTGCACGCTGGCACGGCTCACTGTGGTGCCTTCCAGCTCCACAGGCTCAAAAATCGCCACCGGGTTGATCAGTCCGGTTCTGGACGGGCTCCATTCCATATCCACCAGCTTGGTCTCCCGCATTTCATCCGCCCATTTGAAAGCGAAGGAATTCCTTGGAAATTTGGCAGTGCTTCCAAGAGATTCGCCGTAGGCAATGTCATCATAGGTAACCACCAGCCCGTCTGATGGAAAATCATTGTTCACGATTGCGGTGGAAAAATAATTCATTGCCTCATCAAGGCTTGTGGAAGTTACCACCTTGTATTCCACCACCTCAAAGCCCTGCTCCTTCAGCCAGATAAACTGCTGTTCCCGGGAATTATGGAAATCCACATCCTGGACGCTTACCAGGGCAAAAGCATAGAACCGCACATTTCGTCTGGCTGTGATCTCGTTGTTCAGCTGGCGCACGGAACCGCTGCACAGATTTCTGGGGTTTTTATATTTGGCATCTGCATCTCCGATGGTCTCATTGATGCGCTCAAATTCTGAGTAAGTAATAATGGCCTCTCCCCGGAGCACAAGCTGTCCTTTGTAGGGAATGCGAAGAGGAATGTTCTTAAACACTTTTGCGTTGTTGGTGATGACCTCGCCTACGATTCCATTGCCTCTTGTGACGGCTTTCACAAGCTCTCCGTTTTCATAGGTAAGAACAATGGTCAGGCCGTCCAGCTTCCAGGACAGAAGGCATCTGTGCTCTCCGATAAAGCTTCTTAATACCTCACGGTCCTTTGTTTTGTCAAGGGACAGCATGGGGCTTGGATGCTCTTCCTTGGGAAGCTCGTTTACTGCCTCATATCCTACGCGGACAGTGGGGCTATTTGTGAGAACGGTGCCTGTTTCTTTTTCCAGCTGCTCCAGCTGGTCGTACAGGCTGTCGTACTCCTGATTGCTCATGATTTCCCTGTCTTCCTGGTAGTACGCCTTCGCGGCGCCATTCAGGGTTTCTACCAGTTCTTTCATTCGCTGTAGAGAATTTTCCATGATGTCCTCCTGTTTTTTGATGATTGCTGCTGGGAAGCTGTGAAGAATTTGCAATTCCTTTCTCCAGCTTCGCCCACTCTTCCCGGGAAGCCTGCCGGTACTCGCCTTCCTTCAGCCCGTCCAGGGTCAGTTCCATGATCCGCACACGCTTCAGGGTCTGCACCTGATAGCCAAGGTACTCGCACATTCGGCGGATCTGGCGGTTCAGGCCCTGGGTGAGAATAATGCGAAAAGAAGTCTTCCCTGTTTTTTCTACAAAGCAGCGGCGGGTTATGGTGTCCAGAATAGGAATTCCAGACGCCATTTTTTTCACAAAAGCGCTGTCTATGGGCTTATCTACGGTCACCAGGTATTCCTTCTCGTGATAGTTGCCCGCGCGCATGATCTTATTTACCAGATCCCCCTGGTTGGTCAGAAGCAGAAGCCCCTCGGAGTCCTTATCAAGACGTCCAATGGGGTAAACCCGCAGGGGATAGTTCAGATATTCCGTCACGGTGGTCTCCTGGCGCTGCTTCTTGGTGCTGCACACAACGCCGCGGGGCTTGTAAAATAGAAGAAGAACCTTCTCTTCTACTTTTTTCACAGCCTTCCCGTCTACGTAAACCACTGTGTCTGATGTAATTTTCTCTCCTGGCTCTGCCCTGCGGCCGTCCACGGTAACCCGTCCCTCCTGGATCAGGCTGTCCGCTTCCCGCCTGGAACAAAAGCCGGCTTCACTTAAATATTTGTTGATTCTGATTTTTTCGTTCATGCGGTTATTATACTGAATTTATAAGGTTTTTGCAAGTTTGTAATATTATATATTGTGACTAATATGTGACTAATCAAATTAATCTAAAATGGTATAAAATAAAAGATAATACAATATTTCTTCATGTAAAAAGATCTCCCGGGTACACCCCGGGAGGTTTATTTTTACATTTTCTGGATGTATTCTGCGTACACAAATCCGTAATATTTTCCAGCAATGCGGATATAATACCACTTATCACCGTCTTTATCTTTCTTTGTAAAATTCATTACTTCCACTTCATTTCCCTGGTTGAGTTTCGGATATTTTTTGATGTTCGGGTACTCAGTTCCAGCCCAGGTACGCACATTAAGCACAGTGGCGGTTACATTGCCTTTAAAAAGCACCTGTGTCTTATCCTGCTTTCCTGTAATGGTAGCAGATGTGGAGCCGACCTCCTTTGCCAGGTATCCAGTCCAGATCCAGCCAATGCCGATACCATCAGCCTTGACGTGTGTCCATTTGCCGTTCGTCTTTCCGTCAGTTTCAACAACGGTTCCTTTATTGATTGAACCCATAACGTAACCATTCGGTGTTTCACGGACGTACAAATCATTTACTGTTGCTACTCTGGTTCCTTTCTTTTTCCAAGTCTCCTGTACTGTTTCGTCCCAGTCAATCCAAACATATCCATCAATGGAAGAATCGCTGATTAAATAGGACTTATTTCGGACTGCCCCACCATTCGCCACCACGCCAGCTGCACTAGAAGTATTTCCTTCGTTTGTATAGATTTTTGAGCTGTCAAAACTCTGCACACTTCCAACATGAGAGCCATTGCGAAAGATTACAAGTGCGCCGACTTTTGGCTTGCTGTGCCAAGTTCCGTTTGTTTTAGCATGATTAGTGATTGATACGCAGTTGTAAAAACCTCCGCCCATAATCTGTAAGGCTTTTGTAATTCCTAGGGATTTCACCAATTTCCAGAACTGGTACTCTGCACACCATGGCTGCCCCTGGCATCCTGGCTGCCCCAATGAGTTTACATCACGGGCAAATCTAGTGTAATTATTATATCCGGCATTCTTTTTAAAATCATCCAGATATGCGTTACTCTTCTTTTCAAGGTACCCGCCGTTTGATGCGTAATAATCACCAAGGTTTAAAAATTCCTGTAATTTGCTCATTATATCATTCCTTTCATGTTTTGATGCGCCCCTCAAAATTAAGGAGCGTAATTCTTCGTTAAAGTCGTGGTACATGTTTTAAAAATATGCTATAATCAACCTATTAAGGAGGTGTTGTAAAATGTTTTTAAAATTAAAAGTCCATTGCACTTGCGGATGCTGCTATTACATCAGCGAAAAAATTGCTGTAGACAGAATTATCTGCCCGAACTGCGGTGTTGAATATCCGTACTCCGAAAAAGCTATTAAAATGCTTAAAATAGCAGATGAGATTAGTGACGGTGGTGACCCTGTTTTGCCCCATAATTCAAAAATTCGGACGGAAGTTGTAATATCTGAGAATGATACTTATGTACCTCCGTCTGTAGCTGATTTTTGGGCGAAGAATCACAAATAACTTAATTCTGTTATAGGGAGCACAGCAGAAAATGATGTGCTCCACTTTTTTTACTTAATTCACTAAAGCCCTCTTTAGTTAATTAGTTGTGCTGAAAGTTTAATAGCACCATCTTT